>Ga0097621_100000086_pt1 | contig 50180 bp, 41 predicted proteins | sample KBSMisM72_FD_73165 | JGI IMG/M metagenome (GOLD analysis project Ga0097621, IMG submission 73165) | Miscanthus rhizosphere microbial communities from Kellogg Biological Station, Michigan, USA - KBS Miscanthus M7-2 (version 2) (version 2) | ecosystem: Host-associated > Plants > Roots >... | reverse complement strand
CAAAATAGATGATGTAGAAAATATGAGCGATAAGGAATGCCAGCAATCCTGGGATGAACAGGCTGTCCCAAAGAAGTAAAACATCGCCCAGCCATGAAAACAACAAAGCAGCGGCCATGAGCTTCGCGAATTTAGAGCCCATTCCCACAGAGCTGAGATAGTAGGTCATCAACAATGGCAACAGCAGGGGCTTCGAGAAAAAACGAAAACTTTCTTGCTGGTTATATACGAAATAGAGATCTGCAATGGCGGCAATTGCATACAGAATTGCAAAAATGAAAGCGTTTTTTCGCATCAGGGATTGAGTTCAACGTATACTTTGCGACCATAATAGCTGCTCAGGGAATCCTTCTTGTGTGTGGTGTCTGATAAAGGTCCTGTAAACGTGCAATACAGTTTGAAATAGACCGAGTCTTTGGTTGCAAGCTTTACATGGCTATCCCATTCTTGAAGCGCTGCATAGCGTTTCAATGCCCTGGCTTTGTTCGCATATTCAATTACGATATTGTAAGTTAGATTGCCAGATGATGTTGGAGCTGGACCCGTCACTGCGGTCTGCGTGGCAACTGTGGAATCTTGTTTGGGCTTAATGCTATCGGTAACGGCTGCCTGAACCTTCGTTGTATCCGGAGGTGTTTCCACAGGCTTTGTAATCACAATCGGAGGCTGTTCGAGTGGTCTTGACTCCTCGCGGTATAAGAAAAAATAAACGACCCAGGCAATGATAGCTATACCCACTAATACGGCCGCGGCAATCAGAAACTTCTGCGTCATGTTATCGGCCGACCGTGGCGGTCTCAGATAATTATCCTGGAAACTGATCGCATCATTGCCATCTGCAGTTTTTTGTTTGCTATGGCGGCTACCCTCCTCCGTTATATGCGAAGCGCCCGTACCGGCGACGAAATCAACATGCCCCTGGGTGTTCCTGTTCAACGTTCCCAGTCCTTCGATCACGAAGGGTTTGCTGATGTTGAGCAGCTGCTTACCCGCGGCCAGGTACGAATCAAGGTCTGCAATGGCCAATGGCCTGATTTTAGTGCTGTTTTCAACAATAAAATCGATCAGGCCCGAGTCATCGGCGGCTTTAGAGTCAGGTGAAAAATGAATGGGGCTATCGTATTGCTGCTTTTCTTCGTCATAAACCGGATTGGCTGAGTTATCGATGGAAAAAACACCCAAGCCATGAAGGGAGAGATGTTTATTGCGAAGGAGGTACTGGACCAGGATGGAGCCTATTTTCAAAATATTCGATTTTAATTGAGCCAATTTAGGCATTTAAGTGCAGAAGTCAAATAGAGAAAACCCGCTCAATTTGCGTGGTAGCACGCAATTTGGGCGGGTTTGCGCATCATCAGATCTAACTATTGTTTTTCCAGGGACATCGTGCCTCCATCCGAATGATCAACTTCGTTGTACCAGTAACCGCTCAGTTTGGTTTTGGTATCGTCCAAACCCAACTTGTGATAATAGACATTATTATTAAAGTTGCTAAGTACTCTTACGACTACTGAGTCTCCGTCAAAACCATAAGAGCCGGCACCAGTGGTTTGAGGATTGTTTGGCGCCTGGTCGGCCGTCACCAGGTTGAAACTTGAAATGTAGAGATTTAAAGAGATAGGTGTTGTACCGTGAAAGAGCGAGATTCCGGACCATGTGCCGGAGATATTGGAATTCACTTTAATTTCCGGGCATTTTTTGTCTTCCACGGGTGTAGCATTGTCTTTTTCACAGGAATTTGCGAACATCATTGCCAGCGTTAGAAATAGCAGAGGTCTTGCAGGGATCATAAATTTTATTTTGTGTCAAAATAAACGGGAACGCACAAACGTAAAAATTTATTGTCGAAATTGATCCTGACTTAACAATTCGAACCAGGATGAAACCAATTAAAAAATGATCAGGTAACTTTGCGCATGCTTTCAGATGAAGAAAAGACTTTTCTCGAATATTGGGAGAAAAACCGCGAAAGGGAAAAGAAAAATTTTAAGCAATTGATGATCGGGCTGCCGCTCGGTCTCCTGTTTGCCTTGCCTATACTGGTAAATTTTTTTTCGGGTTGGTATACACGTGCCGACATGGTTGGCAGGTCACAGTTCAATCCACTGATCTTAATCATCGCCGTGCTCGGCATCGCGATATTCTTCGGGCTTTTCTCAAAAAAGCACCAATGGGATATGCGGGAGCAGCGATACCAGGAATTAAAAAGCAGGGAGGATCAAAAAATGCCCGATCAGGATGCTTCAAGCTAAGTTGGTCGTCTAATTTTTCGTTAAGGTGAAAAATCCCTTTTGGTAAAACGGATTAATGAGGGCAAATTTGCACCTCAAATTAAGCGCGTAATGAGAAAATGGGTATTCGCACTGCTGAGCGTTTTTAGTCTGGCCTCCTGTTCCAAAAAATCGGCCGATTGCATGTACAGGGAAAGCACCATAACTGCATCGGAATCTGAAATACAGGCCGTAGAAAATTACCTCGCCGATCAGAACATCACCACTGCTATTAAACACCCGAGTGGTTTTTATTATGAAATCGTTTCCTCGGGTTCCGGCACTGCACCCGAAATATGTTCAAGTGTGAGTGTGACTTACGTGGGGAAGTTGACGAATGGAAATATTTTTGACCAGACACACGGATCACCCGTTACCTTTATTCTTGGCGAACTCATCCCGGGATGGCAAAAGGGAATCCCACTCATCAAAAAGGGCGGTGAGGTCAAATTGTATATTCCACCATCGCTGGGTTATGGCAGCCAAAATGTTACTTCCGGCGGCGTTGTGGTGGTACCGGCGAACTCAATCCTGATCTTTGACGTTCAACTCGCAGACGTGCAATAATTTCTTAACTAATTTTTGAAAGGCCCTGGTGAATTTTCATCAGGGCCTTTTTGTTTACATTTATGTAAAGTCAGATCATTGGAATCTCTTTCGGCATTCGACATATTGAAAATCGGCGTGGGTCCTTCCAGTTCACATACACTGGGACCCTGGCGCGCAGCGCAGCGATTTACAGAATCCCTCGACCAGAAGGGGCTCTTGTTTGAAGCAGTTAGCCTTGAAGTTTTGTTATATGGTTCGCTCGCAAAAACCGGCAAAGGTCATGGTACTGATATTGCAATTCAATTAGGCTTGAGCGGTGAAGACCCTGTTCGTTTCGACGTGGCACAGATTGATGCCAGGATAACAGATATCGCAAACATGAAAAAGATAGTGCTGCACGGAAAGCACGAAATTGATTTCAATGCGGCGGAAGACATCGAATACCTTTTTTCCGAATCACTGCCTTTTCATCCCAACGCGCTTAGTTTCCTGGTTAAATTCAGGAATGGTGAATCCATATCAGAAACTTATTACTCCGTTGGAGGTGGATTCGTGAAGAAGGAAGGGGAGGGGGAGGATGCTAACAGGAACGTACAACTGCCCTTTCCCATCGAAAAGGCTACAGATTTGCTGCATTGGTGCATGAAGACCGGGATGAGCATCAGCGAGGTGGTGATGGAAAATGAAAATGCCTGGCGAAGCGAAGCCGAAACAAAGGCCGGAATGCTGAGGATCTGGAAGGTGATGAAGGAGTGCATGTATCGGGGCTGCCACAGTGAAGGCACGTTACCCGGCGGACTCAATGTGAAGCGAAGGGCCTACGAGCTAAACAAAAAATTATTGAAGGGACGGCCCTATCACGATTATGATAGCTGGGTGGTAGCGATCAGGTCGGGCGGAAATGATTTTCAATACATCCTCGATTGGGTGAGTTGTTTTGCGCTTGCTGTTAACGAAGAGAATGCCTCATTCGGCCGGGTGGTTACGGCCCCTACGAATGGCGCAGCAGGCGTGATTCCGGCCGTACTGCAATATTTCGTTTGTTTCTGTAATGGTCAAACCGACGAAAAGATTATCAACTTCTTGCTCACCGCCGCTGAATTGGGAAGCATCTTTAAAAAGGGCGCCACCATCAGCGCGGCGATGGGTGGATGCCAGGCCGAAATTGGCGTTAGCTCTGCCATGGCTGCTGCCGGACTCACAGAATGCATGGGTGGAACACAACGCCAGTGCCTGATGGCGGCAGAGATCGCGATGGAGCATCACCTCGGACTCACCTGCGATCCAATTGGAGGACTGGTACAGATTCCGTGCATTGAAAGAAATACGATGGGGGCCATCAAGGCGATTACAGCGAGTCAACTCGCATTGCAAAGTGCACCAGATTACGCAAAGGTTTCTTTGGATGCTGTAATCAAAACCATGTGGGATACCGCGCTCGACATGAGCAGTAAATACAAGGAAACCGCGGATGGCGGACTTGCCATTAACATTCCCATCAGCCTCCCCGAATGTTAAGGTGTTAGTTTAGATTGGTTGGTATTTCCGAGGGATTGAATTCTGAAGTATAATCCCTGATTTCATTATAAAGTGTATCTCGTTCAATCGGCTTCCTTTTGACCTGCCTGATCAACGTCACCAATTGTTCTGTCGTCATGGTTGGATGTTGTTCTTCGCTGCCCGCCATGGAATAAATCCTGGTGGAATCATCAATGGTGCCATCGATATCATTTACGCCAAAAGAAAGACTCAATTGAGCGTTGTTTCTACCCAGCATTGGCCAATAAGCCTTGATATGTGGAAAATTGTCGAGGTAAAGACGCGCTATCGCATACACTTTCATGTCCTCGATGATTGAAACTTCGGGTATATGACTCATCTCATTATCGTGGTTCCGGAATTTCAGAGGGATGAACGTGTTAAAGCCTTTGGTTTTGTCCTGCAATTCGCGGAGCCGCCGCATATGATCGACACGATGAGCGTAATTTTCTACATGTCCATATAGCATCGTAGCATTGGTGTGCATGCCCAGCTTATGAGCTGTTGCGTGAATATCGAGCCAGCCTTCGGCGTCCACTTTATCGGCACAGATTTGTTCGCGCACAGCCTGATCAAATATTTCAGCGCCGCCTCCGGGAAGGGAGTCGAGTCCCGCATCATGCAGGCGTTTGAGGCCTTCGGTACGGTCAAGCTTGGCTTTCCTGAACATATAGTCCAATTCTACTGCAGTGAATCCTTTGATGTGCAATCCCGGACGGTGCGCTTTGATTTTTCTCATGACCTCTTCAAAAAATTCAAGGTTCATTTTTGGATGCACACCGCCTACAATATGCACCTCGGTGATGGGTTTGCCGTCGTAATTCTTTACCAGGTCAAGCATCTGGTCCTGGCTTAATTCCCAACCTTCTTCGCGATGGGCATAAAGGCGTGAATAGGAGCAAAACCTGCAGGTAAAAACGCAAACGTTGGTGGGTTCGATATGGAAGTTTCGGTTGAAGTAGGTTTTGTCGCCGTGCATTCTTTCGCGCACAAAATTTGCGAGTGCGCCGGAGAAAGAAAGATCTGCCTTTTCATAAAGTAAGAGCGCATCTTCATCACTGATTCTTTGCTGGCGGTATATTTTTTCGCCGACTTTTCTTAGGTCATCTGGTAAAAACGGATCTGCGAGTAGGGCTTCAATGCTTCCGGGGATCATAATCTTTGTGTCTTGCTGCGAAGGTAAGAACTTACAGGATACCAGCTACCGGATACCAGATACCAGATACCGGATAGTTTGTGTGTGGGTTTGGGTTGAATTAAGCACCACCCACACTCCCAACCCAAACTATCCGGTATCTGGTATCCGGTATCTGGCATCAAGCAAGTGCCCCCGCCACACACCCACACATCAAACACGCGATGGTGCCTCCAAGCAGGGCCTTCAATCCCAGTTCGGTGAGATTTTTTCGCTGATTAGGAGCCAACTGACTGATTCCTCCAATCTGGATTCCAATTGAAGCAAAATTTGCGAAGCCGCTCAGCGCATAGGTGGTGATGAGTACTGACTTACTGTTCATGGTCGACTTGATTCCGCTAAATTGCTGAAACGCCACAAATTCATTCATAATGGTCTTGATGCCGAGCAGTTGCCCAACCTGGACCATATCAGACCGGTCAACCCCGATCAGCCAGGCAACCGGAGAAAAAATATAACCCAAAATAAATTGCAATGTCAGGCCCTTGTCTTCAGGCCTGATATCTGCTCCTTCGTAAAGTCTCGGGTTGAGTGCAACAATATCATCATTGATGCCGGCGAGGTCGCCAACTTTGAAGAACAAATAATTCAAGACCTTCATCAACGCAATAAATGCGAGCAACATAGCACCCACGTTCACGGCAAGTTTCAGGCCATCGGTTATTCCAATGGAAAGAGCATCTAGAAAATTATCACCGAGCTTTTGTTTGGGCACTTCAACTCTGGTGTCAACCTGGTAGTCCTTTGCCTGCGGAAATAACATTTTGGAACAAACGATGGCGGCCGGTGCGCTCATGAGGGCCTGGCTGAGCAGATGCAGCGCGAAATATTTCTGCAAAACCACATCGGCGCCGCCCAGCATTCCAATATAGGCGCCTAACACGCTTCCAGCCGTGTTCGCCATGCCACCAATCATGATGCAGAGAATTTCACTTCGATTCATTTTCTCCAGGAAGGGCCTGATCATGAGCGGAGCTTCCGTTTGACCCAAAAAAATATTGGCCGCAGTAGATACGCTTTCGGGCCCGGTAATTTTCAATTTGCTTAGCATCCAAGCAAACACGTGCACCACTTTCTGAAGAATGCCTAAATAGTACAGGACGGCTGAAAGCGCAGCAAAGAAAACGATATTGGGAAGAACCTGGATCGCGAAGATATATCCCCAGCTTTTTGATGAATCGGCAAGACTTGAAAAAAGAAAATCAGTGCCGGCATGACTCAGGCTCAACAATTTTACAAAAGCGTTTGAGCAGAATTCAAGGAATTTTCGGAAATAGTTAAATCGCCCTTCGGTAAGAACACCGATGCCCAGTGCAACCTGGGCCAGGACCCCGTAGCCCACGAGCCGCCAGGGTATGGCTCTGCGATTTGAACTGAAGAGATAGCATACGCCCAGCAGGAATACCAGGCCAATCATGCCGCGTATTAAATTATCGGGGTGAAATCCCATCCCGCAATTGGTTTTGGTAGAGTCTTAGAAACAATAGTACCCCAATATAACGGAAATCCTGCGTGTAATATCTAAAGCTCAAAAATCCGCACCAGGTCCTGCACGGCCGAATCGATGTAGGTTTTATAATCGTAGGGTACCCATGCAGGTGGGTTTTGAAAATGCGAAACAAGAATTTCAGCGAGCTGGCCAGGATCGTGCGGCTCAAAAAAATGAACGTTTTCTGAAATTTGCTCCTGGTTCACCTCCAGCGAAGAGGCAATGACATATTTGCCAAGCGCCCTTCCATCTTCGATCACCGTACTCCAGCCTTCAAACAAGGTGGGCTGAACAATAGCGATGGAATTTTTCATCAGAAGCAATTGGTCTGTTCTTTCAATAAAATCAGTAATGATGATATCATCATCAAGATTGAAATCTGAAATTGAATTCTTTAATTCCTTAAAATAGTCTGTTCCTCGCCGACTGGAAGTTTTGCCGGTAAATACCACCTGGAAGGGTAGAGTACCCATTGATTTGATTTGCCTCAGCGCATTGATTACCGCAATATGATTTTTGTGTGGCCAAAATTGGTTGCAAACAATATAGTAGGGTTTCCGAATCTCAAATTTTTTGATCAGGCCTGGAATCTTCGATTCTTCGAGTGGTGGCATATGCGAAACAAAACGATAGAGCAACACTTCATTATTAAGTTTCGGGTAAAAACTCCTTAGGTCCCTCATACAGGCTTTGCTGCTCAATACCAGCGGCGATTGCGGATGCGCCTGCAGGTGATTGAAGAACGCTTTCACCCATTGCAATTCCTCTGTCAGAAAATTTTCAGGGTAATAATTTTCCTGGAAATCGGCCTTCCAATAGATTTTCTTCCTGATCGTATCGGCGAAAGGATCCTGGTCAGCCGGATAAATGATGTCATACCCTGCATTGAAGTTGAAGCGTTTTTTGAATCCTGCTTTTCCTGCCAACAGTGCCGACAGTTTTTTCAACCTGAATGCAGTGGTTTTGATATTGTAGAATTTGATATAAGGGTATCGAACATCCTTTAGTTCATGCAAGGGTGATTCGCGCTTATACCAGACAATGATCTCGGGTTTGCGTTCATCGGGCAGGTACTTAAGCGTACGCAGGATATTGGCCTGGTAAATAATAATGGAGGTGGCCGTGAAATAGGTATTGTAAAAAGGGAAGACTATTTTTTTTCTGTTAGCCATTTGATGTAATTGGAAAGTCCGAGTTCCATTGAAAATTTCGGCTCATATCCATAGCTGCGTAAGACTGAAACATCTGCTACCAGACTATTGGGATCTCCTGATTTAGACTGTTGTGAAAACCTGAGCTCTGTTTGCTCATCCAGTATTTTGAAGAACGAGCCTGCTACTTCTCTCACGCTCAAACCTGATCCATTGGCCACATTGATGGCCTCACCATCAAAGGGATGGTTGAGCATGATGGTGTGGATGGCATGCATCAGGTCCCTGACGTAAATGTAATCCCGGCGTTCTTCTCCGCTTCCAAACAATTCCACCATTTTGGAATTGCGGTGATATTTCTGCCACATGTCCCAGAGCAGAAGCTTCGCCTGGCCTTCGCCGTACACTGAAAAGAGCCGCATGCTGCAGGTGGGGATTTTGTAGAAATTGAAAAATTCACGACATACCAATTCGGCCATCAATTTGTGATAACCGTAAGGTGAAAAGGGCAGGAGTGGAAAATCTTCCTTCAATATTTTCTCTGTTGTATTCCCATATACAGCGGCGCTGGAGAGTTGAAGGAATTTGCAGGCCGGACTGCTGAGCCGGATTGCGTCCAACAACCTGAATACCGTGACGGTGTTGCTGTCATAATCCAGCTTGGGCTGGTCGAAGGACTGACGCACATTTGCCTGGCCTGAAGCGTTGATGCAAAAATCAAATTTGCGGCTCGCAAAAATTTTCGCATAGTCCGGTTCCACCGGATTGATCTGGTAGTAATCATCGCGCATCATTGCGACGATGTCCGCACCCGATACTTCAAATCCTTCGGCTAGCAAGAACCGGCAAAGGTGTTGCCCAATGAATCCTTCTGAGCCGATGACCAGGACCTGCATAAGTTAATTTATGGTTTAATGATGATACCCTGTCCGGTAGGCAGGCAAAGCACACTGACGCCCCTTCGTGCGGCAAATTCATCTACTGCATGTTTTTGATGAATGTGCTGCGGAAAGCCATAGTCATCGTGTATCAGCACGCCTCCGCTTACAATTCTATCCCAAAAATATTCCATTGCCGCAATTTCTGGCGCAGTTACATTCATATCGATGGAAAGGTAGGCGATTTGCCGTGCATCTACCTGGCCCAGGGTATCCGGTACTCTGCCTTTTATAATCCTGGCGTTGAAGGGTGCGAACGTTTTTGTCACCTGGTCGTAAACGTTAGTGTATGCCTTCAGGTAATTGGTAACGCCTGCCTGGGCTTCCTGGGAAGTAATTTGTGAAGGATCCAAACCTTCAAAGGTATCGAGGAGGTAAAAAGTTTTACCGGTTTTGGCAAAGTCTGTATAGTCAATGATTGCCCGGGCGTAAGCGCCGGTGTTAACGCCGCATTCCACGTAATCGCCTTCCAGGTTTTTTACCCAGTTCGCAAACCAGCACACTATATAGACCCGCCACTGCAGTGTAAAATTAGGCCAGGGCTGGGTCGCTGCTGCTGCCGCATAAGCCTTCGCAAATTTCGGCTCGGTGATAAAATCGGCATTGTTGCTTGTTGCGAGTCCATCCGTATTGTAGGTGAGCGGACCGTGCACGTGATGAAACAATTCGGAATTCAGTTTAACATCCCTGAAATTTCTGGCAAACCAGGTGAATTTGTTAAGTATTCTTTGCGGATAATAAAAAATGTTCACTTGCTAGCTTGTTTTCTTGATAAACTGGGCCGGGTTGCCACCAACAACGGTGAAATCTTCCACGTCTTTTGCAACCACACTTCCCGCTGCCACAACCGCACCCTCACCAACGGTGACACCCTTCAACAAAATTGAATTGAATCCAATCCATGCTTTGTCCTTCACCACCACTTTTTCGTGCTGCACGACCGACCAGTCTTTAAAAGCGGCCCCTTTTTTCCAGTTAATCACGTCGTTTTTCCGCTCGTTCCATTGCAATGAATGAGCATTCGTATCGAGAACAGTGATGTCCCAGGAGAACATGATATCATTCCCAATTTCGATGGATTCGTAGCAATACAAACTCGTACCGGGTCCGATATATACCCTATCGCCTATGGTTATGCGCGCCTCGGGAGAAAAGAGGATGATCCTGCCTTCAAGAATGCAATCATTCCCGATTTTGACGTTGGCGAAACCTGGTTTCATCGCATGGAGTGAAAACATTTTACATTGGTCCAATTGCGTTCCTTCGCCTGCCACAAGGTTGCCGGATTGGATCAACCTTTTAAGCAATTTGCTGTGGTCGTTGCCAAGAAGATGATTGACTTTCTTTCTTAAAAATCGGGCTATCATGTGTTGCGAAAGTAAAGCAAACAGGGCATTTGAGCCTATTTAGTTTTGAAAATATCCCGTACCCTTTGTATGGTGTGTTGATAGAGAGAGGTGATATCTTCGGAGATGTGGAAATACAAAACACCTGCGCCATAGATCAAAATAAAAAGCAGTCCCCTTACGGCAGCGTCAATAAATACATTGCTGATCTGTGGCAATTTCCAAATCGCGAGGGTTGCCACGGCCGCAAGTGCCAATGCCTTTGCATTCGCCCATGAATAAGGCTGAAGCTTGAAGAGTCTCCATATAAAAATGAACCTTGTAAGATTGTAAATAAAATAGGAGATCACTGTTGCAAAGGCGGAGCCAATGAGGTTATATCTTTTGACGAGCATGATATTTAGTACGATCGAAAATAGTACGAAACACATGTTCGTTACAAAATCCACCCGCCAGAATTTTGATGAAAGGAGAATTTGTGAATTCAGGCCCGTGCCGAGGTCGATGATTTTCGCCAGACCGATGATCAGTACAATTCTCGGCAGCAACCCATACTCTGGCCCCAGAAATGTCAAAGCATTATTTATGTTCAACAGGATCACACAAAAAATTCCCAGGCCTACCACCAAAAGGTTAAGAGCGGTTTTTTTGTAAAGTGAGCTGATCTTGGCCAGATCGCGGTCTCGCCAGGCCTTAGCAATGATGGAGGTGGTGATGCCCGTCATGCCGCGCAAAGGCACATCCATAATCGTGATGAGATAAGTTGCGATCGTAAACACGGCAGTATCACTTAAGCCCCTGGCGGACTGACTTGAAATAACAATCGTGTCTGCGGTTCTGGCCACTACATTCAGAAACTGTCCGGAGAAAACGAAAAGACTGAATACAACCATGCGCTTCCACAGTCTTTTGGTTACCGAACTCACCGTCATGTTAATCGGGAACTGACCGCTGCGCGTGAGCATCCATAATAAGATCAAGAGCGGTAACACCCATATATAGGCGTAAAGGGTGATAAACGTATTAAAGGTGACAAGCTTATAAATCACCAGGAAGATCAGGACTGTAGTGAGCAGCCTGAACACGACTTCCTTCAAAAAATTCGGGAGCACCGTTTTCTGAATACTCCAGGCGTAGGCTTCAAAGAGATAGAGAAAAATGTATGAAATCGTGAGCGGATAAATGAGCGAAAAATAATCAACAAAAAGCGGCGAACGCGCGCCGAACTTTCGTATGATGAGGCTTTGGCACCAGGGCGTGATCACCAAAAACGCGACCGAGCCAAGCAGGCAAACAACCAATGTCCAGAAAGGAAGGTCATTTTTTTCCTTTGGCAACATCGAGGCATAGAAGGGATAGAATTTTAATGTGGCAGGGCAGGAGCCAAGTGTTGCTAACATCCCGATCAACATCGATACGTCAATCAGCAAACGGGTAAGTCCGAATTGCTCGGTGGTCAGGTAGTGAGGGAATAGATAAAGGATATTAACGGCGCCAATGGCAAATCCAATATAAATGAAAATGGAGGAGAGGATGGATTGTTTCCGGATAATACCCATAGATGGTAGCGAAAATAGCATAAAAAAGTCCGGCCTTCAAAGACCGGACTTTCAATAAGCTTTTATAACGTGCTTAAATATGCGCTTCGATTTTCTTAACGAAATTGGACTTAGGTTGAGCACCTACCAATTTGTCAACCACCTTTCCGCCCTTTACAAAAAGGATGGCCGGGATAGAAGTGATACCGTAATTGATACTAAGCTGAGGATTGTGGTCAACATTTACCTTTCCCACATTGATCTTACCATCATACTCCTTACTGAGTTCTTCAATAACGGGCCCTATTGCGCGGCAGGGACCACACCATTCAGCCCAGAAATCGATCACACTCAATTTGTCTGAACTGAGAACTTTTTCCTGGAAGTTCGTATCCGTGAATTCATGTGCCATATACAAATGTTTGTTTTTTTTAGTGATGCAAAAGAGGATGCAAATTTACTACCAATACCGTTAAAATGATGTTATGACATTATCCAAATCTAAAGGGTGACAACATTGACTTCCAGGTCGGGATTACCCTCGAGAAAATCAGTCATTTCGTCATTCATTTCAAAGCCCTTTTCAATCGTATAAAGGCTCAGTTTGGCCTTCATTTTAGGCTCGGAAAGGGTGATTTTCAGGCCCGTTTTGCCGGGATATTTTTTCAGATTGTCCTCCAGAAACTGCACCAGTTCACTGGTTAGCATCATGGGGTGGACATCGATTAACAATTGCCTTGTATATGACTTCTTAATCGTCTCCAAAAGGCAAACGCTGTTGGTTTTGAACTCAAACTCTTTTTCGTTATTCCACCTGTTCTTGAATTGTCCGGATATAAATAAAACGTTTCCGGGCTGAAAATGGTCTTTAAACCTGACGTAATCTTCACCAAACAGCGCGATTTCTGTTTTGCCTGAATAGTCTTCAATCGAAAAAATGCCGAATTGTTTTCCATTTCTGCTTATCCGGTGTTGCGCATCAGCCACCAGGCCGGCCAGGCGAACTGGCCTGAATGGGTTCGGAAAGCTCAAAATCGCATCCTTAAATTCATTAAAATCCTGGATGCTGCTGATGCCATAATGCTTTATTTCAAATTTGAAATGATCGAGCGGATGTCCACTGATGAACATACCGGTCACGTCTTTTTCGTGATCCAGAATTTCTGTCAGTGTCCAGGGTGAACAATCGGGCAATTTGGGCGGCGCCACTTCGGGCATTTGCAATTCGCCGAATAAAGTATTAGAAGAATTCGCGGTTTGGTTTTGAACCGTATTTCCAAATTTGATGATTTTCTCGAGGCCGTTGGTAAGGTCACCCGGCGGTGTGAAGAAATACTGCGCGCGATGAAAGCTCTTGAAACTGTCGAATGCGCCAGAGTAAGCTAGGCATTCCAATGATTTCTTGTTGACGGTTCTCGAACTCACACGTTTTGCCAAATCATAGATCGAAATATAAGCACCTTTCTTTTCGCGCTCTTCCAAAATAGATTGTACGGCTGCTTCACCCACGCCTTTCAATCCGGCCATACCAAACCTGATTTCCCCTTGTGCATTCACGGCGAATCCTTTTTTGGATTCATTGATATCCGGCCCCAGCACTTTAATGCCCATTCGTTTACACTCTTCCATAAAGAACGTGATCTTCTCAATAGCGCCCGCGTGATTCAACACGGCAGACATATATTCTGAAGGATAGTGTGCCTTCAGGTACGCAGTTTGATAGGCCACATATGCATAACAGGTACTGTGCGATTTGTTGAAAGCGTATTGGGCAAAAGCTTCCCAGTCTGTCCAGATCTTTTCCAGCTTTTGCGAAGGAAATCCCTTGGCCGTGGCACCACTGATGAATTGCGCCTTCATCTTGTCCAGCACACTCTTTTGCTTTTTCCCCATCGCCTTTCTCAACACATCGGCGTCGCCTTTACTGAAGTTCGCCAGCTTCTGTGAAAGCAACATCACCTGTTCCTGGTAAACCGTGATGCCATACGTATCCTTCAAATGTTCTTCCATTTCGGGAAGGTCATATGCGATCGCTTCCTTACCATGTTTACGGTCTATGAAGTTGGGAATGTATGCCAGCGGGCCGGGTCGATAAAGTGCATTCATCGCAATCAGGTCATCAAACTTGTCGGGCTTCAGTTCGCGCAGGTACTTTTGCATGCCCGGACTTTCAAACTGGAACGTTCCGTTTGTATCTCCGTGTTGATAGAGTTGATAAGTCTTTTCATCGGTGAGCGGAATCTCATCAATGTTTAACCGGATACCGTGGTTCTCTTCAATCAGAGCAAGCGCAGTCTTGATAATGCTCAGCGTCTTCAGTCCGAGGAAGTCCATTTTGATGACACCCGATTCTTCGATCACACTTCCTTCAATTTGTGTTACCCAAAGTGGAGAATCCTTTGCAGTCGCAACCGGTATCAATTCCGTGAGATCCTTTGGCGCAATGATGATGCCCGCGGCGTGGATGCCGGTATTTCTTACAGAACCTTCAAGAATTTCAGCTTCGTGCAAAACGCGCGAGGAGATATCCTGTCCCGCGTAAAGTTCTCTCAATTTTTTCACGCTCTCCAGGTCATCTGCCGCAAGACCTTCTTTTTCCTCAAGCGATTTTTCTCCTTCCTTTATGGTCAAAGGTGCGTGCAGCAATCGCTTCAGGTTGATGCCCGGGCGTTCCGGTACCAGTTTTGCGAGTGCATTGGATTCCGGCAAGGGAAGGTCCATGACGCGCGCCACGTCTTTGATACTCATCTTTGCAGCCATGGTACCGTAAGTAATGATTTGCGCTACCTGGTTCTTGCCATATTTATCCACTACATAGTCGATCACCTTCTGCCTTCCTTCATCATCAAAGTCGGTATCAATATCGGGCATCGACTTTCGATCGGGATTTAAGAATCTTTCAAAGAGTAGATTGTATTTGATGGGATCGATATTGGTAATGCCCGTACAATATGCCACCACACTGCCAGCGGCAGATCCGCGGCCCGGTCCAACGTACACATTCATGTCGCGGCCGGCTTTGATAAAGTCTGCAACGATGAGAAAATATCCCGCAAAGCCCATGGTGCGGATGGTGAAGAGTTCAAAATTCAACCGTTCCTCAATATCTGCTGTGATGTCACTGTACCTTTTTTTGGCACCTTCAAAACTCAGGTGCTTCAAATATTCCCATTGATTCAGATTACTGTCGGAGTGCACCTGGAAGGCGGGTGGTACCGGGAAATTGGGAAGAAGAATGTCCCGCTTCAGATCGAGGAGTTCAACCTTGTCAACAATTTCATTGGTGTTGTCTATGGCCTGCGGAATATCTTCAAAGAGTTCAGACATTTCCCGTGTGGTCTTCAAATAAAATTGGTCATTGGGGAAGGCAAAGCGTTTGTTTTTGACCAACACGTCATCATCTGTAAATTCCCTCAATGCCGGCGTAGATTGTTTTTCACCGGTATTTATACAAAGAAGAATATCATGTGCGTTGAAATCGGTTTGATTCACATAATGAGAATCGTTAGAGGCGATCACCTTGACGCCATACTTCTCGGCAAACCGCAGCAACACCTTATTCACTTTATCCTGGTCGGGTATGCCATGCCGTTGGATCTCTACGTAATAATCTTTTTGAAAAATGTTTAGCCACCACTTGAATTCATTCTCACCTTCCACTTCTCCCTTTTTTAAAATGGTTTGCGGAACCAGCGCGCCGAGGCAACAGGTAGTGGCAATAAGACCCTCATGGTATTTGTGAATGAGTTCTTTGTCGATGCGCGGATATTTGCTGTACATTCCCTCAATAAATCCGAGAGAAGTTAGCTTCATCAGGTTACGATATCCCGTTTCGTTCTTCGCCAGCAGGATCTGGTGATGCCTGGGATCCTTTTCTTCCTTGGAAAAGGATTTGCGGTGCCTGCTTTCGGTGATATAGAATTCACATCCTACAATGGGTTTAACCTTCAGGGCTGATTTCTTGTCGTCGGGGTTTATCCTGTGCTTGTAGGCCTCTGCCACAAATGAAAACACACCGAACATATTGCCGTGATCGGTGATGGCCAGTGCAGGCATGTTGTCTTCAATCGCTTTCTTGTATAAGGCGTCAATGCCGGCTGCTCCGTCGAGTAGGGAATACTGGGTATGGACGTGTAGATGAGAAAATTTCGTCATGTTTCTTGGTCAAATGCGGTATGTTTTGCGATAGATGCGAAAACTACCCAGATGAGGCAGGCTACAAATTTACGGGAATAGCCAAACACCTCCATTGATGAAGTGAACGGCCTGATTTTTGTGGATAATTGGTGATCAATTCTGGACGGTTTTGAAAACTAGACTTTTTCTTATTTGTACCTGTATGGCTATGGTGGGCTGTACCACCACGAAGCCCGTGACCACAACGCACGGCAACTCGTCCGGCACCACGAAATCATCCGACTCTCCCCTTTTCCTTGACAACATTACGGCGAATGGACCCACGGCCAGCGGAAGGACTTCGTCTGAAAAAGAAAAGCAGGAATTTAAAACCTTCCGACCCCCTTTAGATGATTTTCATCCCAGGTTTACCATTGAGAGCGGAACAACCATCCAATTCAAATACGCGATTGTGATGGACGTGGAAGTCGAAAGGTTGGATAACCAGGACCTTTACCGATTCATTGATAGCTGGTGGGGAACACCCTACCGGATGGGGGGCACAACACAGAAGGGGGTGGATTGTTCCGCTTTTGTTAAAACGCTGGAGTCTGTCATTTATGGCACAAACCTGCCACGAACTGCCAGGGAACAAAAATCCGGCTGCTCAATCATCACCGGTTCAGATTTAAAAGAGGGAGATCTCGTGTTCTTCAATACACGCGGCGGCGTTTCTCACGTTGGCGTATACCTGACGAATAACAAATTCGTCCATGCTTCCACTTCAGGCGGTGTAACGATCAGTGATCTGTACGACAGCTATTGGCACAGCAGGTTCCTGGGTGCCGGCCGATATAAAAATGGAACAGCAATGAAATGATCATTGCATTTCCCTCGGTTCAACGTAGAAATTTCTGTCTACCGTCAATTGTTTAGAACGGGTTTGAAGTTGTTGCCAGTTTGCATTTGGACTTATCCATTCTTCTTTATCGGTATAAATTTTCAAAGGCAGGCTGAAGCCATTTACTGTATTGGTGTACCGGTATTGAAACCCGGCCCCGTTTGCCCTGAATTCAAATACCGGGATCTGTGTAGTGGTGAGGTATTGTTCGAAAACGGTGTTGAAGTTGATTCCGGATTGGGAACTGATATAATTCTGAATATCCTTACCATCAACGGTCTTGTGGTAGAATTGACTGTTGAGGCCGCGCAGAATTTGACGGAATTTGTCGTCGTTATTGATTACCTGCCGGATCGTGTGCAACATATTTCCCCCTTTGTAATACATGTCAACCGGGCCCTCGTTGTTGACGCCATACCTGCCGATGATGGGAAACTTGTTTTCAATTTTTTTCCTCGTGCCAATCGCATAGTCGTCACCCGCTTCCTTTCCAAACTGGCATTGGGTGAAAAGTGTTTCGGAATAGTTCGTAAAAGATTCGTGCACCCACATGTCAGCAATATCTTTGGTCGTGATATTGTTGCCAAACCATTCGTGGCCGCTTTCATGAACGATGATAAAGTCCCACTTCAATCCCCAGCCGGTGCCGGAAAGGTCGTCTCCCCTGTAACCATTTTGAAATTTATTTCCGTACGCGATGGCGCTCTGGTGTTCCATGCCCAGATGGGGTGCCTCGACCAATTTGTAACCGTCTTCATAAAATGGGTAGGGCCCAAACCAATGTTCAAAACATTTCAACATGGGCATGACCTGCCCGAATTGTGTTTTCGCTTGCAAACTATCTTCCTCAAGGGCCCAAAAATCACAATCCAGTTTTCCTTTCTCGCCCTCATAACTTTCGCCCCAGTGCATGTACCTGCCGATATAGGGAATAATATTGTAACAATTGATCGGGTTTACTACCGCCCACGTATAAGCGACAAGTCCATTACCCGCAGGTACTTTGCTTCTTAGCCTGCCATTGCCTACACCGATGAGTGAATCGGGAACGGTGAGGGTAAGCGATGCACTGTCTGGTTCATCACCCTGGTAGTCTTTGCAAGGATACCAAACGCTGGCGCCCCAACCCTGGCAGGTAACGGTGATCCATGGATGACCAAGCTTGTCCGTTTTCCAAATCACACCCCCATCCCAGGGCGGTCGTTTAGCTTCGCGCGGCAGGCCGCTGTAGTAAATCTTAAGTTTGCCCTGTGATTCTTTGTTGTGGTGCGGCCAGTTGATATAATACACATTGCCCTTACGACTGAATTGCAGTTTTGCAGTTCCTGAAACAACACTGTCTATGTTCAATCCCGATTGCAGATCGATTTGCATTTTTTTGGAAGATGCCTTCAGAATTTTGAAATCGATGGTGTTTGAACCCTTCAAAGATTTTTGATTGAAATCAAAGGCAACCTGCAAGTCATAATGTGTTACGTCCCACCAGGCTCGCTCGGGCGTTACGGAACCGCGAAGTGTATCTGCATGCGTAAATTTTGTTTGCCCAGGCTCGGAGGTCTGGGCGTTCACATGCACAAGCAGAAGTAGGAGGGCAAGACAACTGCAGACTATTTTTTTCACCAGGAGGGCTTTGATGTCTAAATTTAGGCGGAAATGCATCAGCCTGAAATGAAAAAGTACGAACGGCAAATCAAATATACGCAGAGGGCAAATCAGGGCCGTCAATCTTACGACGGTTCGCGCTTGACGTTAGTGGGATGCTTTTTACTGGCACAAATAATCTGCGGATGTTCTGGCAAAGGCAGGGATGACAAAATGGTCTTTCATTACAATCAGCCCGAAGGCATCAGTTCACTTGATCCTGCATTTGCAAAAAACCAGGCCGTTATGTGGGCCGTACACCAGTTGTACAATACACTGATCGAGACCAACAGTGAGTTGTTGCCGGCACCTTCCTTGGCAAGTCGATGGGAAATCAGCAAAGACAGGCTTGTTTATACCTTCTACCTGAGAACGGATGTTTTTTTTCACCGGGATCAGGCTTTCGGTCAGGCACAAACGCGCAGGCTTAATGCGAGTGACGTGGCGTATAGTTTAAAGCGAATCATGGACAGGCAAACGGCTTCGCCCGGCGCCTGGATTTTTAATGGAAAGGTGGACCCGCAGGACGCGTTTAACGTTTTAAATGATTCCGTGTTTCAGTTGAAATTGTTGCGACCCTACAATCCCATTCTTGGGATCCTGAGCATGCAGTACTGTTCTATTATTCCGCATGAAGCAGTTGAATATTATGGAAACGACTTCAGGAAACATCCTGTTGGCACAGGGCCATTTAGTTTTTCTGCATGGGAGGAAGGGCAGGCGCTCATTATGTTGAAGAATGAAAACTATTTTGAAAAGGACGACTCAGGCACCCGTCTTCCCTATCTTGATGCAATAAAGGTTTCTTTTCTTGACAGTAAGGCAACGGAGTTCCTGGAATTTCAACAAGGCAGGCTGGATTTCATCAACGATATCGACGCTTCGTTCAAAGATGAAGTCCTTACAAAAAAAGGAGAACTGAGGAAGGATTGGGTGGGTAAAATCCTTCTTCATAAGCATACTTACCTTACGACTGAATACCTCGGCATTCTTGTGGACTCAAATAATGCCATATTGAGTAACTCTCCGTTGAGGCTGCGAAAAATAAGACAGGCGATCAATTATGGATTCGATAGGAGGAAGATGATGATGTACCTGAGAAACTCGATCGGTCTTCCTGCGGAGAGCGGTTTCATTCCTGCCGGACTGCCATCATTTGATTCTTCTGCAGTGAAAGGATATCATTACGATCCGGCAAAGGTGAAAACATTGTTGGAGGAGGCGGGCTATCCGGGCGGAAATGGTTTACCTGTCATCAAGTTGCTGACGGTTCCCACATATGCGGAGCTCGCCAACTTTATTGCGAAAGAGCTTCAGGAAAATGGAATTCATGTTCAGGTTGAAGCCGTGCAAAAAAGTTTATTGTTGGAACAGACAGCCAAGTCGCAGGCCTTATTTTTCAGGGGCAGCTGGATAGGAGATTATCCGGATGCGGAGAATTTCCTGAATGTTTTTTATGGGAAGAACCCTGCACCTCCAAATTATACCCGCTACCATAACCCGGAATTTGACCGACTATTTGAAAAGGCTCTTGAAGCGCCCGATATTCCTTCACAAAACATTATGTATCAGCAACTTGACCAGTTAGTGATGAATGATGCGCCTGTGGTGCCGCTCTGGTACGATATGGTTATTCATCTGGTCAACCCCAGGGTCAGGAATTTTGAGCCCAATTCCCTAAATCTTTTGGAACTGAGGCACACCAGTATCGGAAAACTACGATAGCAGTTTAAAAATTCTTGTTTTTCAATTCTTGCTGAATATCAAAAAGTTAGATAAAAAAACTGAATATTTCTTCAGTAAAAACCACAATTTAATTCGTAGAACATACAATACCACAATGTAGTTGTACGTTTTATATAGAATCCTAAAAATGGAAATAACCAGTTAAGTTCTCTTCTTACTATCCTTCCTGAAGCCAATCCAACTTCCGCATCGATATCCAGAAAAGCCAAGAATTTAAACCCTTTGTAAACTAAAACCCTTGATCCGTGAAAACGAATGGTATCCTTTCACGTCTTTGCAGGAGTCTGATCGCAACCGCGCTTGTCTTTTCGACGAGTACGTTGTTCGCGCTGCCGGACTACGACTTTAGGAATCCCGTTCTTGTTTCAGGAACCGATCTGCAAATTGGCGCTGTTTACCGATTCAGCAACGTTCGCCCAGGTGTAGACGGGATGATTACCATCACAGACATGGTCAAGGTTGTTCTCACCCAACTTGACGGTCCTTCCGGATTTGCCGAAGCATTCCAACCTTATATATTTTGTCCCGGTAAGAGTACAGGGTATGTTGAATTCAACCTGTCCTTCGTACAGACCGGCACGAATACCCCGATAGTGATGGCCGAAGTTCCAATGACAGCCATTGACATTGACGGATATGAATTTCCCGATGAAAAGTTATATGAACTCGACCAGATGCAGGAGACTGCTTCGTCGTACGTAGCATATGATATGTTGGGCACGAATCTTACTGTGAAGAAGATGGGAAGCTGGTACGAAGCAGAAAACAAAACCGCTGTAACATACGATGGTATTGATACCGTTCAGCGTGACGTCATGTTCTCACTGGTGCACGCCAATGTTTCTTCCGTGAATTTCAGGGTTGGCGCTGAAAATAAGTCTAAGAACGATATGGACAGACTTAGAAGCGTCTACTTCCAAAAATTCTTTTTTGCAAGTGGCTTGTTGCCTGTTTATGCTGACGGCCTCGTTTCCTTCAAAGGCGTAAAGAAAGAAAATGAAATCACGTTGATGTGGGAACTGACCAATCTGAAAGAATATCGTTCTGTAGTTGTTGAGCGTGCAACGAATGGTGGAAATTTTGAACCCATCGCGCAATTGACTCCTTCATATAATAATGTTGGTAAAGCTGCAGGTAGCTATACCGATCAACCGACGCTGAAAGGAACCGTATTGTATCGTTTGAAAATGATTTCTAACGAGGGCGTGCCCTTGTACAGCAATATCCTCATGTTTAAAATGAATGGAGCTGCGGGCGCTTTCAAGGTTTTCCCTACCGTGGTTGACGATGCAACTACACTGCAACTCACTTCGGCACAAAAGGAAACTGTCACTGTGCGGGTTATTGATTACAATGGCCGCATCATGCTGAATAAACAATTCACCGCTCAAAATGGAGAAAACAGCATAAGTGTAGACGGGATGAGCAAGTTTGCCCGTGGCAACTACGTGATCTCTGTGTATGCAGCCAACGAAGTTCATTCACAAAAAATGATAAAACTATAGTCCCTGGTTCCGAAAAACAAGGGATTTGAAACCATTGTCCTGAAAAACCATTCGCTAATTGTTGAATTGAAAAACGTAGTATATGAAAACGAGTGGTACCCTTTCACATTGCAGCAGGAATCTCATCCTGATGACACTGATCCTGATTTCAGGAAAGGTGTTTGCTCAACCTGACTATGACTTCTCGAACTATGTTCAGGAGTCCGGTTCAGGTAATGCTGCTGCACCGCAAAAAGGCGATGTTTATAGATATTTAAATGTTAAGCCCGGTTTTGATGCGTTGGTAGAAGTGACCGATTTCCAGGGCGGCGTTACGCTTAATAGTTTTGATAACTCCACAACAGGTTTTGTAGAAGCTTTTCAGCCCTTCCTTAACGTTCCCGCACACTCCAGGGGATATGTTGAATTTGAAATCACTTTCGTTGATGCCGGTACTTCAGATATCGCGGTCATGGGTGAAGTGCCTGTGACACCCATTGACGTTGACGGTTACCCTTATAGTGGTGGCATGTTGTATGAATATGATGAATTGGACCTGGGTCCTGGTTCGTATGTGAATTATGGAATGGTGGGATATGAATTGCAAATCAACCAATACGGCGATTGGTTTACAGGAGAGAATATCTCTGGTATCACTTATAATGGTGTTGATACAACGGCTAGGCAAGTTATGTTCACGGTGGTTAACACTGGAATAGCAACGCTTACTCTTCGTGTTGGTGCAGACAATCAATCTGACCAGGATGTAATTCGATACAGAAGTGACTATTTCAAGAAATTCGCTTATACGTCGGCACTTCTTCCCGTTTACGCCAACGGCCTGGTATCATTCAAAGGTGTAAAGAAAGAAAATGACATCACGTTGATGTGGGAATTGACGAACCTGAAAGAATATCGCTCCGTAATCGTTGAGCGCGCAACCAACGGTGGAAATTTTGAACCCATTGCACAATTGACTCCTTCTTATGACAACATGGGTAAGGCAACCGGTAACTATACCGATCACCCGATGTTGAAGGGTACCGTACTGTATCGTTTGAAAATGATTTCTAACGAAGGCGCCCCCGTCTATAGTAATATCCTGATGTTTAAAATGAACGGCGTTGCTGGTCTGTTCAAGGTGTTCCCTACAGTTGTAGACGATGCCACCACGTTGCAGCTGACTTCTGCCCAGAAGCAAATCATCACTGTTCGCGTAACAGATTACAGCGGTCGCATTGTGCTGAACAAACAATTTGTTGCGCAAAACGGTGAGAACAGTATCAGCGTGGATGGAATGAGCAGGTTTGCCCGTGGTAACTATGTGATCTCTGTGTATTCCGCTAACGAAGTCCATTCACAGAAAATGATAAAACTCTAATCCTGGATCCCAAAAACCATTTTTGATTCCATTGTCCCGAAAAGCCATTCAATTATTGTTGACTGAATTGTAGCTTATGAAAATGAATGGTACACAAAACCTTATAATGAAAATGCTAATGCTGGTGATGCTGGTTTGCAGCTCAGCAGTATTGAAAGCCCAGCCCGACTATGACTTCACAACATCGATACAGGTGTCAGGTTCGGGCAACCCGTCAAACGTGATGGTGGGTGACGTTTATCGATTCTTGAATGTTAAGCCTGGCGTTGACGCTCTCGTAACCATCACCGATATCACAGGTGGAATTACAGTAAGCGCTCTCGATGCGGGTTCTGGATATCCGGAAGCGCTTCAGCCCACGCTGGAAGTGCCTCCTTTCACAAGCGGTTATTTGGAAATGTATTTTGAATTTATAGACCATACGACAGATCTTCCACTTACGATGGCAGAAGTTCCTGTGACCTGCATCGACGTGGATGGTATGAAGGATAATGATGGCCTGGGCAACCCGCTCAATGAGTTTGACCAAATCAACCTCGGCGGCGGTTATGTTGACTACGACCTGCTTGGTGGTGAGTTGACGGTATCCCAGTCGGGCAGTTGGTTCAACGGTACGAATATCGGCGGGATTGACTATCCTGGTCGTGATACTGCCGCAAAGCAGGTGATGTTCACCGTTGTGAACGCCAATGTACCCTCTTTTGTCATCCGTGTGGGTGCCAATAATCAATCGACCAAACAGTCAACCCGATTGAGGAGTGTTTACTTTAAAAAATTCACATATGCGTCAGGGCTTCTCCCGGTTTACGCTGATGGCCTGATTTCATTCAATGGTGTGAAGAAAGAGAATGAGGTAGTCCTGAACTGGGAACTGACCAACCTGAAGGAATATCGTTTGATCATTATCGAACGTGCAACCAATAACGGCAATTTTGAGCCGATTGGCCAGTTGATTCCTTCTTACGACAATATGGGCAAGGCCACAGGTAACTTTACAGATCATCCCACGCTAAAGGGTACTGTATTGTATCGATTGAAAATGATTTCTAAGGAAGGCGCACCGCTGTATAGCAATATCCTGATGTTTAAGATGAATGGTGTTGCAGGAGAATTCAAAGTGTTTCCGACAGTGGTTGATGACGCTGCCACGATTCAGATTACAACAGCGCAGAAAGAAAACATTACGATCCGTGTGGTTGACTATAGCGGTCGCATCGTGTTAACAAAACACTATACCGCGCAAAATGGCCAAAACAGTATCAGCCTGGATGGTATGAGCCGGTTCGCGCGCGGTAACTATGTGGTTACTGTATATGCATCAAATGAAATTCATTCACAAAAAATGATAAAACTCTAAACCAAATCCACGAAAGCCAGTTTTTTTGATCCTTAGTCCCGAAAAACCATTCTAAAATTCTTAAACAAAAAAAAGATCAAGTTTATGAAACAGAATGGTACCCAGAACCACATTCTCAAGTTTTCGTTAATGTTTTTGCTGCTTTGCAGCTCAGTTCTTTTAAAAGCCCAGGCTGATTACGATTTTGCAAATTCAATCAAAGTGTCAGGTACGGGTAGCCCCTCTAATGTAATGGTTGGCGACGTCTATCGTTTCCTCAATGTGAAACCGAATGTTGATGCGCTCGTGACTATTACAGACATCACCGGCGGTATTTCGGTATCTGCACTTGATGCAAGCAGCGGTTATCGCGAAGCGCTTCAGCCCAAACTTGAAGTGCCAGCTAACTCAAGTGGTTATTTGGAAATGAGTTTCCAATTTGTAGACCACACGAATGACCTGCCGGTGTTGATGCCCGAAGTTCCTGTAACCTGCATTGACGTGGATGGTAAGAAAAACAACGATGGTCTTTCGCATCCGCTCAATGATTTTGATCAGGTCAACCTGGGTGGTGGTTATGTTGACTACGAAGCGCTCGGGATGGAACTAACCATTACACGAGCCGGTAACTGGTTCAACGGCAGAAATGTAGGAGGCGTTGATTGCGTCCACAGCGACACTTCAGCAAAGAAGGCAATGTTCACAGTTGTGAATGAAGACATCACTTCTTTCGTGATCAGGGTAGGTGCCGACAACCAGTCGACCAACTCAGCTACACGTATGAGAACAGTCTATTTCAAGAAATTCCGTTATGCAAACGGAGTACTTGCGATGAGTCCTTTGCAAAATTTTATTGGTTCAACAAATCCGAATGGAGCCAGTTTGCAATGGGAATTTCAACCCAGTTACCAGATTGCATCTGTTGAACTGGAAAGGAGTTACAATGGCCAGCAATTTGCTCCGATCTATCATGAAGTTGACATGCCGATAAACAACTATGTGGATGATGAAAAGTCAAGCGGCACTGCATTTTATCGTCTCAAATGGACAACGCAGGGCGGTGAAACAGGGTACAGCAGTACTGTATTTTTGAAAATGCCTGGCAGATCAGAGGCCGATGGTTTTAAACTGTACCCCAACATGGTGCGTGATCGCACTACGCTGAGTGTAACCAGCGAGGCTTCAGATAACGGTACACTTCAGATTTTCGATTTCGATGGCAAAATGCAACAGCAGGTGCCGGTGAAATTGAGTGCGGGTGCAAACAGCATCAGCATTGATGGAATGGATAAGCTGGCGCCCGGCGGTTATGTAGCTGTGTTAAAGACTTCAAGCAACACGTTTACTCAAAAAATGATTAAGCAACCTTAAGCAAAATAACCATTCGTTTCCTACGTGCCCCCTGAGAAGTTTACTTCGTAAGGGGGTCTTTTTTTAGCTTATCCTTAAAGACCTTTTCAAATTTTTCAAGCTTTGGTCTGATCACATAGTAACAATAGGGCTGGTTGCCGTTGTTGTTGTAGTAATTCTGGTGATAATCTTCTGCGGAATAAAAATTTTTGAAAGGTTCAATTGCGGTCACGATGGGATTACCAAATGCACCGCTCTTGTTGAGCTCTTCCCTATAATGCTCTGCCTTTTTCTTTTGTTCATTATCGTAATAAAAGATTACGCTGCGGTATTGCGGTCCTTCGTCATTGCCCTGACGATTGAGCGTAGTGGGGTCGTGCGTTTTCCAAAACACTTCCAATAATTCATCATAACTGATCTTTGAAGGATCGTAAATAATTTGAAGTGATTCTGCATGACCGGTGGTCTTGGTGCAAACTTCTTCATAACTGGGGTTTGCCACATGTCCGCCGGCATAACCACTGGTGACTTTCAACACCCCTTCCAATTCCTGGAACACCGCTTCGGTGCACCAAAAGCAACCCGTACCAAACAATGCGGTATCTGTCTTAACGCTAGGGCTAAATTTGTTGTCTGCCATCTTTTTACTTTTATCGGGGTTATTCTTTTGCGCGCAAGAAATCATGGTTGCGACGCAAACCAATGCAAAAGCTAAAATTGTTCTCATATAAACCGGTTTAAGGCACATCGTTTTTTAATTAGAATGCAATTTAATACAGGGCCGTCTCGAACCCTTGTTTGCTGCACGGCATTTGTGCATATTGTGACATCCTTAACGAAAGTGCTTTGGCTTTTGCGCTTTTTTAGCAAGTTTTGCGCCGGTTGTAATAGAGCCAGGGATTTTAACGATTCTTTCAAACGTTAATTATAAATATACATCCATGAAGGAGGATAATACAAGGATACACGCATTCAGGCTTCAGCCCGGGGATGATTTGAAAAAATCATTGCAAAACTTCGTGCAGGAATGTCAGATCACATCTGCCTGGATCGTCACGGCGGTTGGCAGTTTGACACAATATTTCATCAGGTTTGCCAATCAGGATTCGCCATCTCACGGTGTAGGGCATTTTGAAATTCTCAGTCTGGCAGGCACAATGGGACCCTCAGGACCTCACCTTCATATCTGTCTGGCAAATGAAGAAGGGCAGACGGTCGGTGGTCATTTAATGGAAGGTTGCCTCGTATTTACGACGGTAGAATTAGTCATTCAGGAAGGACGGAGTATGAGATTTGGCCGGTCCAGGGATGAATCCACAGGTTGGTCAGAATTAGAGATCTCGAAATCATAGCGAGAGTTTCAACTTTCAACTCAATTCGTTGTAATTTTGCAAGCCTCATAGAGTCCAGCAAATGAATAAATGGAAGTTGGTACCATTGATGATTTATGATTAATTTTTTTCCTGAATCTGCCCTTGCCAGTCTTGAATTCGATAAAGTTAAGACGCTGTTGTCGAATCATTGCCAAACCGGGTATGCCAAGGAAAAAGCAGCTGAGCTTCGCATTCATACCCGCCTGGACTACATTGATCGGGAACTCAGGCAAACCCACGAATACAAAGCCATTATCGACGGCGGACTTTATTTCCCGAATGATCCGGTATTCAATCTTTCAAAGGAATTGAAACTGCTTGGCATTCCCGGTGCCGTACTGGCTGGAGAACAGTTTCTTCAACTCAAGAAAATGTCGGAAACGACACAGGCTGTTTTCAGGTGGTTTGATGAAGAGAGAAAACAGGCTTATACGGCTCTGTATTCAGTAATTGCACATTCCCGATATGAGAAAAAGATTGTTGCTTCCATAGATGAGGTATTGGATGAGAATGGCCAGGTCAAGGACAGCGCTTCAAGGGAACTGGCCTCCATCAGGCAAAATTTGTATAGAAAAAAAGGTGAGTTGAGGAGGGTATTTGACAAGGTTTTGTCGAGGCTTAACAAGGCAGGCTATATTGCTGAAATTGAGGAATCATTTCTGAGCGGCAGAAGGGTAGTGGCATTGTTTGCCGAGCACAAGCGACAGGTGAAGGGTATTCTCCATGGTGAAAGTGATTCCAGGAAAACCGCGTTCATAGAACCGGAGGAAACCATTGAATTGAACAACGCGGTGTTCGAATTAGAGAATGAAGAAAGACGGGAAGTCTATAAAATACTTCGGGAGCTAACGGCAAGGCTTTCGGAATATGGGCCGTTACTCGCGGACTGGCATCAAATATTAGGCGAATATGACTTCATTGCCGCGAAGGCAAAACTGGCAATTGAGATTCACGGACAATTCCCAACGGTTGCAGACAAGGCACAGGTACACCTGGTCAATGCATTTCATCCACTCTTGTATTTGTATAATCGAAAGCTGAACAAACCGACTATGCCGGTGACCATCAGCCTGGACGATAAAAGAAGAATTCTTGTCATCTCGGGTCCCAATGCAGGTGGGAAAACGGTTACACTCAAAACAATTGGCCTCTTGCAAATTATGTTGCAGAGTGGATTGCTGGTTCCGGTTCATCCTTCTTCGCAATTTGGCGTTTTCAAACAACTCATGATTCATATCGGCGACACGCAAAGCCTGGAATTTGAATTGAGCACCTACAGTTCGCACCTGCTTAATATGAAGCACTTCATCGAAAATGTGAATGGCAAAACGCTGTTCTTCATTGATGAATTGGGTAGTGGCAGCGATCCCAACCTGGGCGGCGCCTTTGCAGAAGTGATCCTGGAAGAGATGGCGAGAAAACACGCCATCGGTGTAGTGACCACTCATTATTTGAACCTGAAGGTGATGGCGAATAAAACAGCCGGCATCATCAACGGTGCGATGGCCTTCGACGAAAAAAACCTGCTTCCCCTGTATACCCTGATGGTGGGCAAACCCGGAAGCTCTTATACTTTTTCAATTGCCGAAAGAATTGGCTTGCCTGCTGCTTTGATCCAACGCGCCAGGGGACTTGTAGAAGACGATCATTTCAGCTTAGACAAATTGTTGAATCGCGCAGAGCAGGATATGCAACGTGTGGAAAAGGAAAAGATAGAACTGCAGAAATTGCTTAGGGAAAATGAGCGATTAAGAAAACAGATGGAGCAAACCATCAAGGCTGAATCGCACAAGCAGCAGGTTGAAATGATGAAAGAACAAAACAAGATCAGTGAAGAAAGGATTCTTTACCTAAAGGACATGGAGAGAAAATTGAGGCAGCTGGTTTTTGAATGGAGAAAGGCAGAAGAAAAAGAAAACAAGGATGAAGTCATCAAACAAATGAGGAATCTGTTGTTGAACCAAAAAGAAAAGCAGGTAAAGGAAAAAGCAAAGAAAAATTTCGATTCGCGTTATATTGAAATTGGCGGTGCGCCCAAGATTGGCGACAAGGCCATGATGAAGCAAAACAGGCAGGTGGGTGTGGTGAAAGAGATCAGGGGGAAGAAAGCCATTGTGCAATTGGGGATTATTCCAATTACTGTTGAACTGAATGACCTGGTTGTCGTAAAAGACAAACCCGATCCGAGGGATGAAGCGGCGTAGTGAGATGACAATGGACAGTGGGCGGTGGACAGTAGACAGAAGATCGGGATTGAAGCTTGCCTTATATACTACATGCTGTCCACTGTCCACTAAATTCTTTGGTCGAAAAGCCAATTAAAACCTTCAAATTGGCACAATTCTTTCTTTTGTTAAGCCAAATCCACCAAATGAAAAGCTATGGAGCCTTCGTATACCCGATCCTGTTATGCTTATGTTTATCCTGCAAAAAGGAAAAGTCGGGCGAGCAAACTGAAACCCAAATCCCACCAACGGCTCCGGCCCCTCCGGCACCGCCAGGCTCTCCAGGTTGCACGGTCACGCTTGCTGATGCTGAGAACATCGCGATATTTCCCACTGATAATCCATGGAACAAAGATATTTCGGCAGAAACCGTTGACCCCTACAGTAGCCAGATTGTTGCCAATTTTTCGGCCAGCGCGCTTAAGGCGGATTTTGGAAGCGGGCTTTGGGAAAACGCGCCGATCGGTATTCCTTACACCGTGGTTTGCGGGTCGCAAGCGCTTTTCAATGTAAAGTTCAGATCCAATGGTTACGACGGAAACTATGGTGACGAAAGCGACGCCGGACCCTACGCGATACCGTTATCTGCTCCCATCGAAGGCAACGGCGGTGGCGATTCACATGTTATTGTTGTCGATAAAGACAAGGGCATACTATATGAACTCTATAATGCGAGCCTTGCCTCCGGCGGAACCAGTTGGGAAGCATCCAGCGGGGCCATTTTTGATTTGAAAACAAATCAAATGAGGCCAGAGGGCTGGACTTCTGCAGATGCGGCTGGTTTACCAATTTTCCCTGGATTGGTGAGATATGAAGAGATCCTGAAGGGAACCATCGATCATGCCATTCGCTTCACCCTGGCGAAAGCAAATGTTCAACCGGCATATATTTATCCTGCGCGGCATAAGGTAAGTGGAGGCGGAGGTCAGTACGGGCTGCCCTTTGGTGCAAGGATTCGATTGAGGTCAGATTTTGACATCTCCGGATATTCAGCAACGAATCAAATTATTCTCCGGGCACTGAAAAAATACGGACTCATGCTCGCTGATATTGGCAGCAACATGTACATCAGCGGTGCGCCGGACGACCGGTGGAACAATGATGATTTGCACGAATTGGGGAAGATCAACGCCTCGAATTTTGAAGTTGTCAAATTCAATTGACATCAAAATGTATCTGCGATGGTCGTCAACAGGTAACCTTTCGGGTCAGAAAAGTATTCCCAGAACATCACGCCAGCGAGTTTGTTCTTTTTGACATACTTGCATTTTAATTTCACCGACTTTTCATCATCATAGGTGATGAAGACTTTGTTGTCTTTGTTAAACAAATAAGGGGCGCTGGCTTTTTTATCCCAATGTCGCTTGTAGCCCTGCAGGTTGATCAGGCTGTCTTTCAATCGCGTAAAGCCACCACCTCGTTGGGTGACCAGGATCTTTTCATAGAGCCCGTGATTCTCATCGGTCTCCACTTTGAAACCGCGACCATAAAAGGCAATGCCCAGCACAATCTTTGAAGCAGGCACTCCCGCGGCCATAAATTCGCGAACAGATCGATCGCCGGATTGTTCGTCTGCTTCATGCGTTGCGGAATATAGGTTCGTGTGATGCCCTGTTAAGGTATCTGCTTCCGTTTTGAAATCGTAAGACATAATGTTCACAAAATCCAGGTACTTCTGCACCTTGTCCATTTCTGTATGTGAAATGAAATCTGAAAAACCTCCAACAGCCGTACTCACCAGGTATTTTTTTCCGGTGAAGGCTTGAACAGAATCCAAACTCTTTCGAATGGCCTCAAACATCAGGGTGTAATTCTGTTTGTCTTCCGGCCGGAAGGAATTGTTGTCACCTCTCAGTCCCGGGTATTCCCAATCGATGTCAATGCCATCGAGGTCGTATGTTCTGACAATCTGGGAAGCGCTATAGGCGAAATTCGCTCGCAGTGTGTCTGTAAGGATTGCGTCTGAAAAAGTTTTGCTCCAGGTCCAGCCGCCTATCGAAATCAGGATCTTCAAATCAGGATTTTTTGCTTTGAGCGCATTCAAATTTCTGAAGTTGATGGTGTCTGTCTCTTCACGATGCAACCAGGCCAAACTGTCTTTCATATCCACGAAGGCATAGTTGATATGCGTGAGCTTTTGTGCGTCAATTGAATCTGTGTGCACCAGGCCGCGGTAACCACCCACATAGCCAATGACGACCGGTTTCTTCGATTGCGAGCTTGCTGAAATAGGCGAAATGGCCACGATAGTCAGTAGAAAAAAGAATGGAAGTTTGATTTTGAAATGCATGCCTAAATATAATGAAGCAAAATAGTTCAAAGCTCATGCAACGGTGAGTTATAAAAAATGATCAGCTTTTTGTACCTTAGGCCTGAAGCGGCTTTGAGCCGGCTTCCACTTCCTGGTTTCTGCCTATTACTAGTTGAATTGGGATAAAAAGGCTATACAAAACCTTTTGTACCGTTAAATTCCTGTTTTTGCCACCCTCAAGATTGCTTTAGGCCTGTTATTTGCATTTTCATTTCACGATTGCTTTTGCATTGAATGGACCGATTAAGTGGATTAAAGCATTAGCTATCAAGAGCCTACGACAAAAACCAAAAGATAATTTTGAGAAACCATATCAACCTATGTATCCAACCACTTCCCTGATTATTTCAACATATAACTGGCCGGAAGCGTTAGCTGCATGTTTGCGAAGCGTCCAAATTCAAAAAAGACTACCAGACGAGATCATCATTGCGGACGATGGCTCAACAGAAGATACTGCACAGGTAATCAGAGAATACCAGCGGAGCTTTCCCATTCCCATTAAACACGTGTGGCATCCCGATGAAGGATTCAGGCTCGCCAGGATCAGAAACATGGCGATCGCTGAAGCGAGGGGTGAATACATTATCCAGGTGGACGGCGACATCATCATGCACCGGTACTTCATCCTGGATCATTTGCGCTTCGCAAAGAAGAATTCATTTGTGAGGGCAAGTCGCATTTACCTAAATCAAAATGTATCACAGGAATTCTTATCTGCCAATCGTCTTTCAATAAGTCCCTTTCATAAGGGGGTCACGAATTTTTTCAGTGCCTGGAGGATTCCGATGCTTTGGCCCCTATTCACACATAGGTATAAAAGCAGGGGCGATGAGCGTTGGGAAATTCATGGATGCAACATGGCCTTCTGGCGCAGCGACGCCGTGTCTGTGAATGGCTACAACGAGAATTTCAAGGGATGGGGTCCGGAAGACAAGGAGTTTGTCGTTCGATTATTGAATTATGGAGTTGAGAAAAGGTTTTTGAAGTGTGGAGCTATCGCATTCCACATTTATCATTCGGTGAATTCAAAACCATTGTTGGAAATGAATGAAAAGGTATTCAAAGAAAGCATTGAAGAAAAAAGAAAATATTGTAACCCAGGAATTAACCAATACTTAGCCAATGTTTGACAAAAGAACAGTTGCGCTTGTCATTGCAACCTATAAATCGCCACGCTCACTTCGATTGGTTTTGGAAAGCGTGTTACACCAGTCGGTTCTTCCAAATGAAATTTCCATTGCTGATGATGGATCAGGTAAATCGACCCAAATGGTCATTGACGAATTCAGGAAACGGTTTTCCGTTCCGGTTCGGCATTTTTGGCATCCAGACGATGGTTTCAGAAAAACCATCATCATGAACAAGGCCATCGCTGGCACGCACTGCGACTACATCATCCAGATTGATGGTGACATTGTTTTGCATCCTCATTTTGTCAGGGATCATTTGGATGTAGCTGAATATGGTTGCTATATCCGGGGCAGTCGTGTGTTGCTTTCAGAGAATAAAAGCAAGGATTGGATCGCACAAGCCAAAAGTGAAACGATTTTTCCTTTTTCGCAGGGAATTAAAAACAGGATCAATGCCATTCGTATACCTGCTCTTTCTCCCATGTTTATCAAAAAGAGCTTTCGCTCCGATAACGTGATCGGCTGCAATCTTGCGTTTTGGAAGTCGGATTTCGTGAAAGTGAATGGATACAACAATGACCTGAAAGGATGGGGGCATGAAGACATCGAATTGGCGGCGCGCTTCGTGTATGCCGGAGTCATGCAAAAAAAGGTGAAGATGATGGCAGTTTGTTACCATCTTTATCATCCACACAATGAACGAGACCGGGAGACGGTGAATTACCGGATTTATGAAGATACCTTGCGCAAGGGCAGAACGTATTGCTCAAATGGTTATCACAAGGTACAGCGCTACCAGCACTAAGGACTTTATTATTTTCCAGCGATTTAATCTGAACGAGCGGGGATGCGGCTTTTGAAATCCCATGTCGATTCTTTCCGCAAATCCGTTGAGACTTCCGCTCCTTAACACACCATACAATTGACCAGCCTCCCTGCAGTTTTTTGTCCAGGCGAGCAGGCTCGCCACAATTGGAGAAGCAGTCCTCCCGATCCATATCGCTTTCAACCAATTGGTAAACCATTCTGCAAATAGCAACACAATCGGGAACAGCAGGTAGGGTAGGAGCCAACCGGGTATGAACGCCAGCGGGAAGAACAGGACCCAGAGCAAAAGGCTTTCTGAACTGTTGGTAAAGTCGCGATAGGCATAATTGCTGACGGGCGCTTTTGCAGCAACCTGGCTGGCGCCGATTCCATATTGGAATTGCCGTTTCGTTTGCACGGCACCGTTATTCCACCAGGGATGGTGAACTGTTGCGGTTGGTACTGAAATATATTTTTCTCCAAATTTGAGCGCATTACGAACCAGAAAGTCGATGTCCTCGCCTGTTCTGAGATTCGTGTCGAATAACTGTTCGTCCATCTTGTATCGATTCAGCATTACGTTTGCCGTGGGAACCCAATATTGAGATGGAGTATGGGAAGCAGCAGAAAAATGATCGGTTGAGCCATTGATCTTTAGTGCCAGCGTAGCGGCGTTGAAAGGTTGGGGGAAGAAACAGGGTCCGGCAAAACCAATGGCATCGGGGTGCGCGCCGATCGCGTTGGCATAGGCCTGGAGCAGGTTTTCATCAGGATCAATGTCATCGTCCAGCAACAATATCCATTTTGCCTTACCTGCAAGAAAACCCTTGTTACGCGAGGCGGAAGGGCCGAGATTGGATTCGTTAACGATTAAAGTAATTTGACCGGAATGATTGAGCTGCCGAATTGACTCCGGAATTTTTGCGATGGGATTGTCGCAAATAATAAAAACCTGGAAGTTGAAGGAAACAGGTTGTTTAAGTGAAATGATTTTAAGCAATGACTGTTCATCCATTCTGAAGCTAGGAATAACGATATCTATTGCGGCTTCATCCATGTATTCAAAAGTCTTCCGGATTGTAATCTTTTAATTGTCTATGATCTTGATCACCGGTCGCGTGTCAGCTTTGCTTCTCTGTTCATAATTCATTTTAAACCGGTCCAGGTTGGGGAGGTATTTCTTCTTTCGTTTCCTTTCATTTTCATAGATCAGTTTCCCGAGGCTGTGCAGGAAAGGCCAGCCAACTTCCTCGTAATCGTATTTGTTATCGTTCAGGATGCCGTCACTGTTTACGTATAAGGTACACGCCAGCATGTATTCGGTTTTGTTTTTAAAATCCGCAACATACGAGGCGTCTGTGAGAAAGCCATATGCCCACCCAACTTTGTTGAACACGCGAAGACCGGGTGGCATCGGGTGACTGCTGTCGCGGAAAAAGAACTTCACATAGCTGTTGTAATAAGTCTCTGCGTCATACTTCGGATAGTTGGTTTCGCCGGGAAATTGTGAGAGATACTGATATACAAATCGGTAGTCGTCTTTGCTTAGGTGCCATCGCTTGTTTGGGGCCGCCGTCTCAGGAAACAACACAAGTTTGAGCATACCCAACAATTCCTCCAGGGGGAGATTGTTGGCCTTTGTAAAATCAATGGGTTCATTGATGAGACTATCATCAGCATTCAGGTAGCCTTTGCCGATGGTAATGTTCTGGCTGAAATCAAATGAATCGAGGTTGTAGTCCGGCGGCTGTGTGAACAGCGTATTTCCCTTGCCATTCAGAAACCTGAATTGGTTGGTATGCCGGTTCTGCTCCGGCGTCATGCGTACAAAGCGCCTGGTGATACGGGTTTCGGTAAACCCCTTCTCGTGGAGTTTTCTATTGAAATAACCCTGTCCATTAAACTCGTAGAGCCGCGTATAGGGTTCATTTTCACTGACCAGGAATGCGCGCCTGATAAACTGTGCGATGCTGGGCAAGCCCGTTTGGGAAGTGGTATCTGCACGATCTGCACTTTGCGAATCATAGCTGCTGTCGATATATAAAGAGCAATATTTGTCTACGCCGGGCTTGTGAATCTCCTGCAATTTTTCGAGTGCAACCAGGGCAGCTGGGAGTTTGACGGTGGAGGCGGGATTGAAATAGAATTTCGGGTTCACGTTGAAATAATAGGATTTGAAAGTCGGTTTATTGTTCTTATCCCTGTCGATTTGGGTATAGATGATTTGTAGTCGATATTCCATGGGCGATTGTGCAACTTTAGTGATCACGGTGTCGCCGGAATTCAGCAGGAGATTCTTGAGAAATTCATCCGTTTTAAACTGGGCGAAGGAGGTGGAACAGGTAAGCACCAGGACAATGGCGAGCAGTTTTTTTGGCATGCCTGAAATTAATAAAGATTGTGGAATCATGTCTTTTTGTAAATTGGATGATGGCGATCTATGAAATAACAAACAATGAACAGAACATGAGGTTTGAGTTGAAACTGGAGGGGCAGGTGGCCTTCCTTGAATACAGGTACAAAAAGGGAAACCTGGCGTTGATGCACACGGAAGTACCTGCTGTTTTGGAAGGCAAGGGACTTGGCAGTGCACTGGCGAAGTATGCATTCCAGTTTGCCAAACAAAACAATCTTCCGGTATTGGTCTATTGTCCCTTTGTGAGTTCGTTTTTGAAAAGACACCCTGAGTATGAGCAGCAAGTAGTGAATAGTTAACCAGTTAACCAGTGATCAGTAACTAGTGACCAGTATCCGGAATCCTGAATCCCTGCCCCGCCAACGGCGGGGCTGAATCTTGAATCCTGAATCTTGAATCCCTGCCCCGCCAACGGCGGGGCTGAATCTTGAATCCTGAATCCTAAATCTTGAATCTTGAATCATATGCCAGATATTCCGATCCTCCTCACCATTCTTTTCATCCTCACAACCCTTGTCACCGTTTATTTTCTTTACAAAGCGGCGCACCGGTCGAGGCAGGTTTTATTGGTGATAAGCATTTGGATGATTGCGCAGGCAGCGATCGCCATCTCGGGTTTTTACACCGTGACCAATGTCATGCCGCCCCGATTCATGCTCACCATGCTTCCTGCCATTCTTTTCATCATCGGCATGTTCATTTCTAAAAAAGGCCGGGCATTTATCGATTCGCTAGACCTAAAGACACTAACGTTATTGCATACTGTGAGGATTGCAGTTGAGTTGATTCTCTTCTGGCTTTTCCTGAAAAAAGCGGTTCCCCTGATTATGACATTTGAAGGTAAGAATATCGACATTCTGGCCGGGATCACAGCCCCGATCATTTATTACCTCGTCTTCGTAAGGAAATCAGTGGGTAGAATCGGGCTCCTTGTGTGGAATATCTTCGGACTGGCTTCGCTGTTTAACATCGTTACAATTGCCGTACTCTCAGCTCCTTTTCCCATTCAGCGCCTGGCCCTCGATCAACCCAATATCGCAGTACTTTATTTTCCTTTCAACTGGCTGCCATCGGTGATCGTGACGATTGTGTTGTTTTCACATTTAGCGGCGATTCGGAAGCTCTTAGTGCACGCCAATCTCTAACAACAGCAATCCGGTCCGCAATTCTTAATTGGCTTCCCGCTTGCTAATTCCTCTTCGGTTGCTGCCCTAACCCTTTTGACCAGCACGTCAATATTGATTTGCCCATTGAATTGCTCATCTCTGAATGAGATCGACCTGCTTTCCCCCGCAAGCATACCGACCAGCGATGACTCCAACGCCGGCAGGATACTGCCGGTGCCATGAACGTATTCTACCGGGGCTGTTTCCATATTCTCGTCCATCACTTCACCGGCTTCATTCTTCATGATATAGTGCAGCGAAACGACCCTATTGTTTTCGACCTTCATAATCCCCGGCTTACGAAGATGGCAGGTTTTGTTGATGTTACCGTTGGCGCGACGCCACCACAGCAAGCCGTAGCTTCCTGCACCTTATTAAATGGATTCGCAGGCCGAAGGTCGACGCCGAATACTCCTTCACTGTTGATGACCAGCGTGCCGAATGCAAACTCATAATTAATTTTTGGATTCGGGTATACCCAATACTTCTCTCTTACCTGCATGTGACAGCACTTCACAGCTTCCTTCCCGTCACCCTGGCGCGCGAACAGGTAGTCGTGCACTGCACATAAAAACGGGATTTGCTGAAATGCGAGATAGGCTGATTTATCTTCCGAACGAATATCAATCCCAATATGGTCAAGATATGCCTCGTCAGCAGCATGCACCGATTTTTCTTTTTGAGCCACCGGAATGTGTGAGAAAATCAAATTTAAACCCTGTGGAAACGCAAATTTAATGTAGCCCTCCGCCCGGTTCACCACAATGCCCCCCAATTCCAGCAATTCTTCATGTGGCAAATTATCCGTGTTTCGAACGTGGATATGATAGTGGATGGATTCCGCAGCTTCAATCTGGGGTGCGAATGCAAATTCAGGAGACGCGAGCTCATTTGTTACCTGAACTTCTTCGGCTGCCAGCAAACCTCTTTCATGGAGAAATGCGCCGATACCCTGAATTGTTTCCTGACTTAGTTGCATAAATGAATCTTTGATTTGGTTTAAAATCGATTAAACTGAATTCTTCGGTTGCACATGAGCGATACTAAACTTATTGACTTCGATCTTACCATGAACTGCCTTTACAGATGCCTTTCCGCGCACATAACTAACTGTTCCAAAGCCAGACCCGGTTGAGATGAAACAGGTGAAGTCGCCAATTTTGGAATCCAGGTATAGCGTCTTGTCAACGGCGTCATACCTCAATCCTGTCAGCGCCTGCAGGTATCCGTAACTGGCAAGCGCACGCGCATACCAGTGGCCGCATTCATATTCATTGAATGGATTTCTGACCTTGCCATCATACCTGTCGCGGCTATACCTCACCACCTGAAGTCCCTGTTGCACCTGTCCCATCAGCATGAGATGAGAAGCCACCTGGTGTTCGATACCTGTCCACACTTCATCACTGTATACAAACGGTAATGAAAGTTTGCCGCCTTTTGGCCAGGAGCACAGCAGCAATCCACCTTCTTCGCCCAATGCATAAGCAGGTCGCTGCGGGTTTGCATGCTCGCTCAGGTTTTCTTTCAGGTTGTATTTGTGAACGGCGAGCAGGTGGCTTTTGATCTTTGCAGCGTCCACGGGATCGTTCAATCCGCACATCCTTGCTATCCAGGCGCCCAATACACCGTCTGAGAGGCAGCCCTTTCCATATTGGTATTTTGGCCCCTCTTTCTCCAGCAATTCTTTGGCTTCCTTTGAATATTCTCCGCCAAAGGATTGAGCACCCGCGGGGTTTTGTGCATTGAGTCCTACCACCTGGATATTTTGGATGAAATATTCTCCATCGAACAGATTTTCTTCTAAATATTTTTTCGCCTTCATTGAGAGTTCCTTATACAATGTGACATCTTTCTTCACGAAGCTGCCCATCACTATGATCGCTTCCAATGCGCCGAGATAAAAACTACAATGCATACCGTCGGGTCCCCAGAATTCAATATCGTAAGTATTATGATGTGGCTCTTCAATCACACCTTTATGTCGCGGATCCCAGGTGCTGATGCAATAGTCCATACTCTTTTGCACCATTGGGAAGATCTTGCTCAGCCATTCGTTGTCACCACTGATACGCCATTCCCGGTAGGCCTTCATAATTCCACCCAACTGCCCGTCTGCCGCAGCATGAAACTCATGCGTGGCAGGCCGAATGGGAAGTACAGCTCGGAAATTCTGGTGACCGCGCTCATCCTGGCTTTCGCAAAATTCGGTGTTGCGTAAAGTTCTTTCCAGCGCGGGAAACAAGTGGGGAATGGCTTGTGCATAATTCCATACATGCGTGCATGAGCCATGACAACAACCGCCACTGTCACCGCAACCTTCCCAACTCCACAGGCGGCCATCGTATTGGCGCATCACGGTAGGTGATTTGAGAATGGTTAAATTGGCGGCGACAGCCTCTATTACTTCAGCAGGTATCGAAGAGTTAAAAAACGCGTCCCTGAATTTTTCTGATTTCGTTTTCAACTCCTCATAGTTTGCAGTCCAGAAATCTGCAACTTCCTTAATTGAAGAAAAACGGCTGCTGTACCAGGGTTTGTAATACTTTCCATCGAAGTCTTTGTCGTATTTGTCGAGCCCGATATCGCCAGGCGAATTACAACAACCTGATGAAGGATCACAATTTGTTTTCGTGGTGCCCACCTTTCCAACTGCGAGATCCGACTCTGGTACATACCAGGCAAACATGAGTCGGATTGTTTTGGTAGCACCTGCTGAAAGGGTGAATGGCGTGTAGAGTGAAGCACCAGGCGCGTCCTTTTCGACGGGTGGCACATTTTTCAATTCTGCACTCTTCACCGAATTCCAGGCCATGGTGATGGGATCCCACCAGCCGCCGCGAAACCAACAGTGATCAACAACGGTTTTGTTGTCATTGGTGAAGACGGCAAATTCAGTGGACATCGGTTTTTCGAGGGTGCCCGCTTCAGATAAGATAAACCCATTTGCATAGGACTTGATTGAATTTCTTCCTTTATCAATCGTCACAAAATTTTTACCGTTGAATGAGAAAATGCAATCCAGTGCAGAGATGCCGGTATTCGTGAACTGGTATTCCATGGCGCCGACGGGCAGTGAGGAATTGTCTTCTTCTCCTGGGATGAAAGGGCTCCATCCCGTAATTTTTATTTTGAGCGGAAGGTCTTTGTCGGAAAGCTCCAGCTGCGCAAAAGGAAAACGCGGAAGAAAACTCGCATTGTGAAAATGAGGGAGTCCGGTAGTAGCGCCACCCAAACCGTTTCCAGCATCGTGTTGTCCAAATTTCTTCCAGTCGGGCACGGGTCCCTCCAGAATTTTTGCTCCATTCTTGAGTCCTTTGATTGCAATCGCCGCAAAAAGTCCGGGTTCATTGAATATGTCGGGCTGATTTCTGATTGACATATGTGAAATGGCGCCGGTCCCCTCCATGCAAAACATACCCGCGCCCAGGCCGCCAATTGGAAAGGCGACGCGATTGAGAAAATCGCCGGTATATGATCCATTGTATTTCCTGGATGATTTTTTTCCTTCGGGGACTCGGGGCAATCCTGATTCTTCAAGTGATGTGAGATGGGTGCCGGGAAGAATGGCGGCGCCCACGCCACCCATTCCGATTTTTTTGATAAAGGATCTGCGGCCATCATTTTTTGACATAAGAAGCAGTTTTGTGCAATCCGGTTTGCGCTAGAAAAGTTAATTGATTTCTGATTCAGTTGTTGTGGTGTGAGAAAATAGTGGATATGGCTTCACATTCACGTATACCCGCAATCACTCATTACCCGTTTCACACCAAATAAAAAGAACCTGCAACCGCCCGGTAAATGCAGATTGTGGAGATGTTGAAGCAGCCTAATTTTCGAGGCTATTTTCCTTCTCTTCTCATGAAAACTTTAAAGAAGGATTTTTCGAAAAATCAATTGAAACACCAATTTATGCAACTCAAATCATTGAAAGATGCGGCATCGATCATGCTCCTGTTTTTAATAACGGGCATTTATGCCTGCAAGAAAGACACCAACTCTAGCAGGGGAACGCATTCGGCATTACGAATTGATTCATTTGCGCCGGATACCGCAACGGTCGATGATCTGGTCGTTATCCAGGGCGCAAATTTCGGAGGGAGGCCAGAAGACTATACGGTTGTAGTCCAAAACACGACGCTGGTTGCTGTTGCAGTGACAGCAAATAGCCTGACGGTTAAGGTACCGGCAAGAAGCAGCAGCGGTAAGATTACGGTCACAGTCAACGGACAGAGCACTGAATCTGCGCAGAATCTTGTTTATGAACCTTCTGTCAGAACGCTTTCAGGCGACGGCACACCGGGTTTCAAAAATGGCCAGGGGGATGCATCTCAATTTCGTTTCCCGAGTGGCATTGCGACCGATCCTGACGGAAATTTGATTATTGCCGACAGGGATAACAATGTAATCCGGAAGGTCAGTTTGCAGGGCGTCACAACGACGGTTGCGGGTGACGGAACACCTGGGTTGGTGAACGGAAATGCTGCACAGGCAAGGTTTAACAAACCGACGGATGTAGTAGTAGATGATGTTGGGAACATATTCATTGCTGATGAGGGGAACCAATGTATCAGAAAAATAACACCCGACGGCTTTGTGAGCACACATGCGGGGAACGGTGTTGCGGGATTCAAGGATGGTCCCGGCGCGCAGGCAATGTTTAATTTTCCGTCGGGCATTACCCTTGATGCGAATGAAACTGTGTATGTAGCGGACAATCAGAATTCAAGGATCAGAAAGGTCACAGCAGGCGGCATTGTCAGTACCTTTGCTGGTACTGGCGATGTGGGATTTAAGGACGGTGATGCAAAAACGGAAGCGAAATTCAATTTCCCTTTAAGTCTGGATATCGATGGGCAGGGGAATATTTTTGTTGCTGATGCAGGTAATTTTAGAATCCGTAAAATAGGCACTGATGGCACCGTGAGCACCTTTGCAGGCACGGGTGTAGATGGGACGAAGGACGGTGACAAAAGCGCTGCACAATTCGGAATTGTATCGGGTGTAAAGCTTGACCAATGGGGAAATATCTATATCGCCGATGTTTCAAATGATCGCTTAAGGGTAATCACTTTAGACGGTAGGGTGAGAACAATAACCGGTCAGGTCGGGAAAGGATTTGTTGAAGGACGTTTAGACAAGGCAAGATTTAATTTCCCCTTTGATATAGCGATTGATCATTTTGGGAATCTGTTCGTGTCAGATCGCGAAAATCAGAGGATCAGAATCGTGCAATAGAGCCTGCCTGCCGGCAGGTTCAGCGTTCAGGGATAATTGATACTAAGTACTTGATACCAGATTTTAAATTTAGTACCTTGTACTTAGTACCAAAATCAGGATTCTGAACTATGACCTCAGAACGCTGAGCATTCATATCCCTTCTTTCTCAAACAACTAGAAGTAACTCAACCAGGGCTTCGATTTAAGGTGATCCCTCTTATATCCGTCAAACCACTTACAAAACGGATAAAGAAAGTAAATGAGGGCCATCCATATGATGTAGACAGTTAGCAGGTTGAAGCCGTATCCTTTCAATTCGGGCGTTTCATTGATTCGCTTGCTTAGTATCATGACGTTCCATGAATAACCTAAGATTACAGCGCCAATCATGGCGAGCAAGTGGATGATATAAAAATGAATGAGGTAGTAAAACATCGGTACGCGACCGAATACTTTCACTGGCGCGAGTTTGAAGTTCAAATTCTTTTCGGCATACGCAAGAAAAATGAGTGCCGGTCCTATCGTTACCAACGCATAAAGAAGCGATGGCGGATACTTGGTGACATTAATGAATGACATGAATCCAAACAAAAGATTTTTTTGAGTGGACCAGGATGAGTGATCGCCATAAAAATTACCTGCACGAAGAATGATGAAAAGCAGAATGGCAGATATTCCGATTGAATTCAGGATCAGTTTGCGTCGATCAGAATCAAAATCGACAACGAAAAATCGACCGAACCAATAACCCAGGGTCAAAATGCCAATCCAGGGAATCACGGGGTAAAGCACCATTACGGTTGTGTGGCCATATTGAAAATATTGGTGTTCGTGCAAAACGGCCCAGAGGAAAGCTCCGGCACCGGATCCCTGTACATGAACTTCATCAAGCAAATTATGTCCGGCTACCAAAATGAGGCCGATGGCCAGGATCCAGTTCCTGTTTAAACGGCTAATGAAGGCAAGGGCGATCATGCTGAGACCCGTAGCCCAGATTACCTGCAACTTGATAAAGGGATAGGTGGGATTGAAGGAAGCACTGAACGTGACAATGACGATCTCCGCGAAAACCAGCCAAGCGCCACGGGTTAATAGAAATGATGAAAGTTCATTTCGACCCTTGCGTACTCCGGATAAATATGCAGATGTGCCGGCTAGAAATACAAAAACGGGTGCGCAAAAATGCGTTATCCATCGCGTGAAAAATAAGATGGGTGTGGTTTGCGCCAGGTCGGTAGGGTCAAAGAGAAATGCAGATCTTGAAAAAAAATCGCGCACATGATCCAGCGGCATTAGGATCATAACAATTCCGCGAAGCAGGTCGATGGATTGTATCCTCGTCTTTCCCCGGATGACGCTTTCAAGATTTTGGTATTTGATGTACCCTGGAGCAGTAATGGCCCTTCCAGCCCTGAACGGCTTGCGGTTCGGTGTGCCCAAAAACATAGTTACTGGTTTAGATTGGTTTTATAGGTTCAGCCTTCGTACAATAAGAGGAAAAAAGCCCGGCAATGAGAACAATGCCGGGGGTCGTGACTCTAATTGATACTGGCTAAAAACCATTTGGAATTTCGCCCCGCAGGGAAGGGGTACAGGGCGTTCCATAAATATTTTTCAAGCTGTTAGAAACGGCTTAGCGGAAAATGAAAGAGAAGAAAATGCCGGTTCGGTATGATCGTCATCCCTGTCAGATCATTGACGAATCTGCCTGGGCCGGCTTTTCAAATTCTTCTAACATTTTTCCTTTCATATTGAGCAAAACGACTAATTTATTAAGAGCGAATAGAATTTATGCCATAAAATTAACTGGCAACTGATTTCAACAATCTGAGAATGTGTCACCGGCTGCTGAAATTGGATTGTTTGCATGTCCCGGCTTTTAAATGGTATATTCTTATCATGTGAAGCCGACTTCAAAATCTTCAACAATTTTTCAGCAGTCTCGTCTCCATCCGCTGCGATTGCCTGCTCTGAAGCAAGCACGTTGGCGATCGTGTAATTCACGATTGGCTTCATTGTGAATTTTGCAACGGGCTCCAGGTCTCTGCATTCTGCTAGTTGATTCGAAAATTGTCCGTTGTTAGCAGGCTTTGCCTTTTTCTGTTCGAAAATCAGGTAGTCTTCATCGCCGGTCTTGTCGGTCGCATCATCTGAAACCTGGTGGTATCCGAAGAATTTCAGGAAATGAATGCTATTCTCATCTGATGCCGAACGGCATTGACTTGCGATTTCAAAATTCATTACCGGATTACAAGTGCACTTTGCAAGATGATGGGCATTTTCTTTTGGTGCTTCCATTCCAGAAGCGAGCGGAATGAAAAACAAAAACAACGTCGATCTTCTAAGATTCCTGTAAACATCCAATAATCGGTCTAGTCCTTTCATGATTGACAATTTTTCTGGATAAGTTGAAGGTGGTGCGGATCAACAAGAGCCAGTATTCAAAATTGATCAGGCGATAACAAAAATATTATCGAGAAATGAGTCCGTGGACGGCAATGAGCCATTGGTCGACTTCGCTTCGTTGGCAGTGATTCCTGGGTTGCAAGTGGTAGCCGGCTCAGAACCCGCTGATTCAGAGCCTTTTCAAAAATATTTTTGTCTAGTTCATGATAACCGGCGGCTTCCTTTGGATAAAGTGCAGGTTTCAGCATATCTGTGGGGCGGGTGGCTGGGCCTATCCTCCGGAGACGTGTAAGCGTGCTGCATTATAGCTAATTTAGTAGTATGAATTCTGGCGTTTCACGGTATCGTTATCTTTTGATTTTTGGCTTCTTTTTTCTTTGCTCATCATCTTTTGTTACGATGGCGCAGGATGAAAGAAAATTCAAACTTTTTTCCGCAGCAGATGGTCTCAGTGATAACAACGTTTCGGCTATTGCACAAGATTCGAACGGATACATGTGGATTGCCACTTCGCGGGGACTGAATCGTTATGACGGAAAACATTTCGTGCAATTTCATTCTGGCAAAGCAGCAAAAGCGCTTCCAGATGAAGCGGTCACCTGTCTGGAGTGGATGGACAAAAATAAGCTGGCAGTTTACACGGGTCTCGGCATGCACATCATGAATGTGGCAAACGGTGAAACGCAAGACCTGATCGTTCCTTCCGTTGAAGATAAATTCCTTTACAAGTTCAATGCGATTATGTCGGCGCTGAGCGACAAACACGGAAATGTGGTGTTGTTAACGCGCTCCGGATTTTATCACTACGATTCTTTGAGCAGGCTGGTATTTCGATTTGACTATTATAGGAGAGATGAAATTCCCACTGAATATTTTGCATTTGGGAAAAAAGTGTTCTGGCTTTCAAACAACGAGGTCCTGGTTCATTCCATAGATGGCGCCTATATCTATAATATTTATGAAAGAAGGATCAACAAGATCACGATGTCGGATCCTTTGCTTTATGATTTGGCCGCGCCCAATCATGCCGACTTCCTGGTTCGCCAAACCAGGCCCGGTCGCATCATCTACAGCAGGGCAGGTGTTGACAGCATTACCTGCATCGACTATATGAAGAAGACGAAGCGTTCTTTCCCCATGCTGAAGAAAAATCAATCTGAAGAGTTCGGATGGCGTTCGAATATTTTCGAGATCAATGATTCGGTATTCTATTATAACAGTCAGCAGAAGGGCTTTTTCAAACTCCTCGACAATCCCACCACCGGCAACATATACCTGGACACCGTAAGGCATCTTTCTAATTATTATTGTAAAGATTTCATCGTGGATCGTGACAATCGCTGGTGGGTGGCCACGAATGCCGGATTGTTGAAGGAAATCAATAGCAACAATTCTGTTACACAGGTGGCCCTGCCTGCGAATGTGCTGGCCCAGAATCCTGATGCCAGGATCAAGTCGATGGTATCCGTAAATAATAAATTATATGTGGCCTGCATTCGTCACGGTGGTTTACTGATCTATGACAAGCGCAGTTTGAATTTCCTGAAGCGCATCGATTTCAAGGAATTTGGCGAGGATGCTGATATCGTATTCACGGTCTTGCAAATAAATAGAGATACCATTTTGTTGGGCACCAACGGTCCTTTGATTTGGATGAATACCGCGAATGGGAAAATGGGGATCGTGTCCATGAAAGACTATACGCCGGGAATAAATTGGGTATCGGCCATGTTTAACGACAGGGAAGGGAATACATGGATTGCGACCAATGAGATCAACAAGGTATACAGGAAGGCGAAAGGTGAATTTGTTTTCAAAATGTTTTCCTGGGATACCACAGATTTCAAGAAGATCATGTTGCCTGGAGTCATTGACCAGGACTATAAGGGCAATATCTGGATGGGCGGACAGGGCATTTGCAGGATCAATGCAAAAACCGGTGCCCCTGATTTCTACATGGATTCTTTTCCCTTTATCAAATATCCTCGCAGGGAAGTCACAGCCATGGCCTTCGACCAGGCACATATCCTTTGGTTCGGCATCAATAACAATGGCCTGGTGGGGTATAATATCGACAAGAAAACTTTCCTGCATTTTACATCACAGGATGGGCTACCCGACGATTTCGTAGGGTCACTCTACGTGCTGAAAAACAAATTATGGATAGGCACCACGACGGGTGTGGCGTCGATGGATTTGGTGAATCACAAGATTTCGAAATTCAGTTCAGCTGACGGATTCGCACCATTTCCGCTCACCAGCAGCAATTTTACTTTTGATCCGGAGAAAAATTACTTTTATGCCGGCTTCACTGATCATGTGACCAGGTTCAGTCCGGATAGCCTGATGTTCGGTCAGAATCCGCCTTCGTTCCTGATTGAAAATGTCAGGTTTCTGAATGATTCCACCGTTTTCCCTGCGCCACAAACCATTACGATCCCCTATAACTACAATGATATGTCCGTCACGATCGGGACCATCAATTTCAATGACGTGACAAATGAACGCATCATGTATCGAATTCTGAATTGGGGTGATACGAGTTGGAAAGCACTTTCCGGGGACCAGATTACATTCAACAACCTATCGCCCGGCAAGTATAAGCTGCAGGCAAAATTATTTGCAGCCAATAACAGGTGGCCGGTGCAGCAGCGGGAAATGCAGCTTGTTGTAACACCGCCTTTTTACCGGACGAGCTGGTTTATCACCTTCCTTGCGCTGGCTCTCATGTCACTGGTATATCTTATTTATCGCTCCAATGTAAATGGCGTGAGAAGAAGAGAGCGCGCCAAGGCGCAGCTGCAGGAATTAAAGGCGGAAGAATACCGCAACAGGCTGGAACTGGAAAAGATCAGCAATTATTTTTCGTCGTCGATGTCAGACAAGTGCAGCGTGGAAGAAGTATTGTGGGATGTTGCGCGGAACCTTATCGGGAGGATTGGTTATACGGATTGCATGATCTATATGTGGAACGATGAAAAGACCAAGATGATTCAGAAGGCGGGTTTTGGTCCGAAGGGAACTCCTGAAGACCTGGCTGATAGAATCTTTGATGTGGCTCCGGGACAGGGTGTGGTAGGGTACGTCATGAAGACCAAGAAACCTGTCTTGATCACAGACACGCGTAGGGATGACCGTTATCGTAAGGACGATATTTTCAGGCTGAGTGAGATTGCGGTTCCCATTATTCACAATGATGAGTTGTTAGGAGTGTTGGATTCCGAACATGAGTTGCCCAATTATTATCGGGAGCGGGATTTGAAAATCCTCACCACCATTGCCACGCTGGTGGGTAACAAGATCAAACAGGTGGAATCGGAAAATGTACTTGCAGACAAATTTGAAGAGCTCGCCACCATCAATGAACAGCTGGCCGAGGCGCAGTTAAAGGCATTGCAGACGCAGATGAATCCGCACTTCATTTTTAATGCGCTGAACAGCATCAAGCGCATGATACTTGATAATGAAAACAGAAACGCATCTAGATACCTTAGCAAGTTTGCGCAAATGATCAGGTTAACGCTGAATCATTCCAAAGAAACTTTTGTGACACTACAGGAAACCATTGAATATTTAAATGCGTACCTGGAGATGGAACAATTACGTTTCGGGAGTTCTTTCACATACCAGATTGAAGTTTGTGGTAAATCGGACGATGAAGAAATCGGAATTCCTACGCTGATGATTCAGCCATTGGTAGAAAATGCCATTTGGCATGGACTCATGCATACGGAAGGTGATAAACGCATCTTGATCCGTTTTGCCATCAATGATGATTGGGTGAGTTGCTCAATTCAGGACAACGGCATTGGAATCCGCAAGTCGGAAAAAATGAACAGGGGAAACAGGCCGCCTTCCGTTGGACTGGATAATTTGCGCAACAGGATCAAGATCATGAACGAGAAGTATAAAACGAGCTGTACGCTGCTCATTGAGGACCTGGGCGAAACCGGGGCCGATGTGTGCGGTACCAGTGTGATATTGAGATTTAAGATTGTTCACGATAAAAGAATCATTGCATGAGAGCCTTAATCATTGATGACGAGCAAGACGGTACCAGCACCTTAAACAAGATGCTGGACATTAATTGCAGGCAGGTAGATGTGGTTGCTACCTGCGCCAATGCCTTTGATGGCAGACAAAAAATCGAAGAGTTGAAACCCGATCTGGTATTTCTTGACATTCAGATGCCTGGCATGAGTGGATTGGATATGCTGACGGGCCTGGATACCCGAAATTTCGAAGTGATTTTTGTCACCGCACACAACCAATATATGTTACAAGCCCTCCAATTCAGTGCAGCTGATTACCTGCTGAAGCCTGTTGACGAAGACCGGCTGAGTGAAGCCATGTTGCGCGTAGAAAAGCGATTATCGCAAAAGGATGATAACCGTTCCATTGAAGCTTTGTTGTACAACCTGCAAAAGGCCGGATCACCCAACGAAATGAAATTGTGTATCCCCACCCTCAAGGGCTTCGTTGTATTGAAGCTGGAGGACATCATTGTATGTGAGGCCGAAAAAAATTACACCATCATTCATCTTTCCGATAAGAAATCGGTTACGGTTTCCCGTCCGCTTCTTGAATACGAGAAGATCCTGGAGGGCACTACTTTCCTGCGTGTACACCGCACTTTCCTGATCAACCTTCAGCACGTGAAGGAATATCATCGTGGTGAGGGTGGCGTTGTCATTATGAGCAATGGCATGGAAGTGGAGATCAGTCGCCGCCGCAAGGAGGAGTTTTTGGGGAAAGTGAAGGAGGTGTTTAGGGGGTAAGTTAACCAGCTTATCAGTTAACCAGTTTATCAGTTAACCAGTTAACCAGTATGCAAAACCTAATCAATTAATCTACTGGTTAATTGTTCTTCATTTCCTTCCCCGGCACAACCGATCCTTCGTTTGATAGTATTTAAATCTGTTTGGTGCCGTCACGGCCCTTGTTATCTCGATAATTTGCCAGTATGGAATGCACGCCCCACGTGCATTTGCGCGGGCTCGCTGTCTCATTCGGGCAGCCCTTTCGATTTTTTTTTGGCTGAAAGGTTCCTTCCCCTATTTTTGCCCCGGAGAGATGGCAGAGCGGTCGATTGCGGCGGTCTTGAAAACCGTTGAAGGTAACACTTCCGGGGGTTCGAATCCCTCTCTCTCCGC
>Ga0097621_100000084_pt1 | contig 50322 bp, 37 predicted proteins | sample KBSMisM72_FD_73165 | JGI IMG/M metagenome (GOLD analysis project Ga0097621, IMG submission 73165) | Miscanthus rhizosphere microbial communities from Kellogg Biological Station, Michigan, USA - KBS Miscanthus M7-2 (version 2) (version 2) | ecosystem: Host-associated > Plants > Roots >... | reverse complement strand
TATGAAATGTCCGGCGGAGGTCTACCAGCCGTCCCCGCGTCCTTACGCCGGGTTGCCGGACATCGACTATCCCCTCCACGACAAAACCATCGTGGTTACGCGCTGCGGCCGCATCTGTCTTGGTAACAAAAAAATCAATTTCAGCCAGGTCTTTGCCGGGCAGGCCGTCGGCATCAAAGAGGTCCACGACGACATCTGGCTGGTCAGTTTTATGGATTATGATTTGGGGTACTTCGATCTAGAGACTCGGGTGCTCGAACCTCTCGAAAATCCGTTCGGGCCAAAAGTGTTACCCATGTAGCCGGTACATTGTGTAACCCATGTGTCCGGGCTGGACCAGTTATTAATGGTCGGGGAGAGAGGATTTGAACCTCCGACCCCCTGGTCCCGAACCAGGTGCTCTACCAGGCTGAGCCACTCCCCGACTGTTGGTTGGTTGCCTTAAGTTTACTACACCCGAGATGCCGCAAGACCAGCGGAATCGAGCTATAGGAACTGTGATCTACCCTTCTCCCGGCCTTCCCGCCCCTTAATCCGCAGCTGAGCCGGCTTCGGGTTGACGCTTATTGCGGAATGAACTTCTGGACCGTGGTACGGGTCCAACTATTCGGGGAGGAATCGGGATATGAAAGAACTTCTGCATCTCAAGGGCCCCCGTTGTCGGAATTTAGCTTGCTTTGCTATGGCAAGGGTTGGGGAAGACGCACCGTCAGATTGCAAGATCAGGGATGTTTGGCCGCGGCCGCTCATTTAACAAACTCGCTGGCCCAATCTCGGTACAGCGTGACTTAGGACACACTGCCGCGAGTGTCAGGGCGCGTGCTAGAATCCATCCCGCACCGCGGTGTTGGGTACCGCCTTGCACTCGAAATTCCCCATAGGTGCGTCCTACTCAAGTGAAACGGCGACCTCTCCTTGGCACAAGTCTTCTCGTCATCATCCTTATCCTCTTCGTCGCCATCACGGCAGTCGTCGTTCGCCATAAGAGAAGGATTCCATCCGCATCGTATAAACTCAGCGCGGCCAGCTTAGAAGCTTTCACATCCCTTGAACCGATCGACGTCCATACCCACGTTTTTCAAACCTCAACAGACTTGGTGTCCATGCTTGAGCGGCTGCACCTCCATGTTCTGGACATTCTCTATACGGACGACACAAACCCTTATTTGAAAAGCCTTGAGCCGCAGAGGACCGATTCACGGAATTTTGTGTTTTCGAGCAAGGAACATGCGCAGCTCTGTACGACATTCGATCCATTTCAGATTGGCAAAAAAGGCTTCCAAACTTTGGCCCTGGCAGAGCTAAATCAGGATTTTGCGAACGGTGCTGTGGCGGCAAAAATTTGGAAGAACGTCGGCTTGGAAATCGTAAGTTCATCCGGCAAGTACGTCCTGCCTGACGATCCGAGCCTGGAGGCGATATATAAGGACATCGCCGCGCACGGCAAGACTCTCATCATTCATGCCGCCGACCCAGACTTGGCCTGGGGTCCAAATCCCCTGAACTCCCCCAGGAAGTACTACGAGGCGAATCCACAGTGGGACATGTCGAAAAAACCTGGAGCTCCGGATAAACAAACCATCCTCAAAGCACGGGATCACCTACTGGCCATGAACCCGAACCTTCGCGTAGTCGGCGCACATTTCGGAAGCATGGAAGATCATCTTGACGAGGTCGCGGCGCACCTGGATCAATATCAAAATTTTGCCGTGGATACGGCCGCGAGAGTGTCACGACTTGTATTTCAGCCTCGCGAGAAGGTCCAAGCATTCATTCTGAAGTATCAGGACAGGATTCTGTATGGCACTGACTTGCACGTCTTCCCGGGAGCCAGGGATTCGGGAGCAATGGAATCTTGGGAGAGACAGTACGCTCGCGACTGGCGTTATTTTGCTACCGACGATACCTTCGAATACCTGGGGCACGAGGTCAGGGGGTTGAATCTCCCTCGACCGGTGCTTCAGAAGCTCTATCACGATAATGCCATTCGCTGGATACCTGGGATCGTAGCAAGCCCCAATTGACATGGCGTATTCTCCGCACCTTGCCCAGGGGACAGAGTACCAGCGCACAGGTCATCTACCGAACTTGGGTTTTAGGAAACCACGGCTCACTAGGCGCTTTGTCTTTGCGGCTGTTGGGGGCAGGAAGCGCCAGATTACGAAATCGTCGACGGTTGGCTTGGGCTGATACGGTTGCCTGGGACTCCGCAGGGTTATCGGCGTCACGGGGTGACGACTACGCGAGTGGCATGACGCGTGCTACAATCCATCCCGATCAGCTTAGACTGAATGCTAGCTCGGGGGATTTAGATGTCGAACTCAAGAAAACTCATTTGGGTTACTGTCTGCGCTTTGTCCTTTGTTTTCATTACGATACCAGCGTACGGCTACACGGATCCGAACACGGTAGGTTTGATTTCTCAGATCCTTACCCCCCTCGTCATAACCGCTGGTGCTACCCTCACATTTCTCAGAAAACGCATTGCAACTGCACTATCGGGACTGATGCAGCGTTTACGCGGCAAGGCCGATGTATCCCAGGGATAACTTCGCAAAAAAACTCAAAGATCTTTGGTTCCAGCTTTTAAGCCTGGCGATCGTTGCCCTGACCTTTGCCGAAGGGCTAACGTTAGCCGCTGGAAAAATTCAAGGGTGGTCGTTTTATCTCACTACCGGAGAGGTGATCTACGAGGTTGCCGTGCGCCTGATCGTCACGGCGCTCCTAGGCATTGCGCTCGGCACGATCTCCACCGCGATCGTGGCGCCCTTGCTGTGGTTTTTCAGGGCATCTGCTGAGCGAACCGTCGCCGTCGTAACGGGCGCCGCCGTGGTTCTAGTTGTATTTCTGGATTCCAGGTTTGCACTGCCCGTCTTGGTGACGTGGGCGGACCGCGGGCTCAGATTCATCCCTGCCCTTCTCGTAGCTCATACCGTGGTGTTTGCCATCCTGCTGTGCATTCCCTCCACGCGAAAAGGAATCGTGACCAGCCTGGATACGTTTCTTGAAAAAAAGCGGGCACGAGGATTGTTGCTTGTGACGGTGGCGAGTGTAATCCTACTAATTGGCTTTCAGCTGGCCGTTCGCAATAGCACCGCTACTGTAAAGGCCGAAGCAGTGCAACCGCGCCCCAAGACGAATTTTCTGCTGATCACCTTTGACGCGCTCAACGCTGAAGACATGTCGCTGTACGGACGGCAGGTTCCGACCACGCCAAACATCGACGCCTTTGCCGCTCAAGCAAGTGTCTTCACGAATTTTTATTCCGGTTCGACATTCACAACGCCGAGCGTGGCCACGATGATGAGCGGAATGTACCCTTCCGAGAGTCATGTCCATCATCTGCAAGGCCGGATTGATCCAGAGCTTCGCGATAAGACATTACCCCAACTTCTAAAGACAGCGGGCTACACCAACGCGGCATTCCTTTCCAATCCATTTGCTTACCATCTGGGGAAGAGCACGGGAGGCTTTGACTTGCTTCCTGAACCGGTCTTCAACAGCAGCGGTTTCGAACACGTTTGGAACGCATCCCGGCTACTCCATCAGGATTCAGGGTTTGGCTGCCGCATCGATGAATACATTGATCTTGAGTCCCTGTGGACGTCCCTGTTCCGGCTACCGGGCAATGTTTCGATGCGGTTGCGGCCGGATGCAACTTTCGCCCATGCGATGCGGCTCTTGCAGCAGCTGCCCAATGGATACTTCTTCTGGGTTCACGTGATCACCCCGCACAATCCCTACCTTCCTGATCCGGCGGACAGAGGACGATTCTTGCCTCCCGACAAGGTTCACACCTTTGAAGAGTGGGCTGGGGGACGGTGGAAACCAAACTATCCATCCGACCAGCAAAGTTTGGTCGACGAGCGGCGACTGCGGTACGACGAGTTCATAGCTACGGCTGATCGCGCCTTTGGCGCCTTTATAGCGGATTTCGCCAAGAGCGAAAAAGCACAGAATACGATCGTGATTGTCTCAGCCGACCACGGGGAAAGCTTTGAGGGGGGTGTTTATCAGCACAGCACTCCGTACCTCACCCGGCCCGTCATTCACATTCCCCTCATCATCAGCCTGCCAGGTCAGCACCAAGGGCAAAAAGTCGCCGTCCCTGCGGACCAAACCGCGCTTGCACCGACCATCCTCGAACTGGCCGGCCAACTCAAGCCCGGGAGCATGCGTGGCGAGTCGCTTGCGAAGTGGTTGAAAGAAGGCACCCCGGCAGAAGGGGAAGGACTTGCATTCAGCGAATACCTGGAACGGAACAGCGTCTTCAAGCCTCTGCGGCACGGCATGGTCGGTGTAGTAGATAGCAAGTACCAGTACGTAGTCGATCTGGCGACGCAAAAGGGGGCACTGCGCCCTCTGAGCGAAGCCCATTTCTGGAATTTGGACAAAACTGCGGATAATCCTGCGCGTGCGCGCGAATTGCGCTCGGCAGCTCATGAACGATTTCCTGACTTGGTGAAGAACTAAGGTGAGCCGACAATATCTAAATCTCAACTCGGGAGCATGGCGGCAGCTGCGGCGAAATTGGCGTCTTTCGCCAACCCCAATGCTGCTCTGGCAGACGCTGGCTCCTGGCTCTCTGTTTTCGATGATGTTGGGGCTGCAACAGGCCGTGAACGCTGCCCAATTGGCCAGAGCGAACTTCGATGGTGCTGTCCTGATTCTCGGGTACTGGCGTTCGGGCACGACGCTTCTTCATGAGCTGCTGTGCTTGGACACTCGATACACGTATCCAACGACGCATGCCTGCATGAACCCTCATCACTTCCTCTTGACCGAGGCATCGGTGCTCGCGCGCGGCGGACCAAGCACAACCCGGCCGATGGACGAGATGGAAGTGCGTTCCGCTTCACCTCAGGAAGATGAGTTCGCACTCTTTTGCTTGGGTGCGCGTTCGCCATACGAAGCCCTGGTCATGCCGAAGATCCTGCATGAGGCGCTCCAGCTTTCAGATCCGGAGGACCTTTCCTCGCAAGAGAACAAACGCTGGCGCGAGATCTTTCTGAACTTCCTCTCAGGCGTCTCGGTGCGCGGCGGCGGGCGCCCCATGATTCTGAAGTCGCCGACCCACGGCTTCCGGGTTAGCACGCTCCGTGAGCTGTTACCCGATGCCCGCTATGTACTCATCGTGCGCAATCCTTTGACTAGTTTTGAATCGGTGGTACGCATGTGGCGCAAGATGTTCGAGAGCTACGCCCTAGGGCCGATTCCAGCCGATGATGAAATTCGCGAGGCGGTTCTTGCCGACCGCCCGCGCTTTGAAGCCAAGCTGGCGTCCAGTACTCCAGGCCTACCGCAGAACCGGTTCGTCACCATACGCTACGAATCGTTGGTTGAAAATCCTCTCGGAGTCATCGAGCAACTCTACGGACGGCTGGAACTGCTTGACTTCGAGCCGGTTCGCCATGCGCTTATGAACGAGGTTCAGCGCCGGCGCCAATACCGGGCCAAGGGGAGCCTGCCAAGCCCCGCGTGGCGCGAGCGCATAGAGAAAGAGTGGGCTCCAATTCTTGAGCAGTACGCCGCCCTGCGGTGAGGAGAGTTTTAGAAGTTGATTCGGAAGTTCGTCTTCTAAAATCCGCCATTGACAGGGTTCTAATAAAACGTTTCAATAGCTTGCGTCATGGACTCCGGGACCGCTGTCTCCACCACTCGCCTGAAACGCTCCCTCACCCTGCGGGATCTGATCCTCTACGGCATTATCGTCATTCAACCCGTAGCCCCGATGTCAGTCTACGGCGTGCTCAGCGACCGCGGGCATGGTCATGTAGTGACAACCATCCTGATCGCGATGGTGGGCATGCTGTTTACGGCCTTCAGCTACGGACGTATGGCCCGTGTGTACCCGAGCGCCGGATCGGCATTCACCTATGTAGGCCAGGAGATCAACCCCGTACTCGGATATATCACGGGTTGGAGCATGGTGATGGACTACATGCTCAATCCAATGATCTGCATTATCTGGTGCAGCCAACTGGCCCACGTATTTGCGCCCCATGTGCCTTACGCAGTATGGGCGGTGTTTTTTGCGGGGGTGTTCACCGTGTTGAACGTGCAAGGCATCAAGACCTCGGCGCGTGTGAACACCTTGCTGGCCACTGGCATGGGCGTTGTGATCGCGATCTTTTTTGTGGCGGCCGCCCGCTACGTTTTCGGAAACTCTCATGATGGTACGGCATTCTTTACGCGGCCCTTTTTTGATCCGACAACCTGGGACACTCGCGCGGTCTTCGGGGCGACGTCGATTGCCGTGCTCAGCTACATCGGGTTCGACGGGATTTCGACGCTCTCCGAGGAAGCGGAGAATCCACGGCGCAACATTCTGTTAGCAACCGTTCTCACCTGTTTTGCGATTGGCATCCTTTCCGCTCTGGAAGTCTACGCCGCCCAGCTCATCTGGCCGGCTTCCAAACCTTTCCCGAACACCGACACTGCCTTTGCCTATGTTGCCGGACACGCCTGGGCTCCCCTATTCGCGGTGGTTGGATTTACGTTGCTGGTGGCAAATTTCGGGTCCGGCATGGGAGCGCAAATCGGCGCAGCCCGATTGCTGTATGGCATGGGGCGTAGCAAGGCACTGCCGGAATCATTCTTTGGCGCGGTTGACGCCAAGCGGCATGTCCCCCGCAATAACGTCCTATTTGTGGGAGTACTGGCCTTGATTGGAGCGCTGCTGGTGGAAGTGACGATTCACCGAACGACAGTTTGCAAGGTTGGCGACGGGGAGAGCACGCTATTTTGCTACGGCCTGGGCGCCGAAATGTTGAATTTTGGCGCGCTGATCGCATTCATGGGGGTCAACCTAGCGGCGTTTGTGCACTACTTTCTGCGTCAGAACCAGCGGACGTTTTTGAACCTGGCGGCGCCACTCGCGGGTTTTCTTATCTGCCTAGCCCTTTGGCTGGGGCTCAGTACTCCGGCGAAAATTGCGGGCGTGATCTGGTTGGCAGTGGGAATTGGATTCGGTGCTTGGAAGACGCGCGGGTTCCGGGGCACGCTGATCAACTTCGACTTGCCGGAAGAAGATGGCGAATGATCCAGAGTCCACAGAATGAAATGCCCACCCTTTGAACCGGAAAGGGTGGGCAGGCTTCATACATGAGCAATCTGTGCTTCGCTTTAGAAGATGAACTTCAAAGCCAATTGCAAGATTCGCGGATTGTGCGCTGACGCTATATAGAGAAAATCAGTGGCTGGGAACGCAGTGTTGCCTGAGCCACCGGCTGAACCGCTGTCGCCGCCAATGTTACCCCATTGCATTTGGTTGAATACGTTGAAAGCCTCGGCCCGGAATTCAAATTGTGTGCTCTCGGTCACGGCGATGTGCTTCAACAACGCCATGTCGAAATTGAGGTAATGAGGGTTGCGCAAGTCGTTTCTAGCTGCCGTTCCAAACGTCAGGCCTTGAGGGTCCGCAAATGCGGCGGGATTATAGAATTGTGGTCCATGGCTGCTAAGCGGGCTCTGTGTGAACCCAGAATTAGGATCGCCTACGAGGTCAGGCCGCGAGGAAGATCCAATTCCATTGGCCACTCCCGCATTGTCGCTCACGTCTGAGTAGGTAACGCTGAACGGCGTGCCGGTGCCGAATGTGACGATTCCCGAATACTCCCATCCGCCAAGAATTCTATTCGCTAGTCCCTTCTTCTGGAAGAATGGCATATTCCACAAATACCCCACATTTAGTATGTGACGCTGATCGAAATTGGAGCTTGCGCGATTGCTTCGGAAGTCGAAGGAGTTGACGAAACTGCCATCAAAGCGATCGGAAGAGTCATCGATGGAGTGGCTGTAGGTGTAGGCGACGCTTAACTGCAGCTGCCCAACATCTCGCCTAGCCGAAAACTGCAAGGCATTATAGCTAGACGAGGCCATGAATTGCAGATTGCTGATGTCGGAGTACCCCTTGTACTGCCGGAAGGGACTAGAATCGACCCCGCAGTCTGCAATGCCAACATTCACAGCTGGACTGAGTACGCCTGCACCAGCGTAGGGGATCGGCGTGCCCGAGGAAGTGGTGCCATTGATGGGAACACCGTACTTATCCGTGACCGTACCACAGTCATTTGCCCCATAGGATTCTCCTGGCTTGTAGGGATTCTGTGAGAGCGACACGGGAACCAGTTGGTTGAGATCGCTCTGCCGTCCAAGGTGTGACCCCTTGCTTCCGACGTAAGACACGGTCACGACAGCATGTCCCGGAATCTGGCGCTGAACGTCAAGATGCCATTGCTGCACGTATGGCCACTGTGCCTTATTCGGAATCGAAACGACACTGATAGGGAACTGGGGTGCTGATCCGGAGAGCCCTGCTCCGATGTTCGTGTATCCCAGAACATTGTTTTGGGTAACCGCGAACGCCAATGGTGGTGAGTTCTCCAGCGACTCAGTGTTGGCTTCGTTGCCGTTGGCATGTTCGAAGAAAATCCCGTACCCACCACGAATGGCCATTTTGCCGTTACCGCTTGGGTCGAATGCAAATCCAATCCGCGGAGCAGGATTGAAGAGGTGGCCGCTCATGCATCCAGGGTTCGAATTGCCCCCTACCGATGCAGCTGGGAATCCGATGATTGGGAAAGAACCACCTTTCCCACCACATTGCACGATTCCGTTGAATGGATTGGCCGTGGCAGATGGTACCAACGCGCCGGGGGTTCCGGTCAGGGACCCGTTCGCGTCATCGATGATCGGGGCTTTCGCCGGATCGTACGCCTCCGGGTTGAAATTGAAAGCTGTACGATACTTCTCCCGATACGTGCCAAACAAACTCAAGCGTAATCCGAGGTTAAGGGTGAGACGAGGCGTTACGTGCCAATCATCCTGAAAGTAAGGTTCAACGATCTTGTATCGGTTGTAGTACTTACGAAACTCATTCTGTTGGCCGAAGCTCGAAATCCGGCCGAGCAGCAGGTCAGCGAAAGGATTACCGGTAGAAACCGTCGAATTGGATGAGTCGAAGGTCAGGTAGCCTGGGACTGAGCCGGCAGCCAGTTCACCACCCAATTCGTTCTTCTGACCAAAAACCAGGTAGGCGCCAAACTGAAGATTGTGCCTCCCGATGATCTTTGTCACGTTGTCCCGGTACGTGTACGTGGGGTTTGAATTGTAAGTACCGTTAGGGATGTAGCCCTGATCCTGTCCGAAGCCACCACCGTACGCAGCACCTCCAACCAAGTTGATCCCGGGCAAGGTTCCGTTGAACCCGTTTTGAAAAATCCCGCCGATGGTTACGCTGGGGTCGCGTTGCCAATGCCCGATGTTATGGAGAATGATGTGGTCGGTTGTGTAGCTAAACACAAACTCATTCAGCAGGGTGGGACTGACGGTTGAAGTCAACCGGGCTACCAGGCTTACACCGGGACCGTCGAAGGCGGTTTGTGAAGTTGGAAAGCTGCCGGCATTGGTCCATAGCGGTGTCGGGGTAACAGTGTCCCAGGAATCGTGAGTAAAGCGAAACGTAAGCCTTTGCTTCTCGGTGAGGTTGTGATCGATCCTGATCAACTCCTCGCGCCAGTTGGTAGGCGTCGTCACATTGGCCAGATAGAACTCGGAGCCAGGAACGCCTGTGGTGGGCAGAGGAATGTACCCGAGTAATGCCTGCACATTGGGGTCGTTGGGATCAAATCCAGCAGAACTCAGATTTGGACCGACCGAAGGGCAATCGGAGAAATCCGGCGGATTGGCGGTTCGATTTGGACAGAGGTCACTAAAATCGCCGCCGCGCTCAGCGGCGGACGGAACCGCTACGTTGAAGCTGGAGGGCACGCGGTCTCTGCGCCACTCTTGCGACCAGAAGAAGAATGTGTGATTTTTCCAGATGGGGCCACCCAGTGTGTAACCAAAGTCGTTCTTCTTATACGGAGGGGCGACAGTACCATTGCCGGAGGAGTCTGGTACAGCGTTGAAGAAGTTCTTAGCGTTGAGAACATCGTTGCGAAAGAATTCGTAAACGTCGCCGTGAATACGATTGGTGCCCGACTTTGTCTCTACTTCCACCGTCCCCGATCCGTTACGCCCGTACTGGGCGCCGTAATTAGAGGTGAGTACTTTGAATTCAGCAATGGCGTCAATACTCGGATACACGTTCAACGTACTGTTACTTCCGTTATCCATATTGTCACCACCATCGAGCTCCCAATTGTTGTACTCGACGCGCCCGCCGTTAACGGCATAACTCACGTTTCCGTAAATACCGACGGTCCCCTCGTCTTGACCGGTTTGATTGCTGACCCCCGGGGTTAAGTTCACAAGTTGCGTGAAATTGCGGCCGTTCAACTGGAGCTCTGAGATTTGTTTCCCAGTGACCGTTCCAGACAAGTCCGATGACTGCGTTTCCACCTGGGCTAAACCTATTCCCTCTACCGTGACCTGAGTCTGTTCGGCACCTACCTCCAGCCTCACGTCATTGCGAGCCTTTTCCCCAACGTTGAGGATGACTCCATTGGCCTGGTATTTCTTGAAGCCTTTGGCGCTAACGCTCACGTTATAGCGGCCGACGGGCAGCGCAGAAAAAAGATAGTCTCCCGTATTGTTCGTGGTGGTCGCGCGGGTCTCACCTCGCTCGGTGCTGGTAACCGAGACCTGTGCATTCGGAATCGAGGCTCCCGTCTGATCAGTTACGGTACCGGTGATGGACGCAGTGTCCTGAGCAACAAGCAGGGCTGAGGAAAGGGCGAGCACGGCTAGCAAATTTCGCAAAACGCTTTTCATACTTGATCCTCCGTGAGCCGAGCGTGGGCGATCTGAGTTCTTGGTGAGGGGGTAGTTGGGAGTCAAACCCTGAATCCAGGTACTCTCATTAAAACGTATCAACTCCAGTATTAAAACGTATCAATAGAGTGGTGGAGTTCATCAACCACTGTCAAGCAAAAATTTTACGAAATCGTTATTCCTGGTTGACTTTGCAGGTGGAACTGCGGACGACAAGCCGGGGAACCAGCTTGCGATGGACGGCAGACGCTTTCCCAAGTTGCTCCGGTTTCAGACGCTCGGCGACGATGTTGACCGCCATCTTGCCCATTTCTGCCAATGGCTGAGCTACCGTGGTGAGCGCAGGGGTAAGAACACTGGAATGCGCGATGTTGTCGAAGCCAATCACCGAGCACTGCTCCGGCACTCTTATGCCAGCAGTGTGGAGTGCCCGGATGGCGCCAAACGCGGTCATATCGTCGAATGCCATGAGTGCGGTAAAGCGGGCTTTTCTTTGCAGCAGTTCTTGGGTCAGCGAATAGCCGGCATCGAAACTAGAAAGTGGATCGCTCGATTCGGGCAAATCCATCACCAGCTCGGGATTGATTTCAAGCTGGTTCGATGCGGCGAAGGACCGCACGCCTTTCCAGCGCGGAGCGGTGTCTGTGATATGTTTTGGCCCGCGGATTACCGCGATGTCCCGATGACCGAGCGAGTAAAGATGCTCGATGGCGGCATGCGCGCCACACTCGTTGTCTACAGTAACCGAACTCACCGAGCCTGTCTTCAGTTCCCTGCCGATCATGGCTGTGGGGACGTTGCTCTTTTCAAGATCTCCGAGTACATCCACATCCACAAACAACCAGTTGGCCACGACGATGAGGGCTTCAACCCGGCGGTCGAGCAACATCTCCAGGTAGCGTTCGAACCGGCTGCGCTCGTTGTGCACATCGGTAAGGATCGGCAGAAACGACGCCTCGTACAACGTGCTTTCGATCCCCCGGAGAATCGGCATACAGTAAGGATCGGTCATGTCAAATACCATGACGCCGACGGTGTGCGTGCGCTGATTGCGCAAGGTGCGGGCAAAAACATTGGGACGGTAGCCCAGTTTCTTGGCGGCGCGCTCGATGCGCTTTTTCGTTGTTTCTGGGATGTAGCGCGAAAGCGGAGCGTTATTGAGCACGATGGAGACCGTCGCCGAGGCAAACCCGCTCTCCTTGGCCACCTCGCGAATGGTCACCGCCACACGCTGTCGTCTTGTGCTGGTTTCCGGGATATCTCCTCCACTTAAAAGCTAAAACAAACGTCTCGGAATATGGAGTTTCATTCTGTATTCCAGCCTTTGACTTCGATCACCGGCTTCGCCGCTCCAAGGTCGCTGACCCGGTATTCAGCCGTCAGTTCACGCTTTTCGCCCGGGAGCAAGGATAGGTAGTTGTCCTGCCAGAGCACGGGCAAGATCTCGGGCCCCGTAGCTCCCTTTTTCAGCTTCACCCGAATGAAGAACGCTAGGTTCTTGGACGGGTTCTCCAGCGTGACACGGGTGATTCCGCGACCTCCCTTGCGTTCGCTTTGATCGGTAACTTTCAGTTTCACTTTCGGCAACCCTGAAAGCGCGGTGAAATCGGCGTAGGAGAGGGTTGGCGTGTTGAACCAGGTTGATTTCGCCCAATTGAGCGTCTCCGGCTTAGTCGACAGCCAGTAGAAATTGGAACCGAGAAGTTTTCCGGTTGCATCCGTGGCCTTCACGAGAACGAAGTAAGTGGTTGAGAGATCCGCAATTTCAGGCAGCGAGACCACCTTCACAACTCCGTCAGCCGGCAAGTCCACCGTGCTCTCGTTGGCAAACTTCTCGGTCATGTCCAAATTCAAAACCTTCGTCGAAACGCGTACGGCGTTCGAATCTGTGTAACGGCTGTTCACCAGGTATATGGTGCGGTCGTCGTAACCATAAAGGGGGTTCAGCGGTTGCAACGCCAGTTTCGCCCCAAAATATCCGCCGCCAGGACGGAGATAGAAATCGTAGAGATGCCAAATGAGGGAGGGCCAGGCGTTGTTCAGCATCCACTGAATGACGCCGCCCGAGGTGTATTTGTTTCGGCTGTAAGCCTCGAACATTGCGCGAATGCCTTCATAGCCCTGCACTTGCGATTTCAAAGAGTAGTCTTCGAGCGAGTTCGCGGCCCCATAGCGGGCGTTGAGCGCCTCGGTGAAAACGCGAAGGTCCCGGAAGTTCTCTCCACCGGCGTGGAACTTCCACCAATCGTCCATCGGCCACCAATGTTCTTTCGGCAGCATGGCATGGATGCTTTCGATGGGCGGTATCGCCGGCCCGGGACTGGTTTCGGTGTTGAATCCGTAGCCGCCGCCACAGCCGCCAGGATTACAAGTTTGCGGATGGTTGGCGGCGAGCGAGTCTTCCATCCAGTAGTTCGGTGCGACGTACTCGTAGGGACCGGTCATCTTCACCCCGCTCTGACCGCTCACAGTAGTGGGAGCGGCGGTGGCGGATGAGATCACGGGGTTCGGCCAAAGCAGGTCCTTCTCGATTTGCAGGTAAGCCTGCTCGACATTGGCCGGCGGGGGATTATCGCTGCCGTTCAACCAAACCAGCAGGCTGGGATGGCCTCGCAAGCGATATATTTGATCGCGGAGAGACGCCTTGGCGATGGGCAATTGCTCCTCACCCCAATCCTTCCAGTGCTCCCAGGCGTCGCAACAGCACCAACCGGCCATGACCAGGATTCCCCGCTCGTCGGCGAGGTTGAAAAAGTCTTCGGTCTCAAGCTTGCCTTCCAAGCGGATGGTGTTGAGTCCCATGTCGCGGACATAAGCAAATTCATCGCGCATGCGCTCGGGATTTTCTCGTAGCATCATGTCGGGCGTCCAGCCGCCGCCCCGGATCAGAATTCTCTTTCCATTCACTGAGAACACCCGCTTGCCAGCGGAGTTCAGCTCGGAAGTAACCTCGCGAATGCCAAAGCTGGTTTCTGCCGAGTCAGAGGTCTGATCGTTGATCTTGAAATGCAATTCGAGTTTGTTCAGCTCGGGGGTTCCCATCTGCCAGGGCCACCACAGCCGAGGATGATCGATGTTGAGCTGGGCAAACTGAGCAGGGTCAAATACGACATCCTTCTGTTCGCCCGCCTTAAGCTGTACGTCTTGAGAGAACTCAAGATCGCCGATCTTACCTTGGAGCTGGCCAGAGACATCCTGCGTCGAAGCATTTTTCAACAACGCAGTCACCGTCAGATGGGCCGTCTGATCGGAATCGAGCTTCGTCATCACAGCCGGATAGCGAACTGCAACCGGCCCGCTGACCCGGATCTCAACCTCGCGAAACAAGCCCATGTTCTTGTCGGGGGGCGCTGGGTTCCAATCGACGAAGGTGATGGCCAGGTCTTTTTCCGTGGGAGAAAAAACTTCCACGGCGAGCACGTTTTCAGCCCCGAAACGAGCTCCGGAGGTGATATCGAATTCATAGGTGCGCCAGGCGCCGGCCACATCGTCGTAGGTGCCGATCTGTTTCCCGTTAAGAAAAATGTTGGCGCGATAGTTAATCCCGCCAAAGTGCAGCCAAATGGTCTTGCCCTTGTAGCCTGCCGGCAGCACAAAGGATTTGCGGAACCACCACGGCGCCAGGAATGGGCTGTCCTGGCGCATGGGAAAGTTCGAAAAATTCTCCCCGACCGGGTAGCTTACCCCGGGAAGCTGGCGGAGATTCATCCCAAAATCCGGGTCGGGAAAATGCTGGAGTTTCACCAGCGACGAAACCACGGTCGTGGGTACGCTCACCCGATGCCAGGAAGCGTCAGCGAATCCCGGACTGGAGATTGCTGAGCCAGTTTGCTCCACTTTCCAGAGAGATTGCATCCGCCAGCCGTCGCGGAGTTGGAGGGGAGCACCCGGGTTCCCCGGCGGGTCCGCGGCGCGCGCGGAACTGGCAAGGCAGACGGCCAAAAAACAAAACGCAAACAGACTGCGGAGTTGATTCGTGAACCATGTCATGGACATTCGACGTAGCACCCGGTGGCGAACTATGTGTATCATGGTTTATTAACACGTTTCAATAGCCTATTTCTTCGGATTTGCAAAACTTGCAGTCCCCTGAAGCGCGATGCATCTTCTGGGGAAGGTCGCGAGCGGGTTCGGTATTCTCGTTGCATCTGGCTTAGTATATGTGCTATATAGCATTTGGGAAAGCTCTAAATCCGTAACTTGTAAATGCGTTATTGTCTTTGCCCACGAAATGCCGGGGGCCACTGGAGCTAGCGCGGAACGGAAAGCAACGGCTATATAGCGCATGAATCACGCAAAGGAAGGTTTTTTGAATCCGACCACTCCATTCCCGCACTTCATGCTGCGAGAGATCTTCGAGCAGCCGCAAGCGATCGAGAAGACCATTGCACCCCGTGTCTCCCTGGCGCAATCCCAAATCAATCTCGCCGACGAGGTAAAGATTTCCCAAGCTGAACTGCGCCAGGTAACTCGGATCAATATTGTTGCCTCGGGAACCAGCCGGCATGCGGGCATGGTAGGGCAATACATGATGCAGGAACTTGCTGGCATTCCTGTCGAAGTGGATTATGCGAGTGAGTTCGAATACCGTAATCCGGCCATTGGCACGCACGAAGTCACGATCGTGATCACGCAGTCGGGCGAAACCTCCGACACCATGGCGGCACAACGGATTGCCCAACAAAAGGGCTCTCGCACCATCGCCATTTCCAATGTCGAAGGGTCAACCATCGCTCGTGAAGCTGACGGGGTGCTCTACACCTACGCCGGCCGTGAGGTTAGTATCGCCTCTACCAAGGCATTTACAGCGCAGATGGCCGTATTGTTTCTGTTGTCCGGGTATCTGGGGCAAACCCGTGGTCAGCTTTCGAAAGATCTCGCCAAACACTGGATTGAAGAGCTACTGCTGCTTCCGAAGAAAGCGGAAGCCGTGCTGGAATCGGCGGCGAAGTGCAAAGCGCTGGCCGAGCTCTTTCAGCACTCCCAAGATTTTCTATTCGTGGGAAGAGCGATCCACTATCCCATCGCTATGGATGGAGCCCTCAAACTGAAAGAAGTCTCTTACGTCCATGCAGAGGGATATCCCACGGGGGAGACCAAGCACGGGCCAATCGCGCTCATTGACGAAAACCTCCCGGTTGTCATGATCGCGACCCACGATCCGCATGACCCGGGCTCAGTTCTGCGGTATGAGAAAAATATCTCGACGTTGCGTGACTACAAGAAGCAGCATGGCCGCGTGATTGCGCTGGCCTCCGAAGGCGACCATCAAGTCGAAGACTTGGCCGACCACACCATCTTCATCCCGCAAGCTCCGGAACTACTGGCACCGATTTTGGAGATCATTCCTCTGCAGCTGTTTGCCTACCACGTTGCTGTGATTCGAGGCCTCGATGTGGATAAGCCACGGAACCTGGTGAAGAGCGTAATAGAGGAATAGGCAGCGGATTCTTGGGCGGTAGCGGACTCCACTCCTGGGGGGGGTTCTCAGTACCAGGGGTTCACTAGGGTGAAGCCCTTGATGTTGACTTAAACCCTTGCCGCTGACTTCTCGGGCAAAGATTCCTTCCCCGACAACGTTTCCCATCCGCGCCGCGAGAGATCCCAGAAGATCAGGAAACCAGAAACGGCCGCAGCCACCAGCAGCAACAACCCCCAGACCCACTGTCCAAAGATGAGTTTGCCGATGCCGAAAAGGCAGCCATAAACCAAGATGATTCCCATGATCCAACTGAACGTATTGCTCGCAAGATCGCGAACTTCGGGCAATTCGGGCACGAGTCTGGCAATGCGCTGCCATCCGTATATCGTGGGATGAACCCGTCGGTAGAAATCAACAAGCGTTCTGTCTGACTCTGGAGGCGTAAGGAAGGTGACGACTAGCCATACCATGGTCGCGACCGCACCCGTGATCAAACTGCTCTTCGCATAAACAACCGCCTCACTCCCGCTAAAGTGAACCTGGTGTAGTCCGACGGTCACCGTGGCGGCGGCGATCATGGCCGAGATTTCACTCCAAGCATTGATCCGTGACCAGTACCACCGCAAGATGTAGACCGCGCCTGTCCCGAAACCGATTTCGAGTACCACGTTCCATCCCGCACCGATGGACGAAAGTTGAGATGCCGTGTAGCCGCTCGCCAGCACCAGCAGGACCGTAATCCAGCGGCTCACGAGAACGTAGTGACGTTCGCTCGAGTTGCGAACCATGAAACGCTTGTAGAGATCATTCACTAGGTATGAGCATCCCCAGTTGAGCTGGGTGCCCACGGTTGACATGAATGCCGCTAAGAAGGCGGCAACCATCAGCCCGCGCAGCGCCGGAGGTAGGTAGTCACGCAGGACCATCACGTAACCCTGCTCGGGGTTTTGCGCGTAGGCAGCGCTCGGATGGATTCCGCCGTTCGGCGAGTAGACGACCATCGCCACCAGGGCGGTCACAATCCACGGCCATGGGCGCAACGCGTAATGCGCGATGTTGAACCACAAGGTTGCACCGAGCGAATTCTTTTCATCTTTGGCGCTGAACATGCGCTGGGCGACGTACCCGCCGCCACCCGGCTCGGCTCCGGGATACCACGCCAACCACCACTGCATCCCGAGATACACCACAAAGGTGAGCACCGGCAGCGTCCAGATAGCGTTGCTGATCAGGCCAAGGTGAAAGTCGGGGAGAAAGGCGGTTGGATCTGACGTTGTCGCACCTGCGTTCCGCGCGGTGCTTTCGATGAAATGCAAGTGCGCCTGAAGGGAGTCCATCCCACCGATCTTCGCAACCGCCACCCAGGCGAGCACGATGATCATGGCCATCTTGAGAGCAAACTGGAACAAGTCGGTGACCAGCACTCCCCAGAGTCCGCCGATAAAGGTGTATAGCCCGGTGAAGGGGATCAACAGGAAAATGCAAATTGCCAGAGCCGTGTTCTGGGGATCTCCGAGCACGTGCTGATAGGTATGGCCGAAGAGTTGCAATTGTACGATCCGGCCCTGCGCGATCACCGGCTCGAGCAGAACCGCGATGATGCTCACCATGGCCTTCGTGACCCATCCCAGGATGAGGCAGTTCATGAATAGGCCAAGGTAAACGGCTTTGAAGCCGCGCAGGAATGCGGCGGGCTTGCCCCCGTAGCGGATCTCCACGAATTGAACGTCGGTAAGAATCTCGGCGCGACGCCAATAGCGGGCAAAAAAGAAGACCGTCATCATCCCGCCGACACAGAAGGCCCACCAAATCCAGTTGCCAGCAATTCCCTGCTTCGCCACAACGCCGCAGACAAAAAGCGGAGTATCGGCGGCGAACGTGGTGGCAACCATCGAGGTGCCGGCCAACCACCAGGAGACATCCCGCCCGGAGACGAAGAATTCTTCGGTGTTCCCGCTGGCGCGCCGGCGGTAGTAAACACCGATCAGAAGGTTGATGAGCAGGTAGCCGATGATCACGGCCCAATCGATGGACGTTAAGGGCATCAGTCCTCCGCATGAACGCGGGCAGAATTCTCTTGCGAAAGGCTTCTAGCGGAAGCGGCGAATGAAGAGCGAGTGCCGCTCGGCACGGTAGAAACCCACAACATAAATCACAGGCTTGGCATTGGACGAATAAATCACCTGCCGGATTCTCATCACCGGCGCGCCTCGAGGCACATGGAGAAACTGTGCGACACGGGAGTCGGCAGCCGTGGCATCCACTTCCTCGTCAGCATACGTCAATCGAATGTCGTAATCGTGTTCGAGGGTGGTGAACAACGAACCGCGGCCGAGCGGTTGTCGCACGAGTCCTGGGAACCGATCTGCCGGCAGATAGCAGGTTTCCAACGCGAAGGGCTCTTCCGAGGCATGGCGCACGCGTTCGATCTTGACGATTTTGCTGGAAGACGGAAGTACTAGCCTGGCCGCAATTTCTTCCTCGCTGTCAACAATTTTAGCGGTCACCAGCTTGGAGGCGGCGGCCATTCCGCGGCTTGCCATCTGCTCGGTGTAACTCATGAGCTTGTTGAAGTGGATCCGCGGAGGAGCAACGAAAGTGCCCGCGCCACGACGGCGCTCGACCATGCCCTCATGCTCCAGGCCGGCAAGCGCATGGCGTGCCGTCATGAGGCTGACCCCGTGCATTCGGGCAAGTTCCCTCTCGGAAGCCACCGCGTCCCCCGGCTTCAGATCCCCGGCTTCGATCTGCTGCCGGATTGCGCCCTGAATGCGCTGATACGCCGGTGTTCCCTTATGCCCGTTCGATCCCATGCTCTCTGCTCTCGTGTTAAGTGTCTGGCTCACAGTGACTTCCTAATGAATCTTAGGCTTTTGGGAGGATGCGAAGAGCTTCCTCTTTGAGAAGCCAGTTCACGTTTACTCCGCTATATAGCGAAAGCATTTCTGAACGCCTGCCGCCGTCCTGAGAACATCATGCTGAATGATTTTGCTTCTTATATAGCAGTTGACGGGCTTTGCCCGCAATCGTCTTCCGTCCCCCTCAGGTGCAATCCTGCCTTATCACGAGCATGCAGAAATATAGCCGATCTGCAATATCAGGCCCTAAACTCTCAGCGTTGGATGGCACTGCTGGCTGCTCTTATAGAGCGCCTGCCGCGTCTGAAACAGATAATTTTGCGTTTCCTTAATTTTTTGCTTGACCAAGGTCATTCATCTGCTATATAGCATTCCAATTCGGTTCTGTAAAGATAAAAAACAAGTTTCTCCCGGAGGTTTGAGATGAGCAGACCCAGATTGCTCTCACTGGTCGTTTCGGCTTGCGTGCTGACGGCCTTCTTTCCCGCAACCCAACTTGCGTTGGGACAAGAGGTGACTGCGTCGATTGTCGGAACGATCACCGATCAGAGCGGGGCGCCTATCAAGAAAGCGGCTGTTAACGCCACCGACACCGAGCGCGGTACGGTTTGGACGGCCGAGACCAATGACGCGGGCTCCTACACCCTGACGCGGTTGCCTATCGGAAGCTATGCAGTGAAAGTTTCCGCGCCAGGTTTCCAGACGGCCGCGTATCCAACCTTCACGCTAGTGCTGAATCAGACCGCTCGCATCGACATTCAGATGAAAGTCGGACAGGTGAATGAGACGATCGAGGTCACGGGCGCAGCACCGATTCTGAAAACGGAATCGACACAGGTTGACACGGTGATCAACGCGGTGACGAATGACAATCTTCCTCTTGCCGCGCGCAATTACGTCCAACTCACTCTGCTGTCCCCGGGATCTGTCACAACGAATCCCAAAGGCTTCAGCACCGGCAATAACACAGCTGACTTCAGCTCGGCACGTCCACTGATCAATGGCAACCGCGAGCAGGCAAATAACTTTTTGCTGGACGGCATGGACAATAACCAGGTTTCTGACAACCTGTTGGGTTACACGCCGGCTCCTGATGCGATCGAGGAATTCAATCTCATTACCAGCAATGCGCCGGCTGAATTCGGCAATTTCCAAGGCGGGATTGTCAGCGCGACGATCAAGTCGGGAACCAACGGCTTTCATGGTGATGTCTGGGAGTTCTTCCGAAATGACAAACTGAATGCGAACAGCTGGCAGAACAATATCCAGGGACTTGAGAAGAGCAAGGTGCGTTGGAACATGTTCGGTGGGACCATCGGTGGTCCAATCATCAAGAACAAGCTCTTCTTTTTTGCTGATTACCAGGGCCAGCGTTTTACCATTCCAAGCTCGGAGGGCACAAACACCGTCTTTACAGCCTTGGAACGCACTGGCGACTTTGGGGCTCTCTGCAGCGCGGGCTTTGATGCCGCAGGAAATTGTCTCGCAGCGAACCATGCTGGTCAGATATACAATCCGTGCGCATCCTTCAGCGCCCCATGCACGCCTTCTTCAACCCCTGCAGGGACTCGCAATCCCTTCCCATTCAACCAGATTCCGGCCGCAATGATCAGTCCGGTAGCCACCGCATTGTTCGGTTCCAATCTCTACCCAACTCCTGGCAACAATCAGATACAAAATAATGCTGTGAACACCACCGCTTCGGCCTTTAACGTGAACCAGGGGGATCTAAAGGTTGATTACAAGGCTACCCAGAAAGACAATATTTCCTACCGTTTCACGAGAGAGTATCAGGAGAACCCATCCACCAACTCGCAGGTGTTGTTGTCGAACTCTTACTCCACTACGCCAATTTACAACACGGTTGGCGACTGGACACGAATGATCAGCAGCAACCTTGTCAATGATGCCCGGCTTGGTTGGAGCCACGTTACGGTTAACACGGGGAGCGCCTGGGATTCTAAAGTGGGACAATTCGGCAATACGCTTGGAATCGGAAACGGTAACCCAGGAAGCCTAGACGGACTGCTGGGCTTAAATTTTACGAAGTCAAACATTAGCAATCTTGGGACTCAAGAAAGCACCGCTAGCTTTGACGACCACGTCTGGCAATTCGAGGATGGCTTGACCTGGACCCACGGACGACACAACCTCAAATTCGGGGGCCAATTTTGGCGTCAGATCATCAAGACCTTCTATGCTGGCAACAATGGCCAGTTGGGGCATATGGACTTTGACGGGAGATTTACGCAATCGTCCTTGCCAGCTGATGCCAGCGTCACTGGGGATGGTGGTGCGGATTTTGTCCTGGGCCTTCCCTTTCAATACGGCCGAGGTGTGAGCACGGGCAAGACTTGGGAGCAGAGCACCAACATCATCGGCATCTATGCCGAGGATACGTGGCGCGTAACCGACCGCCTCACCTTAAATCTCGGACTGCGCTATGACGCCCACACGCCGTGGGTTGAAACGCATAACCAACAGGCTAACTACAACTTCACGACTGGCAACATCGATCTTGCTGGCAAGGGGGCCAGCCGTGCACTGTATCGTGGTTTCTACGGCGGAAGGGATTTCCAACCGCGCATCGGTTTTGCTTGGACTCCCGAAATGCTGGGAGGTCACACAGTACTTCGTGGCGCGTTCACCATCTCCTCATATTTAGAAGGGACCGGCACCAACCTTCGCCTGACTTTAAACCCGCCGTTTACTCCGGCCGAACTCGACGTGGTTTATAACAGTCTCCAACTACCTCAAACAGATACAACCGACGGTATTGCAGGTTCAGCGGCATCGGCGCCCTGCGATGCGCCTGCCTATCTTTGCTACGCCAATAGTCTTCTGCGCGTGTGGGATCCAGATGTGCAGCCCGCGATTGCGGAACAGTGGAACTTCACAATTCAGCACCAATTTTGGAACAACACAACCTTTCAAATTGGGTACGTCGGACAAAAGGGTACGCACTTGATGGTGCCTTTCGACTACGCGCAGCGAGTGTCGCTTCCTAATTCCTCTTGCGGCGCCCCACCGTGTTCTGCTGCAAGTCCATTCTTTTCCCAGAACCCCACGCTCTATAACGTGCTGGGCGGCGGCGGTCCCGGGGCCAAAGTTTCGGGTACGAATTCAAACGGCAATATGGAGTACAACTCCCTGCAGGCTGTGCTTCAGAAACAGATGAGCCACGGTTTGCAGTATCAAGTCTCCTATACATTCTCCAAGTGCATGTCTGACAGCACTGGGTACTACGGTGCTTGGGACAATGCTCTCAGTGCATCAGCGTATTGGCAGAACATCTATGATCCGAGAGCGGAATGGGCGCCCTGCTATTACGACGCTACCCATGTCATCTCCGCATACGCGATCTATGACCTTCCCTTTGGTCATGGTAGGACCTTTGCCAAAGATACAAACAAGGTTGTTGACGCGGTAATTGGGGGATGGCAGTTCAGCCCCATCGTGTCGTTCCGTACTGGTTGGCCCTTGCCAGTGTTTGGTGCCCAGGATAATTCCGGTACCTTCTCGCGCGGCTTTCGGCCAGACTGCAACTCGATGCCCTCGATCACCAACACGGCGATCCCTGGAGTAGGTGTCCAGTGGTTCACCAACAATGGAAACTTTATCCAACCTGCAGTCGGGACATTCGGAAACTGTGCACCTCAGCTCGGAGGCTTGCGTGGGCCGCACTACTTCGATGTGGACTTTGGCTTGCACAAGGACTTCCAGATGACGGAGCGGTTTCGTTTGCAATTCCGAACTGACTTCATCAATGCGTTCAACCACGTTAATTATGAGGCGCCCAATACAACCATTGGGCCCACCATGGGGCAAATTACAAGCGCCGAGCCACGGAGGAACATACAGCTGGCGCTTAAACTCTACTTCTGAGAACGACGCACGTATAATTGACGATGCAGGCGGATGTCCCGCCTGCATCATTTTGTTTGGCGGAATTCCTGCGGAGTTTAGGAAACAAGGTTTTCTTTGATGAAGTGCAAATATGTTTATAAGGCTGCGCTGGTTGCTCTAGGGTTGGTGTTCTTTTCATCGGCAACGTACATTCTGGCGCAACCAGCAAAGGCGGTTGGAGCACAGCCTGGCTTGTCGCCGGAGAGGGCTATCGCGGCTGCGGAAGAAGGTCATTGCCGAGAGAGCATCGCCGGATTGAAACGCGGAATGGCTGGTCAGACTCCTGCGGAAACGCGGAAACAGGCCGGACTGCTGGGCGTTCGCTGCTCGCTGGCGGTGGACGATCGGGACTCCACTCTTGAATTTCTACGATTGCTCAATAAGCAGTTTCCGCGAGATCCGGACATTCTTTTCGTGGTGGTACACGCGTATTCTGATCTTTCAGCACGGGCCGCGCAGGACCTGGGTCGGACAGCACCGCAATCAGTGGCAGCTCACAAGCTGAATGCCGAGGCGCTGGAGATGCAGGGCAAATGGGAGCCTGCGCGCCTGGAGTATGAAGGCATACTGCAGAAAGAACCGAATGTGCAGGGCATTCATTTCCTGCTGGGGCGGTTGCTGCTCTCCAGACCGGATGCGGGCCCTGACGCCACACAGCGCGCCAAACAGGAATTTGTCAAGGAACTGGAAGTCGATCCCAAGAACAGTGGCGCGGAATACATTCTCGGCGAGCTGGCGAGACGCGAGCAAAGCTGGGATGAGGCCGTCTCGCGATTTTCTGCCGCAGCCAAGCTCGATCCCAACTTCGCCGAGGCTTATCTAGGTTGGGGAGCTTCTCTTATCGACCAAAAGAAATATCCAGAGGCGATTCCACCGCTACGGACCGCGGAGCGGCTTACGCCGGGAAATCCGGAAATCCACCACGCCCTGGCGACTGCATTGGTGAGATCGGGACACAAAGAGGAAGCAGAAAAGGAATTTGCCATTCAACGCAGCCTCAGCTCGGCACCCGGAGGCGCGCCTGCGCCTGACAGGGTAGAGTAGCTCTTGGATCCTGGGCGGTGTGGCTTACACTGAATAAAGATGCGGAGCCCGATCTTTCGAGCAGACCTGACGCGGCGCCATTTCATATCACGCTTGATGGCAGGGTCCTTGCTTTTGCCACGGTGGCCAGTGTTGGCCTTGGCGGAACCAGCAATTTTCCCCTTTGAAGAAGTTCCTCCAGACCAGAGCGGAATCAAATGGGTTCATACGAGTGGCAAATCCCCCGAGAAGTATCTTCCTGAGAGCTCGGGTCCGGGCTGCGCTTTTCTAGACTTTGACAATGACGGCTGGATGGACGTTTACCTAGTCAACAGCGGGAAATGCGATTTTTTCACTCCGAGCACCCCTCTGCGTAATGCCCTCTACAAAAACAACCGAGACGGAACGTTCACCGACGTAACCGAAAAGGCCGGCGTTAGTGGCGGTGGCTACGGGCAAGGGGTTGCAGTTGGCGACTACGATGGGGACGGGTTTCCGGATCTGTACGTGACCCAATATGGCCGCAGCATTCTCTACCACAACAACGGCGACGGCACCTTCACAGATGTTACCGAGAAAGCAGGCGTCGCGGCTCCTGGTTGGTCTTCCAGCGCTGTGTGGTTCGATTATGACAACGACGGCCGTCTTGATTTATTTGTTGGCCGCTTTGTCGACTTCAGCAAAGAAATCAACAAACCCTGCGGAATCCACGAAGATGGACGGCGTCACTATTGCATTCCCAAAGTGTATACGCCGATGCCCAGCTGGCTCTTCCACAACAATGGGGACGGCACATTCACCGACGTGAGCAAAGAATCCGGCATTGCCGGGCATCTGGGGAAGGCCTGGGGGGTAGTTGCGACTGACGTTAACAATGACGGGCGCATGGACCTATTTGTCGCCAATGATACCCTTCGCAATTTCCTCTTCGTGAATCGCGGGAACGGAAAGTTCGAAGAAATCGGAGAAGCCGCAGGAATCGCTTATAGCAACGAGGGTAGAGGAAGGTCTGGGATGGGAGTGGATTCAGCCGACTACGATCAAGACGGTTACATGGATCTGTTTGTCGCTAACCTCGACCGCGAGATGTACTCGCTCTACCGCAATAACCACGACGAGACCTTTGATGACAACGCAGGCCGTACCGGAATTGCGGCGGCAACGCGACTGATGAGCGGTTGGGGACTCAAGTTCTTCGATTTCGACAAGGATGGCGAACTGGACTTGTTCCTGGCAAATGGCAACCCGGACGACCTGATTGAACAACTCAAGCCTCAGGTGACGTACGAAGAGCCGCCGCTGTTGTTTCGCAACACGGGCAAAAGCTTCGAAAATATCAGCCAGCAAGCTGGGCCGATCTTCGCGCAGAGACTGTCCGCGCGCGGACTCGCGGTCGGCGATTTCAATAACGACGGAAGCATCGACGTTCTCATTTCCGTCAACAATGGCGCGCCGATTCTCCTGCGCAATAATGCAGCGCCGGAGAACCATTGGCTTGGCGTGAAGTTGGTCGGGACAAAGTCAAACCCGGACGCGGTGGGCGCGCGAATCACCTACCAGGCGCAGGACCTCAGGCGCACGCGAATGAAAGTAGGCGGCGGCAGCTACCTTTCCGATCACGATCCGCGCATAGTTCTTGGTATCGGCAAACGGACAACGATCGATTGGCTGGAGGTGACGTGGCCCCAGCCGAGCGGTAAGACCGAGCGCTTTATCAACCTGCCTTTGGACCGCTACATCACCATCGTCGAAGCACAAGGCAAATGGAAGTGAGCCGTTGTAAGCTCGCCAATACATTGCCTTACGCTGCTACATGGCTCATGAGTATGGCGATAACTCAGATCCGGCAGCACCACCTCCAGCAACTCACTCCCGGCCAGCAACAGGAGCTATGACTCGGCGGACGAGCTCGTTGCGCTCGCGCGAGCGATCGCCTCATAGGCCGCCCCTAGCACAGGCGCGTCTTCGTTCAGGACCAGATAGATGGGAATCTTGGCCAACTGGCTGCTCAGCTGAATCTTGTCGCTGAAAGCCCGCACAAAGGTCCCATCTTTTAACTTGGGGAGAATCTTCAGCGCAATCCCGCCCGCTACGTACACTCCCCCGAAGGGCAGGACGCGAAGCGCCATATTGCCAGCTTCGGCACCGTAAGTTTCAATCCACATTTGGACCGTTTCGACGCAGGCATCGCAAGCTCCCGAAAGTGCGTTTTGCGTGATTCTCGCGGCTGCATCAACTCCCGGTTCGTCGAAAAAAGCATGCTGCACTCCCGGAAAAATGACCTGGTGGATCACTTGAAAGCCGCGCCCGGAGATGATCTCTTCTGTGCACACGCGCTGCGTGCGATGGCGCATGGATTGAAGCAACAAGAATTCGCGATCATTGCCTGGAGCAAAGTCGGTGAGACCGGCTTCGCTGGGAGAAACCTTATAGCGCTCTCCATCCCAGAAAAGAATAGCCTCGCCCAGGCCGGTTCCGGCGGCGATAAAAGCCATGGGCGCGAGTGGCTCACGTTGACCTTCATTCAACTGCAGGAGATCAGCGCTTTCAAGGTGTGTCAGGCTGCTGGCTGACGCGACAAGATCGTTCAGCAGTGTGACCTTGGTGGCAGGCAACTTCAGCATGCCTGCAATCGCATCGCGCTCGACTGGCCACGGCAGGTTGCCGCTGAGTACGTCATGACCAACCATTGTCCCGGCAATGCCAAAACCTGCGCTCGTGACGCTAGAGTGAACGTCGGTTCCTTGCTGGAGAGCGTAGCTGATAAATTGCTGGAGAATGTCGGAAACGCTTCCACTGCTACGGGTTGGAACCGTAAATCGGCAAGTTTGCCGAAGGCCCTCTGCAGATTCCGCAAACAGTGCAAGCGTGCATTTCGTGCCCCCGATGTCCCCGGCCAGAATCATGAATCACCAATGTTAACAAGGGGGAGCGCACAAAGGAACTACTCCGGAAAGAAACGGAGAGAAAAACTTACAAAAACGTTTCTATGGAAGGCTGAGGACAGCAACCGCGAAACCATCTAGCTCGATTTTTTCAGAGGCCAAATGCTTCTTCGCAGGCGGATCGAAGCCGGTGCGCTGGTCAACGTATTCAAGAGATCCGCCCTTGGCGCCAGGAACTTGGAGCTCGAGCTCGTGCTGGCCCTTATTGACCAGCAGGATTCGCTTTTCTCGGTTACGGGTAATCACCGGCATCGCATAAAGAAACGGACCCGTCGCGGACGGGTTATTTAAATCCACCACCTTGTCTCCTGGTCCGAAGTTTCCGTGCAGCAACTCCAAGACACGAAAGCGGGGATTGGGATTGCCGTTGTCCCAGTCAACCATGGAAACGGAAGGAAACTGCGTCGGATATCCCACCAGTTGCGACTCGCCAGCCACGTCCACCCCCATCCGCGTAAGCTCTCCGAACAGATACGCATACATCGCGCCCGTCAAGTTCCAGTAGGAACTCGGGATAGGCTTGACTTGGTGTCCGGGTTCCCCTTGCGCGAGGTCATCCGCGGAAATCGCCCCGATTTCGTCGATCGTGGTCCGCGTATCAGGCGAGAGCCGTTTTCGAATCGCGTCGACATAACGGACAGTATTCAAGAACCCGTCAGCCTGGGCGAAAAACGTATATGCCTGAATGTCAGGTGTTTGATCGGGAGTCGGTGTCGCATAAAAGTGATAGGAAATGAAATCCAGAGGAATGCCCGATTGATGGTTCTTGTGATTCAGGAAGTATTCAAAGAACTCCGGGCGTTGCGACGGCATTGCCAGCGCCATTCCCACGAATTTCAAGTTCGGATCCACCTTCCGCATAGCCGTAACCACGGCGTCGTAAAGCCGCGTGTATGTCTCCGGCGACATGTGGTGTTCAAACTCGACCTCGTTCAACACCTCCCAGTACGGAATCGAATAGTGATAGCCAGAATCGTGTCTGCTACCGAACTCGTCAGTAAACCCACCCTTGGTGTACCAGGACAGCAGACGCGCGTAATACTCGGCAACTTCCCTGAATGTGGGATCGCGCGGTTCCGTGCCCTGGGTGTAATCCCACGTCACCTGATTGGGATCGGCAGGATAGGACACGGGCTTGTCAGACTTCCACATCCACTGAGGAATCGTACTGAAATTCAGAATGACGGAGTGACCCTTGGTTGCTTCGAGAAAGTCAATGGTCATGGGATCGATCAGCGAGAAATCCCACGAGGTCTTACCCTCCTTCGGGGGTTCGAGTTCCGCAACCGCAAGCTTTGGATACGGCAGCCAGGGAACGTAACGAACGTAGTCGGCGCCTAAGTGGAGCACCGCTTTATAGGCATTGTCGTGGACAGGAGTACCACGCCGGAGCGGAGGATTGACGACCACCTGCAAGGTGACCTCGGTCTGAGAAATGCGCTGCACCTTGTTCCAGTCTGGCTCAATCTTGATCTGTGCGGACACTGCAACGAAAGAACAAAGGACAACTGGGATCCCAACGATCCATGACCGGGTGTGCATAGCCGCGCCTCCGCTGACGAACCGAAAGCTTAGCCTCGCCACGACTGGGCCGCAATACAAACGCTTGGCTCCGCACCCTCATTCCACAGTGCGAAACCCGAGATGGCACAAAGTCCCACGCTTGCGGAGCTTCTTGCAAGTGCTTGACGGAGATCCAATCTGAGTGGGATCATCCCTCCGCCACCATCCGCAATGCCAGACCGTCAGCAGAATCATGCCCTCCGAATTGGCCTTTTCGGCATCGGGCTAGATGCATATTGGGCGCAGTTCGACGGACTTCGCGAAAGACTGGTCGCTTACCTCGAGCAAGTAGAGAACAGTCTTAAACGCCCCGGAGTTGAGGTGGTCAACCTGCGTCTGATCGATACGCCGGAAAAGGCGCTCTCCGCTGGTCACCAGTTTCGGCGCGAAGACGTCGATGTTCTTTTTCTTTACGTCACGACCTATGCGCTCTCTGCCACCGTTCTGCCAGTTGTGCGGCGCGCACGTGTACCGGTAATCGTTCTCAACCTTTCCCCCTCCGCCGCCATCGACTATGAAACATTCAACCGCCTTGGCGACCGCACGCGAATGACGAGCGACTGGTTAGCAAATTGCCAGGCATGCTCCATGCCCGAGATCGCCAATGTTTTCGAGCGCTCGCACATCCCCTTCTTTCAAGTCACGGGCACTCTCACAGGCGATCCCGGAGCTTCCCAGGAAATCGACGACTGGGTCGATGCTGCCCGAGTGGTCCACATTATGGAGCACAATCGCCTCGGGCTAATGGGCCACTACTACGGCGGCATGCTCGACATTTACTCGGACCTAACTCTGCAGTGCTCCGTGTTTGGGGGGCATATCGAGATCCTTGAGGTGGAGGAACTTGCAGCGTTACGGCGCGAAGTCGGCGGCGCAGAAGTCGATGCGCGCGCGGCAGAAATTCGTGCCGCCATGGAGGTTCAACCGGACTGTCCGGAACCGGAGCTCGCGCGCGCGGCCAAGACATCCGTCGCTCTGGATCGGTTGGTTGAATTGCACCACCTCGGCTCGCTTGCTTACTACTATCAGGGCACAGGAAACTCCGAGAACGAAGAAACAATCAGTTCGATGATTCTGGGAAACAGTCTGCTCACGGCACGCGGCATTCCTGTGGCCGGAGAATATGAAGTTAAGAATGTGCAGGCGATGAAGATCCTGGATTCACTGGGGGCCGGCGGCTCTTTCACCGAGTATTACGCCGTGGACTATCACGACGATGTCGTCCTCATGGGACATGACGGGCCCGGCCACATTGCCATCGCGGAAGGAAAGACCAAGGTTAGGCCTTTGCAGGTTTATCATGGCAAGGTTGGAAGCGGACTTTCGGTGGAGATGTCGGTCAAACATGGCCCAGTAACGCTGCTTTCTGTCGTCGAAAAAGGAGATGGAAGGCTGACTTTCCTCATGGCAGAAGCCGAGTCGGTGCCTGGGCCGATTCTCGAAATAGGGAATACCAACAGTCGCTACCGCTTCCCGATTGGGGCAAGAAGCTTCATCTCGCAATGGAACACGCAAGGCCCGGCGCATCACTGCGCGGTTGCCATTGGCCATGTCACCGGCAAACTGCAGAAGATCGCGAAATTGCTGGGGATTGATTGTGTGCGAGTTTGTTAAGCCGATAGGCCGGTGTCGTTTCTGGCTTGTCCTTCCTGTAGATTCTTGATTTGCGCGGAAAAAGGTCTGCTGTTTGAGGAGATTCATTCATGAAGAAGCTCATTCCCGCCTTGATGGTTGTATTTCTGGGCACGACTTCCCTGTGTGCCCAGTCGCGACCAGAGTCCAGCGATCGCATCGACTCGATCGTAAAGAAGATGACTCTGGAAGAAAAAATTGATTACATCGGCGGGACGGGGTTCGCAATTCGCGCCATGCCTGATCTCAAGCTTCCCTCTTTTGAAATGTCAGATGGCCCAATGGGAGTTCGAAGCAATCTGCGTTTTCCGTCGACGGTCTATGCTGCTGGTATTGGTCTTGCCGCAACCTGGAACAAGAACTTGGCCGAGCGCGTGGGTGGAGGCATCGGCCGCGATGCACGCGCTCGTGGAATTCACTACATGCTCGGACCTGGGGTAAACATTTATCGTTCGCCTCGGAACGGCCGGAACTTCGAGTATTTCGGCGAGGACCCTTTCTTAGCCTCAAGCATCGCTGTCGGATACGTCTCAGGAATGCAGAAGCAGGGCGTCAGTTCGACGATTAAGCACTTCCTCGCCAATAATAACGAGTTCCTGCGCCACGACTCCGATTCGGTAGTCGATGAACGCACTTTACGCGAAATTTATCTGCCCACGTTTGAGGCTGCAGTCAAACAGGCCCACGTCGGGGCGATCATGGATTCCTACAACCTTATTAATGGCGCTCATGCCACCCAGAACGGTTACTTCAATACGGACATTCTGCGCAAACAATGGGGCTTTGACGGCGTCACGATGTCAGACTGGGTGGCGACTTATGACGCTGTTGCGGCTGCGAACAACGGCCTCGATCTCGAAATGCCCACAGGCGCTTTCATGAATCGCAAAAACCTGCTGCCAGCCGTCGAAGACGGTCGGGTGAAGGAGGCGGTGATCGATGAGAAGGTCAAACGCATTCTCCATACTGCCGAGAGGTTCGGCTGGCTGGATCGTGAACAGACGGACATGAATCTATCGATGTATAACGAGGGCAATCATCAGGTCGCGCTCGAAGCGGCGAGAGAAGGCATTGTCCTTCTCAAAAACGATCGGAACTTGCTTCCACTCGAGAAGGGCAAGATCAAGTCCATCCTGGTGGTTGGCCCTGATGCTTACCCGGCGCAGCCAACGGCGGGAGGCAGCGGAGCCGCGATTCCCTTTTCCACAGTCAGCGTGCTCCAAGGCCTCTCGCGAGCGCTCGGGAGTTCGGCAACCGTGTATTACGAAGTCGGTTTACCGAGTTTTCAGGAACTTGTGGGTGCTACCAACTTCGTGACCGAAGCACAGGGAGGGGAGCCGGGTCTGAAGATGGAGAGCTTTGAGAACGGTGACCTGTCGGGATCGCCCGCAGCCAGCCAGGTGGTTCGGCGTATCAACAACGCCGGCTTTAATTGGGACAATATTTCCGACTGGGACCAGGCTTTGGCTATTCTCTCAGCCCCTCCCAAGCCTCAGTCGCGGAGATGGACTGGGTATTACATGGCCAAGGAAGCTGGTCCTTATGAGTTCGCGCTGCAGGAAGCAGGCGAAGGAGGGGGTGCCCGTTTGTATGTAGACGACAAGGTCGTGTTCGACGACTGGGAATTGGAAAAGGCCTTTCAGGAACACGCAATGATTGAATTGTCGGCTGGACCGCACAAAATTGTGGCCGAGGACAAGCAGAACTCACCGATTGGAGGCCGTCTGCGCCTGGCAATCGCGGACGAGAAGAGCCTTGTGAAGGAAGCGGCCAAGAAACTGGCAACAAAAACGGATGCAGTCGTGGTTGCTGTCGGATTCAACCGCGACAGCGAAGGCGAAGGAGCGGACCGCACGTTCTCTCTGCCGATAGGTCAAGATGCGCTCATTCAAGAGATGGCGGCACAGAACAAGCACGTGATTGTCTCCATCACCTCTGGTGGTGCCATCGATACCAATGCCTGGCTCGGTCAGGTTCCAGCGCTCGTTGAGGGATGGTATGGAGGAGAACAAGGCGGAACAGCTCTAGCGGAGATCCTGACGGGACAAGTCAATCCCTCCGGCCATCTTCCCATCTCCTTTGAGAAGAGAGCTGAAGATAATCCCACCTTTCAAAACTACTACCCCGAGCCCGCTACCAAGAAGGTGGTATATAAGGAAGGCATTTTCGTCGGCTACCGCGGTTACGAGCATGACGGCACAAAGCCGCTGTTCCCATTCGGGTTCGGACTTTCCTACACGACCTTCACCCTCTCCCACCTCACGGTCAAGGATGCGAGCACTCCCACCTCTGCCAACTACGTGGTGTCATTTGACGTTACCAATACTGGCAAGCGTGCAGGGGCTGAAGTTGCCCAGGTGTACGTTTCGGACACGGGAACCAGCGTGGCACGTCCGCCGAAAGAGTTGAAGGGGTTCGTGAAAGTCAGCGTGAAGCCGGGCGAAACGCAGCACGTGAGCGTTCCCCTCGACACCCGCTCGTTTGCCTACTTTGATGCCAGCAACGGAATGTGGACCGCACCCTCTGGAACGTACAAAGTGTTGATCGGCGAATCGTCAGCAAAGATTGATCTGACTGGCGAGGTTAAGCTGGCAAAGACAATCACAGAGAAACCATAGCCCTAAGCACTGGCCCGTGCTGGTCGTATCGAAGAGCAGATGCCTCTGTTCTTCGCGGAGGAAACATGAGCTTCTGGTCCGTGCGCGTATGGTTCGTGTCCGCCCTTTTTCTGACGGCGACTGCCGCCTTAACTGCACAAGAGTGCTCTAACCTCGCAAATCTCAAATTGCCTGACACTACTATCACCCAGGCGCAGATTGTGCCGGCGGGAACCTTTGTACTCCCTCCTGGCGTCCCCATTGGCCCTCCCGTGGACTTCAAGACCCTGCCCGCGTTCTGCCGCGTCAGTGCGACATCGCGTCCAACCAACGATTCCGAAATCAAGTTCGAGGTTTGGCTGCCGGCGTCCAACTGGAATGGAAAATTCGAAGGTACGGGAAACGGGGGATGGCTGGGACAGATCATCTATCCTGCCTTAGCCGATGGACTTCGACGTGGCTACGCTGCCGCGAATACTGATACTGGCCACACCAGCGGCGTCATGGATGGAACTTGGGCGCTCGGTCATCCGGAAAAGGTGCTGGACTTCGGCTATCGTGCAGTGCACCTTATGACGGTCCGCGGAAAAGACATTACCAAGGCATATTACGGGAAGCCTCCGGAGTACTCTTACTGGAATGGATGCTCCTCCGGGGGCAAGCAAGGCCTTAAGGAAGCTCAGCAGTTTCCTGAGGACTACAACGGGATTGTAGCGGGCGCGCCCGCAAACTACTGGACGCATCTCACGGCGGCATCCGTTTGGATGGGGTTGCAGGCCCTCGGGACCAAGGAAAGCTACATCCCCTCAGAAAAGTTCCGCGCGATCCACAAAGCGGCGGTCGAAGCATGCGACTCGCTCGATGGCCTTGAGGACCGACTGATCGACGATCCAAAGAAGTGCCACTTCGATCCCGCGGTGCTGCAATGCAAAGGCGCTGACGCTTCGGACTGCCTAACCGCTCGACAGGTCGAAACTGCAAGAAACATCTATGGCCCTGCGACGACTGCAAAGGGCAACAAGTTCTTCCCGGGCCTGGAACCGGGGAGCGAGCTGGGATGGGGATTGTTGCTCGGGGGACCGGAGCCGGCGCGTATAGGCTCCGACTATTACACCTACATCCTGCATAAGGATCCGCACTGGAACCCGCGAACCCTCGATTTTGACAAGGAAGTACCTGAGGCTGACAGGCTGGATGACGGCACCATTAACGCCATGGACCCGAATCTCAGCAAGTTCAAGGCACATGGCGGGAAGCTGATCATGTATCACGGCTGGGCCGACGCGCTGATTCCATCGCAGAACAGCGTGAACTACTACCAGAGTGTGGTTCAGTCGATGGGTGGCACCGGACAGACTACGGACTTCTTCCGTCTGTTTATGGCTCCTGGAATGGCCCACTGTTTCGGCGGCGAGGGTCCGAATTCCTTCGATGCACTACACGTGCTTGAACAATGGGTCGAGAATGGGAAGGCCCCTGAGATCGTCGTTGCTTCGCACATGAGCACGGGAAAGACGGACCGAACTCGTCCTCTTTGTGTTTACCCGAAAATTGCGAAGTATCGGGGTCAGGGCAGTATCGACGAAGCCGAGAACTTCAGCTGTTCTGATCCAAATTGATGGTTGTAATTGCTTTTGACGATGGGTTGATCCCTCGAGAATGAAAGTTGAAGCAAAGGAAGCGCGCTATGGCAATTGGCATGCAGTGGCAATTGCAAATCGACCTGGAACTACCCTTTTAACTTTAACTTGGCCTTGTTCTCTTCGAGGAACTCGCGGAGCTTGTCGGAAGAATCGAGCAAGCGAATCCATTGCTCGTAATAAAGAGTGACGGGAAAACGCCCGAGGCCGTAAACACTGACTCCGCCTTTTTCCCCCACCCGAAATTCTAGGCTCCCTGTTCGTCGGGTCCCTTGCTGCTTCTCTAGTTCAGCGAGGCGTGCTTTGAGCTCTTCATAGGTCGGTTCGGCCATTGCAATCCTCCATCACGGCTAGTCCAGATCGAAATCGCGAATCGGTTTTCCCGTATCGGGCGATTCCTTGGCTTTGCGCAGCGCCTCTTGGAATTTCTTCTCCAGCAAGTCGGAGGCGTGCTTCTGTGCCTCAACAGACTGTCGAAAAATCGAGTCGCGCCGGCTGTCCTGCTCTTTCAAAGCGCGCGCCGCCTCGTCGAGATCGTTGAAGGTTTTCGGCTTCACCGGAGCGACGTGCGAGATCACCGCCTCGGTCTCCGGATCAACCTTCAACACCGCACTGCAACACGGGCAAGTCAGATCGAAAATCGGTTTCTTGGCCACCGGGAAATGATAAATCAAGAACCGGTGAAAGGGACAGGCAGGCGGCACCAAAGCTTGGGGTATTCCTTGAAATGGCGTTTTGCCCAAATGATCCGAGGGTTCAATTCTTCCAGTCCGCTAGAAAGCTCCGACGGCGCGGTAAACTCTCCTCATGTCCATCGAAGCGATCTTTTTTGACGTGGGCAACACGCTTCTCTTCCCAAATCGCAAGAACATACTGCACCCGCTCCACTCGCGGCAGGCGTTCCCTTCTGAAGAATTGCTGCAGCAGATTGAGCGAGAGACCAAGGTGGAATTTGATGCGCTGGTGGAGAGCCATTCCGCGATCGACCATGGCTTCTGGTGGATGTTCTATACCCGTCTGTTGCAAGAACTAGGAATTCCTGACCAGGCCACTTGCGCCGAACTGGTAGCCCGAACGCAAACCTCTTCCAATTGGTGTGACATACGACCGGGTACGCGCCAGGCACTCCTGCGGCTCGGGCAACGGCATCGGCTGGCCGTAATCTCCAACGCCGATGGCAAGATTGCCGAGATCCTGAAGCATTGTGGAATCGCCGACTGTTTTGAGACCATCACCGACTCGGGCATCGTGGGCAAGGAAAAACCGCATCCGGCGATTTTCGAGGCAGCGTTGAGGAGCTTGGGCGTGAAGGCAGAGCAAAGTCTCTACACGGGGGATGTCTACTGTGTAGATTATCTCGGGTCCACAGCGGCTGGCATGCAGTGCGTGCTCTTCGACGTGTCGCGAGCTTACACGCAAAAGGGCCTTCCGCGTATTGAATCGCTCGAGGAGTTGGAAGACTTGCTCTGTAAGCGAAACTGACAACCACTCCATCTTCGATTCAGAAGGGCCAACGTAGTACTCGATTACAATACCGTTCGTGTCAACCAGTCCCCACATCAGCGACGACGAACTCTGGATGGAGGAAGCCCTTCGCTGCGCGCAGCGAGCCCTGCAGATAGGAGAAGTCCCAGTAGGAGCGGTGGTCGTTTGCAGTGGGAAAATGGTAGGTCGGGGCTGGAATCGAAACATATCTGCTAGCGATCCAACCGCGCATGCTGAAGTGATGGCGCTGCGAGAAGCGGGCATCCTGGTGGGCAACCACCGCCTGGTCGACTGTGATCTGTTTGCTACAATTGAACCGTGCGCAATGTGTGCCGGAGCCATGGTTCACGCGCGCGTTCGTCGTCTGGTTTACGGTGCGGACGACCCCAAGGCTGGTGCGGTTCACTCCATTATGCAGGTGTTGAACCATGCGGCCTTGAATCACAAGATCGATGTCCGTGGGGGCGTTCTGGCCGGGCGTTGTGCGGACATTTTGCAGGAGTTCTTCAGGAGCCGACGGTAGTTACCAGCAGTGTTCAACCACTGTTTGGGCTGAATGCCGGCGTTTTGAATTGATTGCCGTTTCCGGAGAGGTGCGTGAGTGGTTGAAACGATCCGCCTCGAAAGCGGACATGCCTTAACGGGTATCGGGGGTTCGAATCCCTCCCTCTCCGCCAGATTTGCCTTCCTGAATGTCCAGGTGCACACGTCCGGCAATACGTAACTCCGGAATTACGAATTCCGTGAATGCATCATGTCTCACGGGCACCAATGACTGGCAGCATCCACGCTCTGGCGTTTCGTATCGAATGGACGTAAACAGCCCCTTGACTTGCACCTGTACACGAAGCGGGTCCATGGCATAGTTCACAAATTCAATTGACTGGAGTGCGCCGCTGCGATCTTTGTAAGGTACAGCGATCGTCGTGAGGCCATTCCATAGACTCAGCAGCGAATCTTTCTTGCCTAAGAGCCGACGAATGTCCTGCGCGAAAACTTCAGGATCGGTCACCGGTTCTGAGAGTTCGAGCACCGCCCCAGTTCCGACCAAATAGGAAACGGTGTGTTCGTTCAATCGTGTCGGCTGACTGGTCTGCCATGGATACCTGCCATGGACATCTACCAACACAACTGTCTTACCAAGGCTCGCCAAAGTGGCAATCTGTGCGGCCATCACCTCGTCAGGTTTTGCGAAAACGATGATGACGTCAGCACCTTTAGAGTCAACTGATTTCAAGTCTGCGGCGAGAAGTACCTTGAACGGAAGGTTATGACGGGCGAGCAGATTCAGCACCTCGTCACTTGTGTCGAGTTCCTCGACTACCACGGCGACATTGGCAGCCGGTTCTAGCGCTCTTTCGGTCGGGTGGGAATAGAAGTTCATCATGGACCGGATCTGAGTCCAAAGGGCCCAGGCGTCGGCTTCATGATGATTGAGGCCTTTCTGCAAATGTTCGTCCAACTGCAGAACCAAATCAGCATGGAAGGCCCCGGCCTCCGCCACTGCAAGGGCATAATCTGGGGCGGTCAAAGTCTTCTGCGGGCCATCTTCGGGTACGGACCAGGAAAAGGTGTACAGAGGGACCTGACGCTTGCGCCGACGCTGTTCGACCTTAATCGTGGCGAGGTTTGTGTTGATCCATGGTTGTGCCGTAGGACTGGACACCTCGAGTACGGAATCCTGTTTGATAACAATGCTGCCCAACATTTCAGGCTGCTTGCCATTCGCAACCAGCACCAAGACTTCGAGCGTTGGGTAGCCAGACCGCAGGGTTGACACCGCCGCCTGAGTTTCTGTGCTTGAAGAGCCAGGAATGTCGAGAATGACCCCTGTCCAGCCCGTCCTTATACACTCCTCTGCCGCTCTCTTCGCCTGTTGCACCGTGGTTTCAAGGTAGACCCGATATCCTTGTCTATGCGCCCTCGCCATCACGGAAACAGGATTGCCAGGCTTCCAATAGAACACCAGATCGTTCACCCCCAGCGAACTCGGCGGCGGTATAGGAGAATCCTTCCAGTGGAGGAACACTCGCCCCCAAGCGGATAGCGAACATAACAGCAAGAGGCAGAACACAATTTTTTTAGCTGAATCCATGCGGTTTCGTCGTCAATGAGGAATCACATTTTTGCGCCGAAGAGAATCTGTCGTCCATGGGTTGCAGTTTCGATTTCAGAGTCTGGGGAAAGCCAAATTGCAGAAACGTCGGGCGTCCGACTTACCAGCGCCTTGCCTTCCGTCGGCCCCAGCAGCAGCAGGGTGGTTGACAACCCGTCGGATAACGTCCCACTCCGAGCGACGACGCTAACTGCGAACCGTGTCTCAAGCGGCTTTCCCGTAGCTCTATCGATAATGTGGCCTGCTGAATTGCGGCTCAGCAAGGATGGCGCCGATTGCTCGGACGTGGACACACTTTCGTTCGTGAGCATGAGATACGGATGGAATTTTTGAGACGGATCTCGCAAGTGTACAAGCCACCCCGTCTGCCCTGGCGGAGGACCCGTGGCAGCAATTGTACTTCCCCCGGCGCTGATGAAAGCGTTGTGAATTCCAAGCGATTGCAGTGTTTCAACCCCCCGATCAACCGCATAGCCTTTAGCAATAGCTCCCAAATCCACTTCCAGGCAGGCAGAGTTAAAGGTGATTTGGTCCGGCGGGGTTAATACGATCTTCTGGTATCCGACGCAGGCTTGTGCTTGCTGTAGCTGCACAGGGAATGGACGCGAACCGTCCACCAAGTTGGCTTTCCACAAATTTACCAAAGGCGCGATGGTGATATCGAACTTCCCAGCCGAGAGTTCCGAAAACTCGACCGCTTCCTCGATCACGCGATATAGGTCCGATGGGACCCTCTCTCGATGGAAGTGAGCAGATTGATTTAGACGACTCAATGCGCTCTCAGGTTTGAAGTTGCTCATCATATCGTCCATTCGGACGATGTCTTGAAATGCTTTATCGATTGCCGAGGAAGCCTTTTGGAAGGAGGTGCTGTAAGCGCAGATCTCGAACACTGTGCCCATGATGTACTTTTTCTTGTAAACAAGAATTTCCCGGTCTGAGCTGTCCAGTGTCGAGCCCAGGCAGAAAGACGACACAACCAGTATTGCTGCCCAACCCTTACCGGAGCGCATAAACGTCACCGCTCAAGCTGGATAGATAAATGGAGTCTGCTCCAAGTACTGGAACCGACTGGATCGCCGCGGCCAGCCCGGCCTTCCATACGATTTTTCCGCTACCCATATCCAAGGCAACCGTGCCCCCTGCTTGAATACAGACCACGCCATCTCCGATGACCGGTGACGCAGTTACGACGTCTCCGACAACTGTCCTCCAGCGCAATTTACCCGTATGTAGGTCGAAGGCATATAAAAAACCATCCTTGCTGCCAACGGCCGCAAAATCACCTGAAATCGCCGGCGAAGATGCAATGCCGAGGCCAGTTTCGTACTTCCAGCGAACTTCACCGCTGCTCGTGTCAAGCGCATACACGAAAAAATCTTCAGAGCCGATCAGGATCAGCTTATCGGCTACCGCCGGTGATGAGTCGATTCCGTTGCCGGTCCCCGCTCTCCAGAGAATCTTGCCCGAAATCGCGTCGAGACTGTAGACCTGCCCATCTCCACAGCCTAAATAGAGCTGATTTTCATCAGCATAGATGGTGGAATAGATCCTTCCGCCAAGTGCCTGCGACCATTTTGGCTGACCGCTCCGGACATCAACCGCATAGACGATGCCGTCCGCACTTCCGAAAAAAACCATTCCTTTGCGGATTACGGGCGATGACCAGACTTCATCTTGAGTGGCTGAATCCCACAACTTTTTTCCGGATTCCCTGTCCACGGCGTAAACTTTACCGTCGTCACAACCAAAAAGGACGAGATTCTCCCAGAGCGAAGGCGTGGAATGCACCGGACCCGCAGCTTCAAACTTCCATTTCGATGTACCCGTGGCCGCGTTGATGGCATGCAACACTCCTGGCAAGGACGTGACGTATAAAATGCCGTCCCTGAGCACAGGCGCTGATCGTACTGCGCCGCCGGCACGATATTGCCATACCGCTCGTTCCGGTGAATGTAGTCGAACCTGTTCCTGACGTCCAGTACGCGCACTGTCTCCAAGTAGGGTGGGCCAGTCGCCCTGGGATTCGGAGTTGGCCTTTTCCGCGGTCATCATCATGCTGAGAAGAGACGATGATCAATCTGCTTCAGATCGAAAGTACCGAGGCCGAGCTTTCCTGCGGCTGCAATGTGTCCTGGCTGGCGGAAGAACAAATTCTTGGAGGAATCGCGGAAAAAGATCCCGCCGTCCGGGGTGATACTGCTCGGATCGTGCTGCCACAAGGATGGCGCACCGCGTTCACGACGTTTCTTTTCAATCGCCTCGAGTTCAATGGTGTCAAGAGCCACCGGGTCGGTCGCGACCAGGAGAATTCCCGTCTGATCTATAAAATCCTGCACTTGTGTGAGCGGGCCACCATGCCAGACCTGTCGCATGCCATCCATGATATGCAGCACAGCCTTTGATCGTAGGGGCTCCACGCTGCACATTAATCCGATCATTGGGTTTGTAAAAGAATGGGGGGCGCGATGGGTGCGCGCAACATTGTTAAACGTACCGTACGCCAGGTTCTTAAGGGCCCCTGTAACACCTGCTGCCGAGTGGTCCTTCATGGTAGGCACGTTTATGATCTTCGCTACCTCATGCGCCACGATACTTGCCATGTAGGAGCGGCTTTCCCATTCGCCAAAGAAATTCGCATCGCAATAGACCGTTGGCTCGTATCCGACGCCTCCGCCCAAGAATGCGTCCTGGATGCCGACAATTCGAACCCCCGGCGGCAACAGCGCCTGATAGCTACCAACATCAATTTCGTATGAGTACCGATCGTAAACGATGATGTTGCGCGCCGGAACTCCTACTGACCTAATGGCAGCGACAATCTCTCGAATGATCTCGGGCGAAGAACAACAGGCAGGTGCCCCTGACGGATTTATCTTGATACCGACAACGTCGTGGGGCTCGATGAACTTCGTCCACGCATCGCGCACCGAATTTTCCCCAGTCAATTCCTTCATGGCCTGCTCCAGCAGGCCGCGTACGATCGGCTGCGACACGCGGTTACGCACAATCGCCTTCGAGTCGTGGACCTCGATAACTCGCCCAGGGAACAGTCCCGGCATCCCAAGCGGCGAGGGCTTGTATTTCGGTAACCCATGCAGTTCAATGGGCGGCAGGGTTGCCGGCCCCGCCTCAACCCCCATGGCCGGCTTGAGCCCTTCCATGAGCAGCGAAGCGCTTCCGACGCAACCGGCCTTCACGAAAGTACGACGGTCCATAGTTTCTTTGGGATCGAGACTCACGAGTGTGAAATGAATCTCAAAGATGCCGATCAGATTACGCTAGCTGGTCTTCCGATTACAACCCATATCGGTCGTGCGTGTTGAAAACAATGACAAGTCAACTCTGAGTGGATACACTTTTGCTTCACGAACACTACGGGGGTGCCATGCAGACCAGGAAAAAAACCTTACCCGCGATCATCACTATGGTCGTGATTGACCTCGCATTTGGATCCGCGATGGTTGCTCAGACCTCCCCTCGTTACGATTTGTTGTTGAAAGGCGGGCACGTCATTGATCCTGCCAATCACATTGATGAGGTACGCGATGTGGCGGTGTTCCAGGGAAAAATCGCGGCCATCGAAAAAAACATACCCGCTGACCAGGCCGGAAAGGTTGTGGACGTCTCAAAGCTCTATGTGACCCCAGGTCTCATCGACATTCATTACCACATTGGCCATGGAGGGGCGCCACTGAACTGGTTCACTCCCGAGGGGAGAGCGCATGCGTTGCCTTTGGGAATTCCCGCAGATATCGCGCTACAGTCTGGAGTGACGACTATCGTGGATGCAGGCACCGCAGGTGCGGAAACTTTCCTGCAGGAGAAAGAAGAAGTCATTGACCGTGCCAAGGTACGTGTATTGGCTTTCCTAAATATTGTCGCGAACGGCATGGGCGGCGGTCTTGAAGGAAGCCTGGATGAGATGGATTCGAAGCTTTGCGCGGCGACAATCAAGAAATATCCTGACCTCATCGTGGGAGTAAAGACTGCGCATTATTGGACGAAGGAGCCATGGGATGCTGAGCACGTGCCCTGGGCTGCCGTGGATCGTGCCATTGAATGCGCAGCGCTCGCAAACGTTCCGGTGATGTACGATTTTTGGCCGCGCCCAGAAAGAACCTATGAAGACCTCCTAAAGAGAATGCGGCCTGGTGATATTCATACCCACGTCTTCGCTCAACAGTTCCCGATCATCCTCGCCGACGGAAAAATCAATCCCGCTTTGGCGGAAGCACGTGCCCGCGGTGTGATCTTTGATGTGGGCCACGGAGCGGGCAGTTTCTGGTTTCGCAATGCAGTCCCTGCCATGAAACAGGGGTTCATTCCCGATTCCTTCTCCACGGACCTGCACGTCGGTGACTACAACGTGGTGAGCATGAATAACCTCATGTCAAAGTTCCTGGCCATGGGGGTGCCTCTGGACGATATCATTCGGCGATCAACCGTCAATCCGGCCGCGGAGATTCACCGGCCGGATTTAGGAGCATTGTCCTTGGGCAAAGATGCGGATATCGCGGTGCTCGAACTCACAAAGGGTCATTTCAGCTACATCGATTGCGGAGTCGCCAAGATGGATGGGAACGCTAAATTGACAGCCCGTATGACGATTCGTGCCGGGCGGATTCTCTATGATCCTTCCGGCCTTAGCATGGTGGATTGGGAGAAGGCCCGGCCCAATTATTTTAATAACCCCGAGAGAGGCGATTCGTTGCCGGCCCGGGCCGATGACTATCCGCGAGAGTGAATTCTGGTGAGATGCTACTCGCCTGACTGGCAGCCGAATCGAGTTGAAAAGGGAGATGCGAATGGAGAAAGAACATGGCAGTATTTCTCGCCGGAGCTTCTTGAAGCAGAGTGTGGCCGGCGGCGCCGGCGTGCTGGTTGCAGACAGACTCTTGAGTGCCGAAGCGAGAGTTGAGGCGAAAGGAGTCCGGGCCGCAACAAACTCGGGCGCCCCGATGATGGATGTTCCATTCGAGGCGAGAGAGCGGGTGCGACTCGGGATCATTGGGGTTGGCGGACGAGGCAGTAGTCTTGTGCGGGACCTGGTCGCCGTCGAAAACGTCGAGGTAAAAGCCATCTGCGACTTGGTGCCGGAAAAGGTGGCGCGCGCGCAGAAAACAGTCACGGGCGCCGGGCAGCCGGAGCCAGCAGGGTTCAGCAATGGCGAATGGGATTTCAAGAACCTAACTCAACTCGATTTGGACATCGTTTATATTGCAACGCCCTGGAACTGGCATGTGCCGATGGCGGTCAGCGCTATGAACAACGGCAAGCACGCTGCGGTCGAGGTTCCTGCGTGCACAACTCTCGACGAGTGCTGGGAACTGGTGAACACGTCAGAAAAAACGCGGAAGCACTGTGTCATTCTCGAGAACTGCTGTTATGGATCAACGGAGATGATGGTGCAGGCGATGGTCAGAGACGGAGTATTCGGCGGATTGACGCATGCAGAGGCTGCATATCTCCATGACCTGCGAAGTATTCTGACGGCGAATGAAGGCGAGGGACTGTGGCGACGGTTTCCGCACATGCAGAGGAATGGAAACCTGTACCCAACCCATGGATTGGGCCCCGTCGCACACTACTTCGATATTCATCGTGGAGACCGGTTCGATTACATGGTTTCGCTCAGTTCCACGGAGGCGTCGCTGAGCGAATATGTTAAGACAAAATTCAGTGAAACAGATCCGAAGCGGCGCGAAAAGTACGTCTGCGGTGATATGAACACGAGCATAATCAAGACGGTGAGGGGACGAACGATTCTTCTCCAGCACAACGTTGTCAGTCCCCGGCCTTATAGCCGCTTGAATTCAATCTCTGGCACGAAGGGCGCGTTCGCAGATTATCCACCACGCGTGTTTGTAGACCGGCAGAAGGAAGAAGAGTGGCAAACGGTCGACAGCTTCCGGGAGAGATATGAACATCCGCTTTGGAAAGAAACAGGCGAAATGGCACGCAAGACTGGCGGCCACGGCGGCATGGACTACGTGATGAATTACCGCCTGATGGATTGCCTGAAACGCGGTCTGCCTCCCGATATCGACGTATATGACGCAGCTGCCTGGAGCGCGCCGACGCCCTTGAGTGAAGCGTCAGTAATTGCCCGTGGCGCTCCACAAGACTTCCCGGATTTTACGCGTGGTGGTTGGGACAAGCGTGCGAGTAAGGACTTCGCGAGGACCTGACGGTTCAATTGAGTCTGCTAATTGAGGACGGCTGTCATGGCCGATTTGGCACAACTTGAAAGTGCGGGGCTGAAAGTGCCAGAAGAACGAGTGGAAGCGAGCGCCCGTCTGGTTTCAGTAGACGCGTTTCGCGGGCTCGTCATGCTACTGATGCTCGCCGAGGTGATGCGCCTTCCCGAGGTGGCGCAGGCTTTTCCCCAGAGCCTGTTCTGGAGGATTGTCGGCTTTAACACTGAGCACGTGCAGTGGCAAGGATGCTCGCTGCACGATCTTATCCAGCCGGCATTTTCCTTTTTGGTCGGAGCGGCACTTCCATTTTCGATCGCGAGTCGCAGGCGAAAAGGACAAAACTTCCGTCAGATGCTGGGGCATGCAGTTTGGCGGGCTTTGTTATTGATCGTTCTAGGCATTTTTCTGCGCTCGATTCATTCGCGCCAAACTTACTTCACGTTCGAAGACACTCTGACCCAGATTGGATTGGGATACGTATTTCTATTTGTGCTTGGTTTCAGTCGGGTCCGGACGCAAGTGATCACCCTTGTTGTGATTCTGGTTTGTTTCTGGGCTGCCTTTGCGATATATCCCGCGCCAGCAGCGAACTTCGATTATGGGCGGGTTGGAGTTCCACCGAACTGGGAGCACAATTACACCGGATTTCTTGCCCACTGGAACAAGAATTCGAATCTTTCGTGGGCATTTGACGTCTGGTTTCTGAATCTCTTTCCCCGAGAACAGCCATTCGTCTTTAACGCAGGCGGCTGGTCAACCTTGAGCTTTATTCCGACGCTGGCGACGATGATTCTCGGGCTGTTGACTGGCGAATGGCTTAAGAACAGTCGATCTAAAATACAAAAGCTGCAGGGGATGGCAATCGGCGGAGTGGGCTTGCTGCTGCTTGGGTTGGCTCTGCAGTGGTGGGACGTTTGTCCTATCGTCAAGCGAGTATGGACATCGGCTTACACGCTCTACAGCGCCGGCTGGGTCGTGCTGATACTAGCTGGTTTCTATGCTCTTATCGACTGGAGAGGATGGCGTGACTGGGCATTCCCGCTTGTTGTGGTGGGGATGAACTCGATAGCAATTTACGTAATGAACTGGACGATGAGGGAATTCATCGGCGACTCTCTCGACCGGCATCTCGGTGGCATGTTCGGAGTGGCCGGAGCGACTCTTCAGCCAGTGCTTCATGGTTTCGCGGTGTTAGTGGTCTTTTGGTGCATCTTGTTCTGGATGTACCGGAAGAAGATTTTTGTGAGGATATGAGCGAATCACAGGCCATTTCGAAGGTGGACCGCAAGCCTGTTAGCGGGGTGGGCGGGTTGCAAATGATCCCGACGAGAATCTCCAGCAACCTATAGCTGATTATCGTCTGGTTCGCCTTGGCCACGTTTTCTCAAGCTTCTAGGACAATTGCCAATGTGCTCCCATCCGACTTGTACCGTTCCGCGGGACCTTCCCTTTGACCCGCCAAGCCGACAGTCGCAACGCCAGCCAGGTCTGCTCGCGAGATTCCACCGATCTCGCGCACCGGCATCCAGTACTCAGAAAACGTTATGGTCGGCGGGAATCGACAGATCATGTCAACTGTTCAACACAGTTTGATACAGATTGGATTGTGACCTGTCCGCACCGCGGGGCCATCCTCCCGCCCCATCAGCACGTGCGCATTGATTTTGAGCCCATGCGCTGTTCGAGTTCCGGAAGGGCAGACCTGTCAGTGTTGACAGGTGTCTAGAAAAACGTTTTTACCGAATATTAATCACGCTTGTATGGCTCTTTTGGTCTGCAATTTCCTACTTTCCACCGGGGGGTTGGGCAGAAATGAACACAACTATTCGAGTGCTTGTTGTGGATGACTTTAATAAGTTTCGAGAGTGGCTTTGCTTGAAACTGAAAACCAATGGTCTTTTCTTCATCGCTGGCGAAGCAGCCAATGCGCGGGAAGCGATTCAAAAGGCGCGTGAGCTCAGTCCTGATCTCATCCTGCTCGACCTCTTCCTTCCGGATATGAACGGATTCGATGTACATCAGGAATTGCGCAGAACCGTTCCATCTGCCAAAGTGCTATTCCTGAGTGGATGTGGCGACGAAAACATCGTGCGTCGTGCGCTGAGCGAGGGAGCGGGAGGGTATCTGCTTAAAGCCAACGCAAATCAAGAGCTCGTCCCAGCCATGGAGGCGGTTGTTCTCGGTAGAACATTTGTCAGCAGTGGATTAAAGGTGACGCGCAACGCTGCGCAGTCCTTGGTCTACAAGCTCGCTGCAACCTAGGCCGCACGCGCGGTCAGTGCAACAAACCAACCAATCGCAGCCCGCAAGCGATGGCGCAGGGTAGCGCTGCCGCAAGGACGCAGGTCCCACGCGTCAGGGCAACGGGAAAAAAGACAGTGTCTTCCCTGTTGCAACATGGTTGATGAACGCGACCTGCATGAAGCTGCGGAACTCTTCAAGCGAAAGTCACGGTTGAGTCAAAATGGTCTCTGGGCAGAAAGAAGCCAGAGGCCCCACCAAAAGCAAGATGCTACAATTCAAAGGGTTACGACAGGCCGGGATGGCGGAACTGGCAGACGCAGCGGACTCAAAATCCGCCGGTGCTTAGCACCTTGGGGGTTCAACTCCCCCTCCCGGCACCACTCTCAAAACCGCGTCAGACGCAGGTCCAGAACACATCGAAAATCGAAAACGGAGCATACACCAGAGGTGTCACGAATAGGCTTGTGACGTCCTTGTGACAGGTACAGAACGCTTTGCGCGGTCAGGATACAGAAAATCTACGAGAAAATAGCCGCGGTCTTCGGGAGCCAAGCGGAGTGCAACGGCTATTACTTCGTGCCGTGGCAAAGCCGGTTGCCAGCCGATTCGGTAAGGCAACCCCCTCCTATCCATTAGGCCGTTATCACAGGTTTGCCTCTTTGTTCGCCCAGCAACTACCGACGTCATGTACTATACAGGGCGACAAACGGAGGTCTCAGCCTATGACACGAGTTCTGCTTATAGCTGGCGATGCAACCGAATCTCTGGACACTTGGTATCCATATCATCGGTTGCGGGAAGAAGGCATTGAGGTACACATCGGCGCTCCGGTGAAGAAAATCTTGAAATCGGTGGTACACGATTTCGAATCCGGATGGGATACGTATGTCGAAAAGCCCGGGTATCACATTCCGGCCGACATCGCTTTCGTGGACGTGCAGCCTGGAGATTACAATGCCATCATCCTGAGTGGTGGTCGCGCTCCAGAATATCTCCGTAACGATCCACAGTTACAGAAGATCGTTCGGCATTTCGTTCAAGGCAAGAAACCTATTGCAGCGCTCTGTCACGGCGTGCTAATCCTTGCCGCCGTTGATGGCATTCGTGGCTGCACGGTCGCGACCTACGAAGCCCTGGCACCAGATGTCGAACGCGCCGGGGGGAAGTTCAAGAATACAGAAGTAGTAGTGGAAGGAAATCTCGTTACTTCGCGAACGTGGATGGACTTGCCGTTTTTCATGCGGGAGTTCTTAAAGATTCTGAGAGGCTCGGAGCAGAGTGTCGCTGCGTAAGTACTAGGTTGAGGTAGCAGCACCTTGGGGGTTCAACTCCCCCTCCTGTGGGCGGGCAGTACGGTGTGAGTGCGCAATATATTGTTGTTTACTGTTGTAGCCAAGCCATTGCCTCTTACTATCCCGGGGGAGGATGCGGCATGACAAAGCTAAATTCTCGGCATCACTTCTCGGATTTGATCGTAGATGCCTTCTCGCCAGACTTGCTGCTCGGCTGGCGTCGAGCCTCGACTTTTTGCAAGGCACTTCTGAAAAAATCCACCTCCAGCGTTTTCTCCGCTATAACTCGCTTTAACTGATTCACCTCTTTGCGCAGTGTGGATACGCGCGATTGTTGTCCAGGTGGTTTCCCCACCTCAGCTTCCTCTGGATCCCAGTTCATCGCGCCACTGGTCAGAGTAGGTTCTCTTTGCCACTTGCAGTTCCTTTCCTGCAAAGTGTGTCCTTTTCGGCGAGTGGCAGTGGAGCGAATGAAAGGGCTGCGAGAGCATCGCTTGCACCATCATCTGCACCGGTTCTGAACGACACTCCACTTTTCGGGTCCCCTGCTGTGGTGTGTGCTTTGCGCTCCAGGTCTGATGTAAGAGTTGCGAATGAACCAACCGCGGCCGCCACGGCAACTTCTTCCTCCTCGTCATCCTTACTCTTGACGTTAAACGTGGCACGAAGGGCCAGCGGTGCGATTAAGGTCGTCAGTAAGACGACCGCGACCATTACGGCCACTTCAGAGCGCCCGAAAATACCACTACTCGCGCCCATAGCAGTAACGATCAGGCCGACTTCACCACGCGAGATCATTCCGCACCCGATGCGCATACTGCGCACCCAATCCATGCCAGTCGCCATAGCGGCGATACCACAGCCGACCAATTTGCCAATGACAGCGACGAAAAAGATGATGCTTAGCATCATCCAATGTCCCGAAAGAGCACGGTAGTCGCTCGACAAGCCGATTGCAATAAAGAAAAGCGGGATGAGAAGCCCATGACCGATCGCGTGGAAACTGCGTTCAACATCCGCTTTGTATTCCGACCCTGCAAAAACGTAGCCGAGAAGGTATGCACCGGTGATTCCCGCCACGCTGCCCAACCATTCAGCCGAGATGGCGTACATCATGATCAGGGCGAATACGCAGCTCGGAACCGCTTCATTGGCGGAAAGCTTGCGAAGTTGCAATATCAGAGGATCAAGAAACTTGTGCGCGGCGCCATACCCAACCCAGAAAAACAGGGTGACACAGCCTGCAATAACCAGCATCTGGATCAACAGCGGATGGTGAGAGGCTGGTCCCATTTTCTGTTGCAGCCAACTGCTTGCCATTGGAGCAAAACCGAATGCACCTACTTTTCCCGAAGTCGTGGATGCCGCGAGAAATGCAAGAACAAACAGGCCCATCACATCGTCGATCACCGCGGCGCCAAGAATCACCGATGCTTCCGGCGAGTTCATCTTCCCGGCATCCATCAGAGTTCGAGCGGAAATGGAAACGCTGGTGGCGGTGAGTGCTCCGCCCAGGAAGCAGGCTGTCGTCCACGAGAGTCCCAGCAGGTGTCCAACCCCCGCGCCGAGGAAGAATGGCCAGATCACGCCGGAGAGCGCCACGAGAAAAGCCGGTAGGCTTGCTTCCTTCATGCGCTCGATATCAGTTTCGAGCCCAGCAATAAACATCAGGACAAGACCGCCGACCTGTGCCATCAATAAGAGTGCGCTGGATGCTTCGCCTCCAGCAAAGATCCCCATGTGGAGAAGGTTTAGCGCGCCGGGACCAAGAACGACTCCAACAACAAGCTCTCCGAGGATCGGCGGAATATTTACGCGTGAAAAGAGAGAGGCACACAGCTTCCCGGCGGGCAGCAGGATAGCAACCAGCAATGCGAGTTGAAGTTCCGGCGACATTTGGGCGAGCGTCTACTGCACGTCTAATGCAACTGTGGTTTTATCCGACTGGCGTGCAAACACCCGCCGCAGAAATGGCACAATGTGCCCGAACGGACTCTTGTAACCACCGCGCTCGATACCCTCGCGCTTCATCGTCCGGATGGTCGCTGCCTGCTTACGTGCGAGGTCAGCTTGCGCCAAATTCTGGGACAGCCAAGAGGCGATCCGCGTGTGCTCTTCAGCTTTGTCCATGACCCGCAACCGCATCCAGAGTTCTCCGAGTTTCAGCTGCGCGATGAAACTGTTGGGGGCCAGGCGGACCGATTCTTTCAATTCGTCGATGGCAGCGTGTACTTCGTAATTCACGCAGAGCGCCATGCCGAGCAACACTCTCAGCTCCGAAACCTCGGGGTGTTTTTCAACGCACGAACGCAGCTGCGAGACGAGGGCTGCCTTATCCTCCTTTTCGAGGATATAGGGATCGGCAAACATTCGCAGCAGCAAGGTTTGCGTTTGTGACGTGAGAGACGAGAGCGCCAGCGAGGAAACACGGGCGCTGAGGGCGGACTTGGTTTGAGCGTCGGCCAAGACGATTTCAGAAGATTCCTTGTTCATGGGGCTTCTGCCTCCTGCAGAAAACTCGTTGAAGCGATGTTGTAACTGTTACCATTTGTACGCATGCGGCGGAATGTGAGGTTCCCACATCCCGCCGCCTGGTCGTCGCTAGGTTTGGCCGACGCTACGCGACAGCCATCGCATGGGCCGTCATGTGGGCTGGTTCCTCACGGAAGACAAACTCGGGATA
>Ga0097621_100000081_pt1 | contig 50723 bp, 41 predicted proteins | sample KBSMisM72_FD_73165 | JGI IMG/M metagenome (GOLD analysis project Ga0097621, IMG submission 73165) | Miscanthus rhizosphere microbial communities from Kellogg Biological Station, Michigan, USA - KBS Miscanthus M7-2 (version 2) (version 2) | ecosystem: Host-associated > Plants > Roots >... | reverse complement strand
GAGGAGTCTATTAAGATGTGAGGGTGATTAGTTAACCGGTTAACTGGTTAACTGGTCAACTGGTTAACTGGTCAACTGGTTAACTGGTTAACGGGTTAACCGGCAAATTGCTAACTTTGCAAAATGCTTGATACGATAGAATCCGCGATAGAAGACATAAAAGCGGGGAAACTAGTCATTGTGGTGGACGACGAAGACCGGGAAAACGAGGGAGATTTTATTGCCGCTGCCGAGAAGGTTACTCCGGAAGTGATCAATTTCATGAGCAAATATGGCAGGGGGTTGATCTGCGCGCCGCTCACCGAAGACCGTTGCGACGAGCTCAAGCTAGACCTGATGGTGAATAATAATACTTCGCTGCACGAGACTGCCTTTACCGTTTCGGTGGACCTGCTGGGTCATGGATGCACTACCGGTATATCTGCACACGACAGGGCAAAAACGGTTCAGGCCCTGATCAATCCCAAAACAAAACCATCCGACCTGGGTCGGCCGGGACATATATTCCCGCTCAGGGCTAAAAAAGGTGGCGTGCTCAGGAGAACGGGGCATACAGAAGCCACCATTGATCTCGCCCGCCTGGCAGGTTTTGCTCCTGCAGGCGTTTTGGTTGAGATCATGAATGAAGACGGAACCATGGCGCGCCTTCCTGAATTGCAGGAGATCGCCAAAAAATTTTCGCTTAAAATCATTTCCATAAAGGACCTGATTGAATACCGTTTGAAGACGGATTCACTCATTGAAGAGATCGTGAAAGTTGACATGCCCACTAAGTTTGGACATTTCAAACTGATTGCCTTCCGGGATAAGAGCAGTTTGCAATCCGGCGAACATCTCGCCCTGATAAAAGGAGAATGGAAAAAGGATGAACCCGTACTTGTGCGCGTCCATTCTTCCTGCTTCACCGGTGATATCCTTGGTTCTTTCCGTTGCGATTGTGGTGAACAACTCCACGGCGCTATGCAAATGGTAGAAAAAGCCGGAAAGGGCGTAGTGCTTTACATGAACCAGGAGGGCAGGGGGATTGGATTACTGAATAAACTGAAGGCTTACAAACTTCAGGAGGAAGGAATGGATACCGTTGAAGCCAACCTTCACCTGGGTTTTGGGATGGATGATCGCGACTACGGAGTGGGCGCGCAAATTCTCCGTTTCCTGGGCGCCACAAAATTGAAACTCATCAGCAACAATCCTCGCAAACGCGCCGGGCTGAAAGGCTATGGCCTCGAGATTGTTGAAACGGTTCCACTGCATATTGAGCCCAATCCGCACAATGAAAAGTATCTCCAGACCAAGCGTGATAAACTCGGTCACGAAATCCTAAATGGTCGTTGATTAATTGCCTTGTGATTTAGTGGCATCCTTACTGTCGGTACCGGCAACGTTGGTGGTATCTTTTTTCTTTTTCTTTTTGGGAACGAAACTGTCGAATTCAGTTTGATAGGAAATGCTGCCGCCCGCGCGGTCACGCCTGCCCGAAGTATACAGCATATCGAAATTGCTTCTGTAAAAGAAAGTGGCCCTCACTTTTCCGTCGTTGGTAATTTTATATTCCGCATTCACGTCAGGCAAAAACAAAAAACTGTGCACATCGCCGGTGGCGGTGGTGGTACCTGCATCGGCAAAGTTGAAATTACTGCCGAACGTGATGACCAGCTTATTGTTGAGCACTGATTTGATAAATTCCAGGTTAATATTATTTCGCGTCGTGATCTGCACCGCGTTCGACGAAATGTCATCTGAATAGCTGGTTTGTTGCCGCGAATAGTTAAAGTTTACGTTGAGGTTGGGATCCTTGAAGATTCCATACAGCGCGGTTTGCAGCGAGCTGGACAAATAACTGGACACAAATTCCGAAATGGAATTAAACACCAGCGTTGACGCATAGAGATCGGTGTTATACTGGTCTCTCGGAGCGAACGTATTGAAAACGATCAGGTAGGTTACCTGTTTGTTGGTCTCATTCACGTCCAGGCTCTTCAGGTAATTTATTACCGCCGGGTCATTTCTAACCGGGCTATTGGAAGGCAATTCGATATTAAAATCAATGTTGGGCTTGCTGAGGGCACCCGTGAGGTGGCAAATTACGTCCACATCGCTGGATTCCTTGGAGGCATTAGAATTTATTGTTGATTCACCTTGTTGGTTGGTGAAGAGCGTGCTCATCCTCACGTGGTCTGCCGTATACTTCGCGCGAATATCGATATCGGCTTCGTAGGGATCACCGTCCCACCGGATATAGCTACCCGCATTGGGAAGCAGCACAAAGGGCTTGTTGAATATGGTTTGGAAACTGAAATTGTAATTGCCACTTTCAATAACATACCTGCCCGTCATGGTCAGGTCTTCGTGGGTGCTGGTGTGAATTTTCAGATTCCCGTACCCTGTTGCCCTGATCACATCGCCCGCCACCTCATCCATGATCACGTTCATCTTGGCAAAATTGTTCGCCGTCAGGTCGAGGTCAATGGTGAGCACGTTATTTTTACCCAGCAACGAATCTGTATTCATTTCCCGTCCATATTCCTTCCACACAATATAATCCACCTGCCCGCTTTGCTTGCTTGAGCCGGAGGTGATGAAGATCCTGGAACTGTCTACAGGCTCCCCACTGATCACCATATGCATATCGGTTTCGGGCCCTTTCAGCATGAAATTGGCTTTCCCGATGGCCGTGCCATAAAAAACGGAGTTGTCCTGGTGCGTTGTGTTCAGTACCAACAATCGTTTAGTCGTTGCCGTTATATCGAACTCAAAGTTCCTGAAGTTGTCGTGCTTCATCGTGCCCGTTAATTCACCACGATTGTGGAGGCTATCTGAAATTTGAATCTTGCCAAAATCGATAACACCCGGTTTAAATTCGACCGTGGTTTCATCCATTGTGTAATAACACCTGGTATACAGCACCCGCATGCCTGCATTTCGCACTTTCACAGAGCCGACGTAATCGGGATGTTTTACATTGCCCACCATGCTGAGCGTGCCGTTCGCAGATCCCCTCACCTCAGAAAAGAGCCCTGCCAGGTATGGTTCGATCAAATGGAGATTCGTATTCACCAATGTTGATGTGGCGTTGATGGTTTGGTTCAGGGAATCACTTCCATCAAACAACCCATCTATGTTAAATTGGTTGGCTTCGTTGTCGGAAATGGCGTGAAAGGTTGCCCGTTTCTTTTCGTTTTCCCAAAGCCCGGTCAGCTTGACCACACCGATGGAATCACCATTCATCCTGAATTTCTCGGCATCTATGTTCCAGTCAACTTTAAACTTGCCGAGCGGATCTTCCACCCTGGCTTCACCCGTGACCATACCTTCCAGCAAGGGATTCTTAACAAAATAAGGTGCGAAGTCATCGATATGAATCTTCTTAAGCTTCACCACCAGGTCATTGCTATTTCCGATGGAAGAGAGTTCCGAGGAGATCTCTATTTCCTGCTCACCATTTGTGAATTTTACGCCGCTGGCATCAACCAGGGAGCGACTGAGCGTAATCTCCCCATCCTTTTCTATAGTCCAGGTTTGGTCATTAACAACAATCGTTGAAGGAGCGAAGTTCAACCGAATGCCATCATTGAGTGTTGTGATGCGCGCCGAAAGATCAGCCGAATTAAGCGTTTGATTCGCTGAAGTTTTTATGTTGAAAGAAGAACTCCCCCCGGAAGAAGCGATGCTGATTTTTGTGGTGGGAAATCGCAAACTGTCGCCGATCACAATATCAGCCATGCTCGTTTCGGTACGCAGGCTGTCAAGATTTCCCACGCCATACAATGTGAAGTCACTAACCTTGTACTTGCCATAGGCCGCAAATGGGATTTTGGCGTTTAACGACATCGTGTTGTTTTTGGTATTGATGCCACCCGCGAATGTTGAATTATTGAACCCCTTCACACGATCGTCAAACAATTTCAAGTATTGGTCAATGTTGTTGAAATTCGCGCCGATAATAAAATTCTGGTCCCGTATGGGCTTTTCCGGCGCTGCAATATATGAGGGATAATAACCATGCAGGAATTGCCTGAACGCATTTGGAAGATCCATCAGGTTATACTCCCCGATTACATAGGCCGTAACCTCACTGTTTTTGAGGTTTAGGAATTTCTTGCCGTCTACAATTTTTGAATCAAGCGTGAGCGTGTCGAATACATACGTCTCGTCGTTACGCGTTACCGCGACGTCGAACAATCTCGCCTCTCCCAAAAACTCGTCAATGTTTTTTCCCTGGAAATCGAGCTTGAATTTCCCGATCACGTGCAAATCGTTCTTTGCAAGGTTTAATTCCTTAAAGCTGCTTCGCTGCAGATCGGCCGTAATATGAATTTCCGGCACCTTGCTGTTGAAATCCAAACTACCGTCAAACTGACCTTTCGCCTGGGGATCATCAATGAAGACATGACCCTGGAAAGATTTTTTTAGCGCGCTTACCTTGGCTGTTATATTCTTGTAGTTGTAGCCCTTGAATTCAACCTGACGGAAATATCCGTCGAGACTGGCATTGATATTATTCAAACTGAATCCTGAGCCTTTCACCGCACCATTGAAGGAAATTTTTCCGATGTCGGCAAGTTCCAGGAATTGACCCAATTCGAAATTGTTAGTAGACACTTTCCCAGAGTACGTGCTGCTACCCACTTCGGGCAGTTTCATATTCACGTCCGTCACTACCGTACCAAGATTGGTTTGGATGGTACCATAGGTTACGAAGTCGCGGAGAAACCCGGTGAAGGTTCCCTTAAATGAGAGTCGTTGGATGCGGCTGATATTGGGATCGCGAATTTGTTTCAGCGCAGGCACAATAGTAATGGCATCTGCATAGGTGGTGCGAAAATCATTTGCCGTAAAATCAATGAAAGTCTTGTTTATGTCTGGTAATCCATTCATTCGAATGTCACCGCGCAAGATGGTATTCTTGCCCGCTTCAATCAAAATATTTTTACCGGAGAGGTTGTCGATAGTACCAGTCGCATCGCCGTCGATGATGATTTGTTTTTTCCAGTCTTTGAGTTCGGGTGCGAAGTATGCGATATCATCACTGCTCAGGGTGCTTGCCTGGAACCTGCCTTCCAAACGCACCTGGTGCAGAAAGTTGCTCATGTCATCGTCGAAATCGTGATAACGCATGGCGTAGTAATTCTGCAAATGGCTCTGGGGTGTACGCAAATCAAGATTATTGAAGATCATTCCTTCTGGGAAGAACTTCATTTGAGCCACAATGGAATTTACTTTGAAACCGCTTCTTTCTTTGGTGCTGAGATGAATGGATCCAAATATGCTGTCTTTTTGAAAACGAATGCTGTCGATCCTGCCGTTGATTTCTCCGAACAAAATATGTTTCGGATCAAAATAATCATATGGCTTTCTATCCGGTGTTGCTTTTTCGTTACTGAATGCACCGCCGTGCAGATTCAGCCTGGTTACTGCAATGTCCCAATCGCCGGGATTCCATTGGAGCCCGCCATCTGAAGGTTTTGGACTGGGCCCCGGTCGCAATGAATCAGGTCTTTTTCCATCGTAATTTACCAGTTGAAAGAAAGGCTCATTCATGTCAAGCGTGTGGATATGAATTCTCCTTTTCGACAAGTCAATATCGTCGGCTTCAAGGTTCAGCCTGTTTAAGGAAATGATTGTGTTTTGTCCGATCCACTCGTCCAGTTTGTTAACCCTGACATTCTGCAGCTCGACTTTTTTAAGAATAAGTTGTATGCCCGCTTTCTTGGATTCGGAGGGAGGTGATGAAAAATATTCGGCAAGAAAATTATAATTCCAAATGGAGTCGGTTCGATGCATGTTCACCATCGCGTCTTCGAGCCCGATGTATTCCAGGGCTGCGGAGTCTTTGAGGAAAAACCAATCGGTGATACTTAGTTTGACTGTCTTTGCCCAAAGCAATGTATCCTGGTTGTGATCTCTCACCAGGGTTCGCTCGAGATACATCCGGTTGAAAAGTGAAAAATTGACGCCCTGGATGGAAACTTCGGTGTGGAGGTCCTTTGAAATCCGGCTGGTTACTTTTCCAACGAGCCAGTTTTGCACCGGAACACTGTTGATCAAAATAGCAATCAATACCAGCACAATGAGTAGGGCCAGCACGATCCTGCTAGTTATTTTAATCAGTTTTTTCAACGTATCCGGATTGATCTCCAAAAATAGCTAAACGACCTGTTTGCTCCAATTGAATTGAACGCTCTTAACTTTATTATACGCTATTGGTACTGAATGCGTTGAAAAGAAGAGGATAAAAGGCCGCAAATCTGCTGTTAAGAACGTGGTTCAGGGGCATTTTGGTGCTTTTTAACAGCTATTTAGCAATAACTCAAAGCACGGGCCAAAAGTTTGAAAATTAGCCTATAAGGAGGAATAAATGGGCCTTTCTTTGATGCGCGTCAAAATCATGGATTCCTCTTCTTCAAAAAGCTCGGTATCGAAGGAACTGTAGCGGCCTTTGTCATCAGGAGTCAGCCTCAATTCAATCTGATCGGGCGAGAGAAAGCGGAGAATCCCCCTCATTCGTTTGATTTCGATCCAACTGGAGCTGTGGCCCACACTGGCTTTCATGACAAGGTCGAGCCAAATGGGCTGGGTATGGGTGTTGACTTCAAAAAATAGTTTAATAAGTGCCTGGTTTACGGTGGTATCGCGAAAACTGATATCGGCAGTCATGATCTCCACGGTCGTATCCTGCTTAAATCTGATCAAACCGTTTGCCCCGGCTTGATCGCGGCCTTGCCAACTTCCTACCAGGAAATTGTAAGCCAAACTGTCTTTCGAGGCTTGTTGAGCATTCGCACCGGGAATGCCCATTAGGACCCAGGCTATTCCGAAAATGATGAATGACCTCTTGACTACGATAATCATACGGATTATAAGTTTATCTTATCTGTTAAACAGGTAACTAAGTCCAAAGCTAAACATGCGATGTTTGATCACGGGGCCATTGTCGTCATTTACAATGGTGCCTAACCCCAGCGCATAACCGCCAATTACCGAGATATGATTTGAAAAATGGAAGCCAAGATTGAGCACGGCGTTGGCCTCATACCTGCCATAAGAGGTGTAGGCGAACTTCATGTTTTCGGTGTGGCTCGCCTGGCCGGGCTTTGTACTGTCTGCCGTACCCGAAAGCGCAACCGAAAAGGAGGGACCTGCCTGGATGAAAAAATAATTGCCCGAATTTTTGAAATCATAGTTCAGTAGGAGAGGGATTTCAACATAGTTGAGATGGATCTTGCAACTGCTTAGGTTAACATCATTATAATTGATCGTGTAATTCTTGTAGCTGTACTGGATGGCCGGAACGAAGTAAAGTTTGTTATCGAAATTGATCTTCATCAGGCCGCCAATATAGTAGCCGGTGCCCGGGCTGGTGGAAGGTTTGGTCCCATCGGGTGCAACCACATAGGCGTTTACCGAATTGATCCCGGCTTTTAAACCAAAATGAATTTGAGCACTGGCCATATTACCGAAAATGGCAATGACCGTGAGGGTTGCGAGAATTCTTTTCATTGCTTTGGGTTTCAAATTTTTATGAGTTCCGCAATGAATATTGGAAGAAGGCTTAGGAAGTTTGCACGGGAAATTGGGGTATGGAGGACGGTATCGCCGGCAATATTGGGAAGGCCGGAACAGACGTACAAGATAGACGTATTTTCTCAGGATTCAATGCCCTGTTGAATTTTACCGGTTTTTGGGTATACAACTTAGTACTAAGTACTAAGTACTAAGTACTAAGTTGAACTCTGATCCTGATATTAGTAACCTGTTGCTGTATCATCTCCCCGCTTATCGCCGACAGCTTCAATTTTTTTGCCCTCAATCCTGATCAGCTCGCTCCGGCCAATGGGGCCACGGATCGTGAATTTGTAACCCATTTTCTCAAGCGCCTGCCTGGTTGCTTCCGGAAAATCCTTTTCGACCATGATGTTTTCGGGTAGCCATTGGTGATGAAATTTGGGTTTGTTCACGGCATCCTCGGTTGAGAGTTTAAAATCGATCACGTTCACGATGGTTTGAAATACGGAAGTGGGTATGGTTGTACCTCCGGGAGTACCCACAACAAGGAAGGGCTTGCCATTCTTCAAAACCAGGGTAGGTGTCATGGAGCTCAGCATACGTTTGCCGGGCGCAATTGCATTGGCTTCGGTTCCCAGGGCTCCATACATATTCGGCACACCAGGCTTCACACTGAAGTCATCCATTTCATCGTTCATAAAAAATCCGGCTCCGCCAACTACGGTTGCACTGCCATAACTATTGTTGAGGGTGGTGGTGACGGCAACCGCATTTCCTTTTTCGTCAACCACAGCCAGGTGGGTCGTCTCCTCACTCTCGTGAGCAATCTTACCTGCCTTTAGGATATCGCTGCTTCCCGCTTTGCCGGGAACGTAATCTTTCATGCGATCATCCAGATACTTGTCGCTGACCAATGTCTTCACCGGAACTTTTACGAAGTCCGCGTCTCCCATATATTCGGCGCGATCGGCAAAAGCGCGTCTCTCGGCTTCAACCATTAATTGCACGGCGGCCGGCGTCTGAAATCCGAACGATTCGAGTTTTCTTTTCTCCATCATCTTTAAACACTGCTCGATGATGATTCCCCCGCTGCTGGGCAATGGCATTGTGACCAGGGTATAGCCCTTATAACCGAAAGTGGTAGCGGTTCTTTCTTCCACTTTGTAGTCGCGCAGATCCTGTTCAGTGATAATGCCATGTCCTCTTTTCATTTCTTCAACAATCAATCTCGCAGTTTCTCCTTCATAAAACCCTGCTGCACCCTTGTCGCGAATTCTTTTCAGCGTTTCGGCCAGCTCGGGCTGGATGAGCGTATCGCCTTCTTTCCATCCCGAAGCTTTTACGAATACGGACTGGACGGTATTATTTTCAAAAAGTCTTTTTTGTAAATCATTTAAACTGTGTGCTTCTCTCGCGGTAATTGCAAATCCCTTTTCGGCGAGCTCGATTGCCGGACTGATCAATTTCGAAAACGGCAGTTTCGCGTAGCGGTGTGCTGCAAAGAGACCTGCAACCGTTCCGGGTACGCCGGAAGCAAGGTGCCCGTCCTGGCTAAGTTTCATTTGCGGATTTCCATTTGAATCCAGGTACATATCGCGTGTCGCTTTAGAGGGCGCTTTCTCACGATAGTCCAGGCTGAGGTTTTTTCCATTACTCAGTCTTCCCACTAAAAATCCGCCGCCGCCCAAATTTCCAGCTGCAGGATAAACAACAGCAAGCGCCAGTTGTGTGGCGATCGCGGCATCAACCGCATTGCCGCCCTTCTTCAAAATCTCTACGCCCACCTTGCTTGCAAGTGGATGCGCAGAGACCACGGCCCCCTTGCTTACCGTCACTTTTTTATTCGTTGAATAGTGGAATGGATCGAAACCCAATTGTGCCTTCAGTCCGTCTATGGCAACAAAGAGGAATAAAATCAAAACGATTTTTTTTGTACCGTTCATGAAACAGAAAATTTTCCCCAAGTTAAAGGAATGAAAGGAGTCCTCAAGATTGGCGTCCTTTCCTTATTTTCACGCCTCAATTTTTCACATGAGAAAATTCGTGATTTCTATCCTGGCTCTGGCTATTACATTTTCCGCTGAAGCCCAGGCTCCGCCTACGCCGGAGCAATTTTTGGGCTACCCCCTGGGTTCACATTACACACCGCACTACAAAGTGGTGGGTTATTTCGAAGCACTGGCCAAAGCCGTGCCCTCCATGATCAAACTTGACTATTACGGGTATACCAATGAAGGTCGTCCACTGATGATCGCCATCGTTGCTTCGCCTGAGAATGAGCAAAAGCTTGACGCCATTCGACTCAACAATCTCCGTCTCGCAGGACTTTCAAAAGATAAAGCCACCCCGGATGAAAATTCGCCGGCCATTGTTTGGCTGAGTTACAATGTACATGGTAACGAGGCATCCAGTACAGAGGCGGCAATGAGGACACTCTACACCCTCGTGGATCCAACCAATGCAAATTCGAAAGCCTGGTTGCAAAAGGTTGTTGTGGTGATCGATCCCTGTATTAACCCGGATGGCCGTGACCGTTATGTGAACTGGTTCAATTCTGTGGTTGGTAAAAATTACAATGTTGATGCACAAGCGCGTGAACACCGTGAACCCTGGCCCGGTGGCAGAACCAATCACTACAATTTCGATCTTAACCGCGATTGGGCCTGGCAAACGCAGGTAGAAAGCCAGCAACGGTTGAAAAAATACAACGAATGGTTACCGCAGGTGCACGTGGACTTTCACGAACAGGGATACAATTCACCTTATTATTTCGCGCCTGCTGCCGAACCCTATCATGAGAGCATCACGCCCTGGCAGCGTGAATTCCAAACAATGATTGGAAAGAACAATGCAGCACATTTTGATACGCAAGGCTGGCTTTATTTCACCAAAGAAATTTTCGATTTGTTTTATCCAAGCTACGGGGACACTTATCCAACGTACAGCGGTGCGATCGGCATGACTTTCGAACAGGGCGGCATCGCTTCAGGTTTGGGCGTATTGAATGCAGATGGTGATACGTTGACCCTGGTCAACAGAATTGATCATCATTTTACGACGAGTTTGTCCACTATTGAGACCAGTGCTCAGCAATCGGGAAAGCTGGTGAAAGAATTCCACAAGTTTTACGCTGATGCGCTCACGAATGGAGCGGGGCCGTACAAATCTTATGTCATCAAATCGAAAGAAGCGCATGCCGATCAACTGGCCACGTTGGTACAATATCTCGACAGAAATGGGATTAGTTTCGGATTCGCAAAGCAGAGTACCCCTGCAAGAGGGTTTAATTATTTCACAGGCAAGGAGGAAAATTTCACTGCCGAGGGAAATGACCTGGTGATTCCAGCCAGCCAGCCGCGTGCGGTCTTACTGCGCGTGTTGATGGAGCCGAGATCGAAGCTCAGTGATTCTGCCACCTATGATATCACCGCCTGGTCGTTACCTTATGTTATGGGCCTGGAATCATTTGCAGTGAGCGATAAATCGATTGCATTCTCTACCACAACAACTACGCCTGTTTCAACCGCCGTTCCTGATGCCAAGGCTGCCAGCGCGTATGCGTGGGCGTTACCATGGAAGGGAATGTCATCTGCCAAATGCCTGTCACAATTGCTTCAGGCTGGAATCAAAATGAGATACGCAGAAACCGGCTTCTCTGCGAACGGCCACAATTTCGACGCCGGTACGCTCATCATTACCAGGGCTTCCAACAAGCAATGGGGTGATGGTTTGTTTGCGAAAATCCAGGAAACAATTTCCAAGGCAGGTATTACAACCCTCATTCCAGAACCCTTATATACCGGGTTTGTCGACAAGGGTTTCGACCTTGGCAGCAGCAAGGTTCGCGGCATTGTGAAACCCAAGGTTGCCCTGCTCACAGGCGAGGCCGTGAGTTCAAGTGCAGCGGGCGAGATCTGGCATTATTTCGATCAGTTGTTAGGTTACCCGGTAAGCCTTGTTAACCTGAATGACCTGGGCCGACTGAATTTGAAGAATTATGATGTGATCATCATGCCTGATGGGGGATATCGTTTTCTCAGTGACAGAAGCCAGGTTGACCTTCTAAAAAACTGGATCCAGCAGGGTGGAAGATTGATCGCCATGGAATCGGCTGTCGCACAATTGGCCGGCGCCAATCTTGGTCCCCGGTTGAAGAAAGAGGATGACGATGACAAATCAAAGAAAGACAGCACCAAGGATGAGGATGACGACAAAGATCAAAAATCGAAGGATATTTATTCAGCACTTCGGAAATATGAAAACAGGGACCGCGATCAACTCGTCAACACGATACCGGGTGCGATATTCAGAGTAGAACTTGACAATACGCATCCTCTCGCTTTTGGCTACCCGAAGTATTATTTTACACTGAAACAGGATCCGGTCATTTATGATTACCTCAAGAGCCAGGGATGGAATGTGGGTGTTCTCAAAAAGGATAATTACGTTAGTGGGTTCACAGGCACCAAGACCATGCAAAAACTGAAGGATGGCCTGCTCATTGGCGTGCAGGATATGGGTAATGGCGAGCTGGTCTTTTTTGCAGACGATCCCATTTTCAGGAGTTTTTGGGAGAATGGGAAGCTGATGCTGGCGAATGCAATTTTCCTGGTGGGACAATAGACCTGAATCATTCATGTAATTTTATAAAAACTCTATATGAAGAGAGGTTGGATCTTTATTGCATTCCTGTTGGCGCAATGCAAGGGCCAATCGCAGGCCAACCAGCAGGTAAGTATTGATTCCGTGCGACAATTGATGGTAACAGCGTTCAATGCCAAAAATGTGGACCAGCTTTACGCCCTGGGCGGCGAGGCATTTCACAAAGAACTTTCCCTCGACAATTTCAGGCAGGTTTGTCAGGCCAATCTTTTCCCGCTGGGTCCCATCAAGGAATGTAAACTGGAAAGGTATAGGGATGGGATGGCTAAATACAAGGCCAGCTTTGACGCCGTCAACCTCACCCTGCTTCTCTCGCTCGATGGACAGAACAAGATGCAGACCTTCCTGTTTCAGCAATACCAGGGGGAAAGGCCTCCTAAGAAGGAACCGATCCCATCCAATAACAAGATGGTCTCGGCTCTTGACAGCATGGTAGAGCAGTTTGCACATGATTACATCTCGCAGGCTTCAACAGTTGGAATTAGCATCGGTGTTTTAAAGGGGGATCGTATTTACTATTATGGATATGGCGAAACAGAAAGGGACAATGGAAAACTGCCAGATGAAAACAGTATTTATGAGATCGGGTCAATTTCCAAAACCTTTACAGCTATTTTGCTCGCAAATGCGGTCAACCAGGGCAAGGTAAAATTGTCGGATCCTGCAAACATGTATTTGCCAGACTCTGCCAGAAAGCTTTCTTACGACAACGTGCCTATCACCCTGCAGAACCTGTCCAATCACTCATCAGGAATTCCCAGAATGCCGGATAACATGAACGCATTAATAGATCCACCCAATAATCCCTATGTTAATTACGACGACAAACGACTCTTCTCTTTCTATGCTAATTTCAAACCCACGCGCAAAGCGGGCGATCAATACGAATATTCGAATCTTGCAGTGGGTACGCTTGGGGTAATCTTAGAGCGGGTTAATCAGCAGCCTTATGAAAAGTTGCTGGTTGAAAAAATTTGTGATCCACTTGGGATGAATGATACCCGGGAATTTATCAAGCCATTGGATTCTTCGCGCGTAGCAAAGGGCTACAATGAAAATGGAGCTTACAATGGACCCTGGGATTTTAAATCGTTCGCTGCTGCTGGCGGAATCAGGTCCACTGCGAAGGATATGTTAAAATATGCCGCTGCCAACCTTGGTCGTGCACCGACAGCGTTGAAAAAAGATATCTTGCTGACGCACACCGTGACGTACACCCAGGGTACCAATAAGGTTGCGCTGGGCTGGCATTATATCAAACCCGGACAAGACGAGATTCTGTTTCACAACGGTGGCACCGGCGGTTACAGAACTTATTTGGGTATCAATTTGCAAAAGCAGTTTGCCGTTGTTGTACTTTCAAACTGCGGAATCAGTGTAGATGGTTTGGGTAATCAATTGATGAAGGCTTTGGAATCGAAACCCTGAGAAATGAAAATTTATTTCACTGCATGAAGAGAAACATACTCTTGCTGACTTGCTTTTTCGCAAGCTTCGCGGCTTTCCCTCAAAAGCCAGCATCCTGGAGCAGTTCCGATATTTTGCTTGGTTTGAAAAAATTGAACGTACTGGGTTCGGTACTTTATGTGGCCGCGCACCCCGACGACGAAAACACCTGGCTTTTGAGCTACCTGGCGAAGTCGGGTCTTTACAGGACAGGTTATTTGAGCATGACACGCGGAGATGGGGGACAAAACCTGATTGGTGATGAACAGGGTGTTGAATTGGGTTTGATCAGGACCCAGGAATTGCTTTCTGCGCGACGTATTGATGGTGCAGAACAATACTTCACAAGGGCTTTTGATTTCGGATTTTCTAAAAAGACTTCCGAAGCACTGAAGACCTGGGACAAAGAAAAAATTCTCAGCGATGTGGTTTGGGTCATCAGGAAATTTCAACCTGACGTGATCATCACACGTTTCCCGGAGGATGATCGCGCCGGCCATGGGCACCATTCAGCATCAGCTGTATTGGCGCACGAGGCTTTTAAGGCAGCTGCCGATCCAACCCGTTTCCCTGAACAATTCAAATATGGCGTACAACCCTGGCAAGCCAAACGGCTTCTCTGGAATACTTTCAATTTTGGCGGGGTTAATACCACCAACAGCGAAGACCAGTTCAAAATAAATGTAGGGGTTTACAATTCTGTTATTGGAAAAAGTATTGGTGAGATCGCAAGCGAAAGCCGTAGCCAGCACAAGAGCCAGGGCTTTGGTGTCCCGGTGTTAAGAGGAGAAAATTGGGACTATCTAAAGATTACAGAGGGCGACCAGCCGAAATCTGATCTGTTGGAAGGCGTCAATACAAGTTGGAGCAGGGTTGAAGGAGCAGTGGGCATTGAAGCCAAGGTGAATGAATTGATTGATAAATTCAACAACAGTGATCCGTCACAATCCGTGAATGGCCTCGTGGATTTATACCGTGCGGTGAGCAAATTGAAGGACGGAAATTGGAAAGCAAAAAAGCTGATCGAAATAAAAGACCTGATTGAAGCCTGCAGCGGTTTATTTATGGAAGCATTTGTGAATGATGAATACGCCGTGCCCGGTGATTCGCTCAGGATCGGGTTTAATGTGATCAGCAGAAATTCCGGGAATAGTTTCCTTCAACGGATTTCGGTTGATGATTTCGATTCTACGCTTCATGATACGCTCAAATTAAACCGGCTGATTGGAATCAACAAGACGATACTTGTTGGCTCTTCGAAGCCCATCTCTCAACCCTACTGGCTTGAGCAGCCGATGGCAAAAGGAAGTTACGTGGTGAATGACCAGGTGTCGATTGGCAAGCCTGAGAATGATCCCGCCTTCCTCGCCAGGTTCGTGATCAGGATCGCAGGCGAAGACTTTCAATTTGAAAAACCGGTGCGGTACAAATTCCGTGATCCGGTAAAAGGAGAAGTGATTCAACCCGTTTTTGTTGTTCCGAATGTCACCGTGAAGACGAGTCCCGCCATCCTGATCGTTCCTGCCAACAATAAAGACAGCAGGATGATTGGTGTTTCTTCCACTGCAAACGCGAATATCAATGCTACGAAGGCAACGATCTCGGGTATGATTTCCGAAAAAGAAATTTTTAATGCAACAAGGGATTTTGCACTGAAGAAAGGAAACTCAAAGGAATTTGATTTCGCTGTTCCAAGTGCTTCATTAGGTGGTGCAGAAAAATCTGATCTCAATGCCAGGGTTACACCGGCCGACAACAACACACAGTCGGCAAACGACCTCGCCCTGGGCTCCATCAACTATGATCATATTCCGGACATACGCTATTTCTACAAGGACAAGGTTCGGGTGCTTAATATTGATTTGATTACCGATGGTAAATCGATCGGTTATGTCAGGGGTGCGGGCGACAAGGTGCCGGATGCGTTGCAACAAATGGGATACAATGTGACCTTCCTGGATCAAAAGGATTTGACGGCCGCTAAGCTCGCCAAATTCGACGCCGTGGTGATGGGCATCAGGGCATATAACGTACACGATTGGTTGGATAATGCATACGACGCGCTCATGGAATATGTGAACAAGGGCGGCAACCTCGTTGTGCAATACAATACAAACAGCTTCACGGGGCCATTGGGCAAAAACCGAATCGGTCCGTATCCCCTCAACATATCACGGGGAAGGGTAACCGATGAAGATGCAGCGGTGAACGTGAAGGATGCCTCCAATCTCGTTTTGAATTGGCCCAACAAGATCACCAGCCGCGATTTTGAGGGCTGGATCCAGGAAAGGGCGATCTATTTGCCTGACAAATGGGATAGCGCATATCATGCCGTATTAGGAATGAAGGATGAAGGTGAAAACGAACAACTCAGCAGTATCCTGACGGCGAAATACGGAAAGGGAAGGTTTATTTTTACAGGACTCGTATTCTTCAGGGAACTGCCCCTGGGCGTTCCCGGTGCATACCGATTGTTTGCAAACCTCGTGGCCAACCCGAATCATAAAATCAACAACAAAAAGAATGGGTCAAAATAGTAGAGAGCCTGGGATGGGAGTTGTGGTAGGAGTGGGATTGGGGCTTTTGTTAGGATTGTTATTTAAGAAGCTTGCTTTGGGATTGTTGCTGGGCCTGGTCCTGGCGTATATTCTGTACCGGCAAACAAAATGACGAACTATGCCTGAAATTGACGAACGTCCTCCTGTGTTTTCAACCTGGCGAGGCTGGTATCTTTTGCTCATCTGTTTCTTACTTGGGCAAATTCTCCTCTTTCTGTTATTTACCAAATACTTCGCATGAGCCGCGTCGATTGGATAGTACTGCTCATGACGTTAACCTGTATTATCCTTTACGGGATATATAAGAGTCGCACGGAAAAGAGTCTTGACGGATATTTTCTTGGAGACCGGCAGATGCCCTGGTGGGTCGTGCTATTAAGTATCATGGGCACCCAGGCAAGCGCCATTACTTTTCTTTCGGCGCCGGGTTTGGCTTATACCGACGGCATGCGGTTCGTACAGTTTTATTTCGGACTGCCACTAGCCATGATCGTGATCAGTGCCAGTTTTGTTCCCATTTTTCACAAGCTGAAAGTATACACAGCTTATGAATTTTTGCAGCAGCGCTTCGACATCAAGACCAGGACGCTTACCTCCTTTCTATTCCTAATTTCACGGGGTATCTCGACCGGCGTTAGCATTTATGCGCCTTCCATTATTGTTTCTTCACTATTGGGTTGGAATATATATTGGACTAATTTTTTCATGGGTGGCCTGTTGATCATTTATACGGTGACAGGTGGCGCGAAAGCCGTTGCATACACCCAACAACTTCAATTGATCATCGTATTTATCGGCATGTTCGCGGCTGCTTACGTGGTGGTTCACCAGCTGCCAGAGGGGATCGGTTTCATCGACGCCTTGAAAGTGGGCGGCAAAATGGGAAAGCTAAATGTGATCACGAGTGGAGCACACAATGGGAAATACGATTGGGATGATCGGTATAATTTTATCAATGGTATCATTGCCGGCTTTTTTCTTCAGCTTTCCTATTTCGGAACGGATCAAAGCCAGGTTGGCCGTTACCTCACCACAAAAAGCGTTAAAGAGAGCAGGTTAGGCCTGCTGATGAATGGGTTGGTCAAGATCCCCATGCAATTTGCGATCCTGTTGATTGGAGTCCTGGTATTCAGCTTTTATCAGTTTAAGCCTTCTCCACTCTTCTTCAATGAGGCGCAAATTGAAAAAGCAAGGAGTGGCTCGCTTGGAGATTCTTTGCGGCTTTTAGAGAGTGAATACAATGAACTTAATGATCAGAAAAAGGCGGCGGCCACCAGCCTCATTCAATCAGGGGGAAAGAATGAATTTGCTGTAAATGATCTGCATGCGGTAAACCGGAAGTCTGATAATATGCGTGCCCGGGCGAAATCGCTCATCAAGCGGAGTGACGCCAGTGCCGACATTAATGACACGAATTATATTTTCCTGCGTTTTGTGGTGGACAATCTTCCGCGCGGACTGGTCGGTCTGTTGATTGCCATGATTATCCTGGCCTCCTGGGGTAGCATTGCTGCTGCCCTGAATGCACTTGCATCCACAACAGTGGTTGATATTCACAAACAATTTATTCAGAAGAATCTTGAGCCCAAACAGGATTATCGCGTATCTAAATGGTACAGCCTCGCCTGGGGGCTTTTTTCCATCGGTATTGCACAATTCGCCGGCAATTTGGGAAGCCTGATTGAAGCCGTGAATATTCTCAGCGCTCCTTTCTATGGTGTGATCCTGGGGATTTTCCTGGTTGCCTTTTATATAAAGTCGATCAAAGGAAATGCATTATTCTATGCTTCGATTCTGGTTGAATTGGTGGTCGTGCTTCTTTTTTGGAAAAATACCGTCGGCTACATCTGGTTGGTGCCTATTGGCGCAGTGGGCGTTATGATCTTTGGGTGGCTGTTTCAGCGAATTTTTAGGAATTAAGTATTGGGTATTAGGTATTGGGAACAAACCAATACCCAATACCTAATACCCAATACCTTTACTTCAATGTCTTCTGCAGATTCTCATTCAGCGCAACATAGTCCTCATTCTTCTGCGCGGTAGCCAATTGCTTCGATTTATTAGAAGCCGTCATCGCTTCCGATTTCTTTCCCAACTTGGCCAGGCAATTTGCCTTCTGATACCAAACCCAATATGCATCCGGTTCGATCTCAGAAGCCTTGTTCAACCATTCCAATGCCTTGTTGAGGTCTTTGTTGTTGTTCATGTAATAAAGTCCAGCCTGGTAGTAAGGCCTGTTGTCAGTTTTCATGACATCGTCGATCTGTGCCATCACCTTTGAATCCACCTCAGTTTTGATGGGCACGGTCACCAATGTTTTATCCCACATCAAATCCAAATTGAGTGTACTTGATTTAACGTCGTTAAACATAATGGTGAAAGACTCGAGTGAAAAAGGCAGTGGCTGCGGTTTCACTTTTACGCGCACAACATCCAATTCTGATTTATAAGCTGCAGGGCTGGTAACATCCAGCGCTTTAGTCAGCAGAACGGTCCATTCGCTTTCTCCCGGGATTGTTAAGAGGCCGTATTTACCCGCGGGCACTTTGGTGTCACCGAACCAAACATCGTCGCCAAAACTGATGACGGTTGCCGAATTCGCGCCAGTGCGCCAAACCTTACCGTAAGGGACAAGCGAACCAAAAATGGCCCTTCCCTTCATAGTGGGTCGTGAATAAGAAAGTTCAATCGCAGACAGGCCGAAATCCTGCTTTACTTCCTGGGTTGGAGAAGGCGTGGGCGTTTTGAGTGTTTGAGATTGTGAGAATTGCATCAGCGCAAGGAGGCAGGCTGATAACATTATTTTTTTCATATAAAGCAATTTTGTCCGCAAGGTAGAATATTTATTGATTGTGGATTGTGGATTGTTGATTGTAGTGTTAAAAAATCTACAATCCACAATCTACAATCCACAATCAAATCAAAAAAAGATCATCAGGCTGATGCGAACGGGGTCTTCGCCGGAAGTAATTTCCCACCTGGGTCCCTCTTTCACCAGGCGAATTGCCTCGCGGTCACTGGCGGCGTCAAGGCTATGTTCAATTTTGAAATTCGTGAGTAATCCGTTCTTGTTCACGGTGAAAGAGAGTTCAACAATCCCGGACTTTGCGGAGGGTTGATTGATATTCGGAATCCGAATATTATTGTCAACATAAATGTCGTAATTGGTCCAGCCATCTGCAGGTTCGGCTTCGCTTTCTTCTCTTAATAAACTGTCTTTTACAGAATTTCGATGAACAGCGTTGGAAGAAAGATTTAACTGGCTGTCAAGTTTGATTTGATTGCTTTTTGCCATCGCCGATATCCTTGCCCTCTTATCCTGAAATCCAACTGATTTGAGCTGAACGTCCAAAGCAGTGTCGCCTGAAACAATTTTGAATTCGCCGGCGGCATTGGTGTAGGAATGATTGTTGGTGTTGTTGACCCGTACGTTGACGAAGGGAAGGGGATGGCCATCCTTATCTACCACTTTTCCTACAATTAAATGTGTTCCGATAAAACCCTGGATATCGTTGGCCTTGCCTGCGCTGGCTTCCGGGGCGGCATTTGGAACTTTTCGGGCGGAGCTTGATTCCTCTAGCACCTCTTTTTTCTTGTACTCGTCCCGCTCCGGAGTCTTCGCCTTGTTGAGAACGGCCTCATTCGAAATTTTTGCACTATTTGTTCTTTCGTCGTTGATCACCGGCGCTTCCGCTGTTGGTGCGGCTACTGGTTCTAAATTCTTTTTAGCGACGTCAGGCCTGGAATCCGGCTTCGAATTTTTTGATTGAGACGCAACCTGGGAATCTGCTACCTTGTCAGTTAACCCCTGCGTAGAGGAATGCTCAGTTGTTGCCGTATTGTTTTGAATTGAATCAGCAACTGCTGGCGCCTCCTTCTTGTCTTTAGCCTTTTCACTCGCCACCATATTATTTTCGATTTTTTGATTAAGGATCAGCCAGCTGCCACCGATCGCGAAAATAATCAATGCAACAGCGGCCGCATACCGATACCCCTTTCGCCTGATAGAGACGATTGGCGCGAGCTTGCCGGAAGTTTTGTTGTTCAGCCTGGCGGACAATTCATTTAAATCACCACTCATTTGAGCGGAGGGCATTGACTCATATCCTTCCATGGCGTCAGCAAGAAACGGGTCATCCAAAGCGGCCTTTTCCAATTCATGCATTTCGGACGTATTCATTTCGCCCGAAAAATATCGCCTGATATCGTTCGCGTCAAATTGTTTCTTATGGTCTTTTTGATGGCTCAATGTTGTTGCTTATCGTGCTGAAGTAATTTGTTTTTCCATGCAAATTTTCAAATTCCTTCTGCCGTTCTGAATATAACTTCTCACCTTGTTCCATTCCAGGCCCGTCGTTTCAGCAATTTGCTGGTAGGACTTTTGCTCCAGGTAGAACAGGCTCACCGCCAGTTTTTGTTCTGAGGCCAGGTTGTCAAGGCATTGCTTCAGCTGGTTGAACTGCTCCTCTTTTTCCAGTTCGCCATTAAGATGCCAGCTTTCTTCAATTTGCATAAAATCGGCATTAAACTCCGTGGTTTTCAAATTCCTCGGTGTTCTTAGCTGCATCAGGCAATGATTCTTGCTGAGGGTATAGAGCCAGCCGCGAAAGTTTTCCGGTTCGTGCGTTTTGAGTTTGGCAATGAGCTCTTCAAAAATGGTCATCACGGCATCCTTGCTCTTTTCAGGCTCATGGAGGTATTTCAGGCAGACGCCATAAACCAAATCCATATAGCGTTGATACAGTGCTGCCAGCACCTTGAGGTCGCCCTCTTTTTTGTACCGGGCAACAAGACTGTTGTCGTCTTCAGAAGAAGCCTGTATGTCCCTGATGAAATCCATTCCTGATGATGCGTACAAATTAATAAAAATATTTTCCCTTTATGTAATCTCCCTGATTGCCGCATCCAAGGTGTAAATCTTTTTATGCGTTATGTATTTATCGGGCTGATCATGATGGCAATCGCCATGATCGCCTTCAAACCCAACAACCCAATTATCGTTCAGGGGCAATTGAAAGACGAACTTGGCGCGCCAATCGTTGGCGCGATGGTTTGCGAAAAAGGAAAAAATAATTGCACGGTCACTGACACTGCCGGCAAGTACAAACTCACGGTTTCAAGCGAAAACTCAACGCTTGTATTTTCCAGCATTGGCTATTCGAGCGTAAATGTTAAGGTGAATGGCAGATCCACCGTCAACGCACAGGCGAAGCCTACAGTCAACAAATTGGAGGAGGTCGTCGTTACGGCCCTTGGTATAGCGGATGCCGAATATGAACCCGGCAATTCGCGCGGGAATTACAATTTAGCTCAGCGAAAGGCAAAAAGCAGCTATCCTCCACCAACACCACGATATGGCAACGCTGACACGGCATTCAACACCGAGGGTTACGATGCGATTACCGAAAACAGATTTAAAGATGTGAAAGGAAATCCGCTTTCAACATTTTCTATTGATGTAGACGCCGCTTCATACAGCAATATCCGTCGTTTCCTCACCCAGGGACAAATGCCCCCTGCGGGTTCGGTGCGAATTGAGGAGATGATCAACTATTTCCATTACGACTATCCTCAACCCACAAACGAAGATCCCTTTAGTATTAATACCGAAATGGCGGAGTGCCCATGGAACAAGAATCACCGTCTCGTGTTAATCGGCCTGCAGGGCAGGAAAATCCCGACGGTTAACCTGCCCCCTTCAAATCTGGTATTCCTGATTGATGTGTCTGGTTCGATGGAGGATGAGAATAAACTCCCTCTGGTGAAAGCCTCTATGAAACTCCTGGTGGAACAATTGCGTGAGCAGGACAGGGTTGCGATTGTGGTTTACGCGGGAAATGCCGGCCTTGTCCTGCCATCCACCAGTGGCGCCAACAAACAAAGAATTAAAGATGCGATTGATCGCCTGGAAGCAGGAGGCTCAACCGCCGGTGGCGCAGGGATCAAACTTGCTTACCAGGTGGCGCGCCAGAATCTCGCAAAACAGGGCAACAATCGCGTGATCCTTTGCACCGATGGTGATTTTAATGTTGGCGAGAGCAGTGATGCATCTTTAGAATCGATGATTGAGAAGGAGAGGCAATCGGGCGTATTCCTCACCGTGCTGGGCTATGGAATGGGGAATTACCAGGACGCCAAAATGCAAAAACTTGCCGATAAGGGAAACGGGAACCATGCGTATATCGACGGTATCAACGAAGCGAGAAAAGTATTGGTCAATGAATTTGGCGGAACCCTGTTCACGATCGCGAAGGATGTAAAGCTTCAGATTGAATTCAATCCATTCAAGGTGCAGGCTTACCGGTTGATCGGATACGAGAACAGGATGCTGAATAAAGAAGACTTCAACAACGACCAGAAAGATGCGGGCGAACTGGGCAGTGGTCACACCGTAACGGCATTGTATGAAATCATTCCGGTGGGGGCTAAAAATGAATTCCAGGAAAGCGTTGATCCGTTAAAATATCAAACGAATCCAAATCCGGGTTCATCTGAAGGCAATGAAATCATGACCGTAAAATTCAGGTATAAAAAGCCCGATGGAGACCAGAGTAAACTGATCGTTCACCCCGTCATAGAAAGTTTACTCGCTTTCAATCGCAGCTCGGATAATTTCAGATTTGCTACGGCGGTGGCGGAGTTCGGGTTATTGTTGAATAAATCAGATTTCAAGCAACAATCCAGCTATGCCAACGTCACCAAATTGGCGCAGGGAGCCCTGTCTAAGGATGAAGAAGGATATAGAAGGGAGTTTTTGCAATTGGTTTCAAAAGCATTTTCAATTGCAGGTGGCCATGCAATGGATGATGACGACGAAGATGTGGGTGTGAAGTGAACAGGGCCCTGGTTTTTAATTTTTAATTTTTAATTTTTACTTTATAATTTGCCCGGATGTCATCCGGCAGTGTAAAATATCTTGAACTCAGGCCTGCTGAATTCAGAAAGCGACTCCAGGAAAAGGCTTTGGCTTATTTGCCACTCGGCACCCTTGAATGGCACGGCGAACACCTGCCACTGGGTGCCGATGCCATTCAGAGTGAGGCGCTGATGATTGAAGCTGCCAGAAGATTTGGAGGGATCGTTTTGCCACCCATATTTCTAGGCCCCGACCGGCGCACCGAAACAGCAGATCAGAAATTTTTGGTGGGCATGGATACGGCGTTATCCACTGAACCACATCAGCAATTAACGGGTAGCGCCTATTGGGTGAGCCAGCCTTATTTTGTGAGCCTTATAGAATCCATCCTTTCTCAATTGAAAAGAGCAGGGTTTAAAATGGTTTTCGCAGATGGTCATGGCCCTTCCCGAAAAACATGGTGTAATCATTTGAGAAGATGGGAGGAAAAATTCGCGATGAATTTAATCGGTATTACGGAAAGCATTCGTCCGCAATGGCCGTATATGACAGACCACGCGGCGCGCAATGAAACTTCCATTACCGAATTCGTTCAGCCTGGCCTGGTTGATAAATCAATGTTCACTGAAAAAGATAAGTCACCGCTCCTCGGCGTCAATGGCGAGCATCCTTACCTCGCCAGCGCGGAAGAAGGGAAGAGGTTGTTTGAGGAAGCGCTGGGGATGTTGAAGGGGTTGGTAGGTTGATTAATCAACCCAATCAACGAGTCAACGAATCAACGAAATCCGGGATGATACTTCACCAACGTCTCTCTCAAATACTCCCTATCCAGGTGTGTGTATATTTCCGTAGTGGTGATACTTTCATGACCCAACATTTCCTGTACGGCGCGGAGATCGGCACCTCCTTCCACCAGGTGAGTGGCAAAACTGTGTCGAAAGGTATGGGGTGAAATGTTTCGGCTGATCCTGGCTTTTTTTGCCAATTCCTTAACGATTAAAAAAATCATCACGCGGCTCAGTTTGCTTCCCCTCTTATTTAAAAAGAGAATATCCTCGTCCGCGGGCTTCACCTCCACATGTGTACGAATCTTGTCTTTATAAATCTTAATGTACTTGATGGCTTCCTTGCCAATGGGCACGAGCCGCTCTTTATCCCCTTTGCCAATGACGCGAATGAAACCCACATCCAGGTAGAGTTGTGATATTTTAAGGTTGACCGCTTCGCTGACACGCAATCCGCAACTGTAAAGGGTCTCGAGGATGGCCTTGTTGCGGCCGCCCTCGGGCTTACTGAGATCGATTTGCGAAATGAGAAGCTCGATCTCATCAAAACTCAATACATCCGGAAGTATCCTTTTTAATTTTGGAGCCTCCAACAAGGCGGTGGGATCTTTTTTTGTGATCTGCTCCAAAAGGCAGTATTTATAAAAGCTACGCAGGCCGCTGATGATCCTCGCCTGCGAACCCGCCGTCATGCCCAATTCAGCGATCCACTTTACAAAATCCTGTAGTTCCCTGAGCTTGATATCGTCCGGACTCTTTTGTAAATCCCGTTCCTGCAAAAACTGGGTAAATTTTTCAATGTCCCGTCCATAAGCCGCTACTGAATGATCGCTCAGCGATTTTTCAAGTTGGAGATATGCCCGGTAACCTTTCTTGTAAGATTCCCACATCTGTCAAATTTCAAACGACGGCATGCAAAATCAAAAAAAATCTTTGTGCCTTAAACGCTTTGTGGCATATTTGCTGTTTCAATTTCTTCATGCAGGCAGTCAATCTGAATAGTTTTAAGGAGCGGGTTCGCCGGAACAGGCGATCATTCAGACTTTTTCTTTCCAAGTTGCAAAAGAATCCGCCCCGCGGACTGGATAGGCTCACTGACACGGTCGACAAGGAGGTTTGGCGTGAGGTGGACTGTTTGAGTTGCGCGAATTGTTGCAAGACCATGTCACCTACGTATAATCGAAAAGATATACAGCGAATTTCGGCGTACTTGCGGTTGACACCATCTGAATTTAAAGAAAAATGGTTGTGCCAGGATACAGATGGCGACTGGTTAAATAAATCCGAGCCCTGCCAGTTCCTTGACCTGAAGACGAATATGTGCTCCATATACGAAGTGAGACCTAAAGATTGCGCCGGGTTCCCACATATCAAGAAGAAGAAAATGGTAGATTATATGCATGTGCACAAACAAAACCTCGCGTATTGCCCGGCCACTTACAAGATGGTTGAGAAGATGAAGCGATTGTTAACCAGTTAACCAGTTATCCAGTTGATTTGTTGATTAGGTTAATCACAGATACACGTCTTCGATTAGAAAATATTCAACCGGTTTTCCCTCAAGCATTGTAATAGACAACACATCAAACTGGATCTGGTTCCATCCCTTTCTTTTTTCAAGAAACAGTTCAGCCCCGCGCATCAGGCTGTCCATTTTCTTATTGCTCACGGACTCTTCGGGGTGACCGAAACTCAGGCTGCGCCTGGTTTTAACTTCAATAAAATGCAGAATTTGATTACGACTGGCAATAATGTCAATTTCATAACGTGAGGCCCGCCAATTTCTTTCAATAATGACCCAGCCCTTTTCTTCAAGATAGGTAGCAGCCAGCATTTCGCCCTCCTTGCCGGTATGATGGTGTTTAGCTATTTTGGTGTCAATGATTCACCATTAAAATAGTAATTTTCTCCAACATAAATCGAAACAAGAGCCAATGAATAAACTGAAAGGCACAGTACAACACTACGATTGGGGCGGAACTGAATTTATTCCTGCACTGTTGGGCATCAGCAATCCGGCAAAGAAACCATTTGCAGAATACTGGCTTGGCGCACATCCGAGCGCGCCCTCGCAGGTAGTGAAAAATGATGGACAGGAAGAAGGCCTGGATACATTTATCGCCGTAGATCCGACTAAAATACTGGGGAAAAAAATTGCCGATCAATTCGGCAGTCTGCCATACCTGATGAAAGTATTGGACGTACGCAATATGCTCTCCATACAGGTTCATCCTACAAAGCCTGAAGCAGAAAAGGGATTCGCGCGTGAAAATGAAGCCGGCATTGACTCCGCCGCACCAAACCGGAATTACAAGGACGAAAATCACAAGCCTGAGGTCATGGTGGCGCTTAGTGATTTCTGGCTTTTGCATGGTTTCAGACCCCATGCTGCGATGCTGGAAATTCTGGACAGGGTAGGAGAGTTGAATGCACTCACTCCGGTTTTCGAAAACAGGGGTTACGCAGGACTCTATAAATATATTATGGAATTGCCGCAGGCAGGGGTCGAAAAACTTTTATACCCGCTCTCGCAACGAACCATTTCGATGTATCAGGCCGGAAAGCTGAACAAGGATAATCCCGACTTCTGGGCCGCGAGAGCCATGGAGAGCGGAAACATGAGTGATCGTGGAATATTTTCAATCTATTTCTTTAACCTGTTGCACCTCCATCCGGGCGAAGTTATCTTCCAGGATGCCGGTATTCCTCATGCTTATTTGGAAGGTCAGAATGTAGAGCTCATGGCAAATTCCGACAACGTCTTGAGAGGTGGACTCACCAAAAAACATGTCGACGTTCCCGAACTTCTAAAGCACACGATTTTTGAGGGGATTTTTCCGGCTATTCTCGGGACAGGTGAAGACAAGGAATTTTCAGAATTCACTTTTCCGGTACCTGATTTCAACATCAGCAGATATCTCGCTACAAAAAGCCTGACGGTAACCGTCAATTCGAAAACGGTGGAAATAATCCTGGTGATGGATGGCAGCGCATCAGCAAAAAATGGGATGCAATCGCTGAATTTAAAGAAGGGGGAGTCTATCGTGTTAATTGCCGGAGAGGAGATTGAGCTTCAACTTGAGCCCGGGTGCTTGCTGTTCCGGGCCTCAGCGCCAGCCTGATGCTATCCACAACCTGAGGATAACAGATTAGCCAAAAACTTGACGTCTGTCCATTATTGCGTATTTTTGCAGACCTAATTCAGAAATAGATGAAAAACAAGCAAGGTATTTTGATTTCGTTCATTGTCCTGATCCTGATCGCGGCCCTGTATCGCATAATGCCCCGTCCCTGGGGTTTCGCTCCCCAAATCGCCATGGCGCTGTTTGGTGGTGCAGTGATATCCGACAAGCGACTGGCTTTTGCATTACCCATACTGAGCATGTTTATTTCTGACTTAATTTATCATCTGCTGTACACCTACGGTAACGGTGTTACGCCGGGATTCTACGAAGGCCAACTTACCAATTACATTCTTTTTGCCCTGCTTACGGTACTCGGGTTTGTGCTTCGCGACCTGAAAGTTTGGAAACTGGCTGCGGCTTCGGTTGTGGCACCGGTGCTTTTTTTCCTCGCTTCCAATTTCTTTGTTTGGCAAGCGGGGAGCGGACTCAAACGCCCACATACCTTTTCGGGCTTGATCCAGTGTTATAATGACGCACTGCCTTTCTTCCGTGGCAGCCTCATGGGGACCCTGTTTTTCTCCGTGATTTTATTTGGGGGATATTTCCTTGTAAAGAAATTCAAACCTTTCGCGCAAGAGAGTCATGCGTGATGATGCAAGGTATTAGGGATTGGGTACTGGGTATTAGGAAAAACCAATACCCAATACCTAATACCCTGAGATCAATTCCAAAAACCAATACTTCTCGTGCAAAATTTTCTTTCCTAAATCAACGTTAAGGGGACCTGAAAAGAGCGGACAATCCAATACGAGTGTGTGAAATTCTCCATTCTCTCCACAGGGGTCAATACCCATCGAGTCCAATTTTTCCACCAGTTCGGGGGTTAATTTCCTGCCCAGAAATTTCGGGCCCATCGTTTCATTGCAACTAACGATGATTGTTTCAATGCCCAAGTCCAGCATTTGATTTACCAATCCGCGGCGATCCTTTTGCCATAGTGGCAGGAATGCACCCAGGCCGGCATTCGCACAAACTTTTTCTTCCCAGTCGCGGTGAGGTTGCAAATCGATATCACCAAACACGGCATAGCTGAGTTCATATTGATTCTTTAATTCGGTAAGCGTTTGTGTAAACACTTTTTCATAGTCATTCCATGACGAAGAAACTGTTCGAATAGGGATTTGTGCAAGCCTGGATTGCGCCTCCAGGATTGCTTTGGGGATGCCATGCGAACGCGAGATCCGCCCTTCTTCGTTGAGCACGTTCAACAATACCGCGGCTTGAAAGCCTTGCGTAATCGCCTGGATGAGCGCGTAACAACTGTCTTTCCCGCCGCTCCAGGAACATAAGGCGTTTTTAGTCATCTTGGAATTTTTGGAGACGAACCTCACGCATCGGCTTCTTCGTAACCTTCGTCTGTAAGATAATCACCACTGTCTGCCGCCTGTGTGGCCAGCTGATCACAGCGATTGTTCAGCGGATTACTGCCATGTCCCTTCACCCACTGAAATCGGATATGATGTGGTTTGGAGAGCTGATAATATTGTTCCCAAAGATCTCTGTTCTTTTTGCCTCCCTTGAATCCAGTGGTAATCCAATTCATCAACCAGCCCTTCGTTACGGCATTCACCACATAGGAGCTATCGGAAAAAAAAGTAATGTTCAGGTGCTCTTTTTTCAAAGCCTGCAGGCCCGCAATAACCGCCATCAGTTCCATCCTGTTATTTGTGGTCAGGCGATAGCCCTGCGACAATTCTTTTCGCGCATGACCCCAGAGCAGGATAACACCGTATCCGCCCGGACCGGGATTTCCCCTGGCGGCCCCATCTGTATAGATTTTTAATTCCGTTTCAGCCAAACATCAATTTTTAGATCGTCTTATGTCTTATCCCAGGTGAGCCTTAATCTCGATCTCACCCTTCATATATGTAACAGCGTGACCACTCATGAGTACGCGATCGCCTGCGAGTTCGCAATCCAGGTTTCCCCTCCTTGAAGAAAGCTGAATGGCTTTCATTTTCGTCTTATTTAATCTTTCACTCCAGAAGGGCACCAGGATGGTATGCGCAGATCCCGTCACCGGGTCTTCATTGATTCCGCTTTGCGGATAAAAACACCGCGATACAAAGTCTGCCTCATCTCCCTTTGCGGTGACGATAATACCCCTGCCTTTTGTTTTGGCTAATTTATTGAAATCAGGATTCAATGCCTCAATCGCAGCCTGGTTCTCCAACAAAACGAGGTAATCCCATGCGCCGCGGAAAAGCGGGGCAGGCTGGATTCTAAGGCCTTCAAAGATACCTTCCGGAATTTCGGTTACGGGTACAGGTTTGTTGGCCGGGAAATCAAGGGTAATACTTCCATCGGTCTGGCGGGAAATTTTTAGCCAGCCGCTCCTGGATTGAAATTTCAAATCGGGCTGGTCGAATCCAAGATGTTCGTAGAAAATGTGTGCCGTGGCCAGCGTGGCGTGACCGCAAAGCTCCACTTCGGTCGATGGCGTGAACCAGCGAATGCGGTAGCCTTCCGGCTCCTTCACAATAAATGCAGTCTCAGACAAATTATTCTCTGCAGCTATATTCTGCATAAGTTCATCTGGCAACCATTTGTCCAACGGGCAGATGGCTGCGGGATTTCCTCTGAAAACACCTGAGGCAAATGCGTCTGCCTGGTAAATTGGAATTTTCATCGTCATATTTTTTACAGGGTTAATTCTGTTCAAGGTTCAAATTTCGTGAACATTTTCTTAGCGCATCTCAAATGTATCAACGGATGTGTGAATGAATGGTTCCATTCATCCAATGGCCGGAATATTCGGAAGAAAGGTCGGGTTTGATGAAGGAAGGGGACTATTTGAAATGAATTATTTCTTGCTCACAAAATTAAAATCGTCTAAGCCAACTATGTTTGAATAATTGCCACTGGGGCCGCCCTTCTCAACAAAATACCGGAAACCGACCCGGCCTTTTTTGGGTGTTGATGAGCCATTCGAAATGGCAAATGAAAACTGGGTCCAGTTTACAGGAAAGCCATAGGGACTCAAGGTTGGATTGACGTCAAGCACCAGTAAGTCGAAATCGCCAACTGAATTGTAATCATTGCCCACATTCGTTCCATCGTTGTTGTAATTCACATACACCTGCAATCGATCCGGGTAATTCACCGGTCCGACGGTTCTAGTCCAGAAATAAACACTATCGCCGTCCTTCATATTCAATACGGGTGAAATCAGCCAATCGCTGATATTCGAAACATCACTGCCTGAATTGTAGTTCACCGCTATATATTCCTGCGCGCTGGCGAAATAGGAGTGAGCAGGAAAACCGCTAAATCCGAACGGCGTTGGCGTAAAATATCCACCTACCCAGGATTCGATTCCAATGGGTCGGCTATTGTTGACCGTTACCCAACCCTTTGCCAGCACTTTTGGCAGACTGTCAAAACTTTCAAAATAGTTATAATTGGGCGCGTTGGAAACCATTTCGTCTTTCTCGCAGGCAACAAAAAATATCGCGCCGATCAGCAGGATCAAGCACGCTCTGAAATATTTTAAGGTCCGCCTTTGAGACATGAGTAGTTTTTTTATTTCTTTCCGATGTATGCCACGCTGTCGATTCCGACGGAGGTTCCCTTGCCACCATAGCCCCCGTTTTCAACAAAATACCTGAACGCAAATCTGCCCCTGGTTGGTTTTTCCAATCCTGAAATGGTGCCTTCGAACCGGGTCCAGTGCGGGGGATATGCATACTTCATACTATCCCTTACAACAGGATCAGGGCTTGTATATTTATTGTAAGAGAATTTTATGTAATCCGGATTAACGTCAACCAGGTTGGTGGTGAAATCCCCAACCTCTGTGCCGTTGCCAACATTTAATCCTTCATTGAGCGTGTTGACGCGCAATTGCAACCGGTTCGCATAATCGGTGGAATCACCGCCCTGCGCATACAATTCGCAACGCGTATAAAAAACAATCTTGTCGTCGTTTTGCATGGTCACGACGGGTGAAACGGCCCAGTTGCTGATCACGCCCTGGGGTGATGAAGTGGAGAAGTAGTCAACCCACAGAAACTCGCCCAAGGTTGATTTGGTAGAATAAGCGTAGAAAGGCGGTGCAGAAGGTGTGTTCCAATTCGTGGGGCCAAGTGACAGGCTCCTGTTAATAAAATGCCAGCCACTGTCGAACGCTGACTGCTGGGATAGAAACTCTTCGACAAAGGATTGATCGGGTGGTTTTTGTTGAGCAAGCCATTCCGCCCTGTCGTCTACACATGACTGAAAGAGAAAATGCAGCAGTAGAACTGCCAGAACGGTGTCTTTCAGTCTCAAATTTCGCATGGCAGATTATTTCTGGTTGTCTTAAACAGGCATTGAAGTTAACCAAATTTGGTGAAGCCACCATAAATCAGGTCATACCTGGAATACACCCGTCTTAAACTCTGACCATTTACTTTGATGATTCGCTGCTTGCAAGCCTTCGGAAATGACTCTCCTGGTTTCTGCGGGATCAATGATGGCGTCAACCCATAGCCTGGCAGCAGCGTAAAAAGGACTCGTTTGCTTTGCGTATCTGCTCTTGATTTTTTCAAGTAATGCATTTTCTTCTTCGGGAGTGACGGTCTTTCCCTGCGATTGTAATCCGGCGACATGAATTTGCAGCAACGTTTTTGCGGCCTGCTCTCCTCCCATGACTGCGATCCTTGCGGTGGGCCATGCATAGATAAATCTTGGATCGTAGGCTTTGCCACACATCGCATAGTATCCTGCACCGAATGAATTGCCGATGATGATCGTAATTTTTGGTACGATGGAATTAGCAACAGCATTCACCATTTTTGCGCCGTCCTTAATAATGCCCGCGTGCTCACTCTTTGATCCCACCATGAAGCCGGTCACATCCTGCAGAAATATCAGCGGGATTCGCTTTTGATTGCAATTCAAAATAAATCTTGCGGCCTTGTCCGAGCTGTCATTGTATAACACGCCACCCATTTGCATTTCACCTTTCTTGTTCTTTACGATCTTGCGCTGGTTGGCAACGATTCCTACCGCCCAGCCATCGATGCGCGCATATCCACACAAAACCGTCCTGCCATAATCTGCCTTAAATTGATTGAACTCAGAATCGTCGACAAAACATTCAATGAGTTCCTGCATGTCGTACGGCTTGAGGGAATCAGGAGGTATAACGCCATAAACATCGGTCTCCTTTCTTTTTGGCGGCAATGGCGTGATCCTGTCCAAACCCGCTCCGGGATGATGTCCCAACTTGGAGATGATTTTTTTGATTTCATCCAGGCAGGCCTCTTCTGTGGGGAATTGATAATCGGCGATGCCTGAAATAGCATTATGCGTTTCGGCTCCGCCCAATGTCTCCATGTCAATTTCTTCTCCAATTGCCGCCTTCACCAAATACGGTCCGGCGAGAAAGATGGATCCATTGCCTTCTACCATCAGGGTTTCATCGCTCATGATGGGCAAATAGGCGCCGCCTGCTACACAGGAGCCCATTACAGCGGCTATTTGTGTGATGCCCATGGCACTCATTACAGCATTGTTGCGGAATACTCTGCCGAAATGTTCTTTATCTGGGAATATTTCATCCTGCAAGGGCAGGTTCACACCTGCGCTGTCTACCAGGTAGATGATGGGCAGGTTATTTTCCATCGATATTTCCTGTAGCCGCAGATTTTTCTTTCCAGTAATGGGAAACCAGGCACCCGCCTTCACCGTCTGATCGTTGGCCATAATCACACACTGCCTGCCACTTACATAAATGAGACCTCCCACTGAACCCCCTGCAGGGCAACCGCCAATTTCATCATACATCTCAAATCCCGCAAATGCACCCAGCTCGATAAATGGTTTGTCCTTGTCACGCAGGTATTCGATTCGTTCACGCGCAGTCAGTTTATTTTTTTCACGCTGCTTTTCGAGGGCCTTCTTGCCTCCGCCCTGGGCTATTTTTTCAAAATGCTTATTAATCTGGGCCAGGGCCAGCTTCATGGCGTCCTCGTTCTTATTAAATTCCAGGTTCATACTTTTAATTATTCACGATGTTTGACGATAATGCCAACAGGGTGTAAATTACTATTCACAAAAGAAATAGCATGGGAGAAATTAACAGGATCGTTCGCCTGCTCGATGACCTGCAAAAGGGCGAATGCTGGATTGGTGTCAATATGGAGGATGTGCTTTCTAACCTGGGTGCAGCGCAGGCCTTGTCAAAAATAGACGGACGAAGCAATTGTATTTGGCAACTGTTGAATCATGTGCGCTACTGGAGACTTCGGGTGGTTAATCGATTACGGGGAAGTGATGAACCTCCCGGGTTTCCCGACATGCTTCTTCCATCACACCAAAGCCAGGCTGAATGGGAGAAGACAATCGCTGATTTTAATGCTTCGTATGAAACGCTGAGAACGGCCATTCTTTCCTTTAAAGAAGAAGATCTTGAAAAACCCTCGCCGAAGGCGGGTCAAACCTATTATCAGCTGTTGCATGGCGTGGTTGAACACGATTGTTATCATATGGGCCAGATGTTGATGATAAAAAAATACACCCAGCCCGCTTAAAGAGAAATCATTTTACTCAAAACTTCAAAGCAATGAAAATTTCAGTCAGCCACAACTATGAAGAACTTTCTTCCCGTGCAACCGCTGATATGCTGGAAAGTCTCGGAGGTTCGGATCGCAAACTGGTTTGCGTGGCAAGCGGCGACTCACCAAAGGGTATGTACCGGAAATTGACGGAGTTGGTAGCCAGTGGCGAATTGGATATCAGCAACTGGGATTTTATAGGATTGGACGAGTGGGTAGGGCTCAATGAAAAGGATGAGGGCAGTTGCGGGGAATTTCTCAATGAATTCATTGTACAGCCCCTGAATTTGCCGGCTGAGCGTTACAGTTTGTTCGATGGGAAGGCTGCCGATATTTATGCGGAATGCAGGTATGCGGAGCTGTTCGTGGATCAACACGGCGGACTGGATCTTGCTATCCTGGGTTTGGGCATGAATGGACATCTCGGCCTGAATGAGCCTGGGGCTCCCTTAAATGTGCGCACCCTGGTCGGACAACTTGCACCTAAAACCATTGAAACCGGTCAAAAGTATTTTAAGAAACCAACGCCGCTGACAGAAGGCGTTACGCTCGGCCTTGCAATGTTGTTAAGTGCAAAAAAAGTTTACCTGTTGGTTAGCGGCGAGAAGAAGGCTTCCATCTTAAAGCAGGTGGTAGAAGGAGAAATCAGCAATGCAGTGCCGGGTTCCCTGTTACGAAATCATCCCAATTGCATTCTGTTTGCGGATAAACCAGCTTGTTCGTTGCTGAGTCTTTAATCAAATTCTATTCTGAATTCAGTCATTCCATCTTCCCTCGTTAGCAGAGAAAAGTTATAGCCGTGGTTGACCAGTATTTCACGCGTAAGGGTGAGGCCGATACCCTGGCCATCTTTTTTTGTGCTGAAGAAGGGCGAGAATAATTGGTCTGAAATCTCGATGGGTATGGGCTTCCCGTCATCTTCAATAATGAGCTGAAGGGGTTTATTGGTCGTGATAAAACGAATCTTCCCCTTCTCCGGAATCGCTTCCACGGCATTTTTTACAATATTGATTAAAGCCTGTTCCATCTGGAGTGCGTCTGCCAGGATGCTTATGGGCCTGGGTGCAAATTTGAATTCCAGGTTAATTTTTTTGTCACTCGTCTTCCATTGCATGAGTCCGGCAATTGATTCGACAATCTTGTGAAGATCGATTTGCTTTTTTTGAGGTGACGGCAGCCGCACCACATCCGCAAAATTTCGCATGAACAGGTTAAGATTGTTATTCCTGTCCATGGCTATCTGCAATGCATGTTGAATGGCCTCTCCTGGCGTGCTGTTTTGAAGCGTTGACTGAATGATGGAATTTACCGGACCGATCGTATTGTTTACTTCGTGCGCCATCATCCTGATCACTTTGCCATAGGCCTTTTTCTCGGCGGCGAGAATTTCTGCAGTGAGTTCTTCGATCATCACGAAGGACCTCGCAAAACCACGGTCAATGAAATGAGATTTTTGCAATTTGAAGGTCTCAACTCCGTTCGGACTAAAGATTTTCGTATCTCCCGATTTCAAAGAAGTCAATTCGGAGAGTATGGGCGAATTGACTTCAGCTGCCGATTTGCCTACCAGTTGATTTTCCTTCATATCCAGCATCTGCTCGGCCTTGGGATTGAGCTGATGAATGCGTTGATCATAGTCGAGTATCACAATACCGGTGGGAGAAGTCTGTATCAATTTTTCCAGAAAGAAATGCTGCTCTTCCTGCTTCGTTCTTTCCGTTCTTAGCTGGTCCATCATGTCATTGTAAACATTAATCAACTCGTCTAATTCATACTTGCCCGTTTTCACGAATTTCATATTGAATTCGCGCTCCCTGATGGCGTCAGCACCCTGCAAAAGTGTGCGAACCGGTGCGATCAGTTGTTGGTATAAGTTCCAGGAAAGCCAGATCGAAATCAGCACAAATACTTCCGAAGCAATAAAGAGAATCTTGTTTTCAGAAAGGATGAAATAACTCAGGACAAGGGCAACGGCGTGGATGATGACTACAAAAAGGATGTATTTAGTCCGAAGCTTCATCGTAAGGAATATTGTACTTCTCCAATCGCCTGTAAAGCGCGCTGCGCGTGATGCCCAGTGCCTTGGCCACTTTTGTTATCCGGTTCTTGTAAAAGTCCATGGCCTTGGTGATCATCCGCATCTCCAATTGTTCCAGCGTTATGCTGCCTACCTGTGGAAGCTGAATATTGCCCTCTGCTTTGGGCGATGCTTCCAGCTGCGATTGAAAATCAGGAATATCAAGATAGTCCTTTTTGCTCACCAGCACTGACCGCTCAACGAGGTTTTTTAATTGGCGGATATTGCCGGGTAAACTCAGTTGCTTCAGCCATTTCATCCCTTGTGGGCTTATGGCGAGACCAGGGCGATTGTAAATTTCTCTCAGGTTGTTGATGAAAAAGTCTACGAGCAATGAAATATCTCCTTTTCGCTCTCGCAAGGGTGGAAGATGAATCGTGACAAGATTGATGCGATACAGGAGATCTTCCCTGAAACTTCCTTTCAACACCATCTCCTGCAATGGACGATTGGTTGCGCATACCACGCGCGCATCAACGACTTTGGTGCGACTGCTGCCCAGCACTTCATAGGTACGGTCCTGGAGTACGCGCAGCAATTTTACCTGGCTGCCAGGGTCAAGGTCACCAATTTCATCGAGGAAAATGGTACCCCGATGCGCCAGCTCGAACCTTCCCGTTCGGTCATAACGAGCATCTGTAAACGCTCCACGCACGTGGCCGAACATCTCGCTTTCAAAAAGCGCCGCGGAAATGCCACCAAGATTCACTTTTACGAATGGTTTAGCGGCGCGGGGGCTATTCTGATGGATCGCTTCTGCAATTAGTTCTTTACCCGTTCCACTTTCACCTGTGATGAGAACCGAGGCATCGGTAGGCGCCACCCTTCCTACCATTTCAAGTATCTCCAGAATTTTCGGGTCTTCCCCAATAATATGTTGAAAAGAAAAGAGCTGGTCCAATTTTTTCCGACTCGTATTTTCGCTCTTTGGCTCTTTTAATTCAAACACCGTTCGGATGGATTGCATGAGATAGTCATTGCTCCAGGGCTTATTGATAAAGTCACTGGCTCCCATCTTCATGCCCTTCACTGCAAGTTCGATTGACGCCCATCCGGTGATGAGAATAACGGGTAGGTCTTCATGGCTGGTCTTTATTTTTTTCAACAATTCAATGCCCTCATCTCCCGAGGTATCGATGCTGAAATTCAGATCCAGGATTGCCAGCGAAAAGGGGGCGGATTTTATGAGGGTCATCGCCTGTTCCGGACTGTCGGCGCCTGCGGCTTCATATCCTTCATTGTTCAGGAGGAGCAGCAGAGAGGTTCTGACGGCCAGGTCATCATCAATGATTAATATTTTTTCTGATTTCGAATTTTTCATCGTCTAGTCTTCGTGCAGTGCAACTGCAGGATAAATAGTGGCTGCCTGTTTGCCCGGATATAAAGCGCAGGTGGCTACCAGCACATATATAAATAGGACTGAAAGTACCATCGCGGTTACATAAACGGCCGAGGGTACGTCAAAAACTTTCAGGATAGGAAACTGCACTGCGAAAAACAGTCCCAGTATAACCGCGATACTCGCGATTACCAAAGATTCTGTGATGAACTGCAGAGAAATCCTGTTGCCGGATGCGCCCACCGCACGCCTGAGGCCAATTTCAGATTTACGGCGGTTGATATTGTACCACAATACGCCAAACAATCCGAGACTTACGTTAAAGATAAGGAAGCCTGCCACAATGCTGAAGATGACCATGGGCACGATAAAAATGTTGTTCTTGGCAATTCTTCTTTTATCGAGCTGGTCTATCTCCACGTTTGCCGATTTTACAGTGTTTGAAACGGCTTTGAACAGTTTGGCTTCAAAAGCTGCACCTGTTCCGGGTTTCACTTTAATGACCACACAGTTGATCCAATCCGATTCAGGATTTATTTTGAAAAAGGTGAAGTTCTGCGGGGCTTCAAAATCTCCCTGGTCCTTAAAATCTTCTACCACGCCGATGATTTTTTGATCAGCCTTTCCCGCCTCAGCGCCGACCATTTTTCCAATGGCTGGTCCATTTCCAAAGAAGAATTCGCGAAGATGCCGGTTAATGATCACGGGTTTGACAGCAGCTGCCTGGTCTTCCTTATTAAACCACCTGCCTTCAAGCATCGTGAGTCCCAGCGTGTGTACATAACTGTCCTCGGCAAAATAAATATTGCTGATGGTCTCCTTCTTGTCATAATGTGAAGAAAAAGATGACATGCCATTGCTGAAAGGTGTATTGAAGCTTGACCAGCTAAAATCTTCAATTTCCGGCATGGATTGCATCAGCTGTTTAATAGGCTGGAAATATTTGCTTAGCGTATCGGTTTCGGATTTCATATTCATTCTCACCACCCACACGTCTTTATACGTAAAACCCATTGGCCGTTTATAATTCTGGTAGTTGTACACAATCAGGCTGAAAACGGTAAAGAGAACGATAAAAGAGACGAATATTTCCAATGTCAACAGGAAATTCTGCCGCTTTTGATTCCAGATTAATTTGAATAGATGACGAAGCATAAAATGATTTTGTCGATGAATGTTTTTTGATCAGGCTTTCAAAGCTGAAACGATTTGCAGCCTTGACATTCGCAACGCAGGGTACACGCCTGAAATAAATCCGAATAACACGCAAAGCAGGAAGCTGATGGTGAGCACGCCGAAATTCAATGAAAGGTCTGCATTTGGTATCCATCCGCTGGTATTGATGATGGTTATGACAATTGCGGCGAAGACCAGTCCCAGCAGCCCGCCCAGGAAAGTCAGAATCATATTTTCAACGATGAATTGAACCACGAGCGTGCCCGAGGACGCGCCAAACGCTTTACGGACGCCAATTTCAGAAGACCTTTCCATGATCCTTGTAATATTGATGTTAACCAGATTGATTGTTGGGAGGAGCATGAAAACGAATACAATCGCACCAATTACAAAATATATCGTGCCCAATTTGCTACCCGGTCCGCTGCTTCGGCGAATGAATGAGCCCACATAAGAGTCTGCATAAGACTCCTGGGTGTCCCATTCCTTGGGATCTGCTAACGGCAATTTCGCCATCATCTGGTTGTATTCTTCCTTGATTTTGGTCAGGTCAGATTTTTGTTTCGCGAGTAAGACACACATATAGTTTCCCATATATCCTTTGGTTTCTATACCGGATTTTGGGAGTGTATATGGAACATAGAGGTCAGAGGATGAAAACATCCTGGTAATGGGCACCGTTTTAACCACTCCAATCACGCGATATTGGATATTATCAGACTCGATGTATTTACCAACCGCCTTCACGCCCTGGCCGAAGTAAGCGTCGCGCGTATCTTCGTTGATCACGGACACGAACTCTCCATTCAGGATTTGTTGTTGAGTATAGGGCTTTCCCTCGATGAATTCAAATTCCATCACGTCCCAGAAAGCGCGATTGGTAAACATGATATCGAGCTTCAGTTTCTTGTTATTCACATACGCATTCGAACTCGCAGGGCTGGAACAAATGGCCACCATCTCGGGCGTTTTCAGTTTCAGGACATAGTTGTTCAGAAAATAAAAGCTTGGTTCGCCTCCATTGATATAACCCTTCTTTGAACTGGATTTGAATGAATGGACATACAAACTGCGCTCGCGCTTGAATTCCGGATAACGCGCGCCCGTCATATGGTCCACAAACGAAGTCGTGACCATCAAAATCGCCAGCGTAATGCTGATGCCGAAAAGGCTGATGAAGGTGAAGAATTTTCGCCTCTTCAAAACGGCGATCGCGATCTTAAAATAATTTTTCAGCATAAAATATTTTGATTCGTTGCTTATTGTACTTGTGATCCGTCAAACAGCCTCACCAACCGGTGCGTTTTGCTGGCCATGTGTTCGTCGTGGGTAACCATCACGATGGTGGTGCCCTCGTTTTGATTCAATTGAAGCAGGATCTCCATGATCTCATTTCCCATCGCGCTGTCCAGGTTTCCCGTTGGCTCATCGGCCAGGATGATTTCCGGGTTGCCTACGATTGCCCTTGCAATGGCTACACGCTGTTTTTGCCCACCGGACAACTGTGTCGGGAAATGCTTCATTCTGTTGCTGAGGCCCACCTTACCCAACGCCTCTCTGGCCAAATCCGTTCTCTCAGCCGCGGTGAGATTTCTGTACAATAAAGGCAACTCAACGTTATCGAGTACCCGAAGATCATTGATGAGATGATAGCTTTGGAAAATGAAGCCCAAGCGTTTGTTCCGGAAAATGGCGAGTTGCTTGTCGGAAAGGGCGCCCGTAGCCTGATCGCTTATTTTCACCTCTCCCTTGCTAGGTGCGTCGAGGAGTCCCATGATATTCAACAGTGTGCTTTTGCCGCAGCCTGATGGTCCCATCACGGAGAGGAATTCGCCTTTGTCGATTTCCATGTTGATCCGATGTAGTGCCAGCGTTTCAACCGTATCGGTCTTATATACCTTTTCGATGTTCCTGAGTTGTATCATGATCGTTTATTTATTTGAAATTTGATATGCTATTTTCTGGTCGTTTTCAAAATCATACAGCGAGAGATAGCGCAGCTCATAATAGGCGCCCCAGAGATCCCGGAGAGCAGTGATATAATCCCGCTTGGCCTGGTCCTTTTCCTGGAAGGCGATACTGAGATCGGTGATGCTGAGGTGGCCCAAAACATAGCGTTCGCGGGCAATCTGGTATTTTTCAGAAGCGATGCTGTCAGCCTGAGCCGTTAGCGTGAGCTGATTTTGCATCATGGAGAACAGGGTTACCTGGGTATAGATCTCCTGCTTGAAATTTTGTTGATCCTGTTCAACAGCATACTGAACAAACTGTTCATTGGCTTCCGCCGTTTTTAGTCTTGAGCGCGAGCGTCCCCAGTCGAGAATAGGGATATCAAAGCTCAATTGCAGGAGTTGCTGATCCTGCGGCTGCTCATACACTTTCGGAACGGTGGTTGCGCTGTTGGAGAAACCGAGTCTCGCCGTCAGCGTTGCATTGAGGCTGTTGTCGCCTCGGGCCTTTGCGACATCGCGCCTTGCTTCAATGATTTTCCTGGCGAAGGCAATTGCGTCAGATCGGTTTGCATAAGCTTCGTTTAGCACTTTTTCTGCTGAAACCTGCATGTCTATGCTTCCGCCCGGTAATTCAAGCATGATCTTTTCATTGGTCTTAATTCCAGTAAATGCCCTCACGTTGAGCGTTGCGATTTCGACCTCACGCTGCGCCGACGCCACCGATTTTTTCGACTTCAACAATTCCAATTGCAGTTGGAGGATCTCATTTTTGCTGATCTTACCAATATCAAATTTTTCGTTGGCGATCCGGAGGATATTTTCTGTATTGCCAAGGTTGGTTTCGGCGATCTGCAGGTTTACCTGGGCCAATAATAAATCAAAGAAGAAACTGCTGGCCCTGATCGCAATTTGTTCCATCGACTCGATGAATTCCTGTTTGCTTTCATTGTATTTGAGGGGCTCAATCCTGTTATCCCATTTCAGGGCGTTAAACATGAACAACGGTTGTGCATAACCCACCGCGTAGGGTACACCGTTATAAAGGGTACGGTCGCGATCGAAATCGGTGAAGCGCTGCATACCGGTAGTCGCAAAGATGGTTCCCCCGGTAGCTGTGATATTTTGTTCAAGTGAAAGATTCAGAGCAGAATTATCGTTTCTCACGGGCTGGAAAATAATTGTGCCATTGGGTTGGGTTATTTCCTGGTAGGTTTTGCTATAACCGGGGAGATTGCCAGTGAGCAGGAGCTGGGGCTTGTAATTTGATTTGTAGGTCCGCCACTGCCAGTACTTGTTTTCCCTAAGCGTGATGGCCTGTTTGGAAGCGATCGATTTTTCTTTTGCCATCTCCACCACCTGTTGCAGTGTCAGCCTCATACTGTCTGCAACAGGTTGGGCATGGAGCTCAGACCCTGCTAATGAAGTAATGCCAAGTGCTATTGAATAAATCCATTTCATGAGCCTATTCTTTGATCGTGATATTTTTCAGATGCTTGAAATCACTCAAATCTGAAGTGATGACCAGTTCACCGGCCTTCACATTGTTTTTTATTTCCACGAAGTCAAAATTCGACATGCCGATGTTCACCGATCTTCTTTCTGCGATGCCGTTTTTGACCACGAAGATGTCCTGTGAGTTACCGCCCTTGAAAGCCGGACCATTCGCCACACGCAGTACGTTTGTATGCGCATCGGTAACCAGGAAAATATCGGTCTTCATGTTAGGCCTGTAGAGTTTACTGCTTCGATTATCCATTTGCACGTCGAAGGTGATGATGGCATTTTGTACCGCTGGACGAATGGCCACCACGGCGCCACGCAATGTAGAATCATTGATGCGCACGATCACAGTCATGCCGGTCTTGAGCTCGCTGGCATAATTGTCAGAAATCGTCCCTGTCACTTTGTAACTGGAGAGATCTGCGATCTTCACAAGTGTGGTTCCCTCATTCACGGTGGCACCGATATTTTTATTCACCCAGGTAATCACGCCCGACCTTGTTGCAACAATGTTGGCATGCTGGAGTTTTTTTTCAAGCTCTGCATAGTTTTGTCCCTGGATGGCAGCATTGATTTCCGACTCCTTCATGTCGGTGCGCATGGTTTGTTGCTTGTTACTGATCTCATTTTCCAACTGTCGTTTTTCCAGCAATGCAACTTTCAGGTTTAGTTCAGCCTGTTCAACCTCTTCGCGCGTTCCGCCACCGGCTTTATAAAGGCGCTTCGCATCCTGCACAGCTGCTTCAAAACTGTTAATGCGCAATTGTTTAATGGAGTCATTTGCCTTGAGATCGTAATAACTCTTGTCAAGCTGAAGTTTGATTTTGGTGATGTTGTTCTTTTTTAACTCCAGTTCATATTTCAGTTTCTCAAGTTCAATCTGGGTGTATTCTTTGTCCAGTTCCATGATGGCCTGTCCGGCTTCAACTTTTGTTCCTGCGTCAAATAATGTGCTTTTGATGACAGCGTTGATGGGGCTGGTGATCTCCTGTTCAAATTCGGGAACGATCTCACCGGAAGCGCTGATGGTGTTTTCTACGTCACCGGTTTCAACCATCGAAGTAGTGATTGAAGATTTGTCAACTGAAGTACTTAGGGAAATCCTTAGAAGCCAGATTCCGATGATGAATGCGAGGACTGCAATGATGCCGGTAATGATCCATTTGTTCTTCTTTCGTCTTATTTCCTGAGATGTCAGTTCGCGGTCCATGCCCATAATTTGTCTATATGGGTTACAAGGCCAGTGCCAATGCTAATATCCTGGGTCTAAGATCGTTGCGCGAATTTGGAAAATGAAAAATGTCCGGAATCGGACGGAATGGGCGGAATCGTTGTTCGTTGTCCGTTTGAAACGATGAGCGCTTGAAGAATTATTCGGGAATATTTGTTCTGGGCCGTTAACGATCAACGATCAACGAACAACGAACAACGAACAACGATCAACGGTCAACGACCATCAAAATAAGGAGTATCCTCCCTCGATTCACTATCCTTCTGCTGCCAATACCCCAGCGTCACCACTTTGCCGTCGTGCGTTTTGAGTAACCTGCCAAAGATGGCATTTGTCGGATTGAACATGACATCGGTAACGCCTACCGTAAAAGTTGTGGGCGGATGGGGTTCAACAGGGGCAGGAGGCGGCGGAGCAGGTGGAGTTGCGGAAGCTTCTGCAGTGACGGCTGCAGCAGGTCCCGCCGGGGCGGGAGGAGCAGCAGCTGCCTTGGGTGGCGGACTCGGGACAACCATCACTGTGTAGTGGTTAAATTCCAGGAGATCTTTTAGAAAATTCACGCGCATTTGATCTGCGTTCTTTTCCACGATGGCACACTTAATTCCATCCAGGTCTTCAAAAAGATGATTCTGATTAATAGCCATCGCTTATAAATTTGAACAAACAGATTGTATGAAGTCATAGACATTCCCAAGCAGCCCCAGTGCCACCATGCCCGCCACGCAGATCAACAACGCGATCCGGGATAGAATAGGCACAGGTAATTTCTCAATCGGCGACTCATCTCCATGCAGAAAAATTGTCTTTACCACCACGAGGTAATAATAGAGCGATACTACCATATTAAGTGCCGCAATAATAATGAGCGCATAGTTATCTTTTGCGGCACCCGCAATGAGGAGGAAAAATTTTCCAAAGAAACCCGCAGTGGGCGGAATCCCTGCGAGGGAAAACAATGAAATGGCCAGAACCCAGGCCAGCAGCGGATTTGTTTTATACAATCCACGATAGTCGATCAGGGTCTCCCTGCCGGTGTAAGAACTGATGATCGATACAACCCCAAAAGCTCCCAGGTTGGAGAAAATATACACCAGGATAAAGTAGACAACAGCACTCAAGCCCGTTACCGAATTCGCGCTAATGCCTACTAAAATGAATCCGGCCTGTGCAATGGAAGAGAAGGCTAAAAGTCTTTTAATGTTGGTCTGTCGCAGTGCAAATAAATTTCCAATGACCATGGTCAGCACGGCAAGCAAGCAAATGACCGGATACCAGTCGTTCGACAAAGGCCTGAAAAGCGAATACAAGACCGATGTAAATACGAAAAACAAAGAGCCTTTTGAAATGACACTCAGGTATGAAGTCACGGCGACGGGCGCACCCTGGTAAACATCTGCGGTCCAAAGATGGAAGGGAACAGCAGATATTTTGAATCCAAATCCTGAGGTGACTAAAACAAAAGCAAAGAGCAGAAGTGTGCTGTTTTCCAGTTTTGGTATGATTTCGGAAAAATTCAGTGAGCCCGTTGCACCGTAGATCAGGGAAATACCCATCAGCAGCAGACCCGACGAGAACGCTGAATTCAAAATAAGTTTCATTGCCGATTCCGAAGACTGGCGCTTGTCGAGATCAAAATTGCAAATTGCGGCGAGGGGAATGGTACTGAGTTCCAGCCCGAGGTAAAATTGCAGGAGGTTATTGCTGGAGATCATGAAAAACATGCCCAGCAGGGATGAAAGCATTAGCATGTAGAACTCTTCGGCGTGCTTGTGCAGCTTTAGCCACGAAAACGATTGCAGGGAAATGAGTAACACACCGCCATTGAGAATTGACTTTTCAATGTTCGTGAGCCGGGTTGCCTTATACATTTCATGAAACAAATGGCCTTCCGGCTGAATAAACAGACCTGCAATAAAATTCAACAGGAGCAGGGCATTGATGAAATAGAGAAACCGATCTTTCTGCCAGCCGTCGCTTCCAATCTTGATGAGAAGCAGCAACACGATGATCGCGATGATGGATAACTCAGGGAGAAGCGTGATCATATAGTCTTTCCAGTTCATGCTGGCTTATTTTGAAGAAACCAGCTTATTGAGCTGTTCCATGATTTTCTCTGTTGAAGGGCTGATGATATCATTGATCAAAAAGGGCGCAACTCCAATCAATACAATGGCGGCTACCAGCAGAACTGCGGCTGTTCTTTCATTCCACCTGCCATCCTGCATATGACGTGATTCATGTTCGTGAACAGGACCCATCACAACCTGGCCCACCGCGCGCATGATATAAACGGCAGTTACAACAATGGAGGCGCAAGCCAGCAATGTAGCGATGCGATACCATTTGTCGGGGTTTTGCCAGGAACCCATGAACACACTCATCTCTGCCACGAAACCGCTGAAGCCGGGTAACCCCAGGGAACATAACCCTGCAATGACGAACGTTGCCGAAATAAATGGGATCAGTTTCAAAAGGCCTCCCATCTGGGCCACCATGCGTGTATGCGTTCGATCATAGATCATTCCAATCGTTGCGAAGAAGAGGGCCGTCATGAGTCCGTGCGACACCATTTGAAGCAATGCTCCGGTAATGGCAGCAGGGGTCAACATGCCGATGCCCAGCAATACAAAACCGCAATGACTAACCGAAGAATAAGCGTTGATGTATTTCAAATCTTTTTGCATCATCGTGGCGAAGGCACCATAGATGATGGCGATGGTAGACAACAACACGATGGCAGGCGAATAGTAACGGGCTGCTTCGGGAAGTAAAAAAGCAGCGACACGAATGCAGCCATAACCGCCCAATTTCATGGAAATGCCTGCAAGAAACATTGAGGCTGCGGTGGGAGCGGAAGAATGCCCGTCAGGCACCCAGGTATGAAAGGGAAAGAGTGCACCAAATATGCCGAACCCGATGAACAGGAGCGGGAAGAAAAATTTCTGAACCGCCACCGGGATGGCCATTTTGCTAACAGCCGTAAGATCGAAACCATCTGCATTTCCACCTGAAGCCTGGTAATAAATTCCCATGAGTCCCACAAAGACCAAGGCAGATCCAGCCATCAGCATTAAGGCCAGCTTCATGGCGCTGTATTCCTTATCGCCGCTTCCCCAGATACAAATGAGCAGGAATTTTGGAATCACAGCCAGTTCCAGGAAAAAGAACAGGGTAAACAAATCCAGCGACATGAAGAACCCATATGCACCCAGGCTCAAAAAGCTCAGCAAAAAGAAAAACTCCCTTGAACGTTCGCCCACGCGCCACGAAACGAGGATTCCCGAAATCACGACCAATGCCGTAAGCATGATCATACAAACGGAAATACCGTCAATGCCCAGGTGGAAGTTGATGTGCAATGAGCTGAACCAGCTCAATTTGGATTCAAAAAGAAAGGGTTCCTTATTCCCTGTTGACCTTTCGGCAAGGTATAGCCGAAGTGTCTGGATCGCGGCCATCAACTGCAGGGCCGAACCCAGGAGTGCGGTCCACCGGATTGCATCCTTCCCACGCAACAGGAGAAGGGTCAGCGAGCTTAGTAGTGGGATGATCAGAAGTATATAAAGGTTCATAGTTATTTCCAGAGATAAATGATCAATAAGGTAAGGCCTGCCACACCCGCAAAGAAATACATAACATAAGTTTGCAGCTGACCCGATTGAAATCCCTTAATCAGATTCGAGAAGCGGGCGGTTAGTTTTGCGACCCCATTCATCGCCCCATCCACAACATGTTTGTCGATCCAGGCAGCCGGCCTGCCGAATCCATTGAAAATAATTTTCCTGGTTACAAAAAGATAGAGTTCGTCAATGTAAAACTTGCGATAGATGGTTCTATAGATTCCGCCAAAACTTTGCGCGATTTTTTCCGGTGTGCTGCTTTCCCGGAAGTAAAGAAAATAGGCAGTTGCAATGCCCGTAATGGCAAGGGCTACGGGCAGGAGTGACTGCATCCATTTATTAGCTGTTGCGAAGGGTACGCCATCGGAACTGATGAATGTTGAGAATGGCACAAACCCACTTACCCCTGTAAACCCTGCAAGAAATACCAACGCAAACTTCATCATCCAGCCAGTGTGTGCGTGGTGATCATATACTTTATCCGGTTTATTCCAGAACACGGAAAAATAAAGCCTGAACATATAGAACGAGGTTAGTCCGGCCGTAAGTACGCCAACCACATAAACAAATTTGTGGTGCTCGTATGCGGCGCTGAGAATCTCTTCTTTGCTGAAAAAACCGGAGAATGGCGGTACGCCTGCTATGGAAAGACATGCGATCAAAAAACAAAGATGGGTGAGGGGCATCCATTTCGCTAACCGCCCCATATCCTTCATATCGTTGCTGTGCACAAAATGGATGACCGCGCCTGCGCAAAGAAAGAGGAGCGACTTGAAAAATGCATGAGTAAATAAGTGAAACAGGGAAGCGGTATAACCCAGCCCATGCTCACCTCCATAGCCCGATACCCCCAGTGCAAACATCATGTAACCGATCTGAGACATGGTAGAATAAGCAAGCACGCGTTTGATATCTGTTTGCGTGCAGGCGATGAAGGCGGCCAATAACGCAGAGAGGGTGCCGATGAAAGTGACAACTTCCAGGGCGGCGTTGTTAAAACTAAAGAGCGGAAATAGCCTCGCCACCAGGTAAACACCTGCCACCACCATGGTCGCAGCATGGATTAATGCTGACACTGGTGTCGGGCCTTCCATGGCATCAGGCAGCCAGATGTGAAGCGGAAACATGGCAGATTTTCCTGCGCCACCTGCAAATACCAGGACGAGTGCCCAGGTGAGTGCAGAGAATCCCAGGAAGCTGGCAGAAGTGATTGCGATCGATTGAGGCGAGCTGCCATCACGCAATACTTTCATGATGGTTTCGAAGTCGAGACTTCCTGCATAAAATGCAAGCATTAAGATACCAATGAGAAAACCCAGGTCGGCAAAACGCGTCACGATGAAGGCTTTTTTTGCCGCCGCAACGGCTGAGGGTTTTTCGTAATAGAAGCCAATCAATAAATAAGATGAGATGCCTACGAGCTCCCAAAAAATGTAAATCTGAAATATGTTGCTTGCCACCACCAATCCCAGCATCGAGAATGTAAACAGCGAAAGAAATGAGTAATAAACTGAAAACCGCGGTTCACCCTTCATGTAGTCGAGGCTGAAAACATGAACCATTAACGAAACCAGGCTCACGACCACCAGCATCATGGCCGAAATGGCGTCCAGCGTAATTCCCATGTCAATGGACAGGCCCGGCGAAAACGCAAGCCAATTGAATTTATAAGGCACCAGGTGTTGATAGATGCCACCCTGTTTCCCATTTACAAAAAAATATTCGTAGGCCACGTACATAGAAAACAAAGTCACGGCCAGCAATACCAGGGTTCCGAGGATGCCCGCCAGCCTGCCTGGAAATTTCTTGCCGAATAGGCCGATGATCAGGAAGCTGAGCAGAGGCAGGAGCGGGATGTAGATGCTATATTCGTAATTGTTCATTACTTCTTTTAATATTTCATTTCATCGGCATCTTCAATGTCTACAGAACGGTGAGACCTATACAGATTGATGATGATCGCAATTGCAACCGCGGCTTCGGCAGCGGCAATGGTAATGATGAACAGGGCAAAGAACAGTCCTTCCATTTTTTGCGGAAACAGGTACTTGTTGAAAGCCACAAAATTGATGTTGACACTATTCAGGATCAGTTCTACCGACATCAGCATCGTGATCATGTTCCGACGGGTAAAAAATCCGTACATGCCGATGAAGAACAGCGCTGTGCTCACAAATAATATGTGCGAAATTGGGATCTGGCTCATACGGTCATGGAATTGGTTTCAAGTTTTTCCGGTTCTCCTTTCTTTTCCCTACCCGGTAAATTGATGGCAGGAGTTTTCATAGCGATGACAATACACCCGATCATGGCAGCCAGCAAGAGGATGCTCACTACTTCGAACGGTAACGCATAACCGTCACGTCCCGTGCCCAGCATTTGTGATCCGATTTCATTTACCCTGGCATTCAATGGACCTGTGTCGCGCGCTGAAAATGGGTGGCGAGCGATGATTGTATAAGTGAGCGCAAATCCTAATAGCGTAGCAAGGATTGAGAAGATGATTCTTCGGGTGGCAGGCTTTGGCAGATCGGTACCGGCCTTCTGCGTAAGAAAAATGGAAAAAATGATTAATACAACAATGCCCCCTGCATAAACGACGATTTGCACGGCAGCCAGGAATTGCAGTTGCATCCAGAAAAACAAACCTGCGATGCCAACCAGGCAAAAGAGCAGCCAGATGGCCGACCGGAAGATTTTCTTTGAGGTGACTGCCAGCAAGCCCATGGCGAGTATAAAAGCAGAAACGAAGTAAAAGAAAATAGATGAAGCGCTCATTCTACGCCCTCCCTGATTTTAGATCCCGGTTTGTTCAATCGCTTCGTGAGCTCGCTGCGATCGTAGACGCTATGTTCGAAATTTTGAGCCATTTTGATGGCGTCTGTCGGACATGCCTCTATGCAAAGATTGCACATGGTGCAAAGCTCCAGGTGATAGATAAAGGTGTCGAGCGCCTTTTTCTTTTTTCCCTCGGGTGTGGTTTCGAATTTTGTGATGATCTTGATGGTTCCGTTCGGGCAGGCAAGTTCACATGCCGTACATCCTGTGCAGGCATGTTCATTGTGTTCATCGTGCTTCATGACGACCTCGCCGCGAAATCTTTCTGCCAGGTTTAACTGATCGCGGTTGTCGGGGTATTGTTGCGTGATGATTTCCTTATGATGGGTGAAATAGTATCCAGTCCTTCTCATGCCTTTCAGCAATGAGCCGGTAGCCTGAAATACATCTGAAAAATATTTTTTGAGACCCATAAGGGAAATTAAAAATTAAAAAGTAAAAATTCAAAATCTATAGAGATTCAGGATTCAGGAATCTTGAATCCTGAATCTGTCTAAAAATGCCACCCCAAAATTGCCACCAGGGTTGCCAGTAAAAGATTCACCATACTAATTGGCAATAAATATTTCCATTCCAGGTTGAGCAACTGATCAATCCGGAGGCGTGGAAATGTCCAGCGGAACCACATGATCAGGAAAATCAAAAAGAAAGTCTTTCCCATGAACCAAATCGAGGAAGGAATATAATCCATAATATGGTTAAATCCTTCCCAATGGCCGATGTGAAACGGCATCCAGCCTCCCAAAAACAGGGTAGCTCCGATGCCGCAAACGATAAAAATGTTGACATATTCGGCTAGGAAGAACAGTGCGAATCGCATCCCCGAGTATTCTGTATGAAATCCGGCTGTGAGTTCCGACTCTGCCTCTGCAAGATCAAATGGTGCGCGGTTTGTCTCGGCCGTGACTGCAATGATGAATATCACAAATGAAATTAGCGCCGGTATGTGACCCTTGAACAACCACCAGCCATTCCTTTGTGACTCGATTATTTCCGAAACCTGCAGGCTTCCGCTAAATACGATAATGGTAAGAATAGAAAGTCCTGCCGACAGTTCATAACTCACAATTTGGGCGCCACTGCGCATGGCGCCTAGCAAAGAGTATTTGTTATTGCTGGCCCAGCCCGCCATTAAAATGCCAACGACGGAGAGGGAGGAGATTGCAGAAATATAAAGCACGCCAATGTTCAGATCCCAGATTTGAAAATTTTTTGCAAATGCCATGGGCGCAAGAATCAACATGGAAACGATGATGACCATAAACGGCGCGAGATTGAACAGTAGTTTATCTGCCCCATTTGGCGTAAGTCCTTCTTTCACCGCCAGCTTTAGAGTGTCTGCAGCAGTTTGGAGCAATCCCGCAGGCCCCACGCGATTCGGTCCCATCCTGATCTGCATATAGGCAGAAACCTTTCTTTCCATGTACACCAAAATCAATCCGAGCAATGCAAA
>Ga0097621_100000080_pt1 | contig 50750 bp, 48 predicted proteins | sample KBSMisM72_FD_73165 | JGI IMG/M metagenome (GOLD analysis project Ga0097621, IMG submission 73165) | Miscanthus rhizosphere microbial communities from Kellogg Biological Station, Michigan, USA - KBS Miscanthus M7-2 (version 2) (version 2) | ecosystem: Host-associated > Plants > Roots >... | reverse complement strand
CTCTTGCCGGAACACAAGGATCGGCAAGACCTTGTCGGACGACAACTCGACCCCAGACGTAGCGGCGCCCTCGTCAGGCGCACCCGAACCTTCAGCACCGGCGCAGCCATCGCCGGCGCCCGACAGTAATGCGCCGCCGTCAAGCGCACCCGACGTAACATCGCCATCGTCAGGCGACAGCCGCCAGTCAGACCGTGAAGGGCTACTTGCCGTAGTCAAGACGGTCGTGGAGACCAGGCCCGAGAAATCGGTCCTCCCCTCGGACGATACCGACGCGGAGACCGACACCCAGGACCAGACCTCCCAGGACCAGGCAGCGGCTACGGGCGAGGGGACACCCCCGCCGGATGCCAAACCACCTCAACTCGCCGACCCGACCGAGGCTGACCTCAAAAAGCTCCGGCCGGAAACCCGGCGGCGTTTCGAGCAACTGCTATCGCAGCGCAACGAGGCTCGCCAGAGCTTCGAGGCAGTACAGCCGGAGCTGGAACAGCACCGGCAGTTGCAGGGCTATCTTCAGCAGCACCAGTTGGCACCGGAAGATGTCAACCAGCTTCTGGGGGTGGGGGCCGCCCTGCGGCGCGGCGATTACCAGGGCTTTCTCGACGGTGTCACCCCTTATGTGCTCGCCGCCCAGGAAGTCTTGGGTCTGCGCATCAGCTCCGATCTGCAAACCCAGGTCGACGAAGGGCTGATCGACGACGCAACGGCTCGCGAGCTGACGCGCACGCGGCATCGGGCCGCGCAAGCGGAAGCCCGGCTCAACGACGCCAATCAGGTGGCGGCCCAAACCCAGCAGACGCAGCAAGTGGATCATATCCGCAACGCTGTCGACACCTGGGAAGCCGGCATCCAGCGGACAGACCCCGACTACGCCCAAATGTCGGGTGCTGTTCGTCGGTTTGCCCAAGGACTTCTGCAGGAACGGGGGCTTCCCCAGAACCAGCAGCAAGCCGTGGCACTGGTGCAAGCGGCGTATGACGAAGCCAAAGCGGTGTTCCGCCGAGCGCAGCCCGCGCCGCGGCCGACCCGCCCCTCTCCGTCCAGCATCCATGTCGCAACCGGCACGTCCGCTGGCGCCAACCCACGCAACCTGAAGGAAGCCGTGGTGATGGCGCTCGCAAACATGCGGCGGGCCTCCTGATGTGGATAAACCGCGATGGCGTTTACAGCTGGAGAAGTCACCAACATCGCTAATGCCGCCCTGGACTACTACTACAACAAGGGCGACACTTTCAAACAGTCGATCCAGTCCAAGCCGCTCCTGCGTCTTATGGAAGGCTCTGCCAAGTCTTTCCCGGGCGGCAAGGGATCTATCTCGCTGGGGGTCAAAGGCACTTACGGCGCCGGCGGCACCAACGACAAGGTGGTCGGGTACACCCACAACGACACGGTGTCGTTCTACACCCCGGCCAACATCCAGCGGGCGAACTACCCCTGGCGCGAGCACCATATCGGTCTGACCCTCACTCACACCGAGCTGAAGATCGACGGCATTTCCGTCACCGACGAAGAGGGCAACGGCGAGACCCTGTCGAACCACAGCGACCGGGATGTCACCGTCCTGGTCAACCTTCTGCAGGACAAGCTGGAGGACTTTGGCGAGCAATACGCGAGAACCATGAACGCCCTGCTGTGGGGCGACGGGGTGGCCGACGCCAAGGCGCTCGCGGGCATCCAGTCGATCATCGCGGCGATCCCCAACGCCGGGACCCTCGGCGGCATCGCGCGAAACACCAACACCTGGTGGCAGAACCGGGCAGCGACGGCGGCCTTTGGCGGCGCCGGCGGTCGCGGCGCGGTGACCTCCAACGCGGCCAACGGCGGCGCGCTCCTGCAGTTTCTGCAGAACGAGTACCGCCAGCTGATCCGCTACGGCGGCCGGCCGACCAAGTGCCTCGCGGGATCGGCCTTTATCAACGCGATGGAGATCGAGCTGCGGGCCAACGGCAACTACTCGATGACCGGTTTCACCGGGACCCAGGACGGCAGCATGGGCCAGCTGAAGTTTATGGGGACGACCATCGAGTACGACCCGACCCTGGATGATCTGGGCTTTACCAAGCGGGCCTACTGGTGGGACCCGCGGCACATCTACTTGATGAAGATGGACGGCGAGTGGGATCACAAGTTCACCCCCTCGCGGCCCTATAACCAGTTCGTCGTCTACAAGTCGATGACTCACACCGGTCAGATGGTTGCGCAACAGGTGAACTCGGCGCTCGTCGTCGAGATCGCCTGACGGCGCACGGGGACCAGCCTCCTACCCCCTTGCTGGTCCCCGTTTTCTTAAACAGGAGCGAGCAATGCCCAGCGTATCGAAAGCCCAGTCCCGCCTGATGCACGGTGTCGCTTCGGGTTCGATCAAGGGTTCCGGCGTGCCCAAAACCGTCGCCAAGGAGTACGTCGCGGCCGACAAGGGCAAGAGCCAGGCGAAGTTACCGCAGCGCAAAGCCGCGCCGCGAGGGAGATAGTTCATGCCGGCGTTTCATCTTTTGCGTTGCCTGGTCGCACTGGGCGGCGGCTCGCAGCCCGACACGATCGTTTACCGGGACCGCACCCGCCCGATCGTCTTTCCCGAGCTGCCGATCTTGCAGTTCATGCACGGCGAGGAAGCGGTCACCGAGATCCATGTGGTCGGCCAGTGGGACACGACCAACGAAGAGGTCCTGCAGCGGCTGCAGCTGACCTATGAGCCGGATGTCATTAAAGAGGTCTTTCCGGGGGCGCGGCCGAGGCTGCCGCTGTCGGACGCCTCGATCCCGAAATGCACGCTCCCGGTCTACAAGCCGCGCTCGCCGCGTCCGGCCAACCCGGACCCGACTTTGCGGTCGCTCGACCAGTTCACCGTGTCCGACCGGCCGGTGGTGGAGGCGCCGCCTTTGGCCGAGGAAGACGATCCGACCCCGGACGAGATCGCGGCCCACGCCCAGGATGACGAAGAGATCGACGACATGGGGCTCGACAACCCGCCCAACCCGGGGGATCTGCCGCGGGTCGTGGTCGACAGGGGGCGGGGTTCGTCCCGGCGTGCCGGCGCCGCCCGGGCGCCCTCGACCTTGCCCGATGTCAACGCCGGCGGCAGCCACAACCCGACCTTTGTCGACACCAGCCAAGGGGTGCCTCGCTGATGCCTCGCCAGCTGCGCGACATGCTGACCGATCTGCGGGCCGAGATCGGTCACTCGACCAACGTCGCGCACGGCATAAACGACAGGGAAACTCTGTTGTATTATTTGAACCGCACCCAGGTTCAGCTGTACCAGGACTACGACTGGCCGCAGTTAATCATCGACCGCGACATCGCCCTGGCCGATGGGCAGCGATACTACCCCTACCCGGCCGATCTGGCGTTCGATGACATCGGCTCCGTGCATGTTCTGGTCGGCAGTTTCTATCAGCCTCTGACTTACGGCATCGGCCCGCGCGAGATGACGATCCTCAACTCGGCGGCCGGGTTCAAGCAGTTTCCTACCTTGAAATGGATGCACCACGCCGACGACAACACGCTGGAAGTCTGGCCGGTCCCGGACGCCAGCGCGGTCGGCGCGGTGATCCCACCGGTCGACCCGCCAGATCCGGGGCTGCCGCGCACGGTCACCTCGAACCCGGCCAGCCTGCGGCTGCGCGGGACCAAAACCATCACCACGATGGTCAACGACAGTGATCTTTCGACCCTGCCCGACAACCTGATCGTACTCTTCTCGGCGGTCGAGATCCTGCAACGCGACGACGCCAAGGATGCCGCGCTCAAACTCAACAAGGCCAACGAGGCGATGCGCCGTCACCGGGTGCGGCAGGGTTCGCACAAACGGGTGCGCGCGATGGCGATCGGCGCCGGTGGCGGCGACGCGCAGTCGCGGCACCGTTACCCGCCGGCGATCGGCCTCGATTACGTGCCCCCAGGCTATGGTAGCGGTCCCGGCAGCTGATGGCCGGCAAGGTCTTCTCTGTCACCGATTTCAAAGCTGGGCTCGACGTTCGCAAGACCCCGCTGACCGCCCCCGGCGGCTCACTCCGTATCCTGGAGAACGCTGTCCTCAACCAGGGCGGCGAGATCGAGAAGCGCCAGGCTTTCGTCTACATGACGACGATCGCGCCCTTACCGGTGGGGCTGATGAGCTACATGATCGGCCACGCCGGCGCCCTGCACGTTTTTGGCGAGCATCACGAAGGCGCGGTGATCGCCCCCGGTAGCCTGCCGGTGCCGATCGTCTATCACGCCCTGGCCGACCCGCCGGGGACCACCGAGCTCGTCGAGATCCTCGATGTCGAGCCGTTCGACGACAAGTTCTTTGTCTGCGCCCAGACCGCTGACGGCGGGACCTGCTGTTATTACGACGGGTTTCTCGTCACCGAAGGCGCCGGGGGTGCCGGCGGTTTCAGTTCGGGCACTTACGCTCGCACCTGGAAGTCGAAGATGTACCGGATCGACGGGAAGTATCTGCGCTTCTCCGGGATCAACAACCCGGCGCAGAACGATCCCGCGTCGGTGACCGAGCCCGGCGCGGGTTTTATCAACCTGGCGCTCAACGATCCTGACGGCGAGCAGGCGCTCGCGATGGAAGTCTTCTACCAGTCGATGGCGGTCATGGCGCGGCTGCAGACGCAGGTCTGGACCCTCGACCCGGACCCGACCAAAGACACCCTGGCGCAACTCCTGCGACAGGGCGTCATTGCCGACCACTCGGTGGTGCAGTTCGGCACCGGCGATGTGCTTTTTCTCTCCGATAGCGGGGTGCGGTCCCTCAAGGCGCAAACCGCGTTCAGCCTCGCCGCCAGCGTCAGCGACGTAGGGTCGGCGATCGACCTTCTCCTGATCCCGATCATCCGCGCCAACTCGACGGCGGTGCACAAGGCCGAGGCGGTGGTGCAGCCGATCCAGGGCCGGTATTGGTTAGTGATCGACGACACGATCTACGTCCTTTCGTACTTCCCGGCCGGCAGTATCACCGCCTGGTCGACGATGAAACCGGGCTTTGTCGTGCGGAACTTCGCCGTCGTCAACAACACCGTCTACTGCCTCGATATGGCTGGTAACATTTACCTTTACGGCGGTGTCACTCAGAACGAGTACGACAGCTGCAAAGTCACCATCCGCACGCCGCATCTCTCGGCCGACAACCCGACCGAAAACAAGCGGATCAAGTCGGTCGACGTAATGTGCCAGGGCCAGTGGTCGGTGAACATCGGCATGCTGCCCAACAACACCGAGGCGTTCGAGCTGTGCGCTACGATCCAGGACAATACTTACGGGCTGCAATCGATCCCCTTTGCCGGCTATGGCACGCATTTCGGGGTGCATCTGGAGCACCAGGCCCCAGGACCAGCGTTGTTGGCCAGCCTGCATTTCAACATCGAGGCGGGGGTAGTGAAGTGAAGGTCCAAGCCACCCCGGTCACTGCCGAAGGGCTCGCCTATATCGTGCGCAACTTGCGCCCGCGGGACCGGCGCGAGATCTTTGCCCTGCGGTGGGACGACGACGAGGCCCAGTTTGTCGCCCATGTTTACGCCTCTGCCGGAGATCTGTGGCGGATGTGGTCGATAGACGGCGGCGAACCGGTGGCGGTCAACGGGGTGGTCCCGGTGCGCCCGGGGGTGGTGATCGCCGGAGCCTTTGGGACCAGTCGCTGGCGCTCTGTCGTCAAACCGATGACTCGCTGGTCCCTGGATTACGTGATCCCGATCCTGCGCCAGGCCGGCTACCACCGGGGCGAAGCCTATGTCCTGGCCGAGAACACCGACAGCCGGCGCTGGATCGAGCTGTTGGGCGGCGAGATCGAGGCGGTCCTCAAAGGCTTCGGCCGGCAGCGTGAAGATTTTCTTTTGTACGCCTGGGACCTGACCCGGGAGAAAGGCGAGAGCCGTGTGCTTCTTCGGCGGAAGCCCGAAAACCGGGCCGCAGATGGGACCTGTCAGCTACACTAACCCGGCGACTGGGGTCCCTGGGCAGTATTGGGTCGAGCAAGGCGTCCCGGGCGAGTACGCCGCGCGTGGCGCGACCACGGTCACTGCCTACCAGCAGATGGCGGCGCAGGATCTCAGCGACAAACAGATCCAGGCCCAGAAGGACATCGCCGGCCAGCAACAGACCTTTAACGAACAGCAGTTTGCCGCGCAGCAAGCGCAGTACGAACAGCAGCAACGCCAAGTCCAGGAACAGGCCCAGCGCCAGAGCGAGTACGACACCGGTCGCGCCCAGGTCCTGGCCGAGGGGACCAACCAGGTCAACCAGGCGTTCTCGCGGTTCAGTCCAGAGTATTTCGACCAGTTCGCCAAAGACTATCTCGCGAAATCTCAGGACGAGATCAACTACCAGCGCCGCCAGGCCCAGAAGGACCTCGGGTTCCAACTGGCCCGCCAAGGGATCTCGTCCTCCCAGGCCGGGGTCAACCAAGAGGGGCTGATCGAGGAAAAGGCTGGGCGCGCGACCGCCGAGCAAACCGGCGCGGCACAGACGGCGGCCGATGCGTTGCGCACCGATGTCGCCAACTCCCGGGCCAACCTGGCCAACCAGGTGGCGTCTGCCGAGAGCATCGGGTCACCGATCGCCGGCAGCACCATCGAGGACGTGAACACCTCGCTGCAGACCCAGCGCAACGCGGTCTCGCCGATCGCCACCTCGGCCGGCGATGTCGCGTCGTCGCTGCAGGCGGTCCCCACGGTCAGCACCCTTGGATCGATCTTCTCAGGGGTCCTCGGTGCCGGCGGCAACTTCCTCGGCGGTCTGCAATCGGGGCAGATCATGGGGCAGTTCCAGAAGGGGCTTTCCGGGACCGACCCCAATAGAAGCAGCACGAGGTAGGCCCGATGTGCGATCCAGTCTCGGCGGCTATCGCCACCGCGGTCGGCACCGCCGCCTCGCTCGCTGGCACCGCAATGGGCGCCCAGGCGCAGCAAAAGCAGGCGCAGGCGATCGCCAGCGCCAACCAGCAAACCCAGCTGGCGCAGAACCAGGGTTTCACCCAGCGCATGCAGGCCGGGGTGGCCCAGACCGCGGCGCAGACCGCGGCCAGCCAGGAGACCATCCAGGCGCGTAATCAAGCTGCGATGAGTATGCGCGACGCGCAGATGAAGTCGCTGCAGGACTACCAGGACACCATCAACGCCCAGAACGCCCAAGCCGAGCGCCTGCGCGCCACCGGCGATGTTGCGGCGCAAGACCTGCTGACCCAGACCAACCCGCAGGCGCTCGACCAGGCGCAGGCCCAGCGGCAGGCGCAAGCCGCGGCCTTACTCAAAGAGAACCTGCCGCCGAGCCCGGATGCCACCAGTCCCGACGCGGTCGGGCGCGACCCGGTCAACCAAGGCGCCTTGGCCCGGCGCACCGCGGAGGCCGCTACCAATATCCGCGATTATGGCAGCCGGATCGCCCGCGCCGGGTCCTACGCGGCGCCCTCGAACGCGATCAACCTGGCGATCGCCGACGCCAAGTACGGCATCATGCCGGCGCAACAGGCCGAGGAGCTCCTGAAATCGGGCAGCGCCACCCGGCTCCTGCCGAGCAAGGTGGGCTACCAGGCGGCCACCGGGGAGGGCCAGGCGCAGGACCTTCTTCTGCAGTCTCGCGGCCAGAACGCGCTCGACGCGGCGGGCTTGAGCTACGGCAACGCCACCTCTCTGGCGAACCTGCAGCAAGCCAACGCCGACCAGATCACCAAGAACAAGCTGGCGCAGACCTCGGCCAACCTGGAGGCCCAGGCGAGCCAGGGGAAGGTCATCCAGGGCGTCGGGCAACTGGGGCTCTACGGCGCCGGCCAGTATTACGGTGGCGGTAGCCCCCTCTCCGGGATCTTCGGCACCGGCGGCACCTTCGGCAGCCAAGGCCCGATCTTCGGGAACTCGCAGGATGCAGCACTCAGGACCGGGGGCAACGCCGTGTTGCTTCCGACATAAGGGGTTCACCCTATGAAGACCGGCTACGAAGACTGGGACCAGAACCTCAAGACCTTGAGCCAGTCGCTTTTCCCCGACCCGAGCTTGGCGGCGCGGGGCTACTACTACGGGACCGAGGCGCGCAAAGGGCAGCTGGAAAGCAACAAGATTATCGACCAGCAGAACTGGCGAAACCGTTACGGGATGATGACCCAAGGCGGGCCGCAGCCGGGACCACTGACCTTTCAGCAGCCAGGGAACGTGCCCGGCGCCGCGCCGATCGCGGCCCCGCCTGCTAACCTGCCGATGGCAGGCGCCCCCGCGGCCAGTCTTGCTGCCGCAGTCACCAACATGACGCCCGGGCAGGCTGCGGACATGGTCCCCGCAGCGGTTGCGCCCTACACGCAAGGCACACCGCCACCAGCCTCGCCGCCTTCAGCGGTATCGCCCCCGGCGCCGAACACGACCACCTCGAACGGCCAGGTGCCGACCAACGACCCGGTATCAGGGGTACTGAACCCGGGCAGCACTACCGATCCCAATGGCGGCCCAAAGCAGGCCGGCCCGGCGACATCGAACGGCTCAGTGGCGCCGGTGCCGCCGGGGATGACGTTGCCGGGGTTGATGGCGATGCACGGTGCGGGGGCGCTCGCCGGTATTGATGCCGCCACGCTGGCGGGGGGCGGGCAAGCTCTTGCCTATGAGCTGTACTCGAAGGGGATCATTGGGCTACCGCAGTATAAGCAGATGCTGGCTGGCACCGGCCAAGCGGGACCGCTCGACGCCGACATTGCCGCCGCCGCGACCGTCAAGGGACACGAGATCGCCGCGGGCGCCACCATCGGCGCGGCCAAGATCCGCGAGGCCGGCGAGACCGGGCGCAAAGGGATGGATCTGCAGGCAGTGGTCACTGACCCAAATACGGGCGCCACCGTGCTGCGACCGCTCTCCCAGCTGCAGGGCATTGGCGGGACCCCGAGCTTTAGCCCGGATGCCGTTAAAACCGGGACCACTCCGATCACGGTGCAGCCGGGTGGTCCCGGGACCGCGACCTACAGCATGCCGACCGGACGCGCCCAGCAACCGGTGCCAGGAGCGCCAGGCCAGCCGGCGCAACCGGGCACGCCGCTCTACCAGCAGGGCACTGAGGACATCCGCCAGACCCAGCTGGGCGCGGTCCACAACTGGATCGACCCGAAGAACCCGACCCAAATGATCCCAGGCACGGTCGAGGAAGCCCGGCAGAACGGCTGGACCGCCCCTCCCACAACCCTGGAAGGGTGGAACTCGCTGGCGGCTTCTGCCTCGGCCAACGCGCCGCCGGATCAGGCCCAGCAGATCCGCGACAAGGTGTTGCAGTTTGCTGCGACAACGACCCCCAAGCCGGTGACGGCCGAGGAGACCAACCGCGAGCAGCGACTGCTCGACAATCAGCTGGCCAACCACTTGCCGGTCCCGGCCGGCGAGTTTGTCAAAGAACCGTGGTGGACGAACAAGATGCCGGCGGGTTCCTCGCCGGCGCTGGGCGCCGTTCTGAGCGACCTGACGGATCAGTATTACCGGTACGATCCGGAGACCAGGGGCAACCAGGTCACCTCGGCCAACAAGGCGATCAAGCAGTTGATCGAAGAGAAGCGCATCAACCCGGCCCAGGGCCGCACCACGGGGTGGATCTCCGACGACAAGACCATCAACAAGACCGTTCTGACAAAAGACGGTCCACAACAGGTGCAGCATTTCCGGGTCGATCTGCTCGACGAGGCCGGGAAGCCCATCAAGGAAGGTCAACCGGTCCCGCGCATTATGATGCGGCGGCTAAGCAACGCGGTCGCACCAGGTGGCCCGACCGGACCCCAACCGCGGGGACCAGCGCCGCTGGTAACCGGCAGACCCCCAGGAGGCCCCGCTGCGGCAGCACCGGCGGCACCGGCTGCGGGTGCTCCCGCCGGAGCAATCGGCGCGGCTCGCCCCGGCACGCCGGACGGTCCTGCAACGATCGGCGGCAAACCTGTCGTCGTTCGCGGCGGCTACATCTTCCCGGGCTAGGAGCTGACCGATGGCTGCTCTCCCGAGAGCCCCGGAACTGGTTACGATCACCACCCCCGGCGGGGCGCGCTTCTCGGTCGCCAAGGCGCACCAGGCGGCGTTCCAGGGCCTGGTGAACGACTTGGAAGCCGGTGGGTACGCCCTCAATCCGAAGACTTCGGGCGGGTTCAACTCGCGCTATATCGCTGGCACCCAAACACCGTCCGAGCATGCTTTCGGGCGGGCGATCGACGTGAACTGGGACGAGAACCCCCGCGGTGGCCGAGGCAAGATCCCGCGGGATGTCGCGCTATCGTTGGCCGACAAATACGGCATGACCTGGGGCGGCACCTGGAAGAACCCCGATGACATGCACTTTGAGATCCGCCAGTTGACCCCAGGCGGGGCGCTCACCAAAGTTGCCGTACCGAACGCCGCCCCGGATTTTGGCGGCGGCACTGATGCCGCCCCGGTCTACGCCGAGACCGGCGACCCGCAGTTCAAGTCGGGTCTCGCGGTGCCGCAGGCCCCGCCGCCGGATGCCCCCGATCCTGCCCGTCAGGCCGCGCTGGCGTCGCTGGCGCTGCAGCAAACCCAAAGCGGACCTCTGGGGGCTGCCAGCGGTTTCAACGCCCCCACCTCGCTAGGTGACGCCTTCGCCCAGGCGGTAAAAGCCGGCCAACCCGCGGCGCAGCCGCCTTCGACGATCCTGGGTGCGCCGCAATACACCAATGTCGGCGGTCCGATCCCGCTGGCCCGCAGGATCGGTTGATGCCGCTCGACACCCTGCCGGTCCTCGATCTCGACCCGGTAGCGCCGCCAGCATCGGCCTCGCCGAGCACGTTACCGGTCCTCGATCTCGACCCAGCCCCGGCAACCGCGGCGCCCAGCACGCTGCCGGTCCTCGATCTCGACCCGACACCGACCGCGCAGACCTCGCTATCGTCGATCTATACCCCGACCACCGGCGCCCCCGGGGCCGAGAGCCTGGGGAACATCGTGGCGCCGCCTGCCCCCGCGGCAGCGGAACCGCCGGCCTTTACCGATCCGATGAGCGGTCTGCCGATGGCGCCCTTGGTCAACGGCCCGGCGGCACCCACTGCCCCGATCGATCCCCGACAATGGCTGGGCCTGCCGATCCCGGTCCCGCCGGGCCAGGTCCAGCCACCGGCGCCGGACACCGGCGAGGGCACGGCGTTTGGTCCCGGTTTTCGGGACACGATGCACAACTATGCGCGCGTCTTCACCGGGCAGGCCCTCACTCCCGATCCGAACCCCCCGCCGCAGCCCGAGCACCGCACCTGGCTTAACCAGCTGACCTACGGTCTCGGCGGCTCGCCGGTGGTAATGGGCGGCGGGATCGCCGGCGGGATGCTGGGCGCTCCGGCTGGTCCCCTCGGGGTGATCGCCGGCAGCGGTCTCGGTATGGGGCTTCCCGCCGCGGTCGAGGCGCTGGGGCCGTCTTACCAAGCGGCGCGCCAGCAGGGCATGTCCCACGACGAGGCGGTGAACTACGCGGTCGACAAGGCGGTAAACACCGGCTCGATCACCGCAGCCACGGCGCCCCTGTTTGCGCTGACACCCTTCAAGGGCCTGGTCGGGCGGTTGCTCTACCAGTCGTTTGTAGGGATGCCTGCGGCGGGTGCGGCTACCCGGGTCGGGGTGCCGGCGGTGATGGGCGAGCCGTTGCCGAGCGCCGGTGAGCTGGCCACCGGGTTCAGCCACGATGTCGTCAGCGGTCTCGGCTTTGGGTTAGGGCACCATCTCGGCACCCGGGCGATCGAGGCGACCCGGCCGCAGGTCCCGGACATCCCGCCGCTTCCACCAGCCGTTATCGACCGGGTGGCGCGCGAACGCCTGGCGCCGGCGCCAATCGTTGGGCAGGAGTTCACCACCGAGCGTGCCGGCGTCCCGGCAGAGCAGCCGGCGTTCCCGCCGGAACAGCCGGTGGTTACGGCAGCGCCGCCGCCTCCTGCAGGCGATCCATACGCGCAGACAGTCGTCCCTAGTGTCGAGCCGGTTCGTTCCCAGCCATCTGATATAGCCGCAGCTGCAGCTGCGCCAGCCGCATCCCGGCCTCTTCCACCTGTTCTACCGGCAGCTCAAGGGGAGCCGCTGCCGGCTGTCGCAGTACGGCCAACAGAACGTCCAACTCCATTACCGCCCGAAACGCTTCCAGCGGGTCCGGGTCCGCGGCCACCAGAAACCGCTCTACCTGGCCAACCAGGCGGTCCAGAAGTTCGTCCAGTTGAGCCCGTTCCCCCGCCATCGCCTCGTCCTCCTGAACCGGTTATAGGTGAACCCGTTGACCGACCTGGTGCCGCCGCCGGAAGACCCGGAGAGCCAGCTACTGTGGGCGAGGGAGGTGCTCCAGGAGTGGTCCCAGGACCCGGAGAAGTACCGGGGGGTCCTCGGCTGGGAACTGATCTTGGCGAGCGCCCGGGCGATACTCAAGCAGCACGAGCCGGCGAACCCGTTGCACAGCCCACCCTACCCGCCGGCGAGCCGCGGCCAGCGGTGGGTGCCGAACCGCCGGTCCGCGCGGCCCCGGAAGCCCCCGCCGCCGAAACGGCGCCGGTAGCCCGCCTCACCACCGAGCCGGACCACACGGTCCCGGGCCAGCACGTCGCCAAGAACGAGGCCGGCGAGGTGGTCGGCAAAGGTGCCACCCCCGAGGCGGCGACCGCCGACGCACAGGCCAGGCAGAACGCGCCCTACCCTGAGACTGCGGCGCCTGTCACTCGGGAGGCTCCGGCCCGCGCGCCTGAAAATTACCGAAAGCTCGACCCGAACATCCCGGCCACAGAGTATGTCCGCCGGCTGGCCGAGCTGCGGGACAACAAGCCCCGGCCGATCGACAAGTTGTGGCGCAACCCGGACACCGCTCCACCGGAACAGGTCGCTGCCGCACGGGAAGCCTTGCGGGCCTGGAACCAGGAGTACCGCCAGGTTGCGCGGGCGCAGAAGCTGGCCGAGGCACGCGACAACGCAGCGTATCGGGCCAGGCAGGAAGCTCCGGCTCCCGTCGAAGACCAGGCTGTGGTCCCGGGACCACGGGAAGAAGCCGGGACCACTGGTCCCCGCGCCGAAACTCCGGCGCCTGTGAAAGCCGACCCCACACTCACCAAGCTCCAAGCCACCCGCGACGCGCTGACCAACAAGGTTCGCACCCCGGCCGAAGAGCGCAAGCTCAACACCATCAACCAGCAAATCGCCCGGCGCGAGGCCGCCCTGGAAAAGGCCCGCGCACCCGAGCCCTTGGCCGACCAGGCCCTGGCCGAGGACCGGCGCGGCGGGGTGAAGCAACCCTTCTCAGGGCCGCCCAAGGTCGGCCGCGAGCCGGATTTCCTCGACTACAAGTTCAACGACGGGACCAGCGTCTTCCGGGATGTCTTCCGCGAGGCCGGCTACAACCCGGATACCGCGACCAGCCTTCCGATCGAGAAGCAGGTTCAGATCCTGTCCCGCCACATGGAGAAGAAGTTTGGGTTCTCCAGCGTCGAGGTGGTCGGTGCCCGCGGCGAAGCCCCCAGCCGGGTCGACCAGAAGACCTCGCGCGATGCGATGCTGGACATGACCCGGGCGACCCACGACGCGATGGCGGTCCTGGGCTTGCCGCCGGAGGCTGCCTCGCTCAACGGCGCCCTGCGCCTGGTAATCGAGCCCACGGGAAAGGCCAACTATTACGGCGCCTACGAGCACTCCGGCGTGATCCACGTCATGGGCGGCGCCAACAGCTTTGGGCACGAGTGGACCCACGCGATCGACCACCTTCTGGCCGAGCGGTTCACCGGCAACCCGCGCGACATGAACAAGCTCCTGACCCAGTACGGCCGGGACAGCGGGCTCGATGTCACCGACAACGTCCAAGCCGCGATGGCCAAACTCATAAACACGATGTTCTACGAGGATGCAGCGTTAGCCGCCCGACACCTGTCGCTGACGGTGGACGCCCACAAGGTCGACCGCGCCGGAAACCCGACCAAGAAGGCCCTCGCTGCCCAGGACCAGTTGGACCTCCTGGAAGCCGGCGGCTTGAAACTGCGCATCCATGCCAGCGATTTCCGGCGCGAAGCCGCCGCTCTCAAACCGGGCGGCAACTACTACCCCAGCGTCTACGAGATGCTGGCCCGGGCGCACGAAGCCTATATGTCCGACAAGGCGCGGGCTTCCGGGGTCGACCCGCGTGGCTTCGTGATGCCGGATGAAGCCTATACCAATACGGTCGATCGCCAGCTGCGGATGGCTTACCCCAAAGAGCAAGAGCGTACCGCGATCTTTTCGGCGTTCGACGACCTGCACAAAGCGATGCAGGCCGAGAGCATCCTCGATCAGAAAAAGCCGCCGGCGACGATCTCGAACTACAGCATTTCCGACCCGCACTACTGGTCGATCACCGCACCGGCGGCAGCCAGCGCCGGGATGACCGGGCTGCCCGGGCTCGTCAAGCGCGAGATCAACTCCTACCGTAATTTCAGCGGGCGCCTCCTGGACGAGCTCAAGCTCACCGACCCCAACCGGCCGCCGCCGTTACCGGGGCAACGCTGGGCCGACAGGACCAAGGATTACGGGCGGGCGGCACTCTACTCCTACGGCTCGATGATGAAGGTGATCATCGCGCGAGCCCCGCCCGAGGCGAGGGCGATCCTGCAGCCGATCCTCGACAGCCTCGCCACCGCGCCCGGCTCCGGGCGCTACACCCCGGAGAACTTCGAGGAGAAGGTGCGCGACACCGGCCGCGGCTGGACCCGGCAGTTCGGCAACATGCTGGAAGACGCCGGTTTCAAACTGGCCCTGTCGTCGATCGCCCAGCCCCGGCTGGGTAACTACGAGGCGATGACCACCGAGCAGGGCTTGATGCTGCGGCACGGGCTGGTCACCGGCGACACCCGGATGCCTGACGGGACCCCGATCCCGGCCAACATCCAGGCGCTAACCGGCAACGTGCGCCAGCTGCTCGATGGGGTCTGGGACCGGGCGCGCGATGCCGAGCTCGACATCGGCTACGCCAAGAACGGCTTCTATCCCCGGATTTACGACCGCTACCGGGCCGCTGCCGACCCGGCCGGGTTCCGCAACGCAGCGCACAAGCTCTACTCGTTGATGTTCGACCAGGAACTAGGGAGCCCAGGCTCCGACCCGCAGGCATTGTTGGAGAAATGGACGACGATGCCGAGCGAGAGCCGGCAGATCAAAACCAACGCCCTGAGTGCCGACCCAAACCTGCCGGCGACGATGAACGAACTGCGGAACAATCTGGCCCGGCAGCGCGAGATCGAGGCGAACCCCAACCCTACCCCGGCCGAGATCGGGGAACTGGGGCAGCTCAGGATCGATGCTAAGCAACTCGCGATCGACGCTCACGACAGCCTGCGCGGCCACATCGCCGAGATCAACGCCGCCAGCTGGCACGCCAACCTGACCGGCGGGGGCCTCGCGGATTTCGACACCGGGGCACCGGGCGGCAAGTTCCTGCAGGCCCGGGTGCTGCCGCCGGAAGCCGACCAGATCATGGCCCCCTACATGCACACCGACCCGATGGTGGCGATCCCCGGCTACCTGCACTCGGTGGCCAGGCGGGCGGCGCACGCCGAGCTGTTCGGGGCCAATAACGAGCGCATCACCGAGGCGACCGAAAAACTCAACCGTATCGACGGTATGAGCGGCGACGACACCTCGAAGTTCATGGAACTGGTGGCCGATGTCACCGGGCGCCAGCAGCTTGGCTCCTGGGCGCGTTTCGGCCAAAGCGCCCACAACGTCGTCCAGGGCATGGGCACCCTGGCCATGATGGAACGCGCGGTGTGGTCCTCGCTGACCGAGCCGGCGATGGCCGGGCTGGCGACCGGCGAGATGAAGCTGGCGTTCAAAAATCTGGGGTCCACCTTCGGGCACTTGATGCGTACCGCCGACGCGCGGGACCGCACGGCGCTCGCCGAGTTTCTCAACGTCATCAGCTCGCCGCAGCACGACAGCGTCATGCTGTCCCGCCAGGGGGTCGACGTGAACGACCAGCCCCGGATGGGCCGGCTGCTCTCCAACTTCTACCGGGCGACATTTCTGACCCAGGTCACCAACGCCCAGCGGGCGGCGACGGTGGCCAGCAGCAACTGGTTTGTCGGCAAGTTGGCGCAGCACATCCTCGACACCGGCACCGACAAGGGCGCCGTCCACGGGCGCGAGGACGCAGCCCGCTGGCTGCGGGAACTGGGACTGCCGGACGAGATCCACAAAGATTTCTCCCAGTTTATGGTGGATCAGCAGGGCAAGCTGCCGACCTCGGATCTGCTGTCGACCCACCGGTTTGGCGACGCCTACTCGCTGGCGGTCAGGCGCCTCACAGACCGGATCATCCAGGACCCGCACAAGGTCGACCGATCGATGCTGACCGGCAAGCCGATCCTGGGCCTGGCCTACCAGCTGATGTCCTTCAACTACAGCCTGCAGAAGAACGTGCTCAACCCGGCCGGCGAGCGGCTGATCCACAACTTTACCCGCGCCCGGGGCGAGGCGATGGCAGCCGGCGCCGGCCAGGTCAGAGGCGCTCTCGCCGGTCTCGCCGCCCACCCCGGCGCCTTGGCTTCCACGGTTGGCGCCGCGACGGCGGTGTTCGCCACCAGCCTCCTGACCACCATCGTGCGGCAATACATCATGGCCCCGGACCAGTGGGACCAGCACAGCCAGGACGGCGATCTGGGGACGTATCTCAAGGATCTGGCGTTCTCCCGCTCCGGGCTCAACGGGGTGCTCGACCCGATCCTGCAGGTGTTCAGCCACCTGAAATACGACAGCGATCTCTCCGCGCTGATGCACGGCGCCTCGATCAACACTTACCTGGGCAATCTGCAAAAGGTCCTGCAGCCGATCCTCGGCACCAGCGACAGCAACACCAATACCGCGGCCTACAACCAGGCCAGGGGGCTCTTCAACCTCGTCGGGGTGCCGCTTGCTGCTTATGGGTTGAGCGCGGTCAGCGCGGCGGCGGGGCCGATCGGCCGGATCGGAGCCGGGATCTTACTACAGACCGTGACCTCGCCCGGGGCTTCCAACCGGGTCGCGACGTTTCTGGCGGGACCCAAAGGCGTCACCCGGCCGGAGCCCGCCGGCGCCGGAGAACCTGGCGAGCTGCCGGGGATGGGCGGCATGGGCGGGCTGCCCAGCATGGACAGCGGCGCCGGTGGTGCTGCCCCCGGCAAACAATCCTCCGGGGGCAGCGGTCTCGGCGCGGCGGCGGGGCCGGTGCTGGGCCTCGTCGACGATGTCGCGATCCCCTCGATGCGCTACCTCGGGCCGCTGATCAGCTCGCTGTCGCCGCAGGTCAAGACCGCTGCAGGCATCGCGGCCGGGGCATACGGCGCCTACGAGTACCTGAAATCCACCGCGCCGTTCCGCGGTCAGCCGGCGCCGGAACCCAAGAAATCCGCCCGACAATAAGCGAGATAGTAAGCCTAGCTTATCAAGCAAAACACCCGACAACCGGCCAACACCGGCCTTGAAGTCGTTGAAAATAAAATCTAATAAAATCAATGCACACGACAAAAACGGGACAAAACCATTTAGAGGTGTGCAAATTGCACATCAGCACAAAAAGCTAACAAAAATATCTGTGTTATATCAAATGGTTATGAGTGTAATTTTGACCGACCCCTGTCCTCCGGAAGGAACGGGTTTGTAGTCACAATACACAAGCAATTTCAACTACTTAGGCCACTTTTGTCCTGCACTTTGTAGGCCGTTGTAGGCCGTTGTTGGGCAGAAAAGTGGCCGATTTGCACACTTTGCAGTAATCAGATACCATTTTCACGGTCACGCCATCCGGTTAAGGTCGGGCCAACCCCGGGAAAAGCTAAGGGCCGAGGGGCCTCCTCCTGACCCTGCAGCAGAGCTGAGGGCGCGCTGGGAACAGCTCCTCCCCGAGCTGAAATTTAATCTCGTCGAGGAGATCAGGAGGTACGGATGATGGATCAGTCTGACCGCGATGCTAGAACCGTGCGGACGCTGGTGGCGATGATCAAGCGGCACCTTGCCGGGCAGAGCCCGGCGGTCCAAGGAGCCGTGCTGGCAGACCTCACCTCGCTGTGGATCGCCGGGCATAGATCGCCTGATCCGGTGGAGCAGGATCGGATGCGCACCATGCTGCTGGTGATGCACATGGACGCCGTGAAACAGCTGATCGAGCCAAGCGACGCCGAGGTCGACCAGATGCTCGCAAAAGGACGTGACGCATGATCTGCCCTGATTGCCACGGCACCGGCGTGGGCGGACTTGGAAGATTGGCCCAGCCCGTGCGTGGTACCCGGTTGGTAAGGCTGCCGTGCGTGACATGCGGTGGCAGTGGTGTCGCCTACTGCTGTGATCATGCGGGCTCGGCCGGCAACGAGCCGGCGCCAACAGCAGCACGGCCGCAGCCCTACGTTGGGGCCAACGGCGGCAACGGCTGCAAACCACGCTGAGCCAGGGATTGGTATAACCGCAGAAGATACAGGTCCAGGTACGCATCATCTCGCACACCATTTGAACACCTTTGAACACCTGGGGGTTTGCAGCCCGGCAAACACCGGCCGACAAGCGATTTAGCCTTTTTGGTATCGCTTCACGACAAAACCCGCAGCGTCGACCAGCAAACCGGGCGCCCAGGCCGGGGTCAGCCGCATCGCTGCAAGCATGCGGGCGAGGGTCTGATCGGCCGCGTCCTCGTCGACCTCGGCGATCAGCTCGTCATGGATCGTCGCGATCAGGGGCAGGTCTTTCAGCTTGAGCATCGCCTCGACCATCACGTCGCGGGCCACCGCCTGGGTGAGGTTTTCGACGATCTTGCCGGGCCAGGCGCGCAACCGGGTCCAGTTGCCGCCCAAGGAGCCCATGTAGGTGAACTCTTCGTAGCCCCGTTCGTTGAGTTCGATCCTGGGGTGCCGGTAGACCAGGTGCCGCCCACTTGGGAGGCGAGCCAGGATGGCACCTGGACGGTGGATAAAGGCGCAGACGCCGATGGTCTCGGAGGCGCCCGGACCGTAATGCAGGACCCGTATCAGGGCCTTGTGGCTCTCCCACCAGTAGTTGACGATCCGGTTATTGAGCCCGCGCCACGCGGTCACGGCGCGCTCTGCCTCGCCCTCGTCCAGGACCAGCCCATAGGTCAGGGATGTTGCCCGAAACTTCTCGTGCCCCATCCCGAACCCGCAGGCGAGCGTCAAGACCTTGCCGAGAAGCCGGCTGGTCGACCCGATCTTGTTCGCGGTTGCGATGTAGATGTCCTCGCCGCGGCGAAAGACATCGAGGGTGTCCTGCTGGCCGGCGAGCCAGGCCAATACCCGCGCCTCGATCTGGCTGAAGTCGGCGATCGCCAACCTTGCCAAGGGACCGGCCATGATGGTCGAGCGCAGGCAGCTGGCTACCACTCCCAGCGCGCTGTCCTCGAACAGCATCTCCAGGTCTTCCGGGGTGGCGCCGGCGCGGATCGCCCGCAGCGCCGCCGGCACATCCCGGATACTGCCGCGGAACAGGTTCTGGGGTTGCAGCCGGCGCCCGGCCCAGCGGCCGGTCCTGGCTGCCCCATAATACTGGAACGTGCCCCGCAGCCGGCCGTCGTGGGAGCGCGCTGAGGCGATGGCGGTGAGTTTGGCGGTAGAGGACCGGGAGGCATCCAACCTGGCCTGTAGCGCGATCCTAGCGGGTCTGGAGAGGGTTTGATCGGCGAGAGCTGCCTGGACGGTAGCGCGTCGTAGATCAGGCAGCTCGGCGCCCTGAAATTTGAGCCAGTCTCGCAGCTGTGCCACCTGATTAAGACTGCGCACCTGGCCGTTGGTCAGCCGCACAATGTCATGGGTCAGCCGGGTGTGAGCGGTGTCCATCAATGCCGCCAGCTCGGCGACGAGGTGGTGATCGACGCCAATGCCCTTTTGGTTGATCCGGTGGTCGGCCTCGAACACCTGGCGTTCGCGGGGGGAGAGCTCCGGGACCCGGCGATCGAGCTCGCGCTCGGCCAGCACGTCCTGTTTGCAATAATCGACCAGTTTTTGAAATCTCACCGGGTCGGTTTCATGCCACCAGGTGATGGTGGGCGAGAGGCTTCGCGGCCGGGCAAACCGCAGCATCAGATCCCGGGACGCATGGTCCTTCTGCTGGGTGAGCCCCAAGGCCCGGCCGACCAGGTCCAGGCTCGCCGGGTATCCCGCCACCAAGGCGCGGGCCATCGTGCAGGACCACTGGGACAAAGGGACCACCGGCCAGCCCTGCGGGACCAGCTTGTTGAAATAAACGTTGTGCTCGAAAAGATAGTTATGCGCGACGACCGTGGCACCGGCACGAACCGCGTCTACAAAAAGTTTGGGCGGCGGGCCGCAGAGCCAAGTCTCGACCGGGCCGTTGTCGAGGGCGTAGCACAAGACCGTGACCTTGGTGTCGGGGTGCTCGGCGTAAGCATGCGAGCCCGTCTTGCGCAGATCGGCAGTCGAGGTAGTCTCAAGGTCAAGAACGAGACGCATTTACGCTAAAAGACTTCGCGCCAATGCCATGCAGCTCCATCCAAAATTTCCTTGATAAACTTTTCAGCAATTATCTCAGCGGCATCTTCCGGGCCACTACGGTCTTTGTCGTCGCCTATCTCATACCGAATGTGACACGCGATAAGCACTACCAGAGCATGATGAGCCGCATAGCGCTTATCTTCTAGGCTCAACGAGTCAAGAAACTCATCAAGGAAATTAGTTATTTCCATGTTGTCTTCCCTAGAACTCCAGGCTGCCTGCCAACACAAAACTTAGTGCCAGCAGGAGCAGCCAGAAGAGATCGTGTTCCGGGCTAAAACGGGACTTCGTCATCGACCATTACCGCGGCGCCGGGGCCGTTGTAATCGTCGAACTCATCGACGGCTTTCTTGCGCCCGTCGAGCCGGGGGCCATCGGTGCGGCAGACCTGAAGGTTGTTGAGCGCGAACGACACGCCGCGGTTGCCGCTGGTGTTGTAGTAGAAGGGCGACACGGTGGCGCGCACCAGCTGGCCCGCCCAGATGTCCTCCGGGACCATGATCTCGTTGCGCACCGCGTCAACCAGGCCCGGCTTGGACTTTGTCCAGGGCGAGATAAAGATGCCGCCCGGGATGTCGTAGCCGCTGTATTGCTTCTCGCTGGTCGGCCGAAACGGCGAGCGCAGCCCCGCCATAAACTGTGCGTCCCGCGATTTGCCGGCGCCGCACTTGTCGTCGATCTCTTCGCGCACGGCCCGCTTCAGGGCGTCGTAGGCCGGGTCCTTCTGGGCGTCGGTATTAAACAGGATCGAGCACTGGTAGACCGGGTCGCCGCCGGGCGCCCGGGGCCGCGGCGAGAACAGGTTGGGGAAGGACAGGATACCGATCGGGGTGCGGACACTGGCAGACATGGCACTAGGTCTCCTTCGAGTTAAGTTTTTCGGCAATCTCACCGGCGCAGCCGGCGTAACCGGCCCCGTCGACGTAATCGTCGATGTTGTGGGACCCGCTGTACCGGCGGGCGATCTTGAAGGCTTCCAGCATGTTGGCGACATCGAGCGCGTCGAGGGCTTCAACAAACGATCTGGTAGTCCATCCACGTCTGCGAGCTTTCGCTTGCAGGATCGCGTTCCACAGGTCGGCAGTGTTTTGGAAGTTGATCGTCTTGTCCCCGTGCGTGACCTGACGGTCACCACCAACCAGGGCGACGGCATCGGCGCAGATCGAGGCGGCGGTCTTCATGCCGAGGCTTTCGGCAGGACGAAGTCGATAATGTGCTTCAAGTCGAGGATCGCCTCGTCCAGCTCTTTTCGAGTAAGAACCCGGCGCCGTTCCTCTAGCTTGATAAGAAGCCGTTCCAGATCGAACTGAACCACGATCATCGGGGAGACCGAAAACATATTGAGCTGGCTACTCATCGAGGAAGTCCTCTCCGGCGTCGGTGTGGTTGTCGCGACCCAGCTTGAGCCCCGAGGACCGGGCCTCGATCATCACGGCGGCCTGGTCCCAGATCAGCCGCCCCTTGCGGGTCCGGTGCAGCTGCCGCTCAATCTGGGCCGGGGAGCGAACTCTCGTTTCCCAGATCTCATCGTGGCTGGCGCCGAGATCCGATAGCCGGTGCGCGATGTCGGTGTCGGGGGCGAGCCACTTGCGGGTCGGTCGGGTCGGGACCAGGCCCCAGCCCGGGATACGGATCTGGTGCTCTAACTGGCCGATCGCGAACTCGCGTATCCGCGTGATCCACAGCTCGGCACGCTCGGCGGCGTCGAGGGCGCGGGCCAGTTCGTCGGTGTCATCCGGCACCCGGTAGTCATCGAACTCGGCCTTTGCCATCTCAAGGGCGTCGGCCATCAGCTTGGGACAAGCATGCGACACCGGGCAGAACCGGCACCAGGTGCCCGGGACCAGGGGCGCGTCGGGTTGGGCGCAGGCTTCGACACCCGGGACCAAAACGTCATCCACCCACATCAAGAGATCGACGACATCGATCTCCCAGGATCTTATAGGTGACACTCCTTGGGCGTGCGGCTGCACGATGGTGAGTTTGACGCGCTCTATGCGCTCCGGTTTTGGGGTCCAAAGACCGTTACCGCCGCCATCAGGCAGCGCTTTCAAGACACCGGCTGCGTAGAACATTAGCTGCGGGTTTTCGACCGCGCTGACGGTAATACCGGCACCGTTTTTGTAGTCGATCACCTCCAGGTTCACGAAATCGCGCACGATGGCTGCGTCCACCGTCCCAAAAACGGGGACCGGAAGAGGCGAAGTGAAATATCCATCCAGCGACACACGGAACTCGACGTTGTCCCAGTACCACCCTTTGAGCATCCGCTGCAGGCGAAGATAATCGAGCATCACGTTGACACCATCGATCAGGTCCTGATCAATGGTCACGCTTTGACCGTCACAGGCGACCTCTTGCCCCAGCATCTTTCTATTGGCAGTCAGGGTGTCGTTGCGAACCGCCTCTTCGATCATCTCGTGCGCCAGGGTCCCGGTCGCGGCGTAGATCGAGGATGGCCGGTGCGGCGCGGTCTGGCTAAGCCGGAAAGACCCCGGGCAGTTGAGCCAGCGATAAGCGCTCGACGCCCCCAGGAGCGAGTGCTCGGTCATCAATCGTCCTCGTCCCCCTCGTACAACCGAACAGCAGCTGCAGCAGCACTGTACAGATCAAGGGCTTGCTGCACGGCTTCTGTAACCAGTTCTTTCGGTTTCGGTTTGTAGTTAAGACCGTGTTCCCGCCACTCCAGCATGGCGTCATACAACAGCTCGGCATAAATTGGCCCCACCAAGCGCAAAAAGTCGTCGATAGTCATTTCCGCAGCCCGGTCTCGTGCGCCAGCTTCATCACCGCGGCGAAAAACTCGTGCCCCTTGTCGTTGGGGATGTCGTAGAACTTCGCGATCCCCCAAGCCTTCTGCAGCGCCTTCACCTGGGCCACCTTGCCGGCGGCGTAGGCTTCCCGCACCAGGGCGAGGCCCGCCTCCTTGGCTTCGGCCGGGCTCATGTTGGGGTCCATCAGGCCGAGCTCATCCTCGACTGCCTGGTCCTGGCCGTTGGCCCCTTCGGGGCCGCTCAGATCCGCGCCGCTGTCGTCGGCCTGGCCGTTGCCGGCAGCCTTGGCGGCCTTGGCGGCGCGGGCCTTCGCCGCGGCTTCCTGGCGGCCGGCTTTGGCAGCCGCAGCCCGGTCGGGGTCGTCCGGGATCGAGGAAGGGTTAGCCGGCGGCAGCGGCATCGGCCGCTCGGACGGCAGAGGGGTCGTATCCGGCAGCCGCTCGCCCGGGGCAAGAGTGGGTAAAAGCATGTACCCGAAGAGCTTCCGGAACTCAGCTTGCCCGGCGGCGGTCCCCAGGTCGACCGTCACGTTGATCTGCATCTGCATTATCATCTCCTTGAAGTTCGCCGATCTCGGCCGCCTTGCGGCGAAAGACCCGCATGATCCGCTCGTCGAGGGTGCCGGGCAGATAAAGGAAAGAGGCCAGGACCATGTCGCGCTGGCCCAAGCGGTGCGCCCGGGCGATCGCCTGGACGTTCTCGCCGGGGACCCAGGACGCCTCGACGATCGCCACCTCGTTGGCGGCGGTCAGGGTCACTGCGGTCCCGGCCGCGAGGATCTGGCCGATAAAGACGCGGGTCCCGGGGTCGGACTGGAAATCCTGCACGGCCAAGGCCCTGGCGTTGGGCGTGCTGTTGCCGGTCACCACCACGGGGGCGAACTCTTTGAGGCCGCGCTCCAGCCCGGCGATGACATCGCGGTGCCAGGCAAAGAGCAAAATCTTGTCGACCGAGGCCAGGCGTTCCTGGACCCAAAGGATGCTCGACGCGACCTTCATCAGACCCAGCTCGCGGCGCACGGTGGCGACCGCGCTGTCGGGGTTGCGCAGGGTTTTTAAGAGCTCGTCGTCGCCGGCGTGCTCGAAGGCGTAGTTGAGTTTGGCGGCGATCGCCCGGACCTCGGGGCTGACCCGAACGATCCAGTTGTTGAGGGGACCGCCCGTCAGTGGGATGTCCTGCAACACCAAGGGCGGCAGCTCGGTCAGGACCTCGTCCTTACGACGCCGCAGGATCTTGTCCCGGAGGCTTTCTCTGAGGATCGTCTGGTTCTTGGAGCCGGTCACCTGGCGCCCGAAGGGGGGTATATCTCGAAACCGACAAAAGCGGTCCTCGAACTCGGCCTGGCTTAACGCCCGGTTGTTGTGGGCGCGCAAAGCGCCGGGCCAAAACGTCCGATAGTGCTGCCACAGCTCGCCGGCGTGGTTGGGGGTCGGCGTTCCGGTTAAGAGGATCACCTTGCTGGCGCTGGCCTGCACCCCGGTGCTGGAGCCCTTATGGCCGTAGATCGTCAAGGTGCGGTTGCTGGGGTTTTTCAGGTAGTGCGCCTCGTCCAAAATCAGCAGGTCGAACCGCCGCGAGCGCAGATGGTTGGCCAGCTCGCTGCGGCGGTCGGAGAACTCGTCATAGCCGACGATCAGGATGTATTTTGGTTGGTCGAGGCTGAGCTTAACCTCGGTGAGTTTGGTCCCGGGCTCCACTAGGACCACATGGCGGGACCAGTTCAGCAGCCAGCGTTGGATCTCGGCTTGCCAGACCCGCCGGGCGCCCGCGGGGCAAACGATCACGATACGCCGGGCGCCGATCCGGGAGGCCGCGCGCAGAGCCTGCAGGGTTTTCCCCAGGCCCATCTCGTCGGCCAGCAACACCGCCTTGTGTTTTTCCAGCTGCGCGCACAGCCAGTTAACGCCTTTGTCCTGGTAATCACGCAGCGGTGGTGCAGCAACTGCGGGCATTAAAATCCCCTGTCGCCCACAAGATGTTAGGTCCTGTGGGTCTTGGTTAACAGGGGCTAATGTGGGCCGTTGTCGTTTGTCCTGTCAAGCAGGAAAACGCACCCTACACAGGACGTGAGATTACGCCTTGCCCGACACCTCGGGCTGACCCTCGAACCGGGCGATCATCTCTTTCATCAGGGTCACGACATCCCGCCGGTCGGCGCCGTTGCTCATGTAATTGCAGCGCCCGGTGGTGCCGCCGTAAGGAAACATCATCACGACGATGCCGGTCTTTTTGTTGGGGGCTTTGGCGCCGTCGTTCAAAAACTCGTCGAGCGTCTGCATGATCGCGGTCATCTTCTCGTGATACTCGGCCTGGACCGGCGCATCCCCCAGCCGCTGGTGTGGTTGCTGCTGATAAAACTCGCGGCGTCGCTTGCTCTCACCCATCGGAGGCACCTCCTTGTTGTGCGCCAAATAACGCTAACAGAGCCGCTTCGGCCCGGCCATCGTCCTTGGCGCGGGTAAAATAGGCGGCGTTCGCCGGGAACAGCCGCGAGGCGATCAAGCGGGCTTCGTTCTTGTCGGGGCCAAGTCGGAAGCTGCGTTTCCACTCGTTAGGGGTGACCAGCTGCAGCGAGATCCCGAGGGCGGCGAGAACGCCGCGGACCAGCCCATAGGATAAGCCAAAGCTGAAAGAGCTGGTCACACCCTGCCGCGGCATCGCGTGGACCCGCTCTAGATAGGCGCAGTCCGGGGCGTACACGCGAAGCGTGTCCGCCAGCCAGAACTCGCTGATCTGCCGCCGGTGGGTTTTGCCGGTCTTGACCAGCAACGACGGCATGTCGACCACCACCAGGGCGCCCAGATCGGTATCGAGCATGGCGATGGCGCCGGTGGCGCCGGGGTCGACCCCAAGAACGCGCACCTTCAGCTCGCTCCACTCGATAAGTTCAGATGCCGGCGACGGCGGCAATCATGCCAACGAAGCCCAGCACGACGCCAAGACCCAGCACAAATGCTGCGGCCATAGTCAAGAGGTCGTGCGCTGCCTCCAGCGCCTCGGCACTTGGCGGCTCGCGGTCGGGTGAGGTCATGGCGAGGCTCCTTTCGCTGTGTACCGCTTGTGGTCGGGTGAGGTCATGGCTGGTCTCGCACTATAGCCCTAACTCGTCGTTGTCGATCAAGAACTCGCGACAACTGTGGCCTTGCTGCTCGACACAGTACAGGACAGCACCGACCCAACGGGTCGGGATTGTCTCGCGCCGGCCCCACATTTGCACGGTGTTGTAGGCCAGCCCGTGCCCCGGTTGGTGCCGGTCCAGCCAGTCCAGCAAACCGCGTGGGCCGCCGGACACGCGAAAGATGTGGGGCACGTCAAAAGTTACCATCGTTTTGTCTCCCCACCCCTTGCCCCCCGACCGAAACATAAGTTGTGTAAGGGCTGAGTGAAAGCCCGATTTTGCCTGTCGGAGCTTGTCGGGTAAAAAACCGTATGTCTGCCAGCCTAACTCTTAGGGCCACAAGATGTGGGGGCGGCAGCCAAAACCGTCATCTATCTGTCAACATCTTGTCAGGCACCCAACACAAGTTGTTGTGTATAGGTCCTATCCGGCCTATATTGTGTCCCTCTAGTCCCACTAGTGGGACTAGAGGGATGACTAGCACCGACTAGGAGACGGACTAGTCAGCCGACCAGAAACCCGTCAAGACCGAGGGCTGCAAGCATGACGAACGCCACCGACGAGATCCCGAGCGATCTTTACGATAAAGATCTTGCAGCCGGCGCAACCGCCGGACAAGATACCAGGACAACACAAGACGTGAACCGGGAGGAGCCAAATGTCCGGACGCGGTTTAGGGGACGACCAACAACAGCAAAAGCCAAGGACACCGGGCGCGTCGAGCTGCAAGCGTTCGCCGACGCGCTGGATGCTCTCATGAAACGCGCCGGCCTCAAGCCCTCCGACGTGGCTCGCATAGTGTGGGGGACCACCGTCGACAGCCGCGGCTACACCGTACCCCGGAACCGGGACCGGATCGCGAGCTACCAGGCTGCCAAGAGCTACCCCGACCCAGAGAACCTGCAAAAGCTGGCCGATGCTCTCGGCGTACCGGTTGAGGAACTGGCGAGCACCCGGCCACCGCGAAAGCCCACCAAGTCGGCAAAATCCGGCAGTGAGACTGCTCGGGCCGCCCTCAGCAGGAGTGAGACACCTACTCGACGAGCCCCCAGCGAGAGCAGCAATCCCGGCGAGCTGGTCTTGACCGCGGTCCCCGCCAAACCCGGCCGGACCATATTGCGGGTAAACCGGGAGATGAGCTGGAAGCTCGCCGCCCAAATCCACAGCCTGATCCGGCAAGCCGAAGACGCCGAAATCCGCGGCGCCTTAAACGAAGACCCGGTGTTAAACCCGGAGATAAATCCGGACTTCGGTAGAGTTGTCGGCGGCACAGACACCGGACACAACAACAGTAATCACGCATGAAGTACCTGACGCAGCACGAGGTAGCTTTGGTGCTGCGGTGTTCCGTTGCAAAGATCGCGCGGCTACGTCGCGCTGCCGGGTTGCCTTATCTCAAGGGGCGCCCGGTGTTAATCCCGGAGGATGATTTTCAACGATGGTTACGTCAACAAACCGTCCGGACATCGGTGACTACCGTAAGATCCGGCTCAAGCCCAACGCCAAGGGCTACTATGAAATCTGGTGGACCGACGCCGCCGCCGGGTATCTCACCCGCCGGCAGTCGACAGCTACAAAGGACCCGGCTGAGGCGCAGAGGTATTTCGATGCTTTCTGCGCCGACGCCCGGGGCCAAGCCCAAGCGATAGCAGCGGGCAAGCCGGCGACGGTGGACGAGCTCTGCCGGGCCTGGCTGGGGTTCGCCGCGGCCCAGGGCAAGGACCTGGTCGGCGGGCACGCCCTGGCGGCGATCCGGCGCGAGCTGGGGCACTACACCGCCCCCGATCTCGACGGGGTGATCTTGCAGGACTACGCCCTGGGGCGCCGCCGCAGCCCCGGCACGATCAGGCGCGAGCTAGGAGCGTTGCGCACCGTTCTGATATGGGCCGGCGATCAGCGCCGCATCAGCCGCGACGACGTGCCGGTGTTCAAAGGGGTGATCCCGCCGACAGGGGCGCCGCGGTTGCGCTTTCTCGACGCCGTTCAGGAGCCCAGGTTTTGGGCTGAAGCACAACGCTGGCCGGACACCCAGACCAACCCCCGGGACCGGGTCGCGGCCCAGCGGGTGGCGCTGTTCGTGGCGCTGGGGCTCGACACCGCGGCCCGGCGCGAAGCCATCATCGAGCTCACCTGGGACCGGGTGGACCTCGCCGCTGGGACCATTGATTTTCACCTACCGGGGCGGCGGCTGACCAAAAAACGCCGGGTGCGCGGGGTGCGGATCGCCAAACGCCTGATGCCTATCCTGAAAGAAGCCTGGCTGCGAGCCCCCAAGGACCCGGGCGGCCAGGCGATCGGCCGGGTGGTCGGGTACACCAACCCGGACAGCCTCGCCCGCCCGTTCGCCCGCTTCGCCGCCGAGGTGGGTTTGCCGTGGGTGACGCCGCATGTATTGCGGCACACCTGGGGTAGCTTACGGGCGATGGAGGGCCACAGCCTCTACGACATCGCGCAGGCGATGGGCGACACGGTGGCGACGATCGAGGCGATCTACCTGCACCTGTCGCCGGATCATCTGCGCGCCGTGTTCAAAGCCTGAGAGGCCGGTCCCGCAGGGAGGAACTTTTAATGACACGTCGCATCCAGACCCTCGACGGGCTACCGGTCTACGACGCCACCGAGCCTCTGATTATCGAAGTCATTAAGTCCGACATCCACCCGCGGGACCGCAAGAACCCGGAGAAGTGTGCGTTGGCGGAAGCCTGCAAGCGCGAGCTCCACGTCACCGAGGCCAAGGCATATCTGTCACGGCTCTATGTCAAGCACGGGAACCACTGGTTGCGATACCAGTTGCCGGAAACGGTACGGCAAGAGGTCTCTACGTTTGACCGCGGTGGTGGTTTTAGCGAGGGCACTTACTGCATACCGCCGCGCATACCGCCGCTGTCGCCGAAACAACGGTCGGGCGGGACCGCCCAAGGCGGCAAAGGTATCAGGGCCGGGCCAAGGTCCGCCCCCTCCCGCCAGACACACCGCAAAATCGAGGGGGTTCGCGCCGCCTCGCCGCTCGCTGGTGGCGCCATAGAAAGGCGAAGTGATGATCGGCCCCGGTAAATATGACGATGCCTGCACCCTGGTGCGCGAGATGACCGACGCGAAGTGCGTCCTCGTCGCCGTCATAGGCGGCAGCAAAGGTCATGGCTTCTCGGTGCAAACCACAGAGCCGATCGACCCGGAAACCCTCGCCGACTTGCTGGAGGACATCGCCCGGCAAATGCGCGCAACCTAAAGCACCTTCAGCCAGCACATTAAGAAAAGGCGCCGGGGGCTTACGCCCGGCGCCTTTCCCTTATTGGGACACGACATCCCGCCTACCCACCCCGGCGAGGCACCACCCCCGCGCGAGAGGAGACTGCCGAAAGGTCGCGAGGCCAGCCGGCAATCGTCTTCAGATATGGCGCATCCCGACCCGGGGCGCAAGTTTTTCCCATTGTAGGTTTCGGGCCAAAAGCGCAGGCTGTTTGTGTCGGTCGCGTTACACGCGACAAAACCTGCACACGACAAAAACCCCCACCCACTTCACGGCGCGCGAGGGAGCGGACCTATGTCTGCCAACAACCGGGTTGTGCCCTTAGTCATCCCGACGACCACCAACCGGGATTTTCTGGAGTTAATTTTCGGGGACCAGTGGCCCCAAGCATTGGTCACCAGTTTCAAACGAGACCCGAGTGATCCCCAAGCACCCCGCGAAGACTGGAACGCCTGGCCAGCCGGAGGCGTCCTAACCAACCCTTATTTCGACGAGGGCAATACTTACTTCTGTCCTTCGTTACTGGTCCCCGGGTCAAGGACCGTCGAGAACTTCCGGTCCTTGCACGTCATCGTGATCGACGACGTAGGCACCAAAATCAAGCTGATCGAGGTGGTGAACCTGCTGCGGGTCCAGCCGACCTACATCATCGAGACCTCGCCGGGGAACCACCAGGCCGGCTGGAAGATCGAAGCCGAGACCAACCTGGCCTGGGTCAAGGGCATGCTGACGCAGCTCGACCGGACGCTGGGCGGGGCCGACAACCTGACCAACCCGGTGGCCTGGCGAAGATTACCCGTCGGGTTCAACACCAAGCAGAAATGGGTCGACCAGCTGGGACCGCAGGGGTTTCGGCTGCGGCTGCGCAAAGGCTACCCGGGACCGGCGATCCGCGGTCTCGACTGGCCCTCGGCGATCGAGGACATGATCGGCGAAATCGTGCCCTTGACTACGCTAGATCGCGGGATCGGCGATGGCCATCGCCCGGACGCGCAACAGCTGACATCGGACCCGATCTACCGGGCGTTGGAAGAGGCCGGCTTTATCCTCGGCGAGAAGATTACCAGTGACAAGCACTGGGCGGTCACGATCAAGTGCCCGTGGATCGCCGGGCACGGTCCCACGAGACCTTTGACCGGGGCCGAGTATGTGCCGGCGATCCCGGGCCAACGAGGCTGGTTTCACTGTTTTCACTGCGAGCGCCGCGGCCAGGCCGAGTTCCGCGAAGAGCTCGACGCGGTGCTGCGCCTGGAAGGCGCCAAGATCGTGGCGAGCTTCGAGTTCGACGAGGTCGACCCGGCTGCCATACCGCCGGTCTCGTATGCCCGCCTGGTCACGGGACAAGCGATCGACCTGTGGGACCAGAAGACCCCTCCGGCCTGGCCCGGCGGTATCCTGCCAGCAGTCCTGGAAGATACCTTATCCGAGTTGGCCGAGCGCGACGGCTTGGACCTCGGGGCCTCGGGCAGCGCCATGATCACCGCGGCCTCGGGCGCCGCCGACAAACGCGCCACGCTGACGCCATATGCCGGCTCGCAGTGGTCCGTGCCGCCGGTCCTGTGGTTGATGCTGATCGCCGAGCCCGGGCAGCGCAAGACCGCGATCCTGGGGTATCTGATGGGGCTTTTGCGCAAGCGCAACGCCGAGCGCATGCGCGCCTACGCCCAAGCGATGACCAGCTGGCGCGCGGTCCCGGCGCCGCAGCGAGCGCAACAGCCGGCGCCTGTAGTGCGGGCGCTTCTGGCCGAGGACACGACGATCGAGAAACTGCAGGAGTGGATGGCGGATAACCCAAGGGGTTTGCTCTACCTGCGGGACGAGCTGGCCAGCCTGTTCGAGTTCGGGCGCTACACCACCGGGACCGGCGCCGCCGAGCGCGCCAACTTCCTGGAGTTCTACGAAGGTGGTCCCACCACCATCGGCCGGATGACCAGGACCACGTCGATCGACAACTGCGCGCTGTCGATTATGGGCGGCATCCAGCCTCATCGTCTGGCCGACTTCAAGGGTTTGGCCGACGACGGTCTGCTGCCGCGGTTCGGGACCCTGTTGATGCAACGAGCCGGCGTGCCTCTGCGCAAGAACACGCCGCCCGACATCAGCGCGATCAACGCCACGATCGAGCGTCTTTTACTCCTGGGACCGGACGCCTACCGCACCGATACCGCCGGGGAAGACGTTATCCGCGACATCGAGAAGATGGGCGAGAGCTTGGCGCAGCGACCCGACATCGGGGTGGGCTATCGCGGGTTCCTGCGCAAACTGCACGGGACCCACGCCCGGGCAGCCCTGGTCCTGCACCTGATGGACGGCGGCCAGGATCAAGTGGTCCCGGTGGACACCGTGACCCGGGCGGCACGCTACACGGTCTTCCTGCTGGATCACGCCGAGATATTTTACGCCGGCCTCGAAGGTTCGGCCGAGCACACGGCGCAGTCGATCGGAAGTTACCTGCTGCGGCATCCTGTCTCTCGGGTTACCGCCGGGCAACTGCGCCGCGATGTCGCCGCCTGTCGACCGCTGCGTACCCTGAAGGAGATCCAGGATGCGGTGTTCCTGCTGGTGATCGGCGGCTGGCTGGTCCCCGAGACTAATTATCCGAGCAACAGCGCCTGGCGGGTGCGCCCGGACCTGGGGGACCAGTTCGCCGCCCGCAAGACATCGGAGGCGTTTCGTGTAGAGGGCGTAAAGGCCGCGATGAACCATCGCGGGCTGTATCGACCAAAAGATGGAACATAACATGCGTGGAAGTCGAGATACGATCGCGCGCGCGGGAAAACCCCCCTCCTATACATTACAAAAAGAGAGAGTAATAGTTACATCTCCTGCGTGTATCTCGTTTCCCACGGTAAGTTCATATGATGCCGGCTAATGCAACTGCTAGTAGAGGGGAACACACAAGATGCGTGTTCTTTGCCGGGTTGAGGAAGCTGAACTAGAGGGCGACTATGGTCCTGTCGACGGAGTGATCGTCACCTGCACCCGATGCGAGGAGACTGTCGAGAGTTTCGGCACGTCAGATGCCTCGATCAGACGCTGTTGCGTCCTGTTGCGGGAACAATGCGACGAGAACAACTTCTACTACTGTGCTGAGCAGGAGTAACACAAGATGTCACGTTTTATCAAGACGACCAGCGGCTATCTCAACCAGGACCACATCTTGTTAATCCGGTTCGGGGTCGCAAAGGAGGAGGGCGAGGACCTGATCCAGATGTCGGACGGCCGGACCCTGCAGACCCAGATCGAGGACTTCGACTGGCTGGGACCGAAGTATGCCGTGGACGAGGAAAACCGACGTAGGACGTTCGAGGCCGAAAACCGAAGTATGCCGATGGGGACGGCGGCCGAGGCCGAGGTCGAAAACCTGCGTAGGATGATCTCCCGGCCGGCTGCGGCCGAAGGGCAAAAAGAAGCCCCCGCCGGCGAGGCCGGCGGGGGCGAGGGCGAGGAGGATACGGTGCCGAGACCCTAGGTCAACGCATGCCGCCTCGCGGCGATTACGCGGCGACAGCGGGCGCAACGCCACGGCCGCGGCGTCGGTGGCGTGTCCCGCCAGCGAGCTCGCCATAGCCGGCCGCGGGCGACGAGACCGCAAGCCGTCAACCCGCGGCCATCGCGCGCAAGGTGAACGCGGCGAGAGATCATCGCGGCCACCGTGGGGTGATAAGCATATGGCAGAACACGGCACCCAGAACGAGCCCTAGCAGGCACGCCCATATGACCCAGGTTTCGCTGGTGATTTGGCCGAGGTAGAATAGCGTCACGAAGTATACGATGCCGGCACAACCGGCGATCTCGCGGCGGATCATGGCGTGGTGGCCTTTCGGTTGTCGTGTCGCGCCAGGATCAATCCTGGCACCCCAAAAGCCGGCTGGGATCACCCATGCCGGCCATAGAGCCGCTACGGAGCCCGCCAGTGGGGCGGAACGGGTCTCCCCTAGGTTACCCTAGCCGAGACCCTTTCAACCCCACTGGCGGGCTTCCAGAGCGATTTAATCGCTAGTCGGCGCCGCGCGGGTTGGCATCCTCCAGCATGCTCACCAGCACGCCAAGGCCGGCTTGCGCCAGCTGCGCGATGTTTTCGACGTTGACCGAGTAGCGCGGCGGGAACGCGGCGATCACGCTGGCGCAGGACATCCCAACGCCTACCACTTCGACGCCGACATCCCCGGCGAGCACGCAGGCCCGGGTGACGCCGGCCGGACCGTAATCACACTCGCCATCGGTCAGGACCATCAAAATATGCCGGGTCGCAGCTACCTCCGAGAGCATGCCCGAACATTCGATGATGGCCGGCGACATCGGTGTCGAGCCGTTTATCTCGCAAGTCCCTAGCACGGCGGCGCGGTCCTGTACTTGAACCTCCCACGGTTTCAGGACCGTGATTTTCGCCCCGGGCACCTGCTCGCCGCGTTGGTTGCGCTTACTGTGAAACACCGCGACGCACACTCGCGCGTTGGCCGCCTCCGCGGCGCGGGCGATGTGCCATGCCGCGGTTTCCGCGATCGCCATGCGCGACGGCCGCGCCATGTACTGCCCGCGGGTTTCGTTGACCAACGGGACGCCGCGGTTGGTCATTGATGCTGAGCCGTCGATCAGGACCATCAGCGCGGTGTCGATCCCGGGTTGATCGTCTTTCCGGGAGAACACGTCCGTTGCGCCGCAGCGCATGCGAGCCAGCGCGCGCCGATCGAGGCGCCCGGAGGTTTCATGATGCGTCACGCGCCGCACCTCGTCCGAGACCAACAACCGGCCGATTTGGCCATGCAACACCGCGTTGCGGGGGAGCCGCGCTTGTAGATCCCTAGCGGCGATCGCGTTCATGCCGGCATCGACGGCCAAGCTGCGCAACGGATCGCTGATCGTGCTGCGCACGGTCGACAGCGCGTGCGAGCCATCGGTCGCGGCGTGCTCGTTCAGGTCCGCGATGCCGGCCCGCTCGGCGATCTTGTCGATGGTTTTCGACAGGTCCGCATCGGAAGCGATGGGGGAGCCGTGGCCTTCGCCGCCCGTGCTGTCGCTGGACTGGCCTTCGCCCTGCCCCTCGGAGCCGTCCTGGCCTTCGCCCTGCCCCTCGGAGCCGTCCTGGCCTTCGCCCTGCCCCTCGGAGCCGTCCTGGCCTTCGCCCTGCCCCTCGGAGCCGTCCTGGCCTTCGCTCTGCGGCTGGTCGCCCTGCGGCTGGTCGCCCTGCGGCTGGTCGGGCTGTTGCGGGCGCATGCCCTGTTCCATCGCGACCAGCCGCTCGGCGAGAACGCGCACGGCGTCGGTCGATCGGCACTGGCGGAGCTCGCTTAGTGCCACGTCCAACAGCTGGCGGACCTGCGGAGACATGCCGCCGGCCAAACCTGCCGCGGCCGGGATGGCATAGCCGTTGGCCAGCCGTCCCAAAATACACGCGGCATAGGGTGCCTGCGCTATGTCACTTCCGATCACAACCCCATGCGCCCGGGCTTCCACTACCGCCTCGTAATGCAGGTGGTTGGCCATGCTTGCCAACAAACCTTGCAAGGCGGGAAACGCGCCGGCCTTAATCTCGGCGCGTTCGATGCGGACATCTTCAAGAGCGTTAGTCCAATCCCGGACCCTCGCGCCGGCCTGACAGGCCCGCTCCCAAGCATCGCGATCCGAGTGCAGTACATGGCAGCACTCGTGTCCCACAAACGCGACCAAACGATCCGCCTCGGCGCGGGTCAGCATGGCGTCCGGCGGCAAGCTCGGCATGTTCAGGACCACTTGCGAGCGGTCCTGAGACCAGTTGACACTTGCGGTCTTACCGCCGTCGGTGGTGACGTTTACGGTGCGCGCCGTTTGGCGCGCCCCGGCCCGCAGGGCCAATATCTTTTCGGTGGTCTCGGTCACTGCCGAGACGATTTCGATGTAACGCGGCATGGCTCAACGTGCTCCGTAAACAGAGAAATCAGACGCCGCAGCGCGCCCCTGCGGTGTCGGGTTGACCATCGCGGGATTAGGGACCATCGGCGAGCTCGGGTTTAACGCCCGGGCAACGGTGTCCCGATCGTAGGTCAAGAGGCACTGTTCGCGCAGTGCCTCGCGGTCCTGTTCCGCGGCACAGTTCAACACCGCCGAACAAAACGCGCTCTCGGGGTCAATCCCGTCCTGCAGGAGCTCAGCCCACGATAACAACCGGCGCAGACCTATCCCATGCTGTAGCGTTTGCGCATCGGCCGCCTGCCGGGTGACGGCCGCGGCGTTTACCAGCAACTCGGCGAGCTCAACCGTGCAACCGGTATACGACACGATTGCTTGTGCCTCGTCCTTCGCGGGCAGGTAGTCGATACTCACGCGCACGCCGAACCGGTCCAAGAACGCCGCGTTTAACCTGTTTGTGTCGGTATACCCGCGCCGCGAACCGCCGCCGGTGCCGTTGGTATTATCGGTCGCGACAAACACAACTCCCGAGGCCACAGGCACGCGCATGCCGGTCTCGCTCACAAACAAAACCCTGTTCGCCAAAACGTTTTGCAAAACAAACAGCGCGCCGGCCCGCGCAACGCTCGGCTCGTCGATGCAGACAACGCATCCTGGCGTCCGGATCGCCCGCGTGAGTTGACCGTCTTGCCATGTGACGCCCCCGGCGGCATCGGGAACCGTCATCCCCACGAGGGTTGCGCCGTCGGTTCCGGCATCGCAGGAGATCAGCGCGAACGGTCTCCCGGTCTTTGCGGCCAACTGTTGCGCCCACTCCGTCTTACCGGTCCCGGCGGGACCAAACAGCATGATGTTGCGCCCACGGGCGATTTGCGCGAGGGCGGTCTCGGTCTGGGGATGTGGCCAGATATAGCGATCGTTGACCCGTGGCGTGTTGGGGTGCGAGCCGTCCCAAATCGCGGTTTCGCGTTTGCCGAGAACGCCTTTCACGCCAAACAAGGCGCGCCAAGTCTCGGTGCGCCCGGTCGGGATCGCGGCATGCACCGGCGCGCCCGGGACGATATCGACGGGAACCTCGACGCGGACCCGAACCTCAACGGGCGGCTTGCGGGCTTCGATCACCAAGGACCGCAATTTGTCGTCCAGCGCGGCGAAACCGCCCGAACCGATCAGGGATCTGATCCCCTGAAGCTCGGTTTCGATCGCGTCGGGCTCGACAACCGCGGCGATCGCGGTCTCGCTTTCGGCCTGCGGCAGGTTGTCGCAGGGCAACTCGACAAGCTGATGCGGTGCCGGCGCGTTTAATGCCGCCGCGGCGATCGCAACGTGATCTAATCCTAGCGTTTTCAAGCCGTTAATCAACTCGCCTTGGGTCAAGGTGTTGACTAGCCGCCCCTGTAAAATGGTCTCGGCTTGGGGATGCTCTCGCAACGCGCGGCGCAACGCCGAACGTGCAACGTGGGATGGGTAAGCCACTGTATTTACCTCTCGTTTCGGTGTGGTGTAGGCTGGTGGTGTCGTGTCGTGGCAAGCGCCACGCAGGACAAGTGCCTTACGCGCACTACAAAAACAAGAGGGTTGCAGGACAAACGATGCCGACTGGTGGTTGGCAGGGATCACCCAACAGCATCGCGGCGCTGTTGCGGCATCAAATACCATGGGCGGACCAGCGCAAATGCCGGCGTTGTCGCCGTTTTGCGGTGCGCGGCGAGGAACACTGCCCCATGCACCTTGGTTGCTGGTCTCCCTTGTCCGGCGCGGCTGGTCGCGCTGAACGCCGTTCGCTGAGACAGCTAGAGCATGCCGGGCTTTTGCCGTTCGATTTGATCAGTCTGCCGCTATGGCGGAACCTTAACGGTTTGCCGACCAGCAAGCGCGCGCCGATTAGGCTGGCGTTGGTTCAGGCTTGGGACAAGCGGGACACGGCGCCGTTGCGTTGGGCGCAGGTTCAGCGCCAGGCGATCGACCTGGCAGCAACACCAGGCAAACGGCAAAACACTGCGCCATGGTACGAAAATGCCTAGGACCAGGCTAAAGCCGAAACCTGGACCAGCCCGGACCAGTGCAGGACCAGCGAGGACCAGAGCGGGACCAGGACAATTTGTAGGTCCGGTGGTTGACCGGGACAACAGCACGACTAACAGTTTTCAGGTCGCAGACCAGCTAAGAAGTCTTTTAAATCAACCGGATACGCCCGCAGCCGCAAAAGTGAACGCCGCTCGAACACTTGCCGAAATCGAGGGGCTCATCGGTCGGCACCAGAGCGCGCCTATCGCAGGGGCCACTTCTCCCCTTTCGTCACTGTCACGAGACCAGCTAACCACCGAGCTTGACCGCCTTCGCACACTCTTTGATCTCGGTCTCGTCACCTAACCCACTGATCCGCCTACCTAAGCCGCTTCCTCTTCAAGGAACCCGCTGTGTCACTACCGGTCCCGGGACCGGCAGCCCCGGGGGCTTCCGCCCCCCTCCGGGGGTGCCCGGCCGCGCGCCTCGACCCCATGACTGACTTTCGTACCAAGTTCGTGCGAGATTATCTTTGTAACCATATACCAAGTCGCGCTGTTTTTATCTTTGTAACCAAATAACAACAAATAAGACCCCCCCGCCCCGCCGGTATAGCGCCGCGGTCGCGCACAGGTTTCTTCTTGAGACTTCGCCGGGTTTTCTCGGCCGGGGTGTGTGAACTTCCCCTTTTTGGGCGGCAAACCTCGCTTTGTCTGCGAGATCGGCGCTTTCGCTGCTCCTTTATGGACCCGCCGCGCCTTGTCAGGGGCACGGCAGGCGAAGCGTTAAGCACCTCGGGGCCTGTGTGTCGCCCCCCATATACAGCATCCTTTGTCTTTTGTCCTGCGCCGTGTATAGGTGCCTCGCCCTACACGGGAAGACAAATGGCCGTTGTCGCCCTAAAACCGCGCCGCGGGTACTCGTTTACCGATCACGCGGTGGCCAACCCGGCCGCGCCTCCCCCCGGCGATCGCCTCGATGGCGAAGTCGACCGGATCGACCGCACCCTGGCCGAAATCCTCGACTATCTCGCCACCCTGAAGCTCCCTGCCCCCAGCGTTTCTGCGGCTTCCACCGCCCCCGCCGGCGTTCTCGGCCCCAGCAGTGATACCCACGGGGTCCCGGGCGCCGACCCGAACGCCCTGGCGATGGATTGGGCCGAGGTATCCGCCGAGTGGGCGGAGCACATGCCGGACACCATACCGCCCAACATCCTCGCCGTCATGGGCATCACCGGCGACCACTGGAGCTCGCGCTGGTGGGCCAACCGGGCGGCCCAAATCGTCGAGGGCCTGCCCGGCGGCCCCGGCGGTCCGGCCCGCGTAGTGGTGGCCGATCACCCGAACTCCCCGGCCTCGCCCGGCGACCTTTGGTGGGACACGGTCTCGGGCCAGCTCTTTGTTTATTATAGCGATCCCAGCTCCAGCCAGTGGGTCCCGGCGACCAACCAGCCGGCACCCGCCGCGGTCGCGGCCCCGGCCCCGCCGGTCCAGGCCAATGTCATCGCGCCTGCCTCCGGCGCCACCGTCACGCTGACCGACACGCGCCCGGTTTACGTCAACAACCCTGCCATTTTGGCGAGCCTGACCCTGCGTCTGCCGGTGGTGACGCTGGGCACGCCTTGGGTGGTCTCCTTTGCCCACCCGGTCACCGTGTTAACCCTGCAGGACAATGCCGGCGGCGCCATCCCGACCGCTCCTGCCTCGGCCTACGGTCCTGGCGCCGCCATCGAGCTGCGCTTTGAAGCCCCCGGATGGATTTACTGGAAATGATGAAACTTCTCAGCCTAGTCCTGGGGCTACTACTGGCTGCGACTTCGGCCTTCGCCCAAAGTCCTTTCCAAGCATCCGGCAACACCGTGACCCTATCGGTGACGGGGGCCACCGCGCGTGTTGCGGTGGCGACTGATGGCTATAACACTGCGATCCGGGTTTTTAACTCGGGTGCTGTGCCGGTATTTCTCGCCTGCGGCGACGTTACTGTGGTGGCAGCGACAACCACTTCGATGCCGATCGCGGCGGGCACGGTCGAAATCCTGGGCTGCGGCAAGGGCTATATCGCCGGGATCAGCGCCGGCACCGCGGCCACCGTCTATCTCACCCCGGGCGCCGGTATATGAGGCTTCTCCCGGCCCTTTTTCTGGCGCTTTTGCTGGCTTTTCCAGCCCAAGCTCGCCTCAAGACAGGCCCGATCGACGCCGGCAGCGGTCATCGCATTAAGTCGGCCACGGTGGTCGACACGATGGCGACCAGCCTGATCGAGGCATACAGTTTCCGCAAGGTGCGCCCGGCCTATGGCGGTCCGCTGGTGAAACTGCGCCGGGCATCGGACAACGCGCTGCTCGACATCCCGACGACATCGAGCGGCGACCTCGACACGTCGGTGGCTGCAACGCATTGCGCCGCGACGACGTGCTACCTCAACACGGTTTACGACCAGAGTGGCGGCAGTCGGCACCTAGTGCAGACGAGCCTGCCGGATCAGCCTCTGTATGTGGCGGACTGCGGCAACGGGCGACCGTGCATGCGGTTGGACGCCACCGATTGGATGCCGGGGACGGGTGCCACGGTGACGCCCGCGACGGGTGTCATGTCGATCTCCGGTGTCGGGAAGCGCAGTGCGGGCACGGGTGGCGTGACCCTATTGCAGCCTGCCGGTGGCGGCAATCTGAGTTTCTTCACGGCCGCCAATGGCGGGCTGATGCTGTTCAGCGCGAGCACGTTCATCCAGGCGCCCGGTGCGGATAACGCGTGGCATGCCGGTGTGGGGACGATTGCTGGCGCATCGAGCGTCTTCCAGATGGACGGGGGTGCTGCGGTCAACGGTACGGTGACGTTGGCGGGGACGGCGGGCAGCCCGATCATGGGCAGCGCGGCCGGGACGGCCTACGATTGGGTCGAGGCGGCGGCCTGGGATAACTACACGCTGACCCTGGCCGAGCGGACGGCGCTGGCGCAGAACCAGCGGGAGTATTGGTTCCCACTGCCGTTGGATAGTTTCGCGCCGAGCGAGGCGTATAGTTTCCGCAAGCTGAAGAGCAGTTACGCCGGTCCCGGCATAAAGCTCCGGCGAGCCAGCGACAACGCCACCCAGGACATCAATTTCCTCGGCTTCACCGGGTTCACCGGCGCGCCGATCGACATGGCGCAGGCGGCGGCGTTTTGCGCCAGCACAACGTGCGCTCTCGACACGGTATACGACCAGAGCGGCAATGCCCGGCACCTTCAGCAGGCGACGGTGGCGAACCAGCCGCTTTACGTCGCGAGCTGTCAGAACGGCTTGCCCTGTGCCCGGTTTGACGGCGTGAACGATAGCATGGCGACGTTTCCGGTTTTGGTGACGCCGGCCACCGGGACGATGACGTTTGCCGGTGTGGCGAAGCGCACGGGCAGCGGCGGTATACCGGCCGTGTTTACGCTGGGCGGCGGCGGCGGCATGTATTTCTCGGACACCGGTACCGGGATGATGCTGTTCAAGGGCGGGCCGATATATGCCTCGCCGCCGCCTGCGGAAGGTGCGTGGCACAGCGCGGTGGGGGTGCAGAACGGCGCGTCGAGCAGCCTTACGGTGGACGGCACCCAGACGAACGGCTCGCTGGTAGCGTCGGCGGTGGCTGACTACCCGGCGATAGGCCAGAGCACGGCAATGGATTGGGTCGAGGGTTTACGCTGGGACAACTACGTCCTGACGGCGGCCGAGCGGGTGTTCGTCACTAATAACCAGCGCGCTTTCTGGGGGTTTTAGTGCGATTTCTTACATTAGTCCTCGTGTGCTTGCTGGCTTGGCCGGCTTGCGCCGATATGTACCAAGACGGGAGCAACGCCAAGCTGCCGGAGGCTCGGATTAACCTCGGGATCGGCACTTACGATCCGGTCAAGGACCACGACGCGCCGACCGACGGAACGACCGACGCGGCGGCGGCGATCAACGCCAGCCTGCAGGATTGTAAGGCAGCCAAGGGTGGCAAGGTAATCCTGCCGCCGAGGCAATACGCGGTGATCGGAGTCGACCTGACCATCCCGGCCGGGTGCTCTCTGGAGATGGCCAGCCCGCCCAGGATGCAGGGGTTTGACGGCATCCGCTACGGCGCCGGCTCACCCGGCATGGTGGGTCTCGACATCACCCAGCCGGCGATCCGGCTGGACGCGGCAAAGACGATCCAGAACCACGGGATGGTGCGCTCACTGGCGATTTTTAAACGCGGGTTGACTTACCCGACTTCGATCCAGGACACGCTGGCTCAGACCACGGCGTTCTCGGGCACGGCGATCGTCAACGCCAGCGACGACACGCAGATCGAGGATGCTTTCATTATCGGGTTCAACACCTGCGTCAGTACCAACAATTTTCAGCGCCCGTATATCCGGCACATTCGGCTGCACTGCAAGAATGGCCTCTACTTCAACGACATTCACGACGTTGGTCACATCACCGACGTGCATGGTTGGGCGTATTACCCGGGCAATGACCCAAACGGGTATGCCGGTGATTTTAAGCAGGTGACGGGTGTTGCAAACAACGGTTCGGGCGCCATCAGGCTGACGCTGAACAACGCGACGGGCGTGGTCACCGGCAATACGGCGGGAGTTCGCAATGTTGCCGGCATGCAGGGCGCCAACGGCGATTGGCCGGTCACGGTAATTGACGGCACGCACGTCGATTTGCAGGGCAGCACTTTTGCCGGGGTGACCAAGCCGGGGACGTGGAACCTGGGCGAGACGTTTGTGCAGATCGCCCTGGCCGACATGAACGGCATCTGGATGGGGCAGACGGTGACCGCCGCCGGCATTGCCGGTGGCACGACGGTACGGGCATTGGACGCGCAGAAGCCGGGGATCTGGCTGTCGAAGCCGACGACGGCTTCTGGTGCGGGTGTGTCCCTGACATTTGGCAATGGCACGTTTAGCGGCACCGGCGGTAGCCTCTTTGTCGACCCGAACCTGGCGGCGATGGAGACGTTCATCAGCGTCACCAACAGCGACCAGATGAACTTCAGCGATATTTTTGTCTTTGGCTGGAAGAAGGGCGTCTATCTGGGCGTCAACAGTATCTGGGCGATATTTCATAATTTCTCGTGCGACAACCACATGGCGCACGCGCCGCACCGTGTTTGCATGTACTGGGACGACAGCGCGCGGCTGAGTTCTTGGATCGGCGGCGAGGCCGGCGGCAACGCCATTGCCTTGGTGGACAAGGCAAGCGGTGGCGTCAATGCGGTTGTCGGGGTGGACATCCGCGAGCCGGTCGAGGTTAACGGCACCTACATGACCGTCAGTCTGCAGGGTGCGGCTGAAGCCATGCTGTCGGGTTTGTATAGCTCCTGCACTAACTGCTCGGCGATGCCCAGCAACATCGCGATCTACCAGGGCGCGGGCCGCAAGCACATCGGCGGCATGTTGCCCAATAGCGATGTGTACCCGCAGAACTTTAACGTCGCACTGGGGGCTACGCTGGTTGCACCAGGTACGACGCTGGCCTGGGACTCACCGTTCAACGACATTCGGATCGGCTGGGCGCCGACGCTGTATATCGGCGGCGCCCCCAGCGCCGGCACGGTTTATGTGGCGCAGCAGGCAGTGGCGCGCAGGCACTGGCCCTGGATCGAAAGCGACATGACGATGGTGTTGTCGACTAAGGGCGGCGGCTCTGGCGGGGTTGCGGTTGGCGGGTTTCCGAATGCCTGCAATTCCTATCCCAGCGGCACCGGCGTAAGTGTTGCGGTCGTGGACAATGCGGTTGGTTTGACGGGCACGCCGTTGTTCGAGCAAGTCAACGGCAGCGCGATCATCAACTTGCGCCAGACCGCCGCGGCCGGGCTGGGTTATGTCACCGACGCGAACCTGGCGAACAACAGTCAGATCCGCGGCCAGTTCAAGTGCGTGCTGAACTGGGTGCAGCGGTGATGGCGCTGGACTTCCCCAACTCGCCAACTAACGGCCAGGTCTACACCGGTCCTACCGGGCTCAGCTGGGTCTGGGACGGGGTCAAATGGACCACCGGCGCCAGCGGCTACGTCCAGCCGATGATCGTCGTCAACCACACCACGGCGTTGCCTGCCGGTTACAGCGGTTTTGCCAGGGTCGAGAACAATACGAACGCGCCGATCACCATCACGCTGCCACCTTCGCCGGTTGCCAGTCAGGAGATCACGCTCAAGGATTGCTACGGCAACGCGAGCACCTACCCGGTCACGATCACCGGTGGCGGACCGGCGATCGAGGGCCAAACGAGCCTGGTCCTCAGCTTTAACTACAGCTGGGTCGACTTGATGTTTACCGGGGCGATGTGGGTGCAGCAGTGAAACACCTCGCTTTCTTCTTTGGCGTTTTGCTCTCCGTTGCGGCCCAGGCGCAGCAAGTGCCGAACCCGGTCAGCGGCCCGCCTAGCAGCGTGATGAACGAGTTGACCTCGTGGAACTCGGTCTACGGCAACGCGCTCAAACACGGCCCGGCCTTTATCACTAACGACATGCCGACGACGATCGGTGTTGATGGCTCGCCGCTTACTGGCCGGAATACCACAGCATTTACCGCCGGACAGATCCTCGATGGCGCGTTTCTGATCCCACCGGGGTCGGGAGGCAAAGCCTATGACGGGCTGCGCGGTATCGCGTTCGCCCCGGCCGCGACGACGATCAACCTGGTCAACGGGGTCGCCGGATATGTCGTCAGCGACGCGGTCACCGCGACCGGCGGGTTCCCAGCCTCGGTGGTTCTGTTTGGCGCCGGCGTGGCGCGCGGCACCGGCGCCAAAGTTTGGGGCCTGAACACCCTGCTTTCCGACACGCTGACCGGTGCAGTCAGCGCCGGCACCGGCAAGTCGTTGAACAACGAGCTGGATTTCAACGTCTCATCGCCGTCGACCACGATCCTTGGGTTGCAGTTTGCCGGTGGCTCGAAGGCGCAGCCGGCTTACGCGCACGCGGTGATTTTGCAGCCGATCGACGGTGTCAACAACGGCTCTGTCGCGAAGTGGACGGACTTCCTGTCGTCCACCGGCGGCTCGACTTGGACCTTTGCTGATATTGGGACCAAGGAGAGAACCGGCACCAGCGTTCACTCGCAGGATGTTGTCTTTAACTTTCTGGGGTCGACCGGAGTTGCCGGCAAAATCGGTCTGGGAGGCAGCGAGAGCGGCGGGCTGGAAATACTGTCGTCGGTTGCCGGCGCTACCAAGATTAGCTTGCTGGGCGGGGCGGGAGCGGCGATCAGCGTGCCGGATCAAGGCGGGTTTATCATCAACAGCCGGGTCGCGATGCTGGGCAACGGCGCCACGTTCAGTCTCGGCGGCGACCCGGCCTGGACCACCCAGAACCTCGGCAATGCCTCGACTGCCGCCCTGAACCTCTACGGCACCAACATCGTGATGAACGGCGTCATCACCACCACCTCGAACGTGCTGGGCGCGGCGATCGGGGCGTTGCTCAACGGGGCCGGGCCAAATGCTGGGACCCTGAGCAACTCCCCGAAAGCAGGTAATCCGACCAAATGGGTGCCTTTTAATGACAACGGCACGCTGCGTTATATCCCGATGTGGTGACCTCAAATGGGTTTTGCCGTTTTTACTGTTTTCCACTTCCGCCTTGGCGCAGGAGCCGCCCCGGGAGCCCCCGGCGATGCGGGGTCTGGCGCTGGCGTTGCAGCAAATGGCGGTTGCCACCGAGCAATACATCGCCGATGTCAACCGGCGCCTCGCCGAGAAAGATACCCAGATTAACGATCTGATCCAGAAGTGCGGCGAGCCGTGCAAAACAGGAGGTAAATAATGGCTGTCGATCTCCAAACCGTGAGCCTGCAAGGCACCTACCGGATCGGGTTCAAACCCCCGGCCGAACGCTCTCTCGCTGCCGGCGAACTCTATATCGAGGTCGGCGCCGGCGCCCCCAAGCTCTGGGTCGGCGCGATGGAAGAGGCCGGCATGGTCGGCAACATGGCGGTGTTCGCTACCGCCGAGGCCGCCCCCCTGGCCCCGCCGGTCAACCGTGATGTCCCGGCGGTGACCCAGGCGGGTGCCGTCCTCAACTGCACGATGGGCAACTGGGACGGCGCCCCCGATACTTACGCTTACCAGTGGCGGCTCGACGGGACGGACACCGGCGACGGCACCGCGAACTACACTTCTGTTCCTGCCGATGTCGGAAAAACCGCGATTTGCACGGTCTCGGCCACCAACGCTGCCGGCACCACTGTGGCGCCGCCGTCGAACCAGGTGATGATCGCGCCAGAAGCTGGCGTCGCAGGGTCGGCCGCCCCCGGGATCGAAATGCAAAGCAGCCCGCCGCCGCAGTCGCAGGTCGAGCCCAAGGCTGAGGCGTACGGCTCGCCGGCGCCGCCGCCCAAGGAAGAGCCCAAGGCCGAGGAACCGCACTCGCGGCGAAACCATCGCTAGGGGGAAGCACTGATGGCGGCGTCCCAGGACCAACCGGCACCGTTGACGGTGTCGTCCCCGCCACCGCACCCGACGATGGCGGTCTTCAGGTGCTTGAAGCAGTCGTTCCGCGACTACCACAGCGGCACCGGCGCGACGATGACGGTGGCGAACCCGGCAGGCCAGTCGCACAGCGCGACCTTGACGATCTCTGGGACCATCGATGTCGACCCCTCGGTCCTGATCTTGCCCCCGGCGGTCTCGGTCAGCCTGACCCAGGCCGGCGCGGTGGTTGCGACCCGCGACGCACCTGTCACCGCGGGGAACCCCGGGACCTATACGACGACGTTCCCGGCGAACACCCTGGCGGCCGGCGCGGCCACCGCGACGGTCACCTCGATCGTCCCGCAAAAGACCGCCACAACGGCGTCTTTCACGATGACGTAGGCTATGTCGCCTGATCTCGCCCGGTATGAGGGGGTCCTCAAACGCCTGATCGCGGTCACCGAGGCCGAGACCTCGATGCTCGCCTTCACTAAACTGATGATGCCCTCACCACGCTACCCGGATGACCCCGATTTCAGCCGGTACGAGGTCCAGCGGTTCCACGAAGTCATGTGCGCCGCCTTGGAAGAGCTGGAAGCGGGCCGGATCAGGCGTTTGATCATCAATCTGCCGCCTCGGCACGGCAAAACTCAGCTCGCCAGCAAGATGTTCACCGCCTGGTTTTCGGGCAAAAACCCCGATAAATCGGTCATTTTCGGCACTTACAACGAGAAATTTAGCCAGGACATCGGTCGCGCCGTGCGCGATATCATGTTGATGCCGCCTTACGCCCAAGTCTTCCCCGGGACCACCCTGAAGACCGACAGTAAAGCCAGCGATCGCCTGGAGACCACCGAGGGCGGCATTTTAGCCTTTGTCGGTCGCGGTGGGACCACCACCGGCCGCGGCGGCGACCTCCTGGTGATCGACGACCCGATCAAAGACCGCATGGAAGCGGACAGTCCGACTATCCGCGACACCCTTTGGACCTGGTTCACCCAGGTTATCGCCTCGCGGCTGATGGACGAGACCGGCCGGATCATGCTGATCCAGACCCGCTGGCACCAGGACGATCTTATCGGCCGATTAACCGACCCCCATAACTCGTACTACGACCCGGAGGAGGCCGCGGAGTGGCGCATCATCGACCTGCCCGCCTTGGCCTTCGACGACGGCAAGGACCCGCTGCGCCGCCAGGTGGGGGAGCCCCTGTGGCCCGGACGATTTGGCAAGACCTATCTCCAAGCCCTGCAGCGCCGCGACGTGCGGGGATTTTCGGCCTTATACCAAGGGCGGCCAAGCCCGGCTGGCGGGACGTTCTTCTCGGTGGACTGGCTCCATACATACCGGCCCAACGATCTGCCCTCTTCGTTGCGGTGTTACGCCGCTTCCGACCACGCGGTCGCCTTAAAGCAAGGGTCGGACAAGACCTGCCTGATGGTGGTCGGGATCGACAAGGATGACCTGATCTGGGTCCTGCCGGACCTGGTGTGGCGGCAGATGAACGCCGAGCAGACGGTCGAGAGTATGTTACGCATGATGAAGGCCCACAGGCCCTTATTTTGGTGGGCCGAGCGCGGTCATATCAGTAAGTCGATCGGGCCGTTCCTGCGCAAACGTATGCTTGAAACGCACACGTTTTGCTCTCTCATCGAGATGCAGCCGATCGCGGATAAACAAACCCGGGCGCAGTCGATCCAGGGAAGATTAAGCATGAACCGGGTGCGGTTTCCCGAAAGGGCGCCCTGGTGGCCTGCGGCGCGGGACCAGATGCTGAAGTTCCCTTACGACGCGCACGACGATTTCGTCGACACCTTGGCCTACATCGGCCTCGGCCTGACCCTTCAGGTCGGGGCCAGCGACCGCAAAGAGCCGACCGCCGACCTGCCGCTCGAAAACACCTATGCCTGGCTCAAAATGCAGCGCGAGCAGGCCGAGCGCAGCGTGAAACTGGGTTTTGCCTCGGGAGGTTGGTAATGACGGCAGGTATCTGGTTCTGGATCTTCTTCGTGATCTCGATCGTCTTTAGTGGCGGCTGGTACTGGCGCAATCAAACGGTACTGCAGCCTTATGGGCCTTTCAGTTTGATCTTTTTCATCTTGATCGGGCTCTTGGGCTGGGGTGTTTTTGGGGCACCCATTAGGTGAGCGATCTCGGGACCCCTCCCATGATGGGACCACCGGGACCAATGGCCCCGGGACCACCCGGTATGGGACCGGACCCGACCCAGCTGGTCACGCAGGACCAATCCTTCGTCAACCGCGACCGCCCGACCCCGGACGAGCCGCGGCGCAAGCTCGTCAACCGCTGGCAGGACCGGGTCAAGCGCGCCAAGCGGCACTGGCGCATGCCCTTCAAGCGGATGCGCGAGAACATGGAGTTTGTCGAGGGGAGGCAGTGGCCCGAGATCGCCAAATCCGAAAAGCGCGACGACCGCTACGTCGCGAACATTTGCATCCGGCACGTCCTGCAGCGTACTGCCGAGCTCTACCCGAACAACCCGACGATGCAGGCGAAGTCCAAGCCCAAGCTCATCGCCACGGTGTGGGACGGCTCCGAACAGCAGCTCCTGCAGGCGCAGCAATCGATGCAGATGGCGGCGCAGTCCGGCATGCCGCCCGACCCCAACTCGATGGCGATCTTGCAGGACGCCGCCACCGTCAAGCAGTTCGACCAGATCACCGCCAAGGTCGGGCGTACTTTAGAACTGCTCTACGATTACAACATCCAGGAGCAAAACCACTCCTTCAAGCAGTCGATGAAGATGTCGATCCGCAGGAGCATCATCACCGGGGTCGGTTACGTCAAACTAGGGTTTCAGCGGGCGATGCAGATGGCGCCCGAAGTCGAGCACCGGATCGCCGATATGTCGGAGCGGTTGGCCAACATCGAGCGCCTGGCCGGCGATCTCTCGGATGACGAGATCCAACCCGATAGCGCCGACGCCGAGAGCCTGAAAATTGCGATCCAGAGCCTGGCCCAAGAGGGCCAGCTGATCGTGCGGGAAGGTCTCACGTTCGATTATCCCGACAGTACCGCGATTATCCCCGACCCGCGCTGCCGCACCTTGAAAGGCTTTCTCGGTGCCGACTGGGTGGCGCAAGAGTATTTGCTGACCGAAGACGAGATCGAAGAGATCTACATGGTCGATGTCGGCACCTCTTATACCGCCTACAACGAGAACGGTCAGACCACCGGTTTTGAGCCCTCGGGCGAGCAGCACTACTACGCCGGCAGCGGCGACAGCGACGGTCTGGTGGCGCCGAGCCTGGCTTGCGTCTGGGAGATCTACAACCGCAAGGACGGCAGCGTGTACGTCGTCTGCGACGGCTATCCGGACTTCCTGCAGGAACCGGGGCCGCCGGAGACCCAGACCACCCGGTTCTGGCCGTGGTTCAGTATCGTTCTCAACGAGGGCTACGACGAGAAGACCCTCTTCCCGCAGTCGGACATCGACCTGGTGCGCGACATGCAGCTTGAGCTCAACCGGGCGCGCCAGGGTCTTAGGGAACACCGCCGCGCCAACCGCCCGAAGACCGCGGTGGCGGCGGGTCTCCTGGAGGAGCCCGATCTTGAAAAGCTCCGCACCCACCCGGCCAACGCGCTACTGGAGCTCAATGCCTTGGCCCCGGGGCAGAAAATCGACGACGTATTGCAGGTCATCCATATGCCGCCGATCGATGCGGCGGTTTACGATACGGGTCCGGTTTTTGAGGATGTCCTTCGGGTCCTGGGGTCCGACCAAGCCGATCAAGGCACTACCTCGAACGCCACGGCAACCGAGGTTTCGGTCGCTCAGTTCTCTCAGAACACCGACCTGACTTCGACGATCGACGACATCAACGACGTGATGACCGAGATGGCCCAGGCCGCGAGCCAGATCCTCGTCCTCAACGTCAGCCAGGAGACCGTCACCAAGATCGTCGGCCCCGGCGCGGTGTGGCCGATGTTGGACAAGCAGACCGTCGCCGAGAACGTCTGGCTGGAAGTGGACGTGGGCGCCAACGGCCCGCCCGACCGGCAGCAGGACGTGCAGATGCTGACCCAGCTGGTGCCCCTCCTGCAGCGCATCCCGGGGATTAACCCGGAGTGGCTGGCCCGCCAGTTGATCAACCGGATGGGCGATAGCCTCGACCTTAGCGAAGCCTTCTCCGAGGGCGTCCCCAGCATGGAAGCCTTGAACCAGCTGATGGGGCGCCCGCCAGCCCCGCCCGCCGGCCCCGAGAGGGGACCGGCGGGCGAGGGTGGCCCCGAGGGGGCCGGCCGCGGCCCTCCCCGGCCGCCTGACCCCGGCGCCGATCCTAACGCACAGGGGCCGGTGGGTGCCACCAACGCGCTGACCGGTCCCGGGACCGCAGGGGCACTGGGACCACGGGTGCCGCCGCTTCAGGTCTACGGCCGCAACGGCAACCGCCCCGGCCTGGGCGGCGGCATGCCGCGCGGCGCCACCAGCAACCCGGGGTTCCCGACGCCATGATCCTGCTGACCGCTGCCTTGGTCCTGGTGCTGTTGCACCGGGCTGACGGTGGTCAGGTTCATGTCGCTGCGGGGCAGGTCACGTCGCTGCATGATAGGCCGGAGATTGGGGTGCGAGTGGTCAATCGCGCGGCGAAGTGCGTGATCTGGCTGGCTGACGGCAAGGTGCTGGCGGTGCTGGAGCCGTGCGACGTGGTCCGGAAATTGTTGGCCGAGGCGGGCAGCGCCCCATAGCTTGTGTCCTTCGCAGGACAAAACCCTAGACATGCACCCTACAAACGCCCATAAGCTCTTGCCGGAACACAAGGATCGGCAAGACCTTGTCGGACGACAACTCGACCCCAGACGTAGCGGCGCCCTCGTCAGGCGCACCCGAACCTTCAGCACCGGCGCAGCCAT
>Ga0097621_100000077_pt1 | contig 50999 bp, 66 predicted proteins | sample KBSMisM72_FD_73165 | JGI IMG/M metagenome (GOLD analysis project Ga0097621, IMG submission 73165) | Miscanthus rhizosphere microbial communities from Kellogg Biological Station, Michigan, USA - KBS Miscanthus M7-2 (version 2) (version 2) | ecosystem: Host-associated > Plants > Roots >... | reverse complement strand
CGACGGCTGCATTCCGCTCGCCGCATACTCGTCGGCCAGGTTCTCGGGCGTGTGCTTCGGCGGCGGCGATTTGTACGCGGAGGCGCGGACCAGCTCCTCGATAAACTCGACGTGGCGCTTGGCCGCCTCGACGCGGAACGGATCGCCATCCTTGACGGCTTCGGCGTGCATCGCGGTCGCCTGATCGTGCGCCGCCTGCATTGCCGCGTTCATCTTCGGCAGCGGTGGTTTCGCCGGCGTTTCGCCATTTGCGGCCGCAACGGGCTCAATAGGATCCCCGCCAGGCGATTCCGGCGGCTCGCCTGATGGTGTAGGACCCGGCCTTTCACCTTTGTCGAAGAAATCCGCCGGCAGCGTGTCGGGCGCGGCGCCGACGTCGATGGGCTCAGGCGTGGCGCCGATTTGCTTCTGGCCGTTGCCCTCTGTGCGGCGGCGAATGATCTCGCGCGCGATATCGGCCTTGGTGGTTTTCTCTTGGGCGCGGTTGGCTCGATTGGCTTCCATCACGAGCTCGTCGTCCGACATTTTGGTGTAGTCGGGTACAACGCGCGCGCGGGTGTCCTGCGCCTTGCCGTATTTGCCGCCTTCGCGGAACTGGTCGGCGAACACGTTCCACTCGCCCGCGGCCGTGATCGCCGAGTCTTTGGCGTGTGCGGTGGCGAAGTAGGCGAGCATCGCGTCGGCAGTAGCAAAGCCGAGATTCTCGGCTATGCCGCTCAGGTCGCGGGCTTTGACGGCTTGCGCCAGCGCGGGCACATGCTCAACGAGCTGCTTTCCGGCTTGCGTCGCGAAGTACGCCGAAAGTCCCGCGTTCAAGGTCTGCGCGCCGGCGCGAACCAGCGCGCTACCGCCTTGCGCGGCGGCGCCCAGGCCCGCGGTCGCCGCTCCGATCGCCAGATTTTCCGGCGCGGTCAGGCCGGCGGCCGTCTTGGCGATCGCCGCATGGAACTGGAACGGTCCAACTAAAAACTTGTTCAGCTCGTCGACGGGCTTCGAGACAAATTCCGGCGGCTGGCTCAGAATCTCGTGCGCGGTTTTGAAGTCGCCAGCCTGCAGCGCCTCGATGCCTTGCTCGTACCCGGGCTTGGCCGGCCGCTGCACGTTCGCCGTGGGTTGCGTGAGCTGCGGATTGATGAACCCCGCGCCCCGCTTTTCGCCGACTGGCTGCCCGGGAAAGTCCGGATCTATCTCGCCTGGCTGATACGGCGGCTGCTTGATTTTCGGGCTTCCTACCTGAACAGGTCGAGGCGTCCCTACCGGCGGCGACTGCAGGCCGCTCGGAATCGGCGCCTGTGGCTGTTTCTTTAGCAGTTGGTCGATATACTGCTGCGCCTCGCGCTCGGCGAGCTGCTGCGCCTCCTCTGGCGACGGCAGCGCGCTTGTAGGATCGTTCGGGTCGGCCAGCGGCCCGCTGAATTTCGGCGTTTCATCGGCCACGACTTTGCCGCGCTTGTCGATGAGGCGGTAGCCGTCCCAATGCGGCGCGTCGGGCGTCGCATATTGCGACTGGTCGCTGAACGTGGGATGGTTCGGCTTTTTCCAGGTGTCGGGAAAGTGCCCGTTTTCGGCGGGCGTCGCGCCACCCTTGAAAGCGCCGCGCAGGTCGTAGTCTTCGCCCGAATCGTTCGGCGCGTTGAGTTTCTTCCACTGTTGAAATTGGTTTTCTTCCGGCGCGGTGAGCTGCGTTTCGTACGGCCCGGGCCCAGCGAAGCGCACGCTGAAATCGTCCGGTATCGTCAGATCGCGCTCGCCGATCGAGACTTTGAAATCTTCGGGCTTGGGCGCGGGCCCGAGCGGCTGCCGCGGCCGCGGCGTCTCGGCGATCGCCGCCGGCGGCGCCGCCTTCTGGTCGAAGAAATCCGCCGGCAGACGGTCGGGCGCAGGGGCTTCCTTGGCGGCCTGGCCGTCAAAGAAATCAGCGGGTAGCGTGTCGGGCGTGTTCTGCGGCACAGATCACTTGGCGACTTTCTGCCCCACCCATTGGCCGCCGGTGAAAACGTAATCGCGTCCACCGTAGCTTTGTTTTTCGCCGTCGTAGTGCTTCACGGGCGCAGCCTGCTTTTGCGCGCCATCAGTTGCCGGCGCGGCCGCGGCCGGATCAACAGCGGGCGCTGCGGCCTGGCCGCCGCCGGCGAATTGCATAATGCGCGCGTGTTGGCGATCGAACAGCGATTTGATTTTTGTCTGATTGTCGGCGAGCTTCGCTTTCAGTCTTGCCGCCGTCTCGGGTGTAACTTTCATCGACTTACCGGATGTCTTCGGCAGCGGCACTTTCGGAGTTCCCTTGGCGGGGGGCTCAACATCGACGAGCGCTGATTGCACCATGCTGTCGGTTGCCTTGCCAGCGCTGCCGGCCGTTAGCGCGGCGCCGATGGCGCGATTCTGAGAGTGGAACGCCTGCATCTGGCGGTCGAGGTCGTCGACTTCCGCCTGTGCTTCTTTCTGCGCTTTTGTCTGCGCCGCCGTTGCTTTCGCCTCGTCCTGTTTTTTCTGCCGGTCGACTTGACTCTGCTGGTATGGCGTCATCTCGCCGGTCTTCTTAGCGGCGGGCTCAGGCAGGCCCAGCGTGTCGGATACCGTGATCTTTCCGTCGCCGGCGACTTGCGTAATGCGGCCGCCGCCCTCCTTGGTAAGAAATGTCTTCGGCGCGGTCGGCTTGGGCGCCGGCGGATTTACGGATTTGAGCACCTGGCCCAGCGCGCCGCCGGAATTGGGCCCCTGCATGACGCGCGAGCCGCGCGGCAGCCCCGACTTGTCGGCCATCTGGTCGGTGATAGGAATGCCCATCACGTTGAAGGAGTCTTGCGCCTGCTGCTTTTTGCCCTTGGTGATGGCTGCCTGTTTCCGCTCGGCCAGTGTGCTCTCGTAGTCGAGCTTGTCGGCCGTGGTCTGCTTGGCGGTGTCGCGCGCGCGAGCCCGCAGCACGGCGTCGGAATCGCGCACGTACTTGTCGCCCTTGTAGGTCGCCATACGCGTCTTGATATCGCTCTTAACGGGCGCGTCGATGGTTGTTCCTGGAACCATCGAACCGGCGCCGCCCGGGACCGCGGCAGGCCCGAGGCTCTGGCCCGTTGCCGCTTCCGCTTCCTGGTCCGGAGTGATCGGCTTGTATCCGCGGTCGGCGAGCGACATTTTCGTTTGCAGGTCGCGTACCGCGGTGTTCTCGTCGTCGCGCGCTTTCTGCTGTTCGAGCGCCTGCTGATTGAGCCGCTCGCCCTTGATCGCATGCGCGAGCTGAAACCCTTGCATCAGGCCTGAAACAACCGGATTGATCGGACTCGACATTATTCCCCCCCGTCGCCGATGTAGTCAGAGGCCGCCGGCCCCGTGGATCCCCAGCCGCCGCTACTGCGGCCGCCTGGCGCGACGCCGCCGTTCAAAAAGTGGTTCAGCGAATAAAGCAGCGTGGCGGTTTCCGCCGCGCCGCCGATCGCGCCGCCGAGGGGCCCGCCCGGGGTGTTCTGTGTCGTCTCGCTCCCGGGCGTGTGGAAGCCGAACGATTGCGCCTGGTCGAGCGTGCGGTTGTTCTGGTCGATCTGCAGGCCGGCAAATTTGCTTTCGAGGTCGCCCTGCGCGCCGGCTTTGGCGGTCGCCAGAGCCTTGCTGTTGGTAACGAGCTTGCCCGAGCTGCCGAAGCCGCGCGCGGCCAGGCGCGCCTCGAGGCCGGTCTGCGCGGAGTCAAAGTCTTTATTGACTCGCGACGCCGCCGCCACTTTCAGCGGGTTCAGGTTCACCGGATTTTTCAGGCGGTCTTCGAGCGTCCCCGCTACCGACGACTGGAGCGCCGTTTGTTCCGGCGTGTACAGGGGCTTGGTTTCGGTTTTCTTCGGCTTCGACAGGAGGCCGCCCGCCAGGGACGCTCCCCCCGTGATCGCCGCCCCGATTAGTGCGGTAGGCATAGAAGTTTTCCTTGAGAAGTCCGAGCGCGACCATATCGGCCGGCTTGCCGCCGAATCGCAAGGTGTGTTTGAGTAGCTTTCCCTCAACCTCTCCACCCAGCGCGCGGACTAGCGCAATCACCTGGCTGTTGTCGGCGAACACGTTAGAACACACCTTGCCGACACCGCTCGCGAACACTTGCGCGAACACCAGGTCTAAAGCTGTCTCGGTAGTCTCCCGCCCCCAAAACGATTTCTTGAACAACAAATGCGCGACGGCCAGGTACTCGCTGGCCAGGTCGATCCAGACCATGCCGCCCAGCTCACCCTCGCGATACACCGCCCACGTGCGCGCGCCGGCGGCCAGCTCCGTTTGTCGCTCGACAAATTCGTTCATCGACTGCGGGCAAAAGTCGTCATACACTCGCCCGCGAAACGCTTCCATCCACAGCCACACGCGCGGCCACTCCCGCGTCGGAAACGGCGAAGCTACGCGGATGTCGGATGTTGGATGTTGGATGTTGGTCAACATCGCGCGCGCGCCGGTTTCGGTTTCAACTAACATCCAAAATCCAAAATCCAAAATCCGCCTTTCAAAAGACGTAGCCCGTGATGATGCCGCCGGAAACGACAAACACCGTCCCCACGCGCACCGGCAAGTTGCCCGAGATTCCCGGCGTGCCATTCGGCGCGCGTACGATCGCGCCAGTCAGATCCACCGTGTCGCCGAGCGCGAGCAGCTTGGGCGCGGTAGCCGTGCCGATCACCGGCCGGCCAGGCGACCCACTCAATTCGGTTGTGGCGACCGAGGCCTTTGCGGCGGCCGCGGCCGCGGGCTCGATCGAGTCGGCCAGGCGCCGCAGGCGGTCGTTGACCGTAGCCACCGCGTCGGGCTTGGAAAAGTCCGTGTCCGGAGGCAGCGGGATTAGTTTGCTGGCCATCAGCGCGCCACCGGTACATCCACGAAGTCGAACAGTTCAGGGGTCGGGTGCATGGGCAGCTTTACGTTTGTCCACTGGTCGGCGGTCGGCGGAATCGGCAGCTTAACCTCGCTGAATTTCTCCGCAGTCGCCTCGATAGGCAGCTTGTACTCGGTAAACTCGTTGGCCGTGGGCGCGATCGGCAGCGCGTACCAGGCCCACTGTGCAGCCGTGCCCAGCGTTCGCGCGTAGACGCGGCCGCCGAACAGGAACACCACGCCGCCGCTCGTCACTTTCACCTGATACTTTTTCCCCTTGGTGGTGCCGAGCAGGCGAATCTTGACGGTGCGCCGCGAGGCGGAAACAGGGACCGGCCGCGTTTCGCGTTCCGCGAGCGCGTTACCTGGAAGATCGGTATACAGGTGCAGCGTCGCGCCGGCGGGCGCGTGATAGTCAAACTCGACGATGCCGAACAGCGCGACCGACTCGAACATCTATATGCCGATCGAAAGCGGCAGGGAATCCCATACCTCGCCGTTTCCGCCAAAAAACCAAACGCCGATATCGAGGACGCGCAGCACGCCCCCGAACAGCTTCACCACGCCGGCCGAGGCCGCATGGAACTGTACGAGGGTGCCGTAAATGTTATCGAGCGGCAAAGTGAAGGTCTGCCGGCCCACGGTCGCGGGAAACACGAGCGTGGCGGCCACGGCGAGCGCGCCCTGCGTGTTGCCCACCACGTCAGAGAGTACTTGCATGGTGAGGCCGGCGGGCGCGTCGTAGTACAGCTCAAGGTCTTTGAGCTGCTTTAACCGAACCATCCCGGGCATCTAGTTCAGCCCCACGTTGATAGGCAGCGTCAAAAAGATTTCCCCTCGCGTGTTGTCGATGTATTCGCCAAATGGCAATATCCGAAGCCGCACGCCGTACAAACGAAAAGTGGATCCGGTTGGCGCAAGCGCGGTGACGCGCAGCAAACGCCCTTCGAGCGTCGGGACAACCGGAATCCTGAGAACTTGCCGGCCGATGGTGGGGTCGACGGTGGCGACGAAGGTGGTAAACCCGGGGCCCGGGCGATCGCCCGCCACTGCTAGGGTTATCGGCCCGCCGCCGGCGTCGGGATAATCAATGTCGATTTCGGCCTCGTCGACGGCCTTTACGTTTTGGGTTCCGAGGTCGGTTTCGTCCGAGTCGTAGGTCGCCGAATTGCGCGGTTCAATGAAGTAATGAACGAAGACCTTGTAAAGCGTGACGGGCCCGCCGCCGGCGTCGCCGCCGTCGATCCTGATGGCGATGTTGCGCGCCTGGATGCCGAGCTGGTCGCTGGCGAAAGCCAGCTTGAAGGTCGACACCGTGCGGTTGGTCGAACTGAACGTGCCGAGCGCTTCCGAGCTGGCCAGCAGTTTAGTCGGCGCAGGACCTGTGCCGCCGTTGTAAAAGGCGGCAACCGTCATTAACGCGCCTTGCGTGTTGTGCTCGATCACAACATCGGCGTAGGTCTTGAGGTTGTCGGGGTGGCCCTGGTCCTTGTACCCGGAGTGATACGCGCAGTAAATGCCGCGGCCCGAATCGGTCGGGCCCTCTTCCATCGAGTACACCGCCGAGCCGGCCGTCGAGACACAGCCCAGCAGGAGGCCGTTTTGCCCCTCGTCGAGCAGCGCGGTAACACCGCGACTATCAGATCCCCAGTTGTCGGCCCCCAATTCGCAAGTGATGCCGCGGTTGGGCAGCTCCGCGCCCGTGGCGCAATAGAAGAAATACAAGCGGCCGTTGCGGTGGCCGAGCCGGTTGTATTCGCGGAAGCCCGGATCCTGATTCAGCGCGACGGCCGTGGAGAAAGCAAAGCCGGCATCCTCCGGTTGCTCGCCCAGAAAAAGCCGGTCGAGCTTGCCGGTGATCTTGGTTGCTACCTCGCCGTTGTACTCGTACAGCCCCTCTTTGCCCTGAAAGTAATCTTTGCTGCCGACGCTGATCGGCGGGCTCAGCGCGCCCACTGCGCCGGTGACGCGCTCGATTTCGGAATTGGGGTCGTCCGGATCGCCCACCAGGCGCCAGATAGAGGAGTCCTTGAAGATGCTCGCCACGCGCGGCCGGATGGTGACACCGACGATCTCCTCGCCCAGCTCGCCCAGGTCGGCGTGGTTTCCTTCGTCCAGCTCGGCGCCAGGCCAGCTTTGCGGCCGTAGCAGCGCGGACCAGAACAGGCGGTTTGGCCCGCCGCGCTCCGGGTGCGTGGGGTCATACCGAACGCCCCAGGCCAGTAGATGCTCGTAGAACGGTCCCGCCAAGCCGCTGCCCGCCGGCGGCGGCGCGTCGTTGGCCTCGAGCGCGATATCAAGGTCGGTGATGGAAAGGTCGTCGAGGTTCGAGGCTGCGTCGCCGTTGTCGACGAAGTTGGCCCCGATCGCATACGGCGCGACATTGAGGCGAAGGGTGTCCTGCAGCGTGTTGCCCGAGCGGTAGACGTTCCAGCCCACCGCGCCCAGGCTCGCCGGCGGCGAAAGAATGGTTATGATCTGATTGGGTACGGCTATGGGCGCGGTGTCGGCGCCCGTGGGGCTCGAAACAGATTCGAGGCCATAGGCGTCGACGTACGTTGTCCAATAGGTGTAAACCTGGTCGAGTACCAGGCCGAAGCCGCCGCCCCCCAGCGTTGGCACGAGCGTAGGCGGCGCGGCGGGCCCGGGGATTGTCCAGGGAAGCAGGGTTGTGCCGTCGTCGCGCTTCTGCGCGGTGTGCGACATGGCCCACAGCAGGCCCTTGTAGCTCACCATGCCGATGCGGTTTCCGAACCCGAAGCCGAAGGTGCCAAGGTTGGTCGCGTTGCGCCACAGGCCGCCAAGGTAGGTTGCCGAGTAGCGCCGCGGCGTGGGTCCTTTCACTTCGCAAAACTGGCGCACCGCGCCGGTGTTGAAGATCGGCGGCCCGTGGCCGAGGCGCTGGCGCAGCGCGCCCGCGGAAGTGACGCGGAAGTTTTCGAGCTGCAGCGCGTCGGCCGGCCCGATCAGATCACCAGGCGGGAGGAGGTTCCAGCCACCCGTGAGCACGTTGTCGACTTGCCGCTCGTAAACCGATCCCTTCAACGTGGCCTCCGGCCGATGTTGGATGTTGGATGTTGGATGTTGGTTCGCAGCGCGTCAACGTATTGCCCGAGGCGCGCGATGGCGCACGCAACCAAAATCCAAAATCCAACATCCAAAATCGTTCTTGTCATTGCGCCGGCCCCCAATAGTCGAGCGCGACCTTCTCGAACAAACTCGCGATGCCCCGCGCGGCCGCGGCAATGTCGGGCGCGTAAAAGTCGCCCTCTTTGCTGTAGGCTTCGGCGATCGCGTAAAGCTCGAGGTACGGTTGCAGGCTCGTCGGCAGCGGTACGGTGGTGTGGGTTTTCGCGCAGTCGAGCGACGTCGGCCAGCCGTGATAGATCAGCCAGAGCGCGCGCGCCTGGTCCGGAACAGGCGCGAGGCCAATCCGCGCCGTTAGTGTGTCCTCGTACCAGCGTTGGGCGGCCGCCTGGCGCGTCTGCCAGCGCGAATCGCGCGCGGCCAGCTCGCCGGTCGTCGCGGCGCGCAGCGGCTTACTGTCATAACTGGCGTGGATCGTAGAGACGTGCTGCGCAGGCAGCGAGTACGTGGGCGTGCCGGCGACCGTTACCGTGTCGATCGAGCGGCCGACAAACAGCGCGACCAGGCGCGCGAGCTTCTTCACGCCGGCGTCGAGCCATTGAATCAGCTCGCATTCGGACCAGCCCACCAGGTCGGCGATCGCGCCGGCATGCAGCGGCGCGAGCAGGTTTTGCACGATGTTGTTTACGTCGACGGTGGTTGTCGTCGGGTTGGCGTCGGACTCACCCGGAAGCAAACTAGGCAAGTTGGCCCCCTTGTACTGGTAGTCTCAATATGCTTCTAGCCCTAGTAAACACTGGGGTCTGAGCACATACTAGAGCTATCCCATGCCACGCTCTGCTGAAGCGATTTCTGCAAATGTTCGCGCCTACAACGAGCGGCGCAGACTGGTCTACCTTGACCCTCCCGCTCACGCCGCTGTCGACTGGTCCACCCTGCGATTCGGCGAGCGGTGCGAAGTGAAAGTCACATGCCCCGTGTGCGGCGATCAGCGGTTCACTGGCGCTTCGCCGGTTCTCCACAGGATCAGGACTGGCGTGTTCACGGGAAGGTGCAAGCTCGACACGAGGATTGGCGTACGCCTTAAGCCTTCGAGTGTCATCGTTCATCCGCAGGTCGACTGGCAGGACACGCGCTACTTGGCGAACGGTCGCAAGCATCGCTTGCGATACGTCGCCATCGTCTGCCCAAAGTGTGACGGCCGCAGATACCAGCAGGCCTGCTCGATCGAGGCTTACATCACGTCTGGAACGTTTAGCGGCATCTGTAGACCGTGCCGCGACGCCGGCATGGTCGTTGGTGAAGGCAGAACCTTTTTGGGGGGCTACGTCGTTCTCCACCGGTCGGCCGTTTCGCCCGCAGATCTTTGGCTGTTTGACGGCACTGCGTCCGCCGGCAATCCCAAGCATGTTTACGAACACCGCCTGGTGATGGCGAAGGTTCTTGGTCGACCTTTGAACGCTAACGAACTGGTGGACCATCGCGACGGACAGCACGGCAACAACGAGCCCGACAACCTTCGCCTTTACGTTCGCGGCAAGCAGGAACCCGGTTCCGCGCCGGGACATGGCACCTACTATCACGAGTGGCAACTGGCCCTCGCGCGGGTTCGCGAGCTGGAAGCTCATGCGGCCTTCTTCGGAGCGGCCAGCTCCTTGAGTAGTCGGGACACATCCTGAGAGCGCAATTCAAAGGGAACGGAATCGTAAGCGGATCCGATCGAACGCGCGCGCACGAAGTCGGATAGCTTCGAGGCGTCCGCGGCAAACTCGGCCAGCAGCGGCAACACCTTCTGCAGCTCCTGCCCGCCTTCCTTGAGCCGGATCCAGACCAGCGCGAACTTGACCAGATCCTCGTGGTACTCTTCTGGAACTATCGGAGAATCAGCGCCGGCAACCAGCGGCGGCGGCTCATAGGCGTAGGTGAGCTGAGCGTCCACATCCGCCGTTGGTTGCTGCCAGATCACCAGCAGATTCAAGCCAAGCGCCACGTAACGCGACGGCGGATCCACGCCGTCGGCCGGCGAAGGCCGATCCGTCGTAATCATCCAATTCACGTCGATCGCGTCGAGGTCGGCGATGCGGCTCGGCCGAAGGCGCGCCAGCGGATAGCCCGAAACCAGGCGCAGCGGCCGCAGGTAGTCGGGCGCCAGATTCCGGATCCCGTAAAAACACTTGTTGGCCGAAAGCGTGATGGTGATGGTTCGCTCGAGGTAGAGCGTAAGAAGACACAGCAGCGAATAGCCGGCGTTGATGGCGCGCGCGACTTCGGGCTCCGGAGTTGTCGGCGCGCCGGGGTCTTGCTCCAGCCGCTCCCACACGCGCTTTTCCAGCGCAGTCAGGTTCACGGGCGCGCCTCGCAGCGAACCAACATCCAACATCCAACATCCAACATCGGCTCTCTCACATCCGGACTCCGCGGCCGTAGCGCGCGCTGCGCGCGATGCGGTGCCGCGTGTACTGCTCGGCCATGCGGATCTGTTGCGGCCCGCGCAGCTTGGCGTCGGCGATGAGCATTTTGTTGATTTCCAGCTCGGCCGACGCGGTGTAAGCCAGCCCGCCGTTGTAGTTTTTCTTGTCGGCTTCGACTGCCGCGCGCGCCAGGTCCTGCAGCGCCTTGGTGGAAACCCACGGCAGTATTTCAACTTCGGTGTCGCCCTCCGTCAGAACGGGCACGCTCCGAATGTAGGTGTACGGGTAGCCGGCGGCGTAGGCGGGAATCGGATAGAGGCGCGCGCGCTTGCGGTCGTTCTCCTCGTCCGCGTTCAGCTCCGGAAACGGCGCGGGCGTGACGATGGAGTAAATCTGAGGCTCGGCGAAAACGCTCGCCGCGCTGCACATCCGTTCGACGTCCTTACGGTCCCAATGCACCAGCTCGCGCGCGATGCGTTGGTTGCGCGCGTAGAACGGCCGCGAGTAATCATCAGGCAGCTCGTAAATGTCCTGAAAGAGCTTGAATCCGGACGTCGCGCTACTGCCGCCCTCGAACGGCCGGTCGAGCGCCCCGTGTGTCGCGTCGATGAAGTTGAAGCGATAGGTTTCCTGGCGCCCGGGAATGTAGACGCCCCGCTGATTCATGGCCGCGGTGAACACCGTACCCGTGCCGGTGAACAGGCGCGAGGCGGCGACCAGCGCGATCGTGCCGGTTTCGTACGGCGCGTCGGTCTGAATCCAGCCATCAGCTTCGAGGCCTTTCCAGCTATGGCGGCCCGCGATCGACTGGTAGGCGTCGTTAATGAACCCGTCGAGCACATCGGGGTCAGTACCCGGGCAGCGCTTCGTCAGTTGAAAACGGATTTCGCCGAAGGTCATCTATTGCACCGTCGAGGGGTACAGCGCCTCGAACGTCAGATGGTCGAGGGTCACTGTGTTGCTCGCCGAGGCCGAGCCCCATTTCGCGGTCAGCGTGAGAACCTTGGCCGCGGTGGTGTCGATGCCCTGCGAGCCGACGACTTCGGAGGCGACCGTCGAGTTAGTGCCGCTGAATCCGCCGGTTGTGCCGACGCAATCGCCGATGAGCAGCGCGCCGCCGGCGCCGCTGGTGTTGACCCCGTACGAGCAGTCGAGCGAGAACGCATCGCCCGTAACGGCGCTCGCGGTGGTAAACGTGAGCTTACCCACCGAGAGCGTGCCGAGCTTGAATTGAAAGGACAGGGTAGGGGTGCCGGTGGTGTTATAGCGGCCGCTCGCGCGCATGCGGCCGATCATTCCCACCGAACTCATGGTGTTTGCGGGAATTGTGTAGGAATTCGCGAAAGCTGTTTCTACCGTGGTGTTGGCGATCGCGGCGGGGTTCGACACGCCGGCATAGTGCAGCGGCATGTTGCGCATGTGGCCGAACCAGTTTCCCGAGCTGTCGTAGCCCATGGCGAAGGCCTGCAGCGAATAAATATCCTGCGCGAACTCGCCGGTTGTCAGTGGAAGGAAGAAGTTTTTATTCGTCGGCGCAAAGCCGGCCGTCGCCGTAACCAGGCCGAGTACGGGCGAATGAAAGAAACTGTTGGCTTGCGGCATCGCCGCGCCACCCGATCCAACCGCGGTGAATTTGATGGCGCTTCCGCCGTTGGTATAGGTGATGGTGCCGTAGAAATCGTTGTTGTCGGCAAAGCGCAGCTCCAGGCCCGTACCGCTCGCCGCCCCGTTGAGGAAAGTCGAGTTAATGAAATGATTTGAGGCGAAATCGAAAATACTCAGCGTGTCGACGACGGCCTGGCCGAACTGCCCCGCGACGGAAGTAGCATCGCCGGCCGAGGCGGTGACAATCACCTGGTCAAACTCGTTGTTATTGCAGCCTGTGACCATGGCGGGGAAATTGAAGTCGACGGCCATGGCCCGCACCCCGCGCGCAACCCAGTTGATGACGCCCACGCGCCGGTACGTCGACAGGTAGGAATGCACAATGTCGAGGCCGATATCGGCGACGCTGTTGGCGTCGATTAAAAAATCCTCGAGGCGCACGTTGCCGATGGGCCCCATGACCTTGAGTACGGTGCCGCCCGAAGCGCCGCCCCATTTGAGGGTCGTGCCGCCAGGCGTGGGTAGCGCGACGTCGGCGCCGCGGCCGCTCGACTGCCCAATCAACGTAATGCCGTCGATGGTGCTCTTGGTGGTGGCCGTGCCGTCGCCAACAAAGATCGTGGCGTAAATGTTGACGATGCCCCGTTGCAGCAGCAGGCCCGCGCCGGCGGCCGGCAGTAGGTTCATCGCCTCCTTGACGCCCGAGGTTCCGGATTTGATGGTGTAGGCGCCGCTGTGCGTGTTGGCCGCGGTGAATACCACCGTGCCCGTCGCCAGGCCTGATGTGCAGGTTCCGCCGGTGATGGTGACAGCTTCGGCCGAACCGGTGCCTCCGGACAGATACAGGGGCTCGTGTACGTAGCTGCCGCTCAATCCCAGCGGGCAAGGCGTGAGGGTCTTAGTGTTCGAGCCAATGATGATCGTGCCGCCCGGGAGCTGTGGCGCGAAATTGTAATCGGCCACAACGATCAAAGGAAAGTCCGCGGCTTCCGCTACGGCCGTCGCAGGGTTGTAGCGCACGTACTGCGTCGCGGTCCCTACCGGTGTGCCCTGGCCGCCCACGGGGTTGAAGTACACCCCATCGCTCATGAGCATCACGGTTTGACCGACAACAGGCGTAACCGCGAGGCTGATCGCGCCGGTTGTGCCGGTCGACCAGGTGGCCGCGGCCGCGGCGACCAGGCCCACATAGCAGCCCGCGCCGTTTGTGCCGGCGGTGTCACTCGGCAGCACGATAAATCGAATCGTTGTCGAGCCGGTGATCTTGGCGACCTGGCCGCATCGCATGCTGATGGAGTCGGCCGAGGCGATCGAGCCGCCATAAACCAGGTTCGCGGCCATCGGATAGTTGCCGTACGTGTAGGCGCCGAAAGTGCTTTGGTCGTCAACCGGTGTCGCCGAGTCGATGAAATTGTTGCCGGTGATGGTGGTAGCGGCCGCGCCCGAATCGAGCCCTATTCCCTTGCCGGTTCCGCCCGCCGGCGCCTGCACGGCGATGCGGTTTCCGGTGATGGTCGTTCCGCGCACGTAGCCGCCGGCATTGATGAGCCCAATCCCCATGTAGGCGTCTTGGATGAAATTGGCGTCGATGGTCGTATCGGACGCGCCGAGGCCGGCGACGCCGGCAGGGTCGCCCTCGAGCGCGATTCCCCAGCCCTTCTCATGCCCAATGATCGTGTTATGCGAAATCGTGCAGCGGTCGGCTGAAACCTCGATGCCGCTACTGCCTTCGACCAGGCCCGTTGCGGTGCGGACAATCGTATTGCCCGAGATCGTCGACGGCCCCACCAGGCCCGCGGCGATGAGCTGGCCGCCCGTGTTGTAGTTATTTAAGAGGTAATTGTTCGCCACGGTGATGCCCGAGGCGTACCAGGCCACAGCCCCGCCATTGTTGGCGTTGGTGACGGTGTTGTGGCACTCGCTGATGTAATTGCCGAGGATGCGGACGCCCTTAGCCTGCGCGTTCCCTGAGCCTAGGACCCAGTAGACATAGATACCGGTACCGCTTCCGGATCCGTTGGTCACGCCGCCGATGTTGTGGATGTAGGAGGCGGAAACTTCGACGTCGACGTTTGAATCGTTCAGCAGGATCCCGAACAGAGCCGCGGCTGTAATTTCGACACGGTGGACGAGTGTATGGTTTGCGCCGCCGACGCCGGCGGTGCCGAGCTGCAGGCCGGTGCCGTAAGTCGGATTGGTGCCGTTGTTCGAGCGGTTGCCGTCGATTTTGAAATTGATGAAAGAGCAGGAGTTGCAGGCGTTCGCGTTGAGGACCTGGTTGGCCTGCGCCGAGTCGCGCGCCTTGATGATCGAGCTGGGCCCGCTTCCAACGATCGTTGTATAGTCTTTGTCGATCACGACGCCGGCGACCGCCGACGTGGTGAAGGTGCGGTTAGAGTCCAGCTCGATGACGCGGTGGCCGCCGGCGTACATCAGCGCTTCTTTGAGGCCGCCCGAATCGCTGGCGATCTGCCAGGCGCCCGAGTGATTATTCGCCGGCGTGAAAATCAGCGTGCCGCTCGCAGCTCCGGACGTGCAGCTCCCGCCGGTCAGCAGCACGGGCTCGGCTGTACCCGTGCCGGCCGAGAGCCGGAAGTAATGCGACGTGTTGACCCCGGCGACGCCCAGCGGGCACGGCGTAACGGTTACGGAGGCCGCTACGCTCGCGGTGAGACTTCCGCCCGGGAGTTGCGCGGGAAAGTCGAAATCGCTCGCCAGCAGCGCCGGAAAGTCGGCGGCTTGCAGCGCGGCGACCGATACGTTAGGCTGCCCTCTGAGGAACTGAAGCGCGCCGAGGGTAACGCCCAAAGTTCCGGCCGGTCCCGTCGCGCCGGTGGCGCCTGTAGCGCCCGCCGCCCCTGTGGCGCCGGTGGCGCCCGTAGCGCCTGTAGCTCCCGCGGCGCCGGTCGCGCCCGTGGCTCCCGTAGCTCCCGCCGGCCCCGTCGCGCCCGTGGCGCCCGCTGGGCCGGTCGGACCCACCGTTCCGCCTGTTCCTGGAACACAGGTAAATTTCTGCAGCGCATCGGACCAGCCGTACACCTGGCCATCGGAAGGAACGCACGTATCGACGTAGCGGCCGCGGATCCGGTTGGCGTTGGCCGAGCCGAAGGCCTGGCCGAAGGCGGGCGCGGCGATCGCCGCGAGAAGGCCGCAGGAAACCGCGCAGGAGAGGAGGGCTTTTTTCATGGTCACTGCCTTGTTTGTCGGGCTCGCGCGCACCGCGCGCTACATCGCAATCGCGCGATGGCGCACGCCGCCGCCGATCGCGGTCGCGCTGCCGATGGCTAGAAAGGTGGATCCGGTTTTTTGGTTGTTGTAGACCGACGTGGCCCAGGACTGATCGCGGACTCCTATTTGCACTTCGGCTTCGTCGATTAGGCCGGTGTAAATGTTGGTCGCCGCGGACTCGCGGCCTATCCAGACCTGGACGCCATCAGCTACCGAGCCGCCAGGGGTCGTTGTGTTTTCGAGGACGCCGTTGACGTAAATCTTGAATGCGCTCGATCCGTCGTAGGTGCCTAAGATATGAAACCAGGAACCCGTGTCGACCGTTGTAGTTCCAATTGCTCGACCGCCGCCCCCGCCAGCCTCGCCGACTTGGGCTTGGACGAAGATTTTGATGCTGGGCTCGCCTGCGTTGGTGCTGTTGCCTGTTTTGAGAATGTAGCCGACGCCGGCGAACGTGGAATTGATCCACGCTGAAAGGGTGAAGCCGCCCGTGTACGTTTGGGTGGTGCCTGTGGCTTGAGCGTAATTGGAGGCCGTCGTCGAGATAGACCCGCCGATTTGCCCGGCCGACGCGGTGGCGCTGTGGTTGGTGAGGGTCAGGGCGTGAGAGGTAGAGTCACCCAGGCCGAGCGTCGATCCGTCGCCGAAGTGATACACCGCACTGAAATTACTGTTCCAAGTGTTGGCTGCGTCGCTTTGGTCGGTGGTGATTGCGGCATCACCGTAGGCCAGATAGATCACGGTGTCGACGCTGTGGCTCAGTGTCGGTATCTTGATCCAGTACTCCAGCCCCGCTCCCGTGTTGGCCCACTGAACCGTTTCCCATTTGAGCTTGACTGTCAGCGCCGCATCGGAGTAAAAGCCGATATCAAAACCGCTGGCATTCAGAGAATTCCCGCCGTTGGCCACCGTCGCCAGATAGCTCAAAGTTCCGGACACCAACACGGGAATGTTGGTCGAGTCCGCAGACCCGCATTGGGTGTGGTCAATAGTAATGGTGCGCCTGAAGGCGAAGGAGGCAAAGGCCGGCGACGCCGCGCACAACAGGACAAGACAGAGAAGCCGTCGCATCAGTTCACCGTGTAGATCACATTCACGGACAGCCGCTTAGCCGTCCCGCCCGCCGTGCCGGATTTCAACTCGATCCAGTCGCCGATCGCGACAGAAGTGTTTTGTAGCGTGTTTGAACAGGTAGTCACCGCGTCGAGGCCCGTCGTGCCGCCAGTGTTAGAACAGGCGTCGAAGTTCGAGGCCGCGGCCGCCAGAGCCCCGCTGAGAAAGTCGGTGCTCGTCCAGGACGTACACACGCCGGCCGCGCTGGTCGCGCAGTGTTTCTTACGAACGATCGCGCTTGGAGTGCCGGCGTCGGCGTTGACGTCGATCTCCACCACGGTCGCCGCGTAAGGTATTTTGCATTGCTGTCCCTGCGGCCCGATATCGGCGTCCGCGAGGACAGACGCCGCGTTGTCGGCGCCAATCAGCAGCGGGCACACGCGGCGAAGCGAGACGGTCGCCATGTTCGCGGTTGGCAGGGTTGTGACCGCGTTTTTCAGTTGCGTATTGGCCGAGGTCAGAACGTAGGAGGCCAGCGGATCGGCGCCCTTCTGCGTGACCACGCGCTGGTCCGAGCCGCCGCTTACATCCCATGTGCCCGATGTTGAGGTCCAGTTCCAGAGAGGGAAGGCGGTCGCTGGAAAGCCGGTAATGCCCGCCGCGCGCGTACACCCCGAGCAAGTGAACGACGCCGAATTGACGCCCACGGTAAGGACCTGCGCATCACTCACGTAGATATAGGCGGTGTCGGTGCCGGCGGAAATGGTCGCTGTAGCCGCCGTGGTCAGCGTAAAGACGGTTGTGCCGAACGCGACTTTGCAGGGAAACGTCGACGAGCAGGCCGGCCCGATGGTTAGAACCGTCGCCGACGTCCGGACCACCCAAAAGTCCCCGTTCTGTTGTGAGGTCGGAGGCGGCGAGCCGGTCGCGGATCCAGGCAGATCGGCGGTGACAAGCGCGCGGAACGCGGGCGCGGCCGCCGAGCCGCTGGATGGCCCCGCAAAGACCACGTTTGCCGATTGGTTGGAGAAGGAGGCGGCGCCGGTGCTGATAGTGGAGCACTCCCAGCGGTTATTAGCGGCCGACCAGGCGAGTACTTGCGCGTCAGTCGGCGCGCAGGCCTGCACGGCGCGCGAGCGGATCCGCGAGGCGTTGCCGCCCCCGAAGTCCTGGCAATGCGCCGGCGTCGAGAAGGCCAGCACGCCCAGCGCCAGCAGCGCCAGCGCAGCCGAGAAGCGCGGGCGAGCGATCGCGTGTGTCACAGGCCAGGCCTCCGGGTGATGACCACCATGGCGCGGTCTGCGCCTTCGGCCGAGCCCGAGACAATCTTGAGCCAGGGAAAGCCCGCCAGGATGTTGCCGTCGAGCTGGACGGTCTTACCCTGCGCGACGACTTCGGTGTAAGCGCCGCCGCCAGAGTAAATCTGCTGGTAGGTCACACCGTCGATCGAGCCCTGGAAGGTGACAGCTACACCGGTGAACGACGCCGGCAGTTGCAGCGCGACCGGCACTTTCGCGCCCACGTAAAACGCGGCGCTTACCGTGGTGCTGTTGGCGATCGTAATGGTCGCCGTTGCATCGCTTTGTACTACTCCCATGGAGGGCTCCTTAGTTGGCCGCGACGAAGTAGAAAACCGTGATTTCGATCACGCCCGCGGTCAGAGCCGCGACGGCGACGCTCATGGTGATCGCGCCGGCGGCCGTCATCTTGAACGCCGAGGCCGCGGTCCACACAGGAACCACGGGCAAGATGCTGTCGAGGGTATAGGTCGCGATCGCGGTGGCAGCCTTCAGACTGGCCGCGCTCGAGCCCGCCAGGGTCCCGAATCCGATCGTCGCTGTCGCGCCCACGGGCGCGGTGGTGGCGTTGATGAGCCCGCCGAAAATAACGGCGTTGTCGGGAATGATCGCGTTGGTCGCCGGCGTAATGACCGAGATAGCCCCGCCGTCGACGGCAAAATCGTACTTGGCGCGCGCCATCTGCAGCGAGCCCCCCAGGCCGAACGGAGTCGCCAGGCTGGCCGCGGCCGTCATCACCAGTTGCCCCGAGGCGTTCACCTTGGCGAGCACGACGCCGGTCGAGTCGGTGATCTCCAGTAAGTTGCCGGTTTGACCTAGCACGGCAGCCACAGTGAGGGGCACGGCCGCGATGCTGTTGGCGTCGGTGCGGAACGCCTTCACCTTCAACTGCGAGAACTTCGTCATCTTCCGTACTGCTTTCGGTTCTGTCGCCACGTTGTTACTCCTGTTGTCTGCTCGCCGCGTGTGAGCGCGGCTGAGGATAAGTCGCGGCGCGACGCCCCGGGAGAGGCGCCGCGCCGTTGGTCCGCGCGGCCTTGCCCGTTTAACGGGGGTGGTGTCGCGCGGATAAGTCGAGTAAGTGGATTTGCGGCGCAGTTATGCGCGCGCGGTGAAGTGTTGGGGGAGCTTGTCTTGCTTCGAGCAGTTACATTCCGGGCAGGCGAGCCGCAGGTTTTCGCGGTCGTTTGTTCCGCCCTTGGCGAGCGGAATGTAATGGTCGACGTGATAGCCGTCCGCGAGGCTGCGCGGGCAATAGAAACAAATGCCGCGCTGTTCAGCGTATAACTCGCGGATGTCGTCGCCCGTATGTGACCCGGGCGCGTTCTTGCGGCGTGCTTTCTCTTTGTTACTCTGAGCGCGGGCGCGCTCGGGGTCTTGCTTGCGCCAGTTGGTTCGCTTCGCGCTGATCGCGGCGTTGTTCTTTTTGTAGCGGCGCTTCGTGCTCGTTCGGTACTTGTCGGGGTTGTTCTTGCGCCACTCGGCGGCACGGGCCACTGCGGCGGCGCTGTGCTCTTTGGCATAGCGCTGGTTGCGCGCGCGAGCCTTCTCCGGGTTGTCCTCGCGCCACTTTTTAGCAGCGGCGATGATTCCGGCCTTGTGATCTTCGTAGAACCTATGCCGGTCAGCCCTGGTCTTTTCCAAATCTTGTTTGCGCCGCTCAAGGTTCGCGGCGATGAGTCTTTCCCGATTCGCTTCGTAGTAACGCTTTTTTGCAGCCGACAGCTCCGCTGCATGAGCTGCGTAGTGGGCGCGGCGCTTCTCGGGAGAAGACCAGGGCATGGCTTATTAGGCCATGCCCCAGCCTGAATTGACAGGTTCATTTCGTCAGTTGTGGTACTTACTCTGACTAACTAGGCTCCTGGTGAGCCGTACAAACCCCATGGCGCACTATGGCCATAGGAGTACCTTTGCCAACCCGCCGTCTTAATGCTTCGTGAATCGAAATGCGTCTCGTGCGCCGTCGAGAACTTCTCGCGGTCGTAGAAACGCAGCTCGGTATCGCTCGGATCGGCGGCGATGAACCAGGCGTCCGGATCCGAAAGGTACTCCCACAGGAAGATTTCCTCGAAGCCGGCCATGCCGACGCGGTTTTTGAACGCGTTGATGGTGTGGTTGGCGGTGTCGCTGCGCATCGTGCCCTTCAGCATTTCCGCCGCTGCAAATTCGAGCTGCGGAGGAATGATGAGCTTTTTCGGCTCGACGCGGATCCGCTTGCCGGTGTGATCTTTCATCAGCCGGAAGTCGGTCAGCGCCAGCTCGATCGAGGAGATATCCAGATCGGCGGGCGTGGCGAGCGTGTTGGTCTGAGTGCCGCCCGATTTGACCAAGGGGTGATCGGTGGCGAACAGGGCTTTGCCGTCCGGACCTGCATAGGCGCCGGCGGTGAATCCGTTATTGAAGACGGAAACCGCGTCGAGTTCTTTCGACTCGAACGCGGACTTACCCAAGTCCGTTGCGAGCTTGGAGATGATCGCGTACCGGTCGTCGTCGACCATGATCCGCGAAATCTGAAAGCCCAAGGCGAACTGCGCGTGAGTGTACGTCTTGGGGAAAGCCGGCACGCCCACGTCGTAGCGGACGTTCTGGCCTTCGCCAACCGTATCGAGCAAGCCGAGGCCTGCCATTTCGGTCGTCTGCTCGATCGAGCGCGTCGAGGTCATCATGCGGAAGACCTTGTTGAAGCGCGACGGCAGCTTGTTGTAACGGCCCATGGTCAGGCCGTCGAGCGCCGGAAGCATGGTCGTCAGGAAGAGGTCGGGAAACTGCGTTCTGATATTCATTTTTGAAGCGGCTTAGATGCCGACAACCCCCGGATTCATGCGGTGCTTGTTGATGAGCACCTCGATGCGTGCGTTGGGCCCGTACGTGTTGTCGGGCACGCTCAACAACCGCAACAGGTGCAGGTCGAGCGTCGCGGTGACGTCCTTGGTCGAGTCCGCGATCTGGTGGCCGCTCTTTTTCGAAATCAGCGTGCCCGCGACGGACACGATGACGTTCGCGTTGAGGCCCAAGTCGGCCGCGAGGATGCCGGCGCCGCCGGCGTTATCCTGCGCCTCGAACATGGCGTTTGGATCGGTGACGACCAGGTGATCGGTCGCCGTCGACAACAGGCCGTAGTCGAGCGCGACGCCCGAAAGCAGCGTTGTGCCTGGCGTGATCGACGCGGTGGCCGAAGTGATCGAGCCGTCCGCGAGTCGGACGACAAGATCGAAAGGATAGATCGCTGTGCCGAGGCCTACGGCCTTGCTCAGCGTCTCGACGAAAGGCGGCCCGCCGCCGAAGCACCATCCCAAGGGACGGAACCCGTGCGGGTTATTGACGTTAGCCATGGTTCTCCTGTGGTTCTGCTTTCCCCTTGGAAATCAGGAGCGCCGCGCGGGGTTAATTAGGCCGCGGCGTCAAGCCCGGGGTCGTCGTGGGAGCTGCGGACACCTATTGAAATCGAGCGAGTGGGATCGCTCGAATCGTTCAGTAGCTCGCCAGCGCGGAGGACGCGAACGCCTTCACTGCCGCTGTCTCGTACTGCCCTTTCATGGTCCGTTTGATAGCGCCCTGCGGCGTCCGCGGCGTTGGCGTTGCCTTCGTCGCGGAACTTCTTGTTACGGCGCGCGGCCCGTTCTATGGGCATCGCGCCAACAATCATATTGCCGACTCTGACAATTCCATCAGCGTCGCTTTGAGCCTCCCAACCGCGCATCCCTCGTTTCTGGATAACAGTCGGCGAAAGGCCCCTGTACTGCATGCCTGGCTTGCGGATTCTATTAACTGCATCGAGAAGAGGGTCGGCGGTTTCCCACGGCTCCTCTGCCTTCGATCTCCGCAAAATCTGTTGGTCAAAACCTTCGTTGACGATTACCTGGATGCCCGAATGCGGCACGCCTTTACTGTCCACGCGCTTGGCGTTGCGCTCGGCGATGCCCTGGTCGGTCATGGCGTAACCGATAAGCTGCTGCACTTCGAACGGCAGGCTCGAAACAGGAATGCCGTTGACGGTGCGCTCGGCGGTCGCCTCGATCGCTTGCGGCTGCACGCCGTCGACGGGCGCCTCGTTTCTGCCGGCGACTTTAACGGCCGGCTTCTTACGCGTGCGCTTTTCGCTCAAGCTGCTCTCCGTGTTGCTTCACTGCGCCTCGTGGGCACCCCGCCCATGCGAACGCCGGCTTTGGCGTGCTTCTTGTAAGTCGCCTCGCTCAAATCAGCGCCGACGCGCTGGAAATTGGCGACCATGCGCCGCTGGTCTTCGTTCAGCGTGTCGTCGCCGCCTGCGGGCCCGCGTGAGTCGCGGCGGCCGCGGTCGCCGGCCTGGCGATCGGCGCGAGCGGCTCGCGCCTCTTCGGGCGTCTCGTCCTCGAAATTGTCGTTTTCCTCGTCGTCAAAGTGATCGTCGGAGCGTGGAGCGGCCCGCCGCTGGCTGCGGCCGCCGTCGCCCTTCTTCAGCGCCATTTCAGCCTTAGCGGTGCGCGCGGCGATCGCAATCAGCTTTTGTCCCGCGCCCTTGAATTCCGGATCCGCCTTCAGCGAGTTGTAAATAACGGCGGTCGCCTGGAACAGTTCGGACTGCTGGTTTTCGAGGTCCGGATACTCGCGCATGAGCTGCGTTTCCGAGCTGCTCTTGCGTGTGGCCGTCGCCACTTCCTCGCGGAGCTCGTCGCGCTTGGTGTAGCCCAAACGCTTGAGTACGCCGTCGAGGCCTGCGACACCGTTCGCCGTGATCGCTTCCACCAGGTCGACGTCGGAAAGATCGTCGGCCGGCGCTGCCGGTTCGGCTTTGACCGGAGCGTTGCGCGCCTGCTCGGCCCAATAGCGCGCCGTCTCGTCGGATTCGCGGCGCGCGGTGCGCTCGGCCTTGAGGTCCGCCCTTATGCGCTTAAACTCGGCCGGATCCACCACAACAGCCGGCTTGGCTGCCGCGGCTGCCGCAGCGGCTTCTTCGTCAGGCTGTTCTTCCGCGCCTGGCTCGCCGGTGACTACGGCCTGCGAGTCGTCAAGAATTTCCTCGTCGACGTTGCCCTCGATCAAATTCCCCTCGCGATGCCGTCAGGTGTTTTCCCGTAGAGGTCGCGGCGCTTGGGAAAGTACTTCGCGTCGCACTCCAAACAGAGAACCTGAAAGATGCCGTCTTTGCGTTCGAGCACTAACCTTGTATCGGGCAGACCGGCGCGCTGCGCTAATTCGTTCAGCTCGCGGTAGGTGCGGCCGCACTCCTGGCAACCTTTCGGAATGTGGCCCGAGAGGAACGCCAGCCCCTCGATGTGGCCCTCGTAGCATCGCCAGCAGACGCCGACAATGGGACCGCCGGAAAACTCGCGCGGGTCGCGGAAGTGCGAGCACGCGCGGCACTTCACGCGTACCAATTGCGGGACGGCGGCGCTCACGCTTTCGCTCGCGCCTTGTAGTGTGGGTCGTAGCTCTTGAATTCCAATTCGTCAACGCCCTTACGCGCGGTGAATGTAAGCTCGCCACCGTTTTCAAACGTGAGACGGCAGCTTGCCTCCAAATCGCTAGATTGGTGACTGAACGCTGTAACCTTGAGTCCGAGGAACCACAGAAGGCGTTTCGTCCTGGTAGGAATTTTCCTCTTGTCGTTGATTACGACCGTGCCCGGGCACGTGATGGGCGCAGCCGCGACGGCCTTTTTCGCTTTCATGCTTACTCCTTCAGCAGCCAGGCTTCGGAGGTCGCGCGGAGCTGAGCGCGGCAGCCAGGCCGCCGGCGGGTACCCGCGGCGCGGCTTTCTTTTTCGGAAAGCCCTTACTCGGCCCCTTGGGCGGCCGCGATCGGCCGAGCCCGGGCAGCGCCGTTTTGCCCATTAGGTCGGGGAACTGCGAGCTAGGCATCATTGGCGGGCGCATCCTTGGCGGCAGCGGCCGCGGCTTTCTTCTCTTTCTTGGTCAGGGGCTTTTCGGGCGCTTCCTCGATCGCTTCGCTGGCTTCATAGCGCGCGTTGACGATCAGCTCGGCGAGCTGGTCGGTGTCGATCGCCGGTTTCCCGTCGCCGCTGCCGGAACGCTCCTGATGGGCTTCGTAGCCCTTGAAGTACTCCTTGAGCCCTGCTTTCAAAAGTTCCATCCGTTTACTCCTTGAACTTGGCGGCGGTCAGTTCACGCCGCAGAATTTCCGGTACTTCCGTGAGCGTGTCGACGCAACGTATTTGCGCCTGCAGCGCCACCACGTCGGGCCAGCTCGTCGCGGTGACAAGCTGCTGCACATAGTCGTTACGCAGGCTTTTCAGGCGCGCCTGTATCAGCGCGAACCCGGGCGAGCGCACCGTGTCGGCCAAATCCGCGGCGTCCTCCGGATGCGCCGCCGCGGGTCGTGGCCGGTTTTTCATCATGCGCGGCGCTTTGCTTGCAGTTCGCTTTGAGCGTTGCACTTTGCTTGCAGTTCGCTTTGAGCGTCGCCGGCCATTCCCGCCGCCGTCGCGCAAGTGTCATGAGCCATGCGCAGCGCGCCCTCGTAAATCCTGTCGATCGCGTCGCCGATGTGCGATCGCTTCAGGTCGACCAGCTCCTCGCTGTAGCCGCCCACAAATCCTTTGCCGTGGCGTACCAGTGTGGGCGTGCGAACCATCGCCGTTACTTCCACGTCATGCTTGGGGCAGAAAGTGCGGCCGCCGATTTCAGTCCAGTCGTCGGGCAGGCCGATACGCTCGACGGCGTAACTGCGATCGAGCGCGGCGAGCACGCTATTGACGCGATCGACCAGCGCCTCGCCTCCGCAGTTTTCGGCTGCGCACTCGAATCTGGTCGTTGTAAAGACTACTGAACCTTTCATTTCGTTTTTTGCGGTTTCCCGCCTCCCGGTTGTGTGTCTGCGCCCTGTTCTGGCGGCGCCTCTTGCGCGCCGATCATTTGCCCCACGGTGGAATGCAGATTCTGGAGACTGACCGGCGCCGCGCCGTCGACGAGCCCGCCCTGGCCGCTGCCGAGGGACTCGACGAGCTTTTGAGTAAGCGCCTGCATGAACTGCTTTTGCCGCATCTGCTGCATGTGCTCGGTGAAGTGCCGAACCATCGCGCGGTAGGCGTCCGGATCGTGGTTTGGATCCGCCTGCGCTTCGGCCAGGCGCTTATTGTGATCGAGCATGTGGAGCTGGTCGTTGTCCATCGGGTTGACGTGGACCGTCTCGCCCTGCAGCATGCGCGTCCACTCTTCCGAGGGTTTGACCGGCAGCCCGATATCGGGCGGTTCGGGGATCGAGTCGCTAAAGCGATCGTCCCCAAACGCCCTGTGGATCTTATCGAGCACGAGCCAAAGGGCGCGCGGGTTTTGCACTACCAGCGGATTTTGTAAATCCAGTTGGTAGAGCGAAAGCTGGTTCTGCTTGTTCGTCTCGCGCGACCAGGCGTTCGTCGCGAATTTTAAGTCGAAGTCGTAGTTTTCGGCGCGGTCGTCGTCGCCCATGAACGCGCCGCCGCGGCTGGTGTCGAACAGCCCGCCGCTGTCTTGCTCGGTGACGCGGAAGAAAACGCGCTCCGAGCCATACATTTGCTCCAGGCCCCAACAATGCTCGAGGATGAGCCCCCAGTCTTCGCGCAGCACCGACAGGTCGAGCGAGGCGCGGACGTCGCCCTCTTCAAGCAGCGCGAGGGTTTGCCGCGCGGTGCGTGGCGCGTTCGGCGTCGATTGCGTGCGGCCGATATTCTGGTCGGTAATGCCGGTCAACCGCTCGGAAATAGAAATTAAATCCTGCTGGTTGGCGATCGGGTACGAGAGGTCCGCCTTCATTTCGACGATGCGAACGCCGGCGGGGTTGTCGCTGGCGATCGCCATACCAGGCTTGTACTCGAAGTCTTCCGGATCGAAGCCGGAAGCGGGCGAGTAAATGATGATGGGTCCCACGCTCAGCGCGCCGGCCTTGCCGCCGAGCGCATGGTTGACTGTTAGCTCTGCCTCGACGTCCTCGAGAACCTCGCCGAAGCCAGGCCCCCAATAGCTGCCCTCTTTCATCAGCGACGACTCGACGAACGGCCGGCGCTTTTTGCTGCGCGGGTACATCGCCGCGAGGTCCTGCACGCTGATAATTTGGTGCAGCTCCGGAATGTAGCTGATGACCAGCTCGGACTCGAACCGCCGGCGGCCCTCGTAGTTGGTGGCGCTGGCGTCCTTGCGGCCGCGGAGCTGCCGCCATTTGCCGTACCACTGATGCACCTGCAGGCTCGGCCCCGTCGACAGGCCGCTTTCGTAGTTCACGCCTTCGTCGAGGTCTTTTTCGCGCTTGATCTGATCGCCGCCGCGCATATCGCGCCGCAGCCGCGAGTACGCCTGGTCGCAAATTTTCTGCCAGGTCGCCTGTATGCCCTGGTAACGGCCGGCGTCCTCGCCGCGCAGCAGATCGTTCGGCGTCGGCCGAAAGCGCCGCATCACCCACGAGAAATCGTGGAGAGTAACGGCGTCCTCTGCGGGACAAATGAAATCGTCGGCCCACAGCGGGAAGAAGCCAGGGCCCTCGTAGCAGGTAATTTCGCGCTCGCCGCCGTCTTCGGTGGGCGCCCAGTAGGTATCGCGCTGCCAAGGCGCGTAAGCATGAGCGCGCCCGTTCAAAATGGTGCGGAACTCGAACGTCGTCGCCGGCGACACGATTTTCATGGAGTTGAACAACCGCCAGGTCATGAAGCGGCTGACCTTCATCACGCGGCGCTGGTCGTCGGGTCCGATGGGTTTGGCGTTCACTTCCGCGTCGGCGCCAAATAGCGACGCCATGGACTTCGCCAGTTTGCTCGAGAGCTGCCATTGCGTAATCGGAACGCGGAAATTGTCCTCGTGTTCCTCGCCGGCTGCCGGCGGATCCACGCGGCCGCGCCAGCGTTTGTAGTAGCGCTGAAAACGCTCCATGCGTACGTTGTGGTCGCTGATTGCCGCGAAATAGTCGGTGTCGATCTGATCGGCCAGGCGGCCGAGCTCGTTCTTACTGAGCTGCAGTTGGGGCGCGTCGGCCGGCGCGATCTTCGGCAGTTGAGGCTTGACGGGCGCCGCGGGCGGGGGCGCGGCGAAGCGGTCGGCGAGGCCTTGAAGGGAGGGGCTCAACGGCTACTCTTTGACGTGCCCGGGCCCGCGCGTCACATAGGCCAGCACGACAGGCAGAATCATGGCGAGCAGCTCTTTGGCAATCGGCCAAATTCCCTGCAGCGCGGAATGGTTCACGGTGTCAGTGACGCCCATGTGCAAGGCGACGCCGGCGGCGACCAGCGCGGCACCGTCCGTGACAAGCTGCGGTTTTGTTTTCGGGTTCAACCTCGACTCCTTGCGAACGTGGCCACGGGGCGCGCGCCCGTGCGGGTCTGCGTGGTGAGTTTTTCGAAGTCGGGCGGTGTGACCAGCTCGGCCAGTTTTTTCAGCGTCAAGCTGCAGGCGTCGAGGAATTTATGCGAGCCCACGCGGTCGAGTACTTCTTCCATCGAATTGATGGAGCGCTGGTTTTCGCATTCCCCCACCGTCACGATGAATTTGAAGCCTTCCGCGGTCGCGGTCTGTTCGGCCGGCAAGTTCTCGTACCAGCCGCGCACTTGCGCCCGCAGGCCTGCCGCTAACTTTTCTTTGGCCTTCATCGGCGCCAGATCCTGCTCGAGCTGGCCCAGCTCGTCGATCAAGGCGGCGCGCTCGGTGGTGAGCTTGGCTTTGGCGGTTGCGGCTTTGGTCATAGGCGCAGAAGTTGCCCTCTGTCGGGTTGTCGGGCTCTGCGGCCGTAAAGTCTAACCGTTCCCGAGCGCTGCGGGGAAACCGGTAGCTGCCGGTCGATGCCTGCCAGGACGCGCGCGGCCGGCGCCGCCTCGATGCCCACCACGCCCAGCGCCGCGGCGAAAACTTCGTCGTCGTGGGTCTGGTCGGTGTGCTCGGCGCGTCCGCTCGCCTTGATGACAAAGGTCTGCATTTCCGCCAGCGTGTTGGGGTCGCGAATGTGGATCGCGAAATCGCGGATCGCCTGGTCAAGTTTGCTGATGAGCTGCGGGCGCGTGACGACGTTCTGTTTCCAGCCAAGGTAGGTGAGGGTCGCGGAGGCTTCCGGCCGGAACTGCTCGTCTGGTTGCGGCTGCCGGTGATAGATCAGCGCCGGCGGATACTGCTCACGCAGCAGGCCCTCGATGTAGGCTAAGCCAACGCCGTTGGCTTCCGGAACGACATAGGCCCAGTTGTACCAGCGCAGCACGGCCGCGGAGTACTCCGCGAACGGCGCGGGCTCCATGCGGCCGCGCAGTTTCGCGACCTGGTCGCCGGTGTCGCAGTCGTAAATATGCAGCACCGAGTAATCCGGATCCTGATCGCCTGGCCCGCCCGCGCCCACGTCGATGCCCTCCGCGACGTCCGCGCCGGCGGCGTAGCGTTTGTTGAGCTGCGGGCGCTTGTAGACGACCAAAGGCCCCTTGTTCTCCACGTCCGTCATGAACGAGAGCGTGCGCTTGGGCCCGCTCGTCGTCTCGACCAGCTCGCCGGCAAGCCCGTGTCGATCGACAGGCATTTGAACCAGGTGAACGTGGGAAAAGCGCGGCCTTCCGGAGAAAAGAAACGCATTCTCCGGACAATCCGGGTATTCCTGGTTAAAGGTGTCGACCGAGCCTTTGCATTTGTTGCGAATACACCAGCGCCGCCAGTTGAGCTGTTCGAGCGTAAGCGTATATTTGCTCGCCAGCGACTTCTCTTCTTTGCTCAGCGTCGCCTGGAACTCGGCGCGATCGCCCAGCTCGCGCACATATTCGGGGTGCTCCCACCAAGCGAAAAAGAACGGTATCCAATCCGAGCCGGAAGACGGATCCATCGCGGCGAGCCAACGGCCGTGAAAATCGCCGCCGACGCCGTTGGCCGTCGACTCGATCACGACGATGGTATTCGCATCGTCGGGAACCGACTGCATCAGGCCCGTCATCACCATGGCCGCGTTTCGCCAGAACGCGTACTCGCTCAGGTGCAGGTAGCGGAGCGAGTACGAGCGGCCGCTGGTGATGTTGTTGGCGGTGTCGACGCGTATCGAGCTGCCGTTGACCCAGCGGATCGTGCCGGCCTCGCGCTGGTCGGTGGCGATCGCCGGCATTTTCACCGTGCCGCCGAAGGGTTTGTAATTGTCGACCAGTTGCGAATAGTACGAAAAGATGTTTTTCGCGGCGCTCTTGTCGTGCGCCACCACCATGCCTTTCTGGCCGGCGACGAAAGGAATCTGATGGATGAACTCCGCGGCGACGCCGGCGGAAATGAACACCTGGCGCGCCTTCAGCGAAATGATGCGTATGGGCTTGCCGGCTTCCTGCTGCTTTTCGATGAGCTGGTGGAGGCGCGCCGGGGCGGGGTAGAGCTCGAACGGTACAGTTTTGCCGCTCTTGTTGGCGATCGCCAGCGACTCGCGGCAAAACCGCCGATGGTCCCTGAAGTCTGTAAGGAGTTGCGCGCTTTCGAGCACTACAAGGGTTTTCGGGTCAAAGGCTTGCGCGCGCTAACCTCATCCGGACATGAGGGGAACTTTCAAGTATTACTTGACTGACTTGGGTGTGGTTGAACAGCCACGTTGTAGGTCAACAGTTAATCCTCGATCAACAGTCGCGCGATGCCACGGGCGCGCCGATCCTTTCAAAATGCCTTACTTACGCGCCCAAGGAAGGCAGATCCGCAATCAGGCCGCCTTTTTCAGCCCGCGCAGGCTGTAGAACAGCCGCAGCCGTTCGAGCCCGTCCTGGTGGAGCTGGCAAACTCGTTTCGGGCCCACGCGTAAATCCTGCGTTCGCGCGATCTCGCCGAGTCCGACGTCATCCGGCCCATAGTGCAGCTCGATTATTTTCGCCTGGCGCGCGGGCAGGCTAGCCAACCCCTCGCGGATCAGGTCGCGGAGCTGCCGGCGCTCGATCGCGTCGTCCGCGCGCGCGTGCGGGTCGGCCGTCGTCGCGCATTTCTGCTGCCGCTCGTTGCCTTCCGCGGGTATCGAGCCATGCAGCCAGTTTTCGCATTCGGCGATAGGCGGCCTGGTCGACTCTTCCCAGCGCCGCCGGCGGCTGTTTCGCTTGGTTTCCGCGGTGTGCATCCCTACCCAATCTTTGATCTGCCCCTCGATGCGGCGGTGCGCGTAGGTCGAGAACCGCACGCCCGGGAAACGCGCGGGGTCGAACTGGCTGGCCGCGTCGAGCAGGCCCAGCATGCCGCATTGCTCCAGGTCGTCGAGTTCAAAGTTGGGCGGAAGTTGCCGCTGTAGCTTGCGCGCGATGCGCTTCACCAGCGCCAAATGGGCGAGCACCAGGTTGTCGCGCGTGTCCCTGGCCCGAAAGGGCAGGATTTTGGCGCTCACTGCACCACGGCCTTGTTCTCTTTCACGATGCGCTCCAACTCGGCCAACGTAAACTGTTGGGTTCCTTCCTTGGTGTCGGGGGTGTGCGGAGTCGGCCGGCCCGCCGTAAGCAGCTCCAGGAGGCGCTTACAGGCTGTTAGACGCGCGTAGTGATCGGCGCCCAGCTTCACGGCCCCGCCGAGGTACATCGCCACCCTGTCGGCCTTCAGGGCGTCGCCAATGGATTTGAGCGCGCCGTCGAACAGGACCGCCAGCCGATCGAGGCGGGCGTCGACCAGGCTGGCCAGAATCTGCCGGCATTCCGAGCTGGCCAGCTCGCGCGCGGTCCAGGCCCGCGTCAGACCTTCGGCGGCGGCAATCTCGGCGGTCTTGTGCCCCGCCACGGCCGCCGTCGCGATCCGGACGCGGCGTGCCGTCCGTGCTGGCTTACTCGACTTGCGCATGGTGGGATTGTCGGGTGTCGGCGTCTCTGTGGCTAATCGGCAGTTTGCGGGGTGTCCACTTTCCTTACACTTTTTTCGGCCCCTCGCTCCCGCTCGCCGCGGCTGGGGTGGGGATGGAAAACGGGGTGCTTCGTCGCCCTCTTTGGTGGGTTCTTGCGGGTAGCCGACGACGACGACTGACTCACCCGTTTTCTCCGGGGGTCAAAGGAGGTGTAAGTGCTTCACACCATTAAGGTGGACTATTCGGTTTCCGTATAGTGACCACTATTCGGAATCGCATAGTGACACTATTCGGAATTGCCCACTTTCCACCTCGCCGTGGTGGCGTTTTGGCGGGGGGTTGCTGGTAGGTTTCCTAGGATGGATCGGGCGGGGGTCCGTGCTATGATTTTCGTGAAACGTCCGTGCCTGTGGTGGCGGGCGTCTTCTTCTACTCGACGTGCGCGGCGCGCCTGACCAGCCGCCGCGCTTTTCTTACTTGGAGTCGAACGCGAGCACGACGGCCGGCGTCGCGCCCTCGCCGCGGCTGGAGGCGCGCCAGGCGGTCGCCACCGTGCCAGGCGGCAGGTAGATGATGGAGGCCGGCCCCAGGCGCTGCTTGATGCCTGGCACGGCCACCAGGCCCGCCCGCACGCGGCAGCAGATTTGCCCCTCCTCGTCGGCAAACAGCATCTCTACGCGCGCCGCGCCGGCGTCGGTCTGGATGTTGAACTCATCACCCGCGCCCACGGCGATTTCCCCCACTGCGTCTCGTAGCGTCATGACCCATCTCCTCGCGAACTATCGGCTTTTTCGCCGGAACAACGATCGGCTTTTTCGCCGGAAGTACAACATTTTGTAGCTGGCGTTGTCGCCTTTCGAGCGCGTCCAGCTCGGCCAGCTCGACCTCGCGGGCGTCCGAGTGCCACGTCGACGGCGTGCGGGCTTCTGCGGGGGCGTCCGGCGGCTGGTATGCCAGCGCGCGGCGCGTGGCGGCCTTCTCTTCTAAGCTGAGCTGGTTGGGAAGGTTGTTCCACTCGCGGCGCGTCATGCGGCGTGCCCGGGCGCTGGCACCACGCGCGGCCGCTTGGCCCACGGGCATAATTTGGCCAGCTTGAGCACCGCGCCGCCGTCGCTAGTCGGACAAAAGCCCCACGGCAGCTCCTGATTGGTTTCGGCGTCGGTGTAGAGGACGAGGTACGGGTAGCGTTGCTGCTCGTCGCTGAGGCGCACGGTGTTCATGATGCGGCTTTCGGGCGCGCGTCGATGCGGCGCGGAATCTCCGGAAGCTCCCGGCTTTCTTCCTGCAGGTTGAAAAACTTCGAGTCGGTGCTCCGGCTCACCGCCTTCGCGAAATCCACTTCCACCTTGGCCGAGTTGATGACCGTTTGCGCGACTTCACTGATCGCCCGCGCGCGGTCAAGATCCATCGGGTTATCGGGATCCCGCAGCGCTTCGAGCGTTGCGAACAGATGGTCCCGCAGGTCGTTGATTTTGTTCCTTGCCATTTGCCAGCCTCCTGATTTGTCGCTTCAACGCGCCGTTCGCCATGATCGTTTTCGCCAGATCGGGCGGGTACCGGTTCCACATCGCATTGCGGCGCGCGTTCTCCGCCTTGGAGATCAACTCCAGATTCTCGATGGCGCAATTAGCCCGGTTGCGGTCCCTGAACACCACGACGTGTTTCGGAGGGATCGGACCTTTGTGCTCTCGCCAAACCTTGTGATGCAAGGGCGGCCAGATTTCCGGATTCCATCCCTTTGCGTCCTCCGGCTGGCGTTCGCGGACCTTGATGCGGAGGTAGCCATCGGCATCGGTCAGAATTGTTCCCACTGGCCGCCAGGTGGGCGAGTCGCTGCGCCTCTGGCCTTTTTTGAATTGCGTCTCTCCCATCCGGCCTACTGAGAAGCCCGGGCGCCGCACTCCCTTATTCACGGGCACGTTGCCCTTCGGAAAACGACCGGCCTGTCCGATCGTGGTGCCTTTCTGTAGCCGGCACTCGCGCCGCAGGTATTCCGCTGACTTTACGGCCCCGAGTTTGGCGGCCATCCCGTACGTCGCGGGAACGCTACGCCCGAGCCGTCGAGCGACTTCCTCAGTCGGCAGGTCGGGATAGAGCGCGGCCAAATTGGCCAGCTCGGCCGCAGACCAGAACCGGCGGGGCGTCGTGTCGCGGCCGCGCTTGCTCCTCATGGCTCACCGCTCAGTGTCAGCTCGGTCCACAAGCGGCCGTCTTCGCCCTTGACGCGGGGACGTTCAGGGGGCGGCCCGCCGCGCTCCTTCCAGACTTCGAACAGCTCCTTAACCGTCTCGTCCAGCTCGGCCTTAGTGTGGAATTTTCCGCGGACGGCCGTTGCGTGTAGGCGGCTGAAGAACTGCCGCGCGAGATCTCTGCCCAGCACGTCGCGCCAGTTGGCCGGCAGAGTCTGAAGAATGGACGCCACCAAGATGGACTCCCATCGAGCGGGTGCGCTTTTAGTGCTGCCCTCCCACAGCCTGGAACGTCGGCGCTTCATGGCTCGTCCACCGTCTCGCCGTTCACCAAGCCGGCGATGAGATTTTCCTTCCACTGTTTGGCGTGCTCGTCCGGAGTGCAGCGCGTGCCCGCGCCCTTCAGGCTTGTCCCTGTACCGTCGCCTCCGTGCTTGCGATCGTTCGCCTCCAGCACTTCGGCGTACAGCTCCGGGTATTCGCGGCTTGCGTCTAGCAGGCGCTGCCATCCCGCCTGATGCCCGGGGTGCTGCCGCGCGTGATCGATCATCGCGTCGATTTTCTGGCGCGCGTCCGCCCGGGCTCTGATCGCGTGCCGCTCGCGCGTGTCCAGCACCAGCTCGACCGTGTGGCTGTCCGTGGTGCAGACGTGGCGCAAGTAGGCCGCGGGCATGTCCACCTTCCACATGGCGACTTTCTCGACGCGTAGCTGTTTGCCGGCCTCGTCGACGATCGCGGCCCGCTCGACCTTGCGCGCCTTGGTAAAGATGCGCTCGCACAGATCGCCCAGCGCGTCGACGGGAAACGTCTTTTCCTTGCCGGCCGCGAGCGCCTGCGCGCCGGCCAGCATTTCGGGGCAAAGGTCGGTCGGAATCGGCTCGAAGGCCTTGGCTTGCGTCGTGAACGGCGCGCCCTCGATGCGGCCGCACAGCTCGGCGATGTGCGCCTCGATCGACGGCGGCACTTGCGGCAGTTGCGGCTTTTGCGGCCGCGGTTGGCTCACCAGCTCGGGCGCGGTCTTCGGTGGATCTACGCTAACCTTAGCGTTGGTCAGCTCGGCCGCCGGCGGCGTCGCCTCTGGCGCCTTGTACTGCGGCCGCGGCGGAATGCGCGTCGCCAGGCTCCACAGCTCGGCCTGCGCCGGCGTGAGAAACTTGCGCGAATTGCTGCGCCCGTTGTCCCAGGTGATGAAGCCGTCGCCGTCTGCGCCGCCGTGCGTCGTGGCGATATTGGGGTCTTCGCGGATCGCGCGCAGCGCGTCGGCATACGGCGGTATGCGCCACACGGTCGCCTCGCGGTTGGATTTGAGCCGCTCGCCGCGCGTGCGAACCGACATCGGGAAAATGTAGTGCTTGCCCGTCATGCGCGCCAGGTTGTCGCGCACCGTGACGGCCGGCAGGTTGAGCGCGGCGCCGATGTTGCCGATACTCACCGAGGCCGTGTAGTCGAACGGCCGCTCGCCCTCCGTGCCCCACACGCGCGACCGCTCGCCGATGGCCGGCCGGTTGTGCTTGCCCTTGCCGACCGCCTGCAGGTAGCGGTAGATGCGCCGCTGGACATCGCTCATGGCGTCGCGGATCGGCCCGGGCATCACCAGGCGGCCGTCTTTGTCGCGCGTCGGCCCGAGGCCGGCGTCCGGATCGTCCACCATCCAGCTCGGATGAGGCAACGGCTGGTTGCGGTCCTCGGGCCAGTTCGGATCGTCGGCGCGAATGTAGTGCAGGCGCTTGCGCGTGTTCTTGGCCCACGCCGTGGTGGGCGTCGGCTGCGCGGGGTAGGGGCTGGCGCTCGCGCGTTTGGCGCGTGCCGGCGTCATTGCGGCAGCCTCTCGCGGGGCAGGGCAGAGAACCAGACGCGGCGAGGCGTGATCATCGCGCGCACCTGGCCAGCTCGATCAGGCGACGAACGGTTTCGCAGACGCGACGCCGTTCGTTATTGCGATGTCGCTTGGCGTCCTCGTCGGCATTCCAATCGGGCGATGCTGGCCCCTTGATCCTGCTTGCTCGGTACGCCACGCCGTCCTCGACGTTGTCGAGATACGCCTCGACCTCAAGGAGCTCGCCTTCGCTGATGCGCGCGGCGGATGGTGATGTCGCAGTTGCAGCCATATTTCAAAGCCCCTTTCGAGCGGAAAACCGCTCACAAAAATAATTGGCCTGAAGGTATTTATTGGGCTGGGGAGTTGTGAGAGAATCCAGGTAGCTGAGGCCTACCGAGCGCCTCGGCCACGCTCAGCGCGCAATGTGACTGAGCGGGCTCCCGAGCTTTCTTTTCAGCTCGTTTGCTCCTTGAGGCGGCCAAACTTCAGAGGGGCAGACAAGCCTATTTGAAAAGCCGGGGGCGCCCTCCCTACTTCGCATAATGCATATTTGGGCTTACGTGAAGTGGCACTGAAAACCCGATCCAATAGAGGCGCAAAAAATCGCGATCGCGGGCGGGAAAACAGTGCGTCAGGGGGTCCGCTTTCGCGGGATGCGTGAGGCGCCGGATTGGCTGGCTCGCCGGTCATTTACTCCCAATCGAGAGTGTGCATGGGAGCGAGGGTGATTGGCCCCCCGCTCGCGCGCTGCACCATTTCCACCGGCCCGTTGCAACAGGACGGCTTTGAACAGCGTAGAGCAAGCCGCGACGATCCGCAAGTACTAAACTTTCAAGCGGCACCCCCACACCATAACAGTACTCACCCTCGCTTCAACAGCTAGGGACTTGCCGCGCGAAGAAAAGTCGAACAAATCACGCTACATCCGCGGCGGCGACGATGCGGCCGGCGAACTGGTCGTGTAGGTCCGCTAGTACTTTTCCACGCTGCGCGGCATCGAGCTGCTCAAGCTCGTGGTCGAGCAAGCCGCGGATGCGCGTGGCCACTTCGGCGACGCGCGGCGTCACGGCCCAGCTCGTCCGCCCGAGCGCGATGCGCGCCGCGTCGCGAAGCTGCGGCGCCCACTCCGAGCTGAGCGACTGCGCGCGGGCGATCTCGATCCACTCGCCTGAGTTGTACCGCCACAAGATGTATAGCGACTCCCAGCGGCGTCGATTGCGCGCGCCGCGGCTGCCCTCCGCTTCGGTGCACTCGAGCACGATGGGCGAGCACGGGCGGCCTGCGAGCAGCTCGGCCTCGTCGATGATCGCGCCAGGCTTGAGGAAGCGGCCGGCGAAGCCGAAGCCGTCGACCGCCGCGGCGTCCACGCTGTCGAGCAGCTTGCAGTAGCAGACTGCGCCGCGGCGCGTGGCGGTGCGCGGCATTCGAAAGGGGGAGGCGAGCACACGTCATTGAAGCTGCCGCGCGCGGCGATGTACAGACCCGGGTGGGCCGGTCTGGTAGGGGGGCAAACTAAACTTTGGCGGGGGTCGAAAAACGGCGATAAACGGCGACTATTTGGTTCGCGTCGACGGCGAGTTTTCGTCTTGCAGGAGTTGGAACGCAGCGGCGAGCGTCTCCTCGTACGTCATCTCGCCGGTGCAGTCGGCGGCGACCATCGAGAAGCCGAGCCCCTTGTCTTGATGCACGAGGACGATGAGGCGCGGCCTTCCGTCCGTGCCCCGCGCAAATAAGGCGCGGGGTGCAACGAGGGACAGCGCGGCGAAATTAACCGGCTGTGTGTTGTGCTCCACCAGCAGCGGCCCCCGTGTTGAGGGCGCCGAAAATCGACATGTAGGTTGGCGGCGCGAGCGCTTCGATGTTGGTGGCGAGCAGGCGCAGCGCGTCGGGCACGCTGCCGGCCCAGGCCGCCTCGAGCGCAGGATGGCCCTCGATACGCAGCCCGAAGCGGCCGCGGTTGCTGGTCAGAGTGAGAGTGACGGTGTTTGGCTCCATGCGCTCAAGTGTACGCCTTTACGCGGTCGCGGCGGGCGTGTTGGCTGCAACGGCCGCGGCCAGGTCGTCATCCTGCGCCTTCATATCCGCGCGCAGTTGGACGAGCGAGGCTTTGACGTCCGGACTCGCCAGCGCGGCGGCGAGGCGCGCGTCGAAGCCGAGGATGAGCGTCTTGGCGGAACCAATGACGGTGGTGTTGCTGGCGACCTGAGCTTTCAGGTCATCGAGTTCCTGCATGGTTGTTACTCCTTGTGTGAGCAGTCGATCGACCTTTGAGGAAAGCAAGTCGAGCTTGGCGCCGAGAGCCTGGTCCGCGGCGACGCCGGCGCGCAGCAGAGAGAGCAAAGCCGGATCGAGCGCGATCACGAAGTCGAGGCGCATGGTGTTAGGTTGCAGTCCTACTCTACTCCGATCACCGCGGCCGCGTACGAAAACGCGCGCGCCGGCATGGATATTAAAATATCCACCGCGAGCCAGCACAACGCCGGCGGGATCCAGAAAATCGCCGGCATCAGTCGGCCATCGCGTCGGACGTGCGCGCGCCCTTGCCGAATGCGCCCACTGGCGCCGGCGTCGCGGTGCGGATTGCGTGATTGATCGTGTCGACGTTGCCGCTCGCCCAGCCCATAAGGTCGAGGAGAAAGTCGCGCTTCTGCAGAAGTGGCAGCCTGCCGAGCTGCTCGGCCAGGCAGCGGCCCGATATCTCGATCGCGCTATTCAACAGCGCGACAGGATCCGGCGGCGGCTTCGGGTCGGCGATCGCGGCGGCCAGGTGGCCGGCCCTCGCCTGGCGGTCTTTCTTCTGCGCGTCCTTCGCGCGCTTATGTCGTGTTTGTGCCATGGGTCAATTCTCCCAGCCTGGCCCGCCCTCGAGGGGCTTCATGTCGCGCAGCACGCGCGCGTCGTAATCGTCCTCGTCGGGCTCGTCTTGGCGCTCGAACGTCATGAACTCATGCGCGCAGTACAGCAGCGACTGCACCGCGGCGATGCGCGCGCCGTCGGCGTAGAACCGGTAGGTGTGATGGTTGACGGTGACGCCGGCGCTCACCGGCACCGCTTCGATGCGCGAGTCCGGAATGCACGGCGCCGCCATGTCGAATATCGAGTCGACCAGGCCGATCGTGTGCATGCCCGGGCGCAAGCGAACTATGAAATGGGTACGCTGCATAAGGATGGCGCCGGCTCGTTCCACTCGCGCGGCCGCGGCAGCGGCGGTTTGACTATCGGGTTGCGCCACTCGGCAGAGCCCCAATGCAGCCCGCCGGTCGGCCGCGGAATGATCGCCGGTATTTCCCACGGGCGGGGAAAGCAGCTCTTGAGATTCGCGTTGGGCCCGTACAGGTCGCGCGCGATCGCCTGGAAGTGCTCGTACTTGTAGGCCTCGTTCCAGTAGCGCCAATGCAAGACGGTGCGCCCGCGGTACCTGGCCTGGCGCGCCCGCGCGTTGCAGCGCCGGCAGCGGCCGCAGATACACAGCCGCAGACGCGAACGGATCGGCGCGACGGCGCGTGGCTCCACACCAGGGTTATCGAGGCGGGGAAGCGGCGGCGCTATTTTAATGCACGCGACGCCACACTAACCAGACCATTGCCGGCGTCGCGAGCAGCCCGCCGGCGGCCGCGTAGTAAAGGCCTAGCGCGAGATTCATCCCGATGCAGTAGAAATGGACCACCACGGCGACCATCAGCAGCAGCGTCAGACTCCCTCCGGAGGCAGCCCGTGCCAGGCCTCGCCCATGTACAGCCGGCGGAAATGGTTTTCAGCGTCGCGCGGAACGAACAGGAAGCGCGGCGTGCTCTCGGTCACGCGCATCTTGCAATTCATCATTTTCTCGAGCTGGTCGAGCGCGGCCTGAAGCGCGGCGAGCGTGAGGGGCTCGCGGGTGATGTTATTGCACGCTGAAGTGCACGCGGCCGTTAGCGGGTGAGACGTCCGGAACAGCGACGGCGCCGCGGCGGCCGCCGGCAGCGCGACGGCGGCGCCCATCAGCGATCGCAGAAACGCGCGGCGGTTCATCACAGGATCAGCCTCGCCGGAATCGCGGCGCTTCGTCATCGACGCACGTCCTTGCCGCTGGCGTCGCACACCAGGCGGTGCTTTTCGTCGTACACGCGCATTGTTCTCTTGTCGCTTCCGAACTCGCCCGAAATTTCAACGAACCACTTGGGCGGCCAAATCGCTACCTGTCCCGGCGTTGGGTGCGCTCCGAGGATCTCGGCGCAGGTATAGCGGTGGCTGTTGAACGCGAGGACGTGCGCCATCACCACGGCCGCGACGATGCAGACGGCCATAGCGATCGACAAGACGGTGCTTTCCTTCACTTGCAGCCTCGCTTAACCAGCTCCTCGTACGCGATGCGCCACTGGCGCGCGAGCGGGTAATTGGCGTCGTCCTTTTGCTTCCACGCGGCGGCGACTTCGCGCGCGTGATCGCGCTCCACTACGGCGGCGTCTCGATCGCGGCGCGCGGCTTTGACGCTGAGCATCGCGCGGTAGTTTATCAGCGCCATGCCGACGATGACGAGGAACGTCAGCACGATAAGGGCCGTGTTAAAGCGAGCACACGCTTGCCGGCGCGCGCGTGCGGCGTCGATGATTTTTCTAGCGTCGGCATGGTGCATTGCTTGTCGCTCGCTGTCTGTCATGTTTTCTCCCATAGCTGCCGCAGCGGCCGGCGCTCGTCCCGGTTGAAGACCAGCGAAGCGCGGCGGTGCGCCTTATCGTACCTGTTATGGTCGCCGCGGCATAGCCAGGCCACGTTGTCGAGGCGATCGTCGCCGGCGCGGTGGTTCAGGTGAGCGGCGCCGCATTGAATGATAAGCAGGCGTACGCCCTCCTGCAGCTCGCCGGCGACGGGCGCGGTGACGACGTGGACCGAATGGTTGAGGCGGCCGCAATGCTGGCAGCGATCGCGCGCCCGGGTGCGGGCCCGGGCTCGCACCGCGAACCACCGCGGCGTCTTGTACAGCGGCCGCTTGTCGCGAGCGATCGGCATTTCCTCAATTCACACCATGCCGGCGGCGATTCGCCATGTGCGCGTGGGTCCACTCGCGCGCGATCCTCACGGCCTCCACCAGCCCGGGCGCGTTCATCACGGCGACCAGGTACTCGCGCGTCGGTTCCAGGTCCCGCTCGATCGCGGCGTAGCTTCCCACGGCGAGCTGGTAGCCCTTCATCGCGCCTTCCTTGCCGGCGACGAGCTCGCCGAGCAGCTCGTTGACCAGGCGCACGTGGGAATCGGTGATCGTCATGGCGCGCACCAATGCAGCAGGCGGCCGCAGTGGTCGACGTTGTACACGCGGCCGTACACGCGAGCGATAGCGGCCTGCAGTTGCGTGCAGGTATTGGCGCCGCGCGCGATCAGCTCGGCGATCGCGTCGCGGTCGACGTCCCGCGGCCGGCCGGTCGCGATCGTCCGCAGCTCCGACTTGCCGGCGAAGTACGCGCGGCGCCAGCGTGTCGCGGTGGTACGCGAGACGTCACAGGCCTTAGCTACCATGCACGGCCGCGCGTCCATCGCGTACATCGCCCAGGCGTCCTCGCGGCGCCTCTCCATCTTGGCGCGCGTCATGGCGGAAACCCCGGATGTCGGATGTTGGATGTTGGATGTTGGCCGGCCGCGCGGCGGTCTTCAACTAACATCCAACATCCAAAATCCAACAACCTTTTCTCTTGCTGGGTCATTTGGGCTCCAGTCGATCGAGGCGGCGCGCGTGGTAGCTGGGGCTCGCGGCGGGCAACGGCTCGCCCAGCTCCTCGGCCATCGCGGCGTGATATTCCGCCATGCGTCGGTGGTAACGCTTGCCGCCTTGCTCGCGCAGAGCCTCGGCCATCGCTTTCAGCTCGGCGGCGGTCGCGCGCAGGGGAGTTTGGCGGGCGGCGCGCAGACGCGGCGGGCCCGAACGTCGGGAGGCGGCCATGCGGCCAGAGTACCACAAAGCGTTCGCTTATCCTTCGTTTGGCGTACTGCTTTAGGGGTGTAGCTAAGTCCTTTGTTTCGACTTGTGGGTGGTCTTCGGCCGAATGACCTTTTCCGAACGCTTTTTTACCCGTGCGATTTCCGGACGGACTGAATCAAACAAAGTGGAGAGGGAAACACCGAGCAGCGTCGCGATTTTGCGCCAGCTCTTTCCTTTTTCGCGCAGGCCGGCCACCAGGTCGCGGCGAAAAACTTTCTTGGGGCGTCCAAGAATTTTGCCCGATGCCTTCGCATGCGCCAGGCCGGCGCGGGTGCGCTCGCGAATAATCTCGCGCTCGAACTCGGCGACCGCGGAAAGAATGTGCAGCAACAGGCGCGAGGTTGGATTCGCCTGGTCGGTATCAATGCCCTGCGTGATCGCCAGAAACCGAACCTTGTAACTGTCGAGCTGCTGTATCTGCTGCGAAAGGTTCAACACGCTTCGGCCGAATCGGTCGAGCTTGGACACCATCACCATTTCGATCTGGCGATCGGCGGCGTCGCGCATGAGCTTGTCGAGCGCAGGCCTCGACGCCTTGGATCCGGAGAAACCAGAGTCGATGTACTCGGCCGGCTTCTTCCAGCCGCGGCGCTTGCAGTAGTCGCGCAGCTCCCGCAACTGCACTTCGCAATGTTGGTCTTGGGTAGACACGCGTGCGTAAATGGCAGCTTTCATGGAACAGACTCAAGTTTACGCGCAAAAAAACCCGGAGCGCGAACGCCCCGGGCGGGTTGAATAGGAACAAACATGAAACTACACTGCCACGTTATCGGGCGCAGCGACCGCCGGCGCTAGTCAGTTCGATGATGCAGCGGTCCTCGGCGTCGACGCACTCGGTATCTGTTCCACATTCGGCGTCCTCGACGCATTGCGCGATCGCGTCATCAAGAAATTCGTACGAGGTATAGTTGTGCGGCGCCTGGATCGGCGCGACGAGCGAAACAGCGGCCAGCAGCAGGCAGAGCGTTTTCATCGGTCGCGCCTCCCGTACGCCACGATGAGCGACGCGATCGCCAGCGCCAGGCCGCCGGCGGCGAGCAGCAGCGACTCGCAGACCGAGTGAGACGAGGGAAACGCGGGCAGGGGCGGAATGAATTGCATCATCATGCGATCCGCCTTCGCGCGGCCAGCTTCAGGCCCAGCTCGTACACCGCATCGTAGGGCACGTTCACACCGCCACGCTTGCCCTTGGGGTGGATCCGGAGATACTTGGGCTCCAGCTCCACCACCAGCGCGTCGCCGCGGTGTTGCACGGCCGTTTCGCGCGTCACGGTCTTGCTGATCCGGGTCATCGCCGATCCTCCAGGTGCCGCGCGATCGCAGCCAGCGCGTCGGCATCCACGGCGTACCAGGCCGAGCGCCAACCGCAGAAGCAATGATAACGGGTCAGTCCTTGCTTCCTGTCGAACTCGCACTTATCTATGGCGTGCGGCAGGGGAAACAGGTCGCGAATGCCCGACGTGGGGCGCGGCCGTCCCGCGCGCACGTACAGGCCGTTGCCGATCCTGGCGACGCTCATTTCCTCACCAGGCGCATATTGCCTTCGCTCAGCTCGGCGCCGGCGATCGCGAACCCTTTCTTGAGCACCTTCGCCAGCTCGGATTTGCTGACAGTGAACGTCTCCGGTACGATCGTGCGGAACTCGGCCGGAATCGCGTTCATGTCGGTGATGATCACCGATGGCGGATTGGCCTGGAGCGAGAGCGTCGACGTGCGGCCCTCCAGCTTGGGCAGGTGCGCGTCTTCCATGATGCGCTGGACGTATTGCTCCAGCCGTTCCAGCCCGCGCTCGGCGGCCTGTTTACGGCCCTGCAGGCGTTTGATTTCGGCCGCGGCAAAGGCGGCGCGGTTCTCAAGCGTGGCCATTGCCTTAGTCACCCCATCGACCTTGCGGACCTCGGCGAAAATCATCTGCGCGATATCGCGCTCGAGGTCCGGACGAAGCGGATCCGCCGCGTCCATCCCTTCGAGCGTGTCAAACAACGCGACGAGGCTGTCTTCGATCGCGGCGAGAGTCAACGCGGGCGCGGTCATGCCGCACGCCCCGTTTGACAGTTGCAACGCTCGTTGACCCACGAAGCGCAGTCTGAGGAGTGATTCTCTTGGATGCGTCGCACCGCCTCGCCTGTGCCGTTGCAGTCGCCGCACATTTCCAGGTCTTCGGGGCCTGTGGGGTTGCCCTCGCCGTCGCGCGGCGTATCGTCGAACCAGCCCGCGCCCTCACAAGCAGTGCATTCGTTATCCAAGTGGACATCGGCGACCTCGGCGGCCGCGACCAGGCGGCGCGCCTCCTCGATCAGCGAGGCGTGCGTGTCTTCGAGGCGCGCCTTGGCGACGCGCTCGACGAAGGTAAGAAGATCCATGTACTCGTCGACCGGCGACGGCGCGGTGTACTCCGGGTCGGCCAGCTCGCGGGCGAAGCGCGCGGACTCGGCCGCGGCGTGCGCGTCATCGTTCTGCAGGAAAACTTCGTACTCCACTAGCGGCCTCCTTTGTCGGCGGAAATCGACAGCGTGTTGGCGACCGCGCGAATGTCCTCGAATTTGACCTCGACTTCCAGGCCCGACAGGTGCGCGTAGTGGCGCGCGGCAATGCACAGGTCCACCGCTTGCGTGAAGAACTGGAGGCGGTGTTGCGCCTGGCCGTTCATTAGCGGAGCTGCCGGCGGGGGCGGCGGCGGCGCGTGGTGGCCGTTAGTGCTACCGTTAGTTGGTGCTGTTACGCCGGTAATTAGAGCGCTGGCGGCCGAGGATCGCGAGTCCTGGCCGCCGGCAGCCGGCGCGATCGGGTCGAGGCGCCGCACATCCCACATGTTCTTATTCCCCGTTGCCCGGTTATTCAGAAGCGTGATTGTCAGCCGCTCGAACGGGCCTGGCGTGCGCTCCTGGATCTTGGCGTTCAGAGCCGGGGTCGCAAAGAAAATGCGATCGTCGGCCGTGGTGTACAGGAAGTACTCCCCGTTGTCGTTCTCTCCCCGCTTTCCTGTGGCGTAGGCCAAGGCCAGCTCCACCGTGGTGTTCTTGTCGAATGTTATTTTTTCTCGTGGCATTTCCGTTGTGCTCCTTCGTTGGTTTTCTAGAATTTCCAAAACTCTCGCGTCCCACCGCTTCGCCGTCACTTACTCCACCCAAGCCCACGTGTCTCCCGTGTGAATGTTGCTGATCGCCACTTGACTTACACCCTCGGCGGCGGCGATCTCTGTTTGCGTGTACTCTCCGGACTCCGCCGCCGCGCGAATGCGGCGCACTTTATCGGGGTCCAGCTTCCGGTTCGACCCGCGCGCCTTCCGTGGATCCAAAGCGGCCACCCTCAGGCGTTCCGTCCACGCGGCCTGGCGTAACTCGCGTGCGGCCACCTGGGCGGGGGTTTCCACCGGAATAGCCGGCGGCGCCTCCTTGGCCTCTTCTACGATTCGGCGCGCTTCCGGCGCCGAAAGTCCTGAGCCTACCTGGCGTCGACGCGCAGGTTTGGCGCGCTTCCGTTCGGCGAAGGCCGCTTCGCGTAATCGTCTGGCTTCGGCTTGTGGGGTCATCGAAGTAACTTTGCTCCTGGCTGCATTTGGGCGACGAGCTCGCCGGCGCAGCGGTCGTGCAGGATGCTCACCAGCACCTGGCGCCGGTCGGCAGCTTCGAGCGGGCGAAGCTGCAGCTCGATAAACTCGGCGATCGCGCCGGCGATCGTGTCGAGGCAAGGAAGCACCTCGACGGCGTTTTCGTTCAGCGCCCGCACCGCCACGGGCCGCAGATCGATAGCCCATTCCCACGCGGCGGACTGAGAACGCGCGATTTCTTCCCAGCGCAGCAGCTCGACGTTAAAACGCCACAGGATGTAGACGGACTCCAATGTGTCGCGCTCCCGGCCGCAACCGCGCACGCGAATGCGCCCCGCGTATTCCAGCAGAATCGGAGTCTTGGGAAATTCCACGCTCGGCCACAGGCTGGCAAGTTCCACCGTCGCGCCTGGTCTCACTACAACGCCGTCGAAGCCCGCGCCCGTTGTGGCGTTCGGGTCGACACGCGAGAGCAGCTTCGCGAAGATCATTTGCGCACTCCGCGCCGAGCTTCGCGGAATGCGCACGCCGCCGCGTCCGGACTCGCCACGGTGCGCGGTGGTTACTTTTATGCTCACGTAAGCATTATGCGCCAAGCTATTTTTGCTGTCAATGCTTACGTGAGCATGTTCGCAAACTATTTTCGTTGCTCGCGCGAGCTAAGGTGAAATCAATGCTTTCGTGAGCTATTATGTAAACCGATGCCACCTGAAGATACGAACGAGAAGAACCCCATTGCTCAGGCCATGGTCGCTCTGAGAAATGAGAAGCTCTCGCCCGCGCGCAAAAAGCAAATCGCCAAGGACGCTGCCGAGGCACGTTGGGCAGGGCATGTGAAGGCGGGCGATGCCCCGAAGGCGAAAGCGAAGCGGAAGGCCGCGAAGAAGAGGGCAGGGAAGTGACGCACTTATTCCGCAGCGTCGCGAATGCTGTAACGTTCGATCGGTTTTGTCGATTATCCTGGCTTGCGATCGGAGCAACTTTTGTGTTCGTACTCTTCGAGGCCGGCCACCAGCTAGAACAGATCGTCGGCTATGGTATCGACGTTCACCTCGCGGGCGACGCGTCACTCACGCACGATGGCGAAGTCTCGCTTAAGCACGATGGCGGCGTGACGTTGGAGAAATAGAAGGATGAAGCAAACGGTTTCCGCAACGGACAGTGCCCGACTGAAGGAACTGGCGCGAGCTGTGCGAAGCGGTGGATGGCTCACCGTAGGCCGAGCGCTCATCGAAGCGAAGGCGATCTTGCCTCATGGTCAATGGCTCCCCTGGCTGCGGGAGTTTTTCCCGGGCAGCCCGCGGCGCGCACAGCAGCTCATCGCTAGTTTTGACTCCCGGCTTGCCGAGCTTAAGGTCTTCAATCGTAAGCAGTTCGAGATTTCCAGGCACCTCGCCGTTTCGCTCGAAATTTCGCATTTGCGTCGTATTTGCAAAAAACGGCCAAATACGAAATCCACAACACAAGACCAGTATGGTCGTTGCAAATCAAGGAGCTAAAAACAAATGACTTCCGCGATGCCGGTACCCCATTTGAAAACACTCGAAAAGACGTTTCACCAGATCCTTGGCGGCCAACCCAAGGAGAAGACACCGGAGGCGATCACCGCGGCCGTTGACTCCGTCGTAGAGCAAAGCAGAAGCGCTTTCGAGGGGTGGGCGCGCGCGGCCTTGCGTAACCTGGTTCGTAAATGGTGGCCCAAGCCCGCCAGTCTCCATCAGGGCTATCTGTTCAGCGAGGCGGAATGGGAGCGCAACCTAGTTCTACCAAAGGGGGAGAAGGTCAAAATCACGGACGCGACCCTCTCGCAGTTGAAAGCTAGCCTGCGCGCGCTCGTCGGATCCACCAAAAAAGCCGCGCTCGCCAAGGCCGACGTGACGCTCGAAAAGCGCCAGCAGCTCATCAACGAAATGACGCCGTTTGCCTTGCGGTACCACACACGAGAAACGCCGTTTACGGTGAAGGATTATCTGGAGTGCCGCGCCAGAGGCGAGGCTCCGCCGCCAGTGAAGCGCGATCGCAGCGCCACGCTCAAGAGAATTTGGGCGGATCGAGCCACAGAGCGCGAGGCGACCGCACGAAAACGCGGTCGACGCGCCGGCAAGTGATAATTGCGGGATGGATGATGAACAACGAAGCCGCGCCGCTTCCGGTTAAGGACTGCGCGGTCCATCTATCATCTGCCGGAAGGACGATTGACGTTCCCGGCACTCGCGCGGTGGAACGACAAGCTCCTCCACCGGATGACAGCGACCCGTCACGCCGGAAGGACGATGGACATTTCCGGCGCACCAGAGGTGCAGCGGGATGACACACAGCTCCCCCGCTGAATGGCGGATCCAGTCTTAGTATAAGACGCGAGCCGTTCGGCGCTCGCGGGTCACAATAACGAAAATGAATGACGACCAACAGTGCCGCGCCGCGCCCACGCCAGGCACGATCACCTTGCGCGATGTGATGGAGTTTCTACGCCGGGGCCAGGCCGCGCAGCGCGCCGTCGATGCGCTCGCTCCCCGCACAAATCAAAGGTCAGCTCAAACGGAAGCTCGTCCGGATCTGTGTCGAAAAGCCAGATGAACCCCGCGCGGTCGTTACGCATTGCGGCGCCTGTGGTGCGCTGGCAGGCCCGCGGTTGACTCCAGCAGCTCCAGCCGAACGTCGATCACGGCTTGCTCCTTCTTCACGCCGCCCAGCTCCTCGCGAATGATCGAGCGCACGAACCAGGCGAACGCGCCGGCTAGCGTGCTCATGGCCGTACAGATCGCGATTACGGCCTCCCACGAAATTGAAATGTTGGTCATGGCGTTTATCGTCCTAGCAGGCGATTGACTTCCGCATCGCTCGCGCCACCTTCGCTGTCGCCGATGTACTTGGGCGCGCGCGGGAAGCCGACGAACGGCAGTGCTTTTTCTTTCAGCGTTCCCTGTTCGCTGCGTTGCAGGCCCTGCACGCTTATCGGCGTAGCGACGCTCAGCGGATACTTCGCCAGCTCGAGCAGTTGCTCCATGAGCGGGTCGCCTGGCTTCGCGATCGGCCGGTTGAAGTAGTCGCGGTTTGAGAGCATGTCGAGAATGAGCGTTGCGAGAGGATGGACTTTTGCTTTTACCCATCCCATTGGCTCATGCCAGACCGACATCACTTCTTTGATGTAGCTCGGCATGGACACGCGGCCGCCTTCGCCATCGTGCGGATAGTACGCCGTGCGCAGGTCCTCGGGCGCTTCGCCGGTCATCAGGTAATTGACGATCGAGCCATACAGCCCGATCACCAGCGGCAGCGCCAGCAGGTACGAGAGACGATGACTGATCTCGAAGCGCCTGGCGCGCGGTGCGTTCTTTAGCGATTTCAACGCGTCGAGGGCGCCGCCGCCCAGCTCGCGGATATCCCCCACGTTCCAGCCCACCGTGCGAAAGCTGCCCATGGCTAGGTCCTTCGCGATGCGATTCCACGCCAGGTTGTCGTAGACGAGCTGGCCGAAACGGTTGTCGATCGAATCCCACGCCTTGCCGAGCGCCTGGCGGATCTCGAGAGGCGTCGCGCCCGGGCCCAGCCGTTCGATTTCAAACTCGGCCATCTTGGCGAAGGCGCCCAGCTTCATGCGGGGCACAAGAAATTCCATCACCGGCCGCGCCACTTGCTCGGTCGCGGCGAACGGCGATCGCACCAGGCCGCCCAGGATGTTGCCGGCGCGAAACGCTTCCATCATCCGATTGGTCATGCGCGTTTGAAACGCGCGGTCCATGCGCGCGCGGCCGCCGGCTTCCACCACCGCATCGGCCATTTGCTCGATCAGCGGCGCCTGGCTTCCGGGGCGGTCCCAGGCTTTCTGAATCTTTTTACCTGCCCTGTAGTTTTGGAACGGCGACGCCGGCGTAAGCCCGATCGCCATCGACTGCAGGCCCTTGCCCACCGCGCCGTGGTTTACCTCGTAGATCCCCAAGGCAAACCTCGAGGTCATCGCCTCGAGAGAAACAAACGTCGCGTGGAACGCGGACCAGCCGAGCTGGAACTGCAGCAGCACGTTACCGGCGCCCATGTAAGCGCGGAATGTAGCGCTCTTGGCGCGCAGCCCGGGCGAGAGGTAATTATTGAACAGGCGCGCCGATTCTTCCGGCGCCCACCAATGCCCGCGGATCACCAGGCCGCCCACGTCGTAGGGTTGGGAGTCGGACGTCAGACCGGTAGTGCCCTCGATGTCGCGCAGCGCGTGCAGCTTGGGGTTATCGTCCAAAAACCTCTTCCACTCTTCGAACACCGCCGGCGCTGTGCGCTTGAACTGCTCGCGGGCGCCAACCCACATCTCGGCGAGTTGCGCCATTTTTTCCTCGCGCTTGTGTGTGTACTCCGGACGGCCGCCGCGGAGGTCCGCCAGGGCGCGGAGCTGGCGCGCAAACTCCTTGCGTTTGGCGATCGCCGGCCTGAGCGATTTCAATTCGGATCGCGCCGACTTCTTATCCGCCGGCGTCGAGGCCGGATCTTTCAGCGTGGCGTAGGCGCGCTTGAGCCTGGCCATTGTGCCGGCGTCCGGATAGTTGGTGATGAAGCGCTGTCCGCTGCCGGCGCGCCAGTCGATCTGGTGGCCGATCTCGTGGGCAAGCACCTGTTCGGCCGAGCCGTGCATGGTCTTGACCCAGCCCGCCGGATGCGCGCGCCCTACAGCGTTGCGCAGGTTTTCAAAGCCGCGCTTGTGTTGGATCCCCAGCGCCGCGGCGACCTGGTGCAGCCCGTTCCAAAGCCCCTCGTTGGGATATTCGACGATTTGCTGGACGCTGGGCCCGTACACCGTCGCCACCGCGTCATCGATTTTCTGCCAGCCCTTGGGAGCTTTTCCCTTGCGCGCGTCGACGTACTTCATGCGGCCGGCTTTTTTTTCCGCGGCCAGGGCGTGCTGTGCCATGATGTAGCGCTGCATCTCGCCCAGCTTGGCCAGGATCATCTCGACGGGATCCTCGCTAACGGGAGTCAGGCCGGCCGCCAGTCCGTCGGCGACCGTAACGATGGTGCGCTTTTTGAGAAACGACTTCTTCCCCTCGAGAGGGCGACGCGCGAGCATCGACGCGATCGTGACGGCCGCTTTTTTCGGATCCGCCCAAATGTGCGGGAAATAATTCGCGTAGAACGATTGGAGCTTGCCCGTGCCGAGGCTCTGCACTTCATCGCGCGCGTCGTCGAGCATCGTGCGCATCAGGTCGCCGATCGCCTGCAGCTCGATAGTCGGCTGCGGCTGGCCGTGCTCGATGCGGTCGACAAATTTCCAGCGCTCAGGTAGCGGCAGCTTGCGCAGCGACTTCGATGCCGCCTCGAGAGCGGTTCTCGCGCGGTCGGCTCGGCGCTGCAGCTCGGCCGCGGTGTAGCGGAGCTCCGCATGGGTCGCGGCAGCCCGCAGGCCACGCGCGCCAGGCGCGAAACCCTGGAGAATTTCGTCTTTGGCGTCCACTATGAGCTTGGCGGCCGCGAGCAAGCCAGGGCGGATGTCCTGCTGGTAGAACTTCTGCAGGCCCAGCGTGGCCGTGTTGATCGAGACCGCGCCGCGCTCGTCGCCGAACAGGTCGCCGGCGCGGTGCTCCGGAGTTTCTTCGAACAGGTTGGTTTGCGGAGGCGGCTCGGCCGGCTTTACTTTTCCGCGCGTCTGAGAGTTGAACTCGGCCGAAAGCTGGTCGCCTTCGAGCCTGCGCTGGGCCAGGTCCTCGGCGTCGCGCTGCGCGCCGGGGTCGAACGAATCGCCAAAGGGAAGGGAATCGCCGGCGACTACTGAACTTTTGGCGTCGGCAGGATCGTGTTGCCCTTGCCCAGCTTCACGTGGCCCTTCGCTACCCAGTCCTTCAGTTCGTCGCAGGCCCGGCTTGCCAGGTCGGAGTTCTTCCGCGAGGGCTTGCCGGACTCGGAGGTAGGCGGCTTGTTTGGTGTTTGTGGCATCGCTTCCTTCCGCCAGTTCGGCGGCGGCCCGCCCGAGCGCATCGGAGACAGGTCCCGATCGCTCTGATAGTTTGTCATAGATCGCCAGCGCTTGGGCGGCCTGGTCCGCTACGGCCTTGTTCTCGCCAGCCTTGATGATGTTTCCGCGCTCGCTTAGTTTGCCCGCCACGGCTTCATCCCCAACGGATGAAAAAAGGCGCTTCTCGCCGGCTAGCTGCTTGCGGATGTAGTCCGACACTTCGGCCTTTTCGGCGATGAGCGAGCGCGTGACTTCCTCGGCGCCGAATAACACGCCCTGCTCGTCGCCGCGGGTCGCTGTCTTTTTCGGCCCGCCCAGCGCCAGGCGAATCATTTCGCCGATCTGGTCGTTAGTGAGGCGCTTGCCTGCCTTGTCGCGCTTTTGGATGACGTCGTAGAGCGCGCGCTGGTCCGCATGCTCCGGCAGGCCTGCGCCGATGACGGCCGCTCGAGCGGGTGGAATGTCGCCCGACACGACCAGGCCGAACAGGTGCGGATCCAGCTTTGCCAGCGCGAGCCCCTGGCTTGCCATTTTGCCCGTAAGCGAAATGCCTTCCTCCGCAAGCCGCTCCGCGGTGAATCCAGAGTCGCGAAATACTTTTGCCGCGTCGATCGGGTCGCCGTCTCCGGAGTCTTCGGCGATGTTTATCAGCGCACCCTTCACCATCGCTTCACGCGCGGTGTCTGCTTTGATAAACCGGACGGTGGCCGTATCGCCGGGGCCGCCCACGCGATCGAGCAAGCCGAGGCGCTGATGCCCGTTTACAACGAACGGCTTCGAGTCAGGCCCCATCGCCGGATCTTGCCATACAGCGACGGTCCCACCTTTTTCCGGATCCCACTTTTGGACTCCGCGCAGCTTCTCGCCGACGCCCCGCTCTCCCGTGTTGCCTTTGAACTGGAACCGGACCGGATCCCTGGCGATCGCGCTCGCCGGAAGCTGCATTATCGTGCCAGGCTTCGGCGCCTCTATTCTCCCCGCTTCTTCGGCTCCCCCATTCCCGGCGTCAACTGCGCCGCCTCGTTCGGACTGGTCAGCAGATCCCGCTGCGCCAGCAGCTTCGCCATCTGCTTGGCTATCCGCTGCACGATTAACGGGCGCGCCTTCCCCGCCGCCGGCGGCGCTTGCTTCGATTGCGTTTTCATTTACTTCTCCTTCGGTACCGACTACCATCGCCAGCTCAGCGCCGGCGCGAATCTCCTCAGGGGTGGCGACGACGTTCGGCGACGGCTGCATTCCGCTCGCCGCATACTCGTCGGCCAGGTTCTCGGGCGTGTGCTTCGGCGGCGGCGATTTGTACGCGGAGGCGCGGACCAGCTCCTCG
>Ga0097621_100000075_pt1 | contig 51581 bp, 47 predicted proteins | sample KBSMisM72_FD_73165 | JGI IMG/M metagenome (GOLD analysis project Ga0097621, IMG submission 73165) | Miscanthus rhizosphere microbial communities from Kellogg Biological Station, Michigan, USA - KBS Miscanthus M7-2 (version 2) (version 2) | ecosystem: Host-associated > Plants > Roots >... | reverse complement strand
GATCGTGACGACCGACGCGCGAAGGAGTGAAGGCAGATAACGCTGGGTCGCCTCGAGCGTCGAGAGCGAGGCAGTGCTGACGGACGCATCGACGCCGCTGACCGGCGCGACAGGCTCGCCGGCGAGCAGCCGGGCGTAGAGCTTCGGCTGGTCGTCGTTCCACACGTTCCACTTCCGAAAAATCCGCTCGAGCGCGCCGTCACGCATCGCGGCGCGAAGGATCTCGTTGCAAGTGTCGCGCAGCGGCGCGTTGGCCGCCGCGAGCACGCCGACGTAGTGGCCGACGGCGACGACGTCAGGTTGAATCGTGAAGCCGGGGACGAACCGCCGTCGTCGCTCCGCGAGCACGTTGTCGAGCAGAACGGCGTCCACGCGGCCAAGCACCAGATCGCTGTAGGGATGCACGTCGTCTTCGTACGACACGACCTCGATGCCGTGATCGCGCGAGGCCCTGAGCAGGATGTCGTACGCGATTGTGCCGGCGAGTGTGGCGACCTTGCGCCCAGCCAGATCCGTCAGCGTCCGGTACCGCGACCCGTCCGCAGTGCGGACGCTGAGGACTTCGCGAAACTCGTAGTACGGCAGCGTCGTCGACAGCACCGCACGGCGAGTCGGTGTGTCCTCGATGCCGCTCAAGCCGATGTCGGCGTCGCCGCGGGCGATCGACTGGTCGATGGAGGTGAACGTGATCATCACGAACCGGGGGGGCCGGCGCAGGCCGCGCGCCAGCAGTTCGGCAATCTCGACATCGAAGCCGGAGACGACGTCAGGACGCGCGGGATCGGCTTCGACGAAGGGCGCGCCGCCTTCGGCATCCCCAGCCCATCTGAATTCAGCGGGCTGCGCGGACGCCGTCGAACACGTCCATAGGACCGCGCAGATCGATGCCGCCGCGATAATGAAGCGATTCGTCACATTCCTTCGCAGGGCGACCTTACCAGGGTCGCCGGGGTAGAATATTCGCGAGGTTTTTTCAGATGAAACGAGCGTTAGCGATTTCAAGTGTACTGCTGGCTGTCGTGGCGGCAGGTCTGTGGAACGTCTCTGCCTCGGCCACTGCGGCTCAACAGGCTTCATTGACGGCGAAATTCGGTCCCCATAAGCAGGCGAATCTTCCTCCGCTGCCGTTTGGCCCCCGCGATCCTTTGCCGCGTCCGACCCCGGTGGTCGCGCAGGTGTTCCAGTTCGCCGCTGAACATCCTGAAGTGCTGTCGTATATCCCGTGCTTCTGCGGCTGCGATCACATGGGCCATAAGGGCAACGATGACTGCTTCGTGAAGCAGCGCGCCGCCAACGGCGACGTCGTCGCCTGGGAACCGCACGGCACCGAATGCCAGGTTTGTATCGACGTCGGCCAGCAGGCGATGCAGATGTACTCGTCAGGCGCGTCGGTCACGCAAATTCGCCAGGCGGTCGAAACGAAGTTCGCGGGGAAGTATCAGTTCCATACGCCGACGCCGCAGCCGCCCGCGAAAGTCGCAGCGCCCACGCCGCCAGCGAAAGCTCCGGCAAAGAAGTAGTGCAGGCCTCAGACCTGCACGTTTAGGCTGACGCGGGAACCAGCGAGATGAACGATCGCTGAGCCTGCGGCGGCGTGGCGTCTTTCGGCATGTCGTCCGGCAAGTCGCCGCAGTCAGCACGGAGGAACTGCAACTGGTGCGGCTTGATCGTCGCCAGCAGTTCCTTGCGTGTCTTCACATTGATCGGCTTGCCGACGTAAATCTTTCCCATCCGGTCCATCAGCCACTCAGGCAGCGCGCTGGCGAACATGAACATCGGCCACGTGAAACCGGGTCCATTCAGCTTGCGCAGCTTCCAGGCCCATAGGCCAATCGCACCAAGTCGCCACACCGTCGGCGCCCACCAGCTCATCTGGCCCGGACGCAGGTTCATCTTCCAGCACTTCATCATCAGCTGCCACTGCAGCGGCGTCAGCTCGCGCGTCTGCGACACGCCCTTCTTGTCTTCCATGCGCGTGTCGTGGAGCGGCGTGAAGATGGACGGGATGAAGAACGCAAACAGGCCGCGCCGCTCGACCTCATAAATCAAATCGAGCGTCCCCTTCACGTCCTCGTCCGTCTCGCCAGGGCTGCCGACGATGAGCGTGGCGGCGGGGAACCAGTTGTTCTGGTTCATCACCTCGAGGCCGCGGATGAACACGCTCTGCCATTCGTCGATCGGAAACGGCACGCCCTTGCTCGGCATGATCTGCTTCGCCATCCGCACCGAGCCGGTCTCGAGTCCGACCAGCGGCACCAATGCCTTGTGCTTCGGATGGGTGCTCAACAGCGGAAGGTGAATCGGGCTCTTGTCGAGGCAGACGTCGGTGATCTGCTTGATCATGATCGGGTCGACGACGGCCGGCGCGATTGTGCAGTGACTCAACACGTGCTGCTCGACGCCCGGCGTCTCGCACACCGACTTATACAGATCGACGAGCGCCTCGCGATTGGGGAAGTAGAACGGCGTGCTCGTGTGAACCTGGCCCCAGATGAACATGTCCTCGGTGGCCAGCGAAATCTGTTTGTTGCCGTCGCGCACATTCGCGCGCACGGCTTCCATCATCTTGTCCTTCGGCATGTCGATCTGCGGATTCAGATCGGGCACGCAGAACTGGCAGCGGCGGCCGCATCCCGTCGTCATCTCGACGACGCCGAACGTCGTCCGCTTGTCCGGGAACAGGATCTCGTTGCGGTCTTTCGGATGGGCGACGTCCAGCTGCTTCGGCAGGTCTTCGCCGGCAATGGCCCTCTCGAACAGCCGCTTGACGTCGGCCGACTCGCTCCGCCCTTCGACGACGCAGTCGACGCTCAATCTTTCCCACGAATTGGTCTGCGTGATCTGCCAGCCGCCGGACCCGCCGACGATCACCTTGAAGTTGCTGCGGTAGGGGCTAGTCTTGATCGCCTCGAACAATTCCATCGAGTAGTGCGAGTTGATTGGCTGCTTTGACGAGCCGAAGATGGACGTGTAGACGCCGGCCGCGAAAGTGACGCCGAGGGGATTGTGCGTCGAGACGGCGACGACTCGGGTTTCGGGTCCGACGAACTTGCCGAGATCCGCCGGATAGCAGCACGCAATGTCTTCAGCAGGGTAGTAGCGCAGCAACGACGCTTCGAGGACCCTGACGCCGGCGGGCATGTAGCGCGCCGACCCGTCGCCGTTGTATTCGACGTTGCGCCACGTCGGGTACTTCTTGTTCAAAATGCCTTCGAGCCACATCGGCAGCGACGCCATGCTCATCTGGATGAAGTAGCCGGCGTGGTCGATGGTCTCGGTGAGCGGGGCGGTCAGGACGATGCGCACGCCGCCTCGGGCGGCGCCGTTGACCGGCGTCGGAGAAGTCGTCGCAGTTTGCATCAGTGCGAATACGGTAAAGCAGGGCTAGCTTGAGGTCAATAAAGGAAGCGCCCAGTGGGAAAAAACAGGGACTGAATGGTTCCAGGTTCCAGAGTACTGGAACCTGGAACCTTCTTGTTTAGTTCACGGCAAAGCAGTACAGCAGTCCTGCGCCTCCGGTGGACACCAGGTTTTCCTGGCTGCAGCCGCGGCTCGCATGCGTCGAATTCCACGATCCGTTGCCGCCACCCTGCTTGTCCGAGTGGCCGAGCTGTGCCGCGCCCATGCTGTTGCTCGTCCAGTTGTTGCAGGTGTGGTCCATGCCGTCGGTATAAGCACGGCCGTCGGGCTGGCTGCCGGTCAGGATGTCGTGCTGGTTCGGCATGTCGCCGACCCCGTTGACGATGCCCTTCTTTTCCGTCAGCGAGAGTTGCTTGCCGAAGGCGACGCCCAGGCGCGCGTCGTTGATGTCGTCGCCATGGATCTGTGCGACGCTGCGGCCGACCATCCCTCCGTTCGCGTTGTACCACGGGCCGTTGCCGATACGATCGCGCGCGTTGACGGCGCCGGCACCCTGCGTGCTCAGGTACGCGTGCCAGGTGACCGGCGCGCCGCGGCCGGCGGCGGTCGCCAACTGCTGGCAATAGGCGTCCGCGCCGGCGAGGCCGCCGTAGTTCGCGCCGTCGCCTTTCGGCACGCTCGTGATGAAGAACGACATCGGCTGCGGCGGACCGCCGCGGCCCGGCTGCTGCGCCAACACGAGGTACGAACCCGCCGCAAGGGCAATCGCAAGGGCGGTGATGTGGGGAACCAGCTTTTTCATAGCGCTCTCCTCGGCGCGCATCTTATCACCGTGCGCCGGAGGCGCCTGGTCGGTGGTTACGCTGGCTTCCGGAGCACGCACACGACGGTGCCGGTGACCATATCTCGAAGCGTCATCGGCAGGCGCGAGTTCGCGAGGAACCCGAGTCCGCGCAATCCGAGTCCAATTCGGCGAAGACTGACCGTTTGGAAGCCGTCGAACACCGTGTCGAGATGCACGCCGGAGAGGCCATTCAAGCTCGGCAGCACCTCTCGGCGTCCGTCAAACGATCGTCGCGGGTCGGGTTGCGCGGCGGTTCCGAACTGCGGGTTGTCTTTCAAGACCTCGTTGACGGCACGTACTAGCGTGTGTGGTGAAAACAGCCAGTGAATCCCAGGCACGTTGACGATGTAGTCCAGGTGATGGGACATCGCACCCAGGTAGAGGGGAAACACGTTGAACGACAAGCCGCCGGGCTTCAAGACACGGCGGATTTCGGCGGCTGTCACACGCGGGTCGTCGACGTGTTCGAGGACGTCGTGGGTGAGGGCGATGTCGAATGTCGCGTCCGGGTAAGGCACGTCGCGCGCGCCACACACCGCGAACTCCACGTTGGCCGCGTGACGCGTCGCGGCGTACCGTCGCGATCGCTCAACCATGGACAAATGCGGTTCCACCCCGCAGACGCGCGCCGCGCCGCACTGAGCGGCGTACTCGACCGTTTTTCCACCGTAGCCGCTGCCGAGGTCCAGTACGACGCGCCCGTGAATGCTGTCGCGAAGCGGATACTCCGGGAAGAGTCTGAAGAACTCGTCGAAATGCGCCCGTTCGAAATCTGCCTGCGGGAACTCGCTGTATTCCCCTCGAGCGGCGAAGCCTTCCACGGAAAAGCCGCCACCGCCGCGACTGCGTGTCTTTTGCGCGGACAGAATGAGCCGCCGGGCGAACGCGGCGCTGATGCCGAGGGACATACGGCCTTGCTGGCGATCTTTCCGCAAAAATGGTGCGGAAGCGGGGATTTGAACCCCGACTGCCTTGCGGCAACTAGCTCCTGAGGCTAGCGCGTCTGCCGTTCCGCCACTTCCGCAAGTGGTGAGCGTTCTTAGGTGCGAACGAACAAATAAGTATAGCGCACCGTGCGAGAATTGACGGTCGGACAAAGGAGTTCGCTACATGGCGCGCGGAAGGTTCACCGTCATCTTCACCGTTCTCGGGCTCGCAGTTTTCGTCTCGATCGTGGGCTTCGTGCTGCTGTATGTCTTCGTCGGCCGTGAACCGTCAGTGTCGGCGAACACGACGCTCGTCCTGAAAGTCGGCGGCGACTTGTCGGAAGTCGCGCCGACCAACGTCGTCGGCTACTTCCGGGGCGGGAGTTCGCCGGTCGTTCGCACCATCGTCGAAAACCTGCGCAAAGCGAAGGCCGACTCACGCGTGTCGTCCATTCTGCTCAAGCCGACAGGATTCGAGTCGCCCTACTGGGGCAAGGTGCAGGAGATTCGCGACGCTGTGCTCGACTTCAAGAAATCGGGCAAGCCCGTCTACGCGTATCTCGAGTACGGCGGCGACCGCGAGTACTACCTCGCGTCGGCGGCCGATCGCGTGTTCCTGTTGCCGTCCAGTCCGCTCGATCTCAAAGGCATCGCGACGTACGCCGTCTTTCTGCGCGGCACGCTCGACAAGATCGGCGCGTACCCCGATTTGCACCACATCGGCGATTACAAGACGGCGATGAATCAGCTGACGGAAAAGGGCTACACACGCGCGCACAAGGAAATGGACGCGTCGCTCGACCGCGACCTGTTCGACCAACTCGTGCGAGGCATAGCGGACGCCCGCAAAAAGTCGGACGACGAGGTCCGCACGCTGATCGATCAGGGACCGTTTCTGCCCGAAGACGCGCTTCACGTGGGCCTCATCGACGACGTCGCGTACGAAGACCAAGTGGAAGAGAAACTGAAGAAGGCGGACGAGCGCTTGCGCAAGATCGACGGCGACGACTACGCGCGCGTCAGCGGTTCCTCCGTCGGGTTGAATCGCGGACCGAGGATCGGCGTCATCTACGCGACAGGCACGATCACGAGCGGGAAGAGCGGGTTCGACCCACTCAACGGCGCCGCGCTCGGTTCGGACACGCTGATCGACGCCATCCGGCAGGCCCGCCGCGACAGCTCGCTGCGAGCCATCGTGCTTCGCATCGACAGTCCTGGCGGATCGGCGGCCGCGTCGGACGCCATCTGGCGCGAACTGATGATCGCGAGAAACGAACGCAGCGACCGGCCCATCGTGGCGTCCATGTCGGATCTTGCGGCGTCCGGCGGCTATTACATCGCCATGCCGGCGCAGGTCATCGTCGCGCAGCCGTCGACGTTGACCGGTTCAATCGGCATCTTCGGCGGGAAAATCGTCACGGGGGGCACCTACGAAAAGCTGGGTGCGCACATCGACAGCACGAGCATCGGCAAGAACGCGGAGATGGATTCGCCTGCGCGTCCGTTCAACGCGGACGAAACCAAGAAAGTCCAGGAGCAGCTGCAGGCGTTTTACGATAGCTTCGTCGAGAAGGTCGCCCAGTCGCGCCACACGACGCCGGAGAAAATCGATGCGATTGCGCAGGGACGTGTCTGGACGGGCCACCAGGCCAAGGAAAACGGCCTCGTCGATTCGCTCGGCGGGCTCGACGCCGCGGTGGCGGTCGCGAAACAGCGCGCGAAGCTCGCTGCCGACACCGAAGTCGAACTCGTGGTGTTCCCGCCGCGAAAGAGCTTCTACGAGTTGCTGACCGAGCAGTTGAGCGGCGCGAGCGATCAGGCCGCGATGAGCCGGTGGGTGGCGTCGAACCTGTCGAGGGGAGAGCTCGAAGCGCTGCGCGTCATGCGCGGCCCGCTCACGATGTTCCGTCGTGGCGAGCCGCTCGCCTTGATGCCGATGACGTTCCTGCGCTGACTACGAGGCCGCTTTTTGCAGCGCCTCGCGGTTCACCTCGATCTTCATCCGCTGCTTCGCCTTCACCATGTAAGCGCCGAAGAAGCGGCTGCGGCGCTCGGCGAGCACTTCGTCGCGGAACTTGTCTTTGGCGAGCGCGTAGTCTGACGGCGACGTCTCCTGCTTTTCGACGACCTTCACCACCGCCGCGCCGTTGTCGGTGGCGATGGGATCGCTCACCGATCCCGCACTCAGCCTGAAGGCCGCGTCCGCGACCGTCGGGGCGTTACCCAGATCCGGAATCGGCGCGTCGCGCGTGATCGACTCGGTGGTCTTCACGTCGACGCCGGCGGCTTTCGCGGCCTTGTCGAAATCCGATCCGCCCTTCAACTTCGCGGCGACTTCCGCCGCCTTCTGCCGCGCAAGATCGCGCGCCTTGATCTTGACCACTTCGTCGCGTACCCGGTCCTTCACTTCCTCGAGCTTCGGCACGTACGGATCCTGTTTCGCAGTCGGCGCCACGAACACAAAGCCTCGCGCCGCGCGAAGCGCCGGTGACACGTCGCCGATCTTCACGTCGAACGCCCGCGCCGCCGCTTCCGGAGAGGGCCCCAGGCCCATGATCGGCTCGTCCTTCGCGAAGAACCCCGACTCTTGAACCGTCAGCCCCTGCGCCTTCGCCACCTTGTCGAGGTCGGCAGGTTTGCTGATTTGCTTTTCCAGATTCGCGGCCAGCTCGCTGACCTGCAGTTGGGCGCGTTCGTACGCGAGTTGATCGGTCAGTTGCTGACGCATGTCCGCCAGCGTGCGGCGCGTTCCGACCTTCTTGTCCGTGACCTTGATGATGTGGTACCCGAACGGCGACTTGACGACGCCGCTGATCTGCCCCGGCTGCAGCGTGAAGGCGACTTCGTCGAATTCTGGCACCATCTTTCCGCGGGTGAAGTAATCGAGGTCGCCGCCGTTTTTCGCGGTGCCCTCATCTTCCGAGTACTTTTTCGCGAGCTCCCCGAAGTCGGCGCCCGCCTTCGCCTGCTTGAGAAGGTCCTCAACCTTCGCCTTCACGGCCGCATCGTCCTTGCCCTCGGTCTTCAGGAGGATGTGGCTCGCGCGCACCTGCTCCGGAGTCGAGTACTGCTCGATGTTGTCGTTGTAGGCGCGTTCGACATCGCCTGGCGCGACGACGACCTTCGCGCGCACGGCGTCGAGGTCGATCAGCAGGTAGCGAATCTTGCGCTTCTCGGGAATCTTGAAATCGTTCTTGTGGCCGTCGAAATAAGCCGCGACTTCCTGATCCGTCGCGGTGGCCTGGCTTCGGAATTTGTCGGCGGGGAAGCTCACGACTGCGAGCTTCACCTTGTCGTTCCGGCGACGGTATTCCTGTTCGAGTTCCTTGTCCGCAATCGACAGCCAGTCGGTCAACGACGCGCGCAGCTTCTCCATGGTCAGAGAGCGACGGATGCCGTTTTCGAAGTCCGAGGGCGCCAGGGGAGGACGCTGCATGCGGAGGAGCTGTTGATAGCGCTGATCGCCGATGAAGTGTCCGTTTTCCTGAAATGCTGGAATCGCCAGAATGCGCTGCCGCACTTCGTCGTCGCTCACCTGAATGCCGAGACGGTCCGCCTCGGCGAGCTGCGCCTTCTCATCGACCATCTGCTGGAGGATCTGCGTTTCGATGCCGAGTTGTTTGAGGAGCTGGTCGTTCATCTGTCCGCCGTATTGGGACCGATAGGCCTGTAGTTGCGCCGTATAGGTGCGCTTGAATTCGTCGGACGTGATCTGGTGGCCTTCGACGACGGCGACGGTGTCGCCGGAGCTGGCGGTTCCCGTGCCGGTGACGAACGAGGGGATGTAGGCGATGACGAACGCCAGCACGACAAGGACGAGACTCCATTGGAGCCACACCTTGTGGCGGCGCATATTGTCGAGCATGGTCATTTAGGGCACCTTCAGGAACTGCGATGGTACGTCAGGATCTTCTGAAACGGCAAGCGAACCGCGCAGATCCGTGTGTTATATTTGCCGTGGCTAGAACAACTTACCTTGAGTCGAGCGACCAGCGTCTCCAGTTCACGTCGGGCCTTGTATAGCGCCGCCGCCGGCGCTCGAAAACGCGCGGCAAAACCGCGGCGTCGCGACCTCTCGATTGCACAACTCGATTTTACGGCGCGATTGAACGCCGCTCAACGGGGGCTGCGCGGCCGCATCGATCGGCGTGACGCTCTCATTGACATTGTCCGCGCCGTCCAGGCCACGCTCGACCCGGCCGAGATTGCTAGTTTGATCGTCGAGCGCGCGTCGGGGTGGATTCCTGCGTCGAACTGGGCGGCGGTGTCAGCCGACCTCTCGGGCCAGCTGTCTGTTCTTTTTGGACGAGGCGTCACGGCCGACAACGAACCGGCCGTGCGAAGCATCGCCAAGTGGGTGATGCAGCGCGGCGAAGAGTTCTGCACCGAGGATCTCCGCGCCGACCCTCGTGTCAGAGCGACGGCGATTGGCGCAGCGCTCGCCTTGCCGCTCAAGGGGCGCGATCGCCGCGTTGGCGCGCTCATCGCGTTCGATCGCGCGGCGGCGGCCCAACGGCCGCGTCTGTCGCCAGCGCTGTCGCGATCGATGTACGTGCTTCTCGAGCCTGCGGCAATGGCGCTGGATAGCGCGTTATTGCTCAAGCGTGCAGAGGAGCTTTCGGTCACAGACGATCTCACGCAGCTCTACAACTCGCGGTACCTCAACCTTGTACTGCGACGCGAGACCAAGCGTGCGTCACGCAGTGGCCGCCCGCTGTCGCTGCTCTTCATCGACCTCGATGGGTTCAAAGCGGTGAACGACGTGCACGGCCACCTGTTTGGCAGCCGCGCGCTGGTGGAAGCGGCGTCGCTCATCCGCGGCAGCGCGCGTGAAACGGACGTCGTCGCGAGATTCGGTGGCGACGAGTTTGCGATCGTCCTCCCCGACACGGGCGGAGAGGGCGCGTTTTCAGTCGGCGAGCGCGTCCGCGAGCGCGTGGCGGCTCATCGGTTTCTCGCCGACGACGGGCTCAACCTGCACCTGACCGCGTCGGTCGGCGTTGCGACCCTGCCGGACGTCGCGGCCTCGGCCGATGAACTGGTCATCGCGGCCGACAGAGCGATGTATCAGGTCAAAGAATCCGGCAAGAACGGTATTCAGGCTGCCTCTGCTCCCGCCGATAGTTAGTCGTCAGTCGTCTGTCATCATTCGTTCGGTCTTGCGCGAGATTTCACGAAGATGCACGACGGTACAAGGAGATCCACTTGAGTCTGCGCTCGATGTTGTCGTTGTTTTCAAGTGACCTGGCCATCGATCTGGGCACGGCCAATACCTGCGTGTACGCGCGCGGCAAGGGGATCGTCGTCAACGAGCCGTCGATCGTCGCCATCAACAAAGTGAACGGCCGCGTGGAAGCCGTCGGCAAGGACGCCAAGGACATGCTTGGCCGCACTCCGGGGAACATCGTCGCGATCAAGCCCATGAAGGACGGCGTCATCGCGGACTTCGAAGTCACGGAGAAGATGCTGACCTACTTCATCAAGAAGGCGCACAACCGCAACGTGTGGGTGCGTCCGCGCATCGTCATCGGCGTGCCGTCGGAGATCACGCAGGTCGAGAAGCGGGCCGTGAAGGACAGCGCCTATCGAGCGAAGGCGAGCGAAGTCCATCTCGTCGAGGAGGCCATGGCGGCCGCCATCGGCGCGGGGATGCCGATCACCGAGCCGTCGGGCAACATGATCGTCGACATCGGCGGCGGCACGACCGACATCGCGGTTATCTCGCTCGCAGGCATCGTCTACAGCAAAGCCGTGCGCGTGGCCGGCAACGAGATGGACGAGGCGATCATCCAGTACATCAAGAAGACGTACAACTTGCTCATCGGCGAACGGACCGCGGAGCAGATCAAGATCGAAATCGGATCCGCCTTCCCGCTGGAAGAGAAGATGACGATGGAGATCAAGGGACGGCATTTGATTGAAGGCGTCCCGAAGACAATCACGATCAGCGACGAGGAAATCCGCGAGGCCCTGGCCGAAACCGTCAACGTGATCGTGGATGCGGTGCGCGTGGCGCTCGAGCGCACGCCGCCGGAACTGTCGGCCGACATCGTCGACCGCGGCATCGTGCTCACCGGTGGCGGCTCCATGCTGAAGAATCTCGACAAGCGTCTTCGCGAAGAAACCGGCTTGCCGCTCGCGATGGCCGAGGATCCGCTGTCGTCGGTCGTGCTCGGCGCGGGAAAGATGCTGTCGGACTTCAACCTGCTCAGGAAGATCTCAATTGATTGATGGCGTTAGCGTGCCTGTTTGATGCCTCTCCTCGATATCCGTCAGCGCTCGGGCTATCTGTTCCTCGCCGTCATGCTCGGCCACGTGATCCTCATCTCGGCACAAGTGACCTCGCGCAGCGGCGTGCCGGTGCTTGAGGCGGTCACCTTCGGCCTCGTCGCCGAAGCGCAGCGTGCGGTGTCCACCGGCGTCGCGAAAGTGCGCCGGACCTGGGACCGATATGTCTGGCTCCGCGGTGTCGAAGCCGAAAACGCGAACCTGCGCCATCAGCTCGAAGCGGTGCAGGTGCAATATCAGGAGCGTCGGGCGCTGGCCGACCGTGCGAGCGCACTCGAAGGGCTTCTCGCGCTTCGCGATCGGTCGAATCTCCAAACCGCCGCCGCCGTCATCATCGCCGCAAGCGCGTCTCCCGATTTCCGCACGTTGACGATCGACAAGGGCACCAGCCACGGCTTGAAGCGCGACATGGCGGTAATTGCGAGCGACGGTGTCATCGGCCGTATCGTCGCGGCGAGTCCGGGCGCGGCGAAGGTGCAGCTCCTGATCGACAGGAACGCCGCCGCAGGCGCCATCATCGAACGGTCCCGCGCGCAGGGCGTCGCGCTCGGCGGGGGCGACTCGCGCCTGCGTCTCGACTACGTATCCGAAGCGTCGGATGTGGTCGTCGGCGATCTGGTCGTCACATCCGGCATCGACGGCATCTATCCGAAGGGCTTCACGATCGGGTCCGTCGACGCGGTCGAGAAATCCGGACCCGCGTACAAGCGCATCACGATCAAGCCGGCCGTGAACTTCTCGTCGCTCGAAACGGTGCTCGTCGTGCTGACGCAGACGCCGGTGAATCAGGTCGAGGAGCAGAAAGAGTGAAGACGGCCGGGATCATCCTGGCGATTGTGCTCGCGCTCGTGCTGCAGACGACGATTGCGCGATTCGTGGTGTCCGGAACCGTCGCCGTCGACCTCGTGCTTGTCGTGGTGGTCTATGTCGCTCTGTCGTCAGGATCCGTGCCCGGGTTGATGACGGGAACCATCGCCGGACTGATTCAGGATTCGCTCTCGACGACCGGCGTGATTGGCATCGGGGGGCTGGCAAAGACGATAGTCGGGTTTGTGACGGGGGTCATCGGCACCCAGTTCAACATCGCAGAACCAGTGGCACGCTTCGTGGTGTTCTTTGCTGCGACGGTGGTTCACCAGGCCATCACCATCGGTCTCGGTACGGTGCTGGGGCTTCGGACGTTCGGCATGCCCTACGCGGCGGTCGCGGGTGAAGCGCTGGGCAATGCCGTGGTGGGCGTCGCGGCCTTTCAGCTGACTGAGCTGTTGCCGGGCGCTGTCGAGCGCCGCCGCACGGGGCGAAACCGTCTTCGGCGCTAGAATCTACACAGGAATGATCTGGTTACACGCTTATGGCCGTTGAAGATCGACGCAAGACAACCAGCCGGGTCACGCTCGTTCAGGTCGTCGTGGCCGTCGCTTTCGCGGTGCTCGCGATTGGCTTCTGGGTCCTCCAGGTGCTGCAGCACCAGCAATACAACGAAATGGCGGAGAACAACCATCAGCGCACCATCGCGCTGAGGGCGCCGCGCGGCCTGGTGTTCGACCGCGACGGGCGCGTGCTCGTCGAAAACCGCCACTCGTACAGCATCTACATCGTTCGCGAGCACACGAAGGATCTCACGGGCACGATTCAGGCGCTGGCTCAGGTGCTTGGGCTCGACGAGGGCAGCGTGCGGGCGATTGTCGACCGCCACCGCCGCGAGCCGACGTATCGGCCCATCACGATCGTGCCGGACGCATCGCTGGCGCAGGTGGCCGCCGTCGTCGCGCGTCGGCTCGACTTGCCCGACGTTTTCGTCGAGCGGGTGCCGACGCGGCGGTATCCCGAGACGATGGGCGCGCATCTGTTCGGGTACGTCGGCGAAGTCAGCGACACGCAAGTCGCCGACAGCGGCGACACCTTGAAGAGCGGCGACATCACCGGCCAATCGGGTATTGAAAAGATCTACAACGCCTATCTGATGGGAGAAGACGGCGCGCGGCGCGTCGTCGTCAACAGCGTCGGACGCGAGATCCGTACGCTCGAGGAAGTCCAGCCGACCGAGGGAAAGCGGCTGCAACTCACGATCGATATCGACGTCCAGAAGTCCATCGAAGATGCGTTCGACGCCGTCGGCCTGAACGGCGCCGCCGTGGTGCTCGACCCCTCCGACGGCGCCGTCCTTGGATTCACCAGCCGTCCCGCATACGACCCGAACGCGTTCGCCGCGGGTATCGATCATCCGACGTGGGCCGCGTTGACGACCGACAAGGATCGGCCGCTGAACGATCGCGTGATTCAGGGCCGCTATTCACCGGGCTCGACGTTCAAGATGGCTGTCGCACTGGCGGGACTCGAAGAAGGCGTCATCACGCCCGACTTTCACGTCAATTGCCCCGGCCACGCGAATTTCTACGGCCGTGATTTCAAATGCTGGCGCTTGAGCCGCGGCGGACACGGGAGCATCGATCTGCACCGCGCGATCGTCGAATCGTGCGACGTGTACTTCTACACGGTCGCGAAGATGGTCGAAGTCGACAGAATCAACAAGTGGGCGACGGCGCTCGGGATGGGCGTGCTGAGTGGCATCGACCTGCCGAACGAAGTGCAGGGCCTGGTGCCATCCACCGAGTGGAAGCGCGCCAAGCTGCACGAGAAGTGGTACGCGGGCGAGACCATCTCGGTCGGCATCGGCCAGGGCCAGGTTTCGACCACGCCGATCTCGATGGCCGTCTACATGGCGACGCTCGCCAACGGCGGTACGCGCGTGACTCCTCATCTGCTCAAAGCGGTCGATGATGGGAGCGGGTGGAAGGCGATTCCGAAACCGGCGCCGCAAGGACACACTGACATCGATCCTGAAAAGCTCGAGGTGATTCGCAACGGCATGTGGGGCGTGGTGAACGAGCCGCATGGCACCGGCGACAACGCCCGTATTCCCGGCCACGACGTCGCCGGCAAAACGGGAACGGCGCAGGTCATTTCGAATCAGGGCAAGGCGGCCGCGGGGAAGACGGAAAAGGATCTGCGCGACAACGGCTGGTTCGTGTTCTTCGCGCCGAAGGACGGCGCGCAGATCGCCGGCGTCGTGTTCCTTGAGCACGGCGTGCACGGCGGCAACGCCGCGATGGTGGTCCACCACATTCTCGACACTTTCTTCGCCAAGAAAGACGGCAAGCCTTTGCCGCCGAAGCCGACCATCGTCCCGAATCTGAACCCGTCGATGGGATGATGGCGTAGCGCGATGTTCGAACGACGTCTCTACTATCACATCGACTGGGCACTCGTGGCCGCCATGTTCGCGTTGTGCGGCCTCGGCGTGGCGATGATCTACAGCACCACGTCGGATCCGACACGCGCGGCGTCGCACTTGTGGGGGACGCAGCTCTACGCGATCGGCCTCGGCGTGATTGCGATGCTCGTCACGCTGTCGATCGACTACCGCGCGTTCACGGACAAATCACACCTGATCTACATCGCCCTGATCGCCGTGCTCCTCTACGTGATGTTCTTCGGCATGGTGCAGATGGGCGCGCGCCGGTGGATTCCGCTCAAGCTCTTCAACCTCCAGCCGTCGGAGTTCGCCAAGATCGGCGTCGCTTTGGTGCTCGCGAAGTTTTACGGTGAGAATCGCGGCGCGCCGCAATGGACGGATCTCGCGATTGGCGGCGCGCTGACGCTGCTTCCGCTCGCGCTCATCGCCAAAGAGCCCGACCTCGGCACCGCGGTGGTGCTGCTGCCGGTCTTCGTCGCGATTGCGTATCTCGCCGGAATGCGGCTGCGCGTTCTCGGCATCGTCTTCCTGGCGCTCGTCCTTGCGGCTCCGGTCGCGTGGACGTTCGTGCTCAGGCCGTATCAGAAATCTCGAATCTCGACCTTTCTCGATCCCTCGCAGGATGCGAAAGGCGCCGGATACCAGCAGATTCAGGCGCGCATCACGGTTGGATCGGGGGGACTCACTGGAAAGGGCTTCCGGAAGGGGACGCAAGGCCAGTTGCGGTTTCTCCCCGTGGCCCACAACGACTTCATTTTCTCGGTGCTGGCCGAGGAACAGGGATTCGCCGGCGTCCTGGTGGCGCTCGGCCTTTATTTATTCGTGATTCTGCGCGCGCTTGAGGCGGCCCGTCTGGCCAAAGATCGCCTCGGCTCGTACTTGGTGATCGGCGTGCTCGCGAGCTTCACCTTCCAGGTGATTTACAACATCACCATGTCGGCCGGACTCGCGCCCGTCAAAGGGCTCACGCTGCCGCTAATGAGTTACGGCGGGTCGTCGATGATTGCGACGCTCGCGGGCTTCGGCCTCGTGCTCAACGTACGCATGCGCAGATTCACGAACTGACGAGGGCAGGGAAGGCAGGGGAGGCTGGTCGGGCAGAGAGGTAAACCCTCCCTGCCTTCCCAGCCCTCCCTGGCTTCCCTGCCCGAGGAGTTCGCGAATGACCAAGGAGATGATCATCTCCTCCAACGGCCACGAAACGCTGGTGGCCATCCTCGAAGAGGACCTCGCCGCTGAAATTTTCGTCGAACGCGAACGCCAGCGCGGCGTCGTCGGCAACGTCTACAAAGGACGCGTGTCCAAAGTGCTGCCGGGCATGCAGTGCGCGTTCATCGATCTCGGTCTCGAGCGGGATGGATTCCTCTACGTGGCCGACGTCGTCGACGCGATGGAAGAGTTCGACAAGCTCGACTCGGGCGAAGAGGACGAGAACGCCAAAGAGAAGGGACCACGGCCGCAGCCGAAGATCGAAGAGCTGCTGACCGCCGGCCAGGAGATCCTCGTCGAGGTCGTCAAGGAGCCGCTCGGCACCAAGGGCGCCCGCCTGACTTCGCATGTCACGATGGCCGGCCGGTTCCTCGTGTTCATGCCGACCGTGGATCACATCGGGATTTCCCGCAAAATCGAATCGCGCGAGGAGCGCGCGCGGCTGCGCGGCATCGTTCGCGAGTTCCGCGAACAGCACGGGTTCACGGGCGGCGTCATCATCCGGACGGCCGCCTCAGGCCGCAGCAAGGACGACATCGTCGCGGACCTCGATGCCTTCCACAAGACCTGGCTGGACATCCGCCAGAAGATGGACTCGCGCCGCGCTCCGGCGGTTGTGTATCAGGAACAGAGTCTGGTCGGAAAACTGCTGCGGGATTTGCTCACCGACGAGTTCCAGGCGATACGCATCGACAACGACGTCGAGCACAAGCGCGTCCTCGAGCTGGTCGAACGCATGATGCCGAACCTCGGGCCTCGCGTGAAGCTGTACACGAAGCCGTACCCGATTCTCGAGGAATACGGCGTCCAGCAGGAGATCGACAACGCCCTCAAGAGCAAAGTCTGGCTGAAGTCCGGCGGCTCGATCGTCATCAACCAGACCGAGGCGCTCGTCGCCATCGACGTCAACACCGGACGGTACGTCGGCAAGAAATCGAGTGGACGCCTCGAGGACACCATCGTCAAAACCAATCTCGAAGCGGCAAAGGAAATCGTCCGTCAGCTGCGGCTGCGCGACCTCGGCGGCATCGTCGTCTGCGACTTCATCGACATGGAAGAGAAGAAGAACCGGCAGAAGGTCTTTCAGACCGTCGAGCAGGAGCTGCGGAAGGATCGATCCCCATCCAAGGCGCTTCAGGTGTCCGACTTCGGCCTGGTGATCATCACGCGCAAACGCGTCAAGCAGAGCCTCGAGCGCGTCATGACCGAGCCGTGTCCCTACTGCTCGGGAACCGGCGTGATCAAATCGACGTCAACGATTTGCTACGAGATCCTCAACGAGGTGCGAAAGATTGGCCCGGACCTCAACGGCCATCGGGTGCTGCTGCGGGTGAATCCGGAAATCGCACGCGCGTTCCGCGAAGAAGAGAGCGCCGTGCTCCGCGATTTGCGGCAGTCGATCGGACGCGAGGTGACCGTGAAGCCCGATATACAGCTCCATCATGAGCAGTTCGACCTGATGGCGGTCTGAACGTCTTACTTCTTCGTAATCACAATACTGCCGCTGAACGTGCGCAGGTTCAGCGACGCCGTGCCATCTCCGAATGTCGCCTGCAGCGTGTCGCCGGGGCCGCGACGTCCGCGGCGGATCTCCGGATTCTGCTGGCCTCCGACGGTCATTTGAAAGTCGGAACGAATCGATCCGCTGGAGCTGTTCGCGTTCAGCTCGAAGCCGGTGTTGTCGGCGAGCGCGAAACGGATGCTCCCCGAAAGCGAGTTCACTTCGTAGCGGCCGTTGCGAGTCAGCACGCCGACGTACTCGAACCCGCCGCTGACGCTCTTCGACGTGACGCGGCCGCATGACGCATCCCGCAAGACCGCTTCGCCGCTGACGGTGCTGAGTTCGACTTCCCGCGCCTTGACGCCGTTCACTCGGATGGCGCCGCTGACGCTCGACAGCGATACCGCGTTCTCGTGCGAGATGCCGCCGATCTCGATTTCGCCCGACACCGTTCGCGCGTACTCCACGCCCGGCGTGTCCGTGGCCGTGATGCTGCCGCTCACACTGCCGAGACGGACGGCGCCTCTCACGCCGGCGACCCGCACTCGTCCGGAAACGGAGTGGACATCGAGCGCCACGCCGGCCGGCACGGCGATGGTGTAGTCCACATCGACGCCGTTGCCACGCGCCCACGGCTCCGGGTATTCCGTTCGAATCTCGATTCGCGCCGGCCGCTCGTCGACGATGATGTTCACCCGATCGCGGAGGTCGCGGCCGCCGCGCCAGCGCTTGATCGCGTCGATCGACACTTCGTCGCCCGGCGCGACCGAGACCGTGATGTCCCCTGAGACGTTGGAGACGCTCAGGCGGCCATCGCGGGCGATTCGGATCTTGCGCGAGAATGTGTCCGACTGCTCTGGACCCCGATTCCGTCCTTGATACATCCGCGCGAGTTTCACGGGCTGCGCCGCCGATTCGGCTGCGACGACTGTCACGACACACGCGCCAAGCACAATGGCTGATTTGATTCGCATCTTCTACTGGTCCTTCTGACTCAATCCCGGCGACGTCCGGCGCGCATCCGCATTCGCTCCAGCGCCGCGTCGCATCTCGTTGATGAGACCCACTGTGTCCTGCAGGAGGTCGATCTTCGCTCTGAAGCTTTCGAGCAGACTGGCTTGGGCAGGTTCGCTGGACGGCTGCGCCTTCAACGCCGCACGGCTTTCGCTGATGGCCTGGTCGACGACCGCAAGATTCTTCTCGAGCGTCGATGCGACCTGAGGATCGAGCGAGCCCCTTTCTGAGTTCGCAATCCGCTCGAGACCGGCAATCGCGTTCTGATAATGCTGTTCCGCCTGCTGCAATTCCGCGGCAATCGACTGCGCGGTGGGCGCGTCGCCGGAAACAGCTTGCGCCGGCGCAGGCGACGACGAGGCGCGGCGCAGGTCGGAAAGCTTCATGCCGCCAAGAACGGCCACGGCCAATGCGGCGGCGACGGCAAGCCATTGCCATCGGGTGGACGTGCGGGTCGCGCCGCTCGCGCGCAGCGCACGCTCGATGCGCGTCCACACGTGGCGCGGAGGAGAGAGCGGCGGCAGCTGACGTACCGCTGTCCGCAGCTGACGCACGCTGTCGACGACGGCGCGGCAGCTGCCGCACGTCGACAGGTGCGCGTCTACCACCCGCTGCTGACTGGCAGGCAGCGTGCCGTCCGCATACTCGTTCAGCGTGACGTCGTCTGGATGAGGCGTGATCATGTGAGGAGCGCTCGCAGCTTCATGCGCGCCTTGAAAACCTGTGACTTCGACGTGCCTTCCGCGATCCCGAGCATCGCGGCGATTTCCTTGTGCTCGTAGCCTTCGACGTCGTGCAGGACGAACACCTCGCGGCACCCGGCCGGCAGCTGCCGCATGGCCCGCTCGAGATCGATCCGCTCGACCGGCGACTCTCTCGGCGCCATGGCCGTCGTGCCCTGGCCGTCGACCTCGAGCGCATCCGTCGCCTTTTCCATCTTCGCCTGACGGCTGCGCACGAAGTCGAGGCAATGATTCAGCGCGAGGCGGTAGAGCCACGTGCCGAGGGCGGCGTCGCCTTTGAAGCTGCCGATCTTGCGGTACGCCTGCAGAAAAATCTCCTGCAGCAGATCCTCACCGGTCTGCTGCGAACCCGACATCCGCGCGGTGAGCGTGAAAATGCGCGAGCTGTAGCGCGCGTAGAGCTCCGCAAACGCGTCGACGTCGCCGGTCTGGCAGCGTTCGACCAGATCCAGCGAAGCGCTGTCTGCGCTGGCGGTTCTGTGCACCGTCGCTTCGTTAGACGGGGCGCTTTGCTGGCCGGGTTGCCGCACGCGTAGCAATACGGCCTGCTTCGAGCGTTAGTTCTGGGTCCGCGGCGACCAGCGAACCCGGTTGAGCGAACGGACGCGCATTCCTGTCACGATCACGCCCTCGGCGACGAGAAGGGCACGCTTCAGCGCCTCGCGGCCGCCGTATCCGCCCAGGCGTCCGCCGGCGGCAATCACACGGTGGTAGGGAACGTCGGGCCGCTTGGCCGTCCTCATGATATTGCCCACCGCGCGTGCCGCGCCGGGCCGGCCCGCCAGTCGTGCGACATCGCCATAGGTGGCGACGCGACCGGGCGGGATCCGCCGGACGACGTGCAGCACACGCGCCGTGAAGTCGGATGTCCTGGCCATCTCACTGCAGCTCGACGACGCGGCGGCCGTACGGCGCGTAGGGCGCCGCCGGTCCGGTGACGACTTCGAGCGAAAGCTTCTCCCCATCCACTCGGACGATCACGAAATGATGAGGGTTGTCTTCGATCGACGGTCCGGGCTTGATGAGATGTTCGATACGCACCCGCTGTGCGGCGTTCTCCTTCAAGTACAGCTCGAGGTCCGGCTCGCCGCGATACACGTAGGTCGGCGCGCCGCCACCCCCGCTGACCAGATGGTCCATCCGGTACGCCTTGCCCTGATCGTCGTAGCGTTCCACGAAGTGGTCGAGAAGATGATCGTGACCACAGAGCGTCATCCGCACGTGATGTTTCCGAAAGAGCGGGAGGTACACGCTTCGGATTGCGGCAGATTCGGGCTCGAGAAGGGGACCGCCGTGCTGTCCGGAATCGAACGGCGGATGATGAAACACGGCGAACACATTTCGATACCGCGATCGATTCAGTCCCTCGAGCTGACTGACGACCCACGTCAGCTGCTTCGCGTCGGTCGCGATCTGCGAATCGAGCAGGATGAAAAACGAATTCCCATAACCGAACGAAAACGTCGCGTAGCCGTCGAGCCGGCGCGGCGAACCGTCAGCCGGCATCAGGTTCGCCATCGCCTGGAGCGTGTTCCGAAGGCCGTGCTCGCGGTCGGGCTCGCCGATCGGACGCGTCGTGACGTCGTGATTGCCAGGCGAGAAAAGGAAGGGCAGGCCCGCTTGTCGTGTGAGGCGCTCGATGATCGGCACGTAGCTGACGTTCCACATCGTGCCGTTCAGGCCATACAGCACCGCGTCGCCGGACGAGACGACGAAACGCACGGGGAACTCCGTCCGCGCCAACGACCGGGTTGTTTCAATCATCGCGTCGACGACGGCGCTGTGCGGGCGCTGAATCTCACGTCCGTCCGGCGCAGGATCTCCCGAGCGCGACGGCCCGGCCGACCTGGTGTCGCCGTACACCAAGAACGCGAACTTCTTCACGCGCGCGGTGTCTGCCTCAGGCGGCAGCGGATGCGGCGGTCCTTCGATCGAACGCACGCGAACGTCGTCGGGTGGAATTCCTCGCTGCGCGCTCGGGTGAAACAGCACACCGCCGGCCGCCAGCAGAGCCGCTGTGGCACACGCCGTTTTTCGCATGGCCGGTGATCTTACCCTGTGCGGTATTACACCAGCGTCAACGGGTCGAGCGGATAGTCGGCTGGATTGAGCGGCGCCACGACTGAGGACGGCACGCCCGCTTCGGGCTGCGCGTCCCACAGATTGAGGTCGTACGGCATCTCAATCCTCGCGCCGTCCTTGTCGTAGACCACGCGCACAAGCGGGCGGTACGGATCGGGCGCATGCACCTGCCGGACGACGGCGACCTCGCCGCTGTTCAGCCGAACGAAGTTCCCGACGGGATAAATCCCGAGGAGCTGCACGAAGCGCCGCACGAGGTGTTGATCGAACTGCTGGCCGTCATTCCGCTTGAGCACTTGAAGAATGCGATCGGTCGGAAATGCTTGTTGGTACGCGCGCTGCGATCGCATCGCGTCGTACACGTCGGCGATGCCGCACAACATCGTCCCGAGGTTCAGCGACGGCCGCTGGACGCCATTCGGATAGCCGGAGCCGTCGATCCGAAGATGATGCTCGAACGCGATCACCGGAGCCAGCGCAGGAACGTCGGGCGTGCCGCGGAGAATCTCGGCGCCGTCGACGACATGGCGTTTCATGATCGCGAACTCGTCGTCGGTCAGTTTGTCCGGCTTGTTCAACACTTCGAGGGGCGTGCGGACCTTGCCGATGTCGTGCATGAGCGCTGCGAGGCCGAACTCGCGCAGCAGCGCGCCGTCGATGCCGAGCGCCCGCGCCTGGCCCATCATCAGAATCGACACGTTCACCATGTGCGTGAAGGTGTAGTTGTCGTAGTTCTTCAGCGTGGTGAGGGCCAGCAGCGCCGTGCGGTTCTGCGCGACCGCCTGGGCGAGTCCATCCACCATGTTGCGTGCCAGCGTCGCGTCGGGTTGGCCCTCTGTTTGTGCGCTCTCCCAGACGCTGCCCGCGACCGACACGGCTTCTCCGTACATCCGGCGAATCGTCGCCATGTCGCCGGCGTCAGCGTCCACTCGCTGCTCCACCGCCACTCGGCCGACGCGGATGTGCGTGAACGCGCTGAACGCTTCCGCCACGATAGCGCTGTCCTGGACGTTTTCCATTGACGCGACGGCCATCGCGAACGCGGAGAGCTCGTCGAGGCTGACGCCGCGATCGATCGTGATGCGTTCGACGCCGATCTGCTTCAGGCGGCGCACGGTCGGCGCGAGCGTTTCCGCCTTCGACACCGGCGTGTCGTCGACGATCACCTCGTTCCCGACCATGCCGATGACCACCGTCGGGCCGACGCTATGCAGCAGCTGGATGGCCGCCGACAGCGCCTCGACGTTTTTCCCGATGATCGGATGTCCTTTCGAGTAGAGCTGAACCGACCGCATCGTCGCGGCGAAGGACCGGACGAGATCCTCCGCCAACTGGGTACGTGGCGCGGCCATCAGGCGACTCCTTGCGCCGGTCGGCGCTTCTGCAAGTGCGGCCGTGCCGCATTGCGCAGCCCGCGCGGACCGTTTGCGACGGCGTCTTCGAGGACCGCGAACGCTTCGGGCGTCCCCACGCGGGCGAGCGCCGCAGCGGAGGCGGCTCGCAGCGTCGACGTCCTGCGCGGTGCCCACCATTCGCCTGGCCGCCGAAACGCTTCGGTCAGGGGTGGAACGGCTTCCGGGTCTCTGAGCACACCCAACTGCTCGATCGCGCGCAAGTACACCGTCGTCAGACGGCGGTGGTCGACGTTGCGCACGATGTGCACGATGAGCGGCGTCGCACGCTCGTCGCGGATCAGGCTGATTGACTGCATGATTGCGTGTCGCGACTGCTCGCTGCCGGTCGTGAGCGCCTGCTGCAGCACCTGAAACGCCTTGTCGGTGCCGATGTTCAGAATCGCCCGCACCGCTTCGCGCTGCACCTGCGGCTCGTTGTCGTCGAGCAGCTCGGTCAGCTCGGGCAGCGCGTCCGTGCCGCCGAACTGCCGCATCAGCTGAATCGCCGTGCGCCGGACGACGGCGTTGGGCGAGCTCTTCAACCGCTCGATCGTGCGCTGCGCGCTGGCGCCGAATGCCAGAAGGATCTCCGTCAGCCGCTCACGCGTGCGGCTGCGCTGTTCCGCCGCGAGCGTCTCGGCCAGCGGACGCACCAGCACTTCGCCAATCGCGAGGCACATCGTCTTGATGCGCTCGAACTGCGCCTCCTCGACGGTAGCCAGGTGGATGACGACGTGCTGCATCATCGGGCCGGCGACGAGCAGGTCGATGCCGATCAACCCGTGCTGCCGGCGTCCTTTCGTGTCCTTCCCCGTGGCGGCGTTCGCTACGACGTCGACGAGGCCGACGGCTGACTCGAAGTCGCCGACGAGCAGGAGATCCTCGAGCGTGCGGACAACGGGCGCCATCAACTCGCCCCACTTCGCGTCGTCCTGCTCGATGCGAAGCAGGTCGAGCAACAGTGAGATATCCAGGGAGCGCACGGCCGTGGTTGAAACCGTGGTCAGCCAGCCAGTGACGCGCTCTGGCGGATCGTCGCTGACTTTTTCGACGTCCACGGCATGGACACGCGCCGTGGACAGCTCCCGCGCGTACTCCTCGTTGACGTACGACTTGTCCGCGTACGACGTCAGGAGTTTCTGCGCCACGTGCGTCCAGACGCCGTCGAATTCCTTGGAGCCGCCGAGCGGCGATGCAGCGACTTCGTCTTTGGCGAGCGAGAGGACGCGCTCGCGATGCTGCGTGTCGCCGACGAGCGCGGAAAACGCCTGCGCGAGTCGATCCGTCGACGAGCCTTTCGCGATCACGTTGCGCGAGACGAAACTCGCGATGGCGCGATCGGGCATGCGGCTGACGACAGTTTCCATGACGCGGTCCTGGCCGGTCTCCGCGCCGGTTGCATCTTCGGCCAGCAGTCCCATCAGCATCTCGGGCGTGAGCCGGCCGACCGCCGAGGCGACATTCTCCAACATCGAGTCGACCATGTCCGGGAGTTTGGCCGAGACGCTCGAGACGACGCTGCGAATCATCCGCATGATCGCGGCGCTTTTCGCACTGACGCCGCCCGACGAGCGCGCCTCGACCGCCCCCATCAGCTCGGCGATCTTGTCGCCGTCGCCGGCCAGGCTCGCCAGCGCGGACATCGCTTCGTCGTCGAGCTCCAGCGTCATCGTGCCTTCGAGACAATTCGTGATGATGTCGTCCCACTCCGAGCCGAGCGTGCCTTGCCGTTCTCGCAGCACTTCGGAGTAGTCGATCTCCCGCAGCTCGACGTGACGCCCCGCCATCGTCGTCCACACGCGGCCGATGCCGCCTTCGGCGCGGATTTCGTCCGCCGGGCGGCCGAGCAGCTGCAGGAAGGCGAACCAGGCGTCCTTGTCGCCGCCAGGGTGGACGAGGATTTCGCCGACGAGGTGTTCGTGGAGCATGCGCGCGAAACCAGTGACGGCGTCATCGTCGCGCGCCGGCTTGCGGCCATCCATGCGGACTTCCTCCGGCAGGATGGTGATTCGTGTCGGTCCGCCAAGCACGGTAAGCGAGGTGGTCTGAACGATGCGTGCGAGCGTCGCGGCAATGGCTGGATGTGAGGACGGGTAGAGCGTCACCGCGCGCTGCGCCGCCTTGCAGGCGCGCGCGAGGTCCACGATGCGGTTGGTTTCATCCGTACCGAGGAGCTCGACTTCGTCGCTCATAGATAATTCAGCGGATCGACGCCAGCCTCCTCCGGATCGACGGCTTCCACGACGGCGCGCGTCGTCTCGCCGCGACTGTCGCGCTCCCACGTGTTCGTGAGCAGCGGCTCTTCGAGCATCGCCCCCTTACTGTCGGAGATGATCTTCACTTGCGGACGGAACGGGTCCGCAGGGTGTTCTGCGGTCACGATCGCGAGTTCCTCCGTATTGAGACGGACAAGGTTTCCGACCGGGAACAGCCCCATCAGGTTCACGAACCGCTTGAGCAACAGTGGATTGAACGCGGGATTGGTCTGCTCGCCCATGATGCTGCGAATCCGTTCGGTCGGCAGCGCCTTGCGGTACGCGCGCGTACTTCGCAGCGCGTCGAACACGTCGGCGATGCTGACGATCATCGTGCAGAGATTGAGCTTTCGACTGCCGATCTTCTCGGGGTAGCCGCTCAGGTCCTGCTTCAAATGATGCTCAAAGGCCACAATCGGGGCGAGAGCGGGCATCTCTGGTGTACGCCTGAGAATGTGCGCCCCGTCGATGACGTGCCGCTTCATGATGTCGAACTCGTCCCTAGTCAATTTATCGGGCTTATTGAGCACTTCTAGAGGCGTGTTGACCTTGCCAATATCGTGCATCAGGGCCGCGAACCCGAACTCCCGCAGCAGGGGACCGTCGATGTTGAGGGACCGGGCCTGAGCCATGGCCAGCGCGGACACGTTCACCATGTGCGTAAATGTGTAATTGTCGTAACGCTTGAGGGCGGTCAGCGCCAGCAGAGAGGTCCGGTCTTGAGTTACCAGACGCGCCAGGCCGTCGATGATTTTCCGAGCCGCGCTTGGATCGGGCTTGTCCCCGGCCTTGGCGGCCTGCCACAACGACTCAGCCGTTTCGACGGCAGACGCATAGACCTTGCGGGCCGCCGCGATGCCCGCGTGCTCATCGGTGACCTCTTCGACGACGACGCGGCCGAGCGTGATGTGGCGGGCCCCGCGCGTCGCCAGCCGATCGGGCAGCGGACCGGGCGTCTTCCGGTCGCTGAGTACGGCGATGAGTAGGCGGACCTCCTCCTTTGTCGCGCCGCGCGTGAACGTGAGCTTGTCGACCTCGCGGTCGCGGAGATCGCGCACGAACCCCGCCAAACTCGCCGAGCTCTTCGGCAGCCTCGTCGCGTCGACGACGATCTCATCGCCGATAAAGGCGACGACGATGGACGGCGCGGATTGCAGACCACCGGTTACTGCCGCACTCAACGCGTCCACGCTGCGTTGAATGAGCGGGTGATTCGCGGCGTACAGGTCCGTGGCGCGCAGGGCCGCCGCGAGGCGTCTGACAAGCTCTTCTGCGTTCCGCTGCTCCATTACGCGTCCTGGCTCATTGTCGCCGTTGTGCGACGACCTTCTTCAGCGTCCGGTCGCCGGATCTCGCGAGTTCGTCAAGCGCCGCGGTCGCCGATATGCCCCCGATGCGGACGATCGCGTCGACAGAATGCTGCTTCAGCAGCTTCAATTTTTTTCCGCCGAACAGTTTCTTGACTGAGGAGGTCGTGACGAGAGTAGGCATCGCCTTCTCCGAGCCAACCGTCCCCAGGGCGTCAATCATCTCAATCACGACTTCATGGTCTTGCCCGAGCAGCTTGCTCTCGGCAATGACGCGGCTCAGCAGCGGCACAACGCGAGGATCGCGCTCGGACACGAGCGCTTCGATCACGGCTCTGCGGAGCGGGCCCGTCGCGGCGCGGAGCACTGTCTGTACGGCGCGAGCCGCGGACGGATCGTCGATCTTGCCGAGCGCCGTGACGGCGGCCCGCGCGACGCGTGGGTCCGACTTGCGGAGCAACGGCTGCAGAAGCGGTACGGCGTCGGCGGTTCCAATTGCGCCGAGGAGCGTGGCACCGGCAAGCTGCGCGAACCATCGCTCGTCTCCGACGAGCGGTGACAGCCGCGAAATGGCGGCTTTGCCGAAGCCCACGATCGCCGCGGCTGTCCGTTGCGACGCGCGCGTTTCCTTCTCGGCGACCGCGACTGTCGCCAGCGCGCCGACCGTCGACGGCCCAATCTTCGCCACGAGCCCCCGTATGGTTTCCCACGCGGCGTCGTCCAGTTCCTCGGCCAGCGAGACCGTTTCACGCAACGCGAGCGACTCTCCGAGGCGATCGAGCGCGTGCCGGCAGGCGTCGCGGCCGATCGCGTTCGGCGAACCGCCGCGGGCCGACAAACCGGCGATGACGGCGCCGGCATCCTCGTAGGCACCGGACATCAGCAGGTCTTCCGCCAGCGCTTCCATGTCTTCGGCGATTTCGTCGGCCCGCTTGGAATCGATTTCGATGGTCAGCAGATCGATCAGCATCTGCACGGACAGCGCGCGAACGTTGTTTTGCCCCAGGCTCGTCATCCAGTCCTGCAGCTCAGGCGGGAAGTCCGTGGCGGACATCCGCTCGGCGCGGGCGCCCACGCCGTCGAGAGACGCGCGGTAGGCTTCGGACACGAACGGCTTGTCGTTGTACGCGACGAGGAGCTCTTCCATCGACGACCAGAGCGTATGGAACTGGCCCGCCTTGCCGAAATCGGTTTCGGTGAGCATGCTCCGCGTCAAGGTCAGCACGCGCTGCTTCCGATCGGCGTCGGGGGCAATCGTATTGAAGATCGTGGCCAGCCGATCGGAGGCCTTCCCGTCGATCGCCAACGCCGTCGCGAGCAACTGGGCGACCTTCACGTCGTCGAACGCGCCGGCGAGGCCGTTGATCATCTGCGCGGATGCGTCGGAGCCGTCCTGCGTCTGGAGCACCTGCATGACGAGGTGCGGATCGAGATGGCTGGATGCCGCGGCGATGTTGTTCATCACCTCGGACATTCGTTCGGGAGCTTTCACGGACGCGATGCTGGCGAGATAGCGATAGGCCGCGAGGACCGTCGCCGCCTGCGAGGTGATCATGGGCGAGCCGTCGATCGTGCACTTCGGGGCGGAGACAGCCGTGGCCAGGTCGCCGATGTCCGGCACGCTGGCCGCGATCGCGAGCAGGCGTTCCTGCGACTGCTCATCGAACACCGTCTGATCCATCGAGGCGATCGACAACACGATCGATCGCCAGAGGTCGTCGCGCTTCGCCGGTTCCGGAACGACGCCCTCTTCGCGTGCGAGGACTTTCTCGTAGTCGATCTGCTCGAGCAGAACGGATGGATGGCCGTCGACGGCCCACATTTGCGCCGGCCCGCCGCGGCGCCGCCGTTCGTCGGCGTCGAGCGCGAGCATGCGCAACAACGCGTGCAAGGCCGTGTCCGGGATTTCGCCGACGAACGTGATCTGCAGTAAATCGCGATCGTGCAGCAGCGCCGCTGCTTCTGAGACGCCGCTCTGCGCCGGATCGGCGGGAGTGCCTTCCACCAACAGCGTCTCGGGCGTGATGCCAATCGAGACGATGGCGCCGAGCGTGGATCGTTGAATCGCGTCTGACAAACGTGCGACCGACGCGCTCACGGTCGGATGTTCGGGAGGATAGAGCGTCCAGTTGCGCGCCGCGGCGACGAGCGCACGCGCAAGCTGCAGCAGACCCCGCGCCAATTCAGGGGAGAGCTGGGACGCCTCTGACATGGATTCCCGCAGTATACTGCCCGCCTCAATGCGCGCAGTCGACATCATCATCAAGAAACGCGACGGCGGTGTGCTCACGCGTGACGAAATTTCCTCTTTTGTCGCAGGAGTGACCGACGGCTCGTGGCCGGAGTATCAGGCATCGGCCCTGCTGATGGCGATCGTTCTGCGCGGAATGACACCAGAGGAAACGTCGTGGCTCACCGACGCGATGGTCGCGTCTGGAATCCGCGTCGACCTGACGGGAATTCCTGGCGTGAAGGTGGACAAGCACAGCACCGGCGGCGTCGGCGACAAGACGTCGCTGATTCTCGCGCCGGTGGTCGCGGCGTGCGGCCTGCCGGTGCCGATGATGTCGGGCCGCGGCCTCGGGCACACGGGCGGAACGCTGGACAAGCTCGAAGCGATTCCGGGCTTCAGCGTCGGCTTGACGCTCGACGAGATGATGCGCGCCCTCGAGCGAGTAGGGTGCGCGATGATCGGGCAAACCGATCGCATTGCTCCCGCGGACAAGAAGCTGTACGCGCTGCGCGACGTCACGGGAACCGTCGAGAGCATTCCGTTGATCAGCGCGTCGATCATGAGCAAGAAAATCGCAGAGGGCATCGACGCCCTGGTGCTCGACGTGAAGACGGGCAGCGGCGCGTTCATGAAGACCGAAGCCGATTCGCGTCGGCTCGCGGAATCGCTGGTGTCGATTGGCAACGCGTCCGGCGTCAAAACGGAAGCATTGATCACGGACATGGAGTCGCCGCTGGGCCGCGCGGTGGGCAACTCGATCGAAGTGATCGAATGCATCGAGGCGATGCGAGGCGGCGGGCCAGCGGACTTGATGGAAGTGACGATGGCGCTGACGGTGCCGCTGCTGGTACTCGGCAAAGTCGCCGGGAACCCCGGCGACGCCAGGCGCATGGCCCAGGACGCGATCGACTCGGGCGCGGCCTTGGAGCGCTTCGGCCGAATCATCGAAGTGCAGGGCGGCGATCGACGCGTGGTGGACGACGTGTCGCGGTTGCCGCATGTGGATCAGAGGTATGTCGTGAAGGCTGAACGCAGCGGATATGTGGTGCGTATGGACGCTGAACTCGTTGGCCGTGCGTCGGTCGCGCTAGGCGCCGGACGCGATCGCGTCGAGGATCCGGTGGACCCCGCGGTCGGCATCCTCGTCCACGCCAAGCCGGGAGCGAGCGTCCAGACCGGCGATCCGCTGCTCGAAGTGATCTACCGACAGGCCGACCGGCTCGACCGCGCCAAACACTTGCTGGCGCGCGCGATTGCGATCGGCGACCAACCGCCGCCTGCGCGGCCGCTCATCGTGAGAGAGGTGCGCTGATGCTGGAACCTGTTCGACCCCTCCTCGGCGCCGTCGTGATTCTGCTGATCGCGGTCGCGTGCTCAACGAATCGCCGGGCCATCCGCTGGAGCACCGTCGCCTGGGGGCTGAGCCTTCAGATCGTGTTTGCGATCATCGTGCTCAAGACGAGCATCGGGCAGAGCGTCTTCACGACGCTCGGCGCCTATATCACACGCCTCCTCGGGTTCGCGGGCGTGGGGTCGTCGTTTGTCTTCGGAGCGCTTGGCGACTCGACGCTGTGGGGCCGCGTCATGGTCGGCGCGCTCGGGCCCGCGGGTGCACAGTCGGCAAGCATCTTCGCGTTCCAGGTGCTGCCGACAATCATTTTCATCGCGGCGCTGTTCGCCATCCTCTACTACTTCGGCGTGATGCAGGTGGTCGTGCGTCTCTTTGCGGTCCTCATGCACCGTGTCATGGGGGCAAGCGGTGCCGAATCGCTCAACGTCGCGGCGAGCATCTTCATGGGGCAGACCGAGGCGCCGTTGACGATCCGACCGTTCCTGCCGGAAATGACGCAGTCGGAGCTCATGACTGTCATGACGTCGGGCATGGCGCACGTATCGGGCGGCGTGATGGCCGCGTACATCCTGTTTGGCGTCGAGGCCAAACATCTCCTGACGGCGGTCATCATGACGGCGCCCGGCACGATCATGATGGCGAAGATGTTCGTCCCCGAAGTCGAGGTGCCGAAGACGATGGGGACGGTCACGCTGAAAGTGGAGAACACCGACGTCAACGTCATCGACGCAGCCGGTCGTGGAACAGGCGAAGGTCTGCATCTCGCGCTGAACGTCGGCGCGATGCTCATCTCGTTTCTCGCGCTCATCGCGCTGCTGAACGCGCTGCTTGGCCTGGTCCATCTGAGCTTGCCTCAGATTTTTGGCTGGGTGTTTGCGCCCGTCGCGTGGAGCATGGGCGTCCCGTGGCGCGACGCGCCGACGATTGGCAACCTGCTCGGCACGCGCATGGCCCTCAACGAATTCGTCGCCTACTCGCAGCTTGGACCGCTCAAAGCCTCGCTCGATCCGAAGTCGTTCACGATCGCGACCTACGCCCTGTGCGGCTTCGCGAATTTCAGCTCGATTGGCATCCAGATCGGCGGCATCGGCGCGCTCGCGCCGAACCGCCGCCACGATCTCGCTCGGCTTGGCCTTCGCGCGATGTTCGCAGGTACTCTTGCCAACTTCATGACGGCGACCATTGCCGGCATTCTTCTGTAAATGGACTACTTCGGACAGGTCAAAGCCGCGGCCGACGCCGTGCGCGCGCGAGTCGGCGACTTCCCGTCGACCGCCATCATCCTCGGATCGGGACTCGGAGACTTCGCGAGTTCACTCGGAACGCCGACGCCGATTCCGTACACGGAACTGCCGAACTGGCCGATTCCCCGCGTTGCTGGCCACGACGGCCGGCTCGTGGTGGGCACGGCCAACGGACGACGAGTCGCGGCGCTCGCCGGCCGGTGTCATCTGTACGAGGGCTATGACGGACTGACGGTCACGTTTCCGGTTCGCGTCCTCGGACTGCTCGGCGTCAGGCGCCTGATCCTGACCAACGCGGCCGGCGGCGTCAACACCGCGCTCTCGGCGGGAACGCTCATGGTGATCGACGATCACATCAACCTGATGGGAGAGAATCCGCTCGCCGGCGCCAATGACGATCGCTTCGGCGTGCGGTTTCCGGACATGTCGGAAGTGTACTCGGCGAAACTCCGCGCCCTCGCGGACGCGACGAGCGGGACGACCGGCGTTCCCGTCGCACACGGGGTGTACGCCGCGCTGCTCGGCCCCAGTTACGAAACTCCCGCAGAGATTCGATATCTCCGGGCCATTGGTGCCTCCGCCGTCGGGATGTCGACGGTGCCGGAAGCGCTTGTCGCGCGTCACATGCGCATTGAGGTTCTCGGCATTTCGTGCATTACGAACATGGCTGCCGGCGTCCTGGCGGCTCCGCTCGACCACGCGGAAGTGATGGAGACGGCCCGCCGCGTTCGCGGTCAGTTCGTCGCGCTGCTGGAGGGTATCATTGCCCAGCTTGGTTGAAGGTCGACTGTCGGTCTCGATCATCGACGTCTCCGAGGAACAGGAAGAGGCATTCCTCGCGATCGCCCGTGAGTTCGCCGTCATCATGGCGAAGAAGAACTACGGCCGGACGGACATCGTTCGCGACGAGTCGTCGCCGAGCACGTTCTACGCGGTCCGTCACTGGGCGAGTGCGTCCGCGGCCGAGACGTGTCATGCCGATCCTGAGGTCGGTGCCCTGACGTCGCGCCTTTACCAGATTGCGACCGTCACGCACGTCGTCAACGGCGTCCGCCGAGCCGGGCCGATGCGGCTGGTTCCGATCGATCGCCGCGCGCACGGCATGGAGAGCGACCGACGCAGCGGGTTCGACCGGCGGCTGGACGACAGCGGACGCGTCGACAGCGACCAGCGCGAGGCAGAACGTCGTCTGGGTCCGCGCCGGCTGCACGGACGATCGGGGCCCATCGACCTCGTGGGCGCCGCGCGGCGCGCGCGGGAGAATGCCCACGCGCAGTTCTCGCAGTTCAAGGTCGGCGCGGCGCTCGAAGCCGCGGACGGCACGGTGATCACCGGCTGCAACGTCGAGAACGCGACCTACGGCCTGACGATTTGCGCCGAACGCGTCGCGATGTTCAAGGCGATGTCGGAAGGCCATCGCGCGTTCACGCGCATCGCGATCGTCGCCGATACGCCGACGCTGACGCCGCCCTGCGGCGCGTGCCGTCAGATTCTCTGGGAGTTTGGCGGAAACCTTGAAATCATCCTGGCGAATCTTGCTTCCGAACAGGCCGCGCACTCGTTGCAGACGCTGCTGCCGCTGCCGTTTGATGCACGACTGCTTTAGCGCGGGTTCCAGAGTTTCACGAATCCAGGTTCCAGGTTCCAGGTTCGTGGTTCCAGGTTCGATGTGCATCGTTCTGGTTCTTTGGCTTCAGACTACGGCGAACGTCGAGCGTTGAACCTCAAGCTTGAACTGCGAGCGTCAAACCTCGACCCGCGAACCTCGAACCCCGAACCCGGAACCCCGAACCCGGAACCTGGAACCGTGGAACCTGGAACCCTTACAATCTTTCGTCATGCTCCCGACCATCGCCCGCGAAGCTGACGCCGTCGTGATGATCGACCAGCGGAAGCTGCCGGCGCAGGAAGTCTACGTGCGTTGCAAAACGGCTTCGGAGGTCGCCAAAGCCATCAAGACGATGGTCATCCGAGGTGCGCCGGCCATCGGCGTCGCCGCGGCCATGGGCATCGCGCTCGGCATGCGCAAGAGCAAGGCGACCGGCACTCAGAAGTTCGCGGCGGAGTTTCAGAGCGTCTGCGAGCTGATGGCGGGTACCCGGCCTACCGCAGTGAATCTGTTCTGGGCGATTGACCGGATGAAACGCAGGTTCGCCGACGCAGCGCAGGCCGGCGAATCGGTCGATCAAATCAAAGATCGGCTCGATCGCGAAGCGGAGCTGATCCACGACGAAGACGTCGCCAGCTGCCGCGCCATGGGTGCGTTCGGCGCGGAAGTCGTACCCGCCGACGCGAGAATCCTGACCCACTGCAACGCGGGTGCGCTCGCGACTGCAGGCTACGGCACGGCGCTCGGCGTGATCCGCGGCGCTGTCGAACAAGGCAAAACCGTAGTCGTGTTTGCGGACGAGACACGTCCATTTCTGCAGGGCGCTCGACTCACCGCATGGGAACTCGTGCGCGACGGCATTCACACCACCGTCATCACGGACAACATGGCCGGTGCCTTGATGCGTCAGGGGAAAGTGAATTTCGTCGTGGTGGGCGCGGACCGCATCGCCGCCAACGGCGACACGGCGAACAAGATTGGCACCTATAGCGTGGCGGTGCTCGCTCGCGAACATGGAATTCCGTTTTACGTCGCCGCGCCGCTGTCGACGATTGATTTGAAGACGCCCGATGGCGAGCACATTCCAATCGAAGAACGCAACGCTAAAGAGGTCACGCACGTCGGCGGCTCGCGACTCGCTCCGGAAGGCGCGCAGGTGTGGAATCCCGCCTTCGACGTCACGCCGCACCGTCTCATCGCCGGCATCATCACCGAGCGGGGCATCTTTCGCGCGCCGTACGTAGAAAGCCTCGCGCGTGCGTTCGATCACGAGGCCGCGCGCGCCTGAGTCACCAGTCGATGCGCATTCTGGGCATAGAAACGTCTTGCGACGAGACGTCAGCGGCCGTCGTCGAAGAAACCGGCGACGCCGCGCGTCCGTGGGCCATTCGGTCCAACGTGGTGGCGTCGCAGGTGCAGATTCATCGCGAGTGGGGCGGCGTGGTCCCCGAGCTTGCCTCGCGACAGCACATCCGGGACATTTGCGGCGTCGTCGAGCGCGCACTGCAGGATGCCAATACCGATTGGAAGGACCTCGGCGCCATCGCCGTCACGCAAGGTCCGGGGCTGGTCGGCTCACTCCTCGTCGGCGTGTCGTTCGCGAAGTCGGCCGCCGCGGCGACAGGCCTGCCGCTCGTCGCCGTTCATCATCTCGCCGGGCACATCGAATCGCTCGTGCTTCAGAACGGCGAGTTGCCGCTGCCGGCAATCGTGCTCGTTGTGTCCGGCGGACACACGAGCCTCTACCTCGTCGAGCGGCCCGGCCACTATGGTTTGCTCAGTCGCACTCGGGACGATGCGGCCGGTGAGGCGTACGACAAGGTGGCGAAGCTGCTCGGCCTTGGCTACCCGGGAGGTCCGATCATCGATCGTCTTTCGAAATCCGGCGACGACCGGTCTGTGAGGCTGCCGGGTACGCGACTGACGCACGCCGATCGCAATGCGCCGCATCTGAAAGGCGATCTCGACTTCAGCTTCAGCGGACTCAAGACGGCAGTACTGCGCTTCGTGCGCGAGCGCGAACAACACGGCGGTGGTCCGATGACCGAGCGCGAAATCGCGGACGTCTGTGCGAGCTTTCAACGCACTGTGGTCACGACGCTCGTCGATCGGGCGTTCGATGCAGCCCGCCGGTTTGGCGCGAAGAGCATCGGCGTGGCCGGCGGCGTCTCCGCCAACAGCCGTTTGAGGGCCGATCTCGCCTACCACGGCGAACAGCGTGAGATGCCGACCTTCGTTCCGAGCCTGGCGTTGTCGACCGACAACGCCGCGATGATTGCCGCCGCCGGCCTGCGAAAGCTTCGGGCCGGGCTCCTCGCTCCTGTCGATCTCAATGCCGACGCGGCGCTGGCGCTATGAAGGTTCACACCGACTATCTCTGGTTCAACACGAAGAAGCGTCAGGAGTTCGTACGGATCACTGACGAAGTCGCGTCGATCGTCAACGCCAGCGGTGTCAAAGAGGGCACCGTGCTCGTGTCCGCCATGCATATCACTGCCGGTGTGTACGTGAACGACTGGGAAGAGGGCCTGATCAGCGACTTTCAGGTGTGGCTCGAGAAGCTCGCGCCGTCAGGCCTCAACTACAAACACCATCAAACCGGCGAAGACAACGCGGACGCGCATCTCAAGCGCACGATTATGGGACATCAGGTCGTGCTGCCAATCACGAACGGCACACTCGATCTCGGCCCGTGGGAACAAGTGTTCTATGCGGAATTCGACGGCCAGCGGAAGAAGCGCGTGGTCGTCAAGGTGATGGGACTCTAGATCATGCGCGGCGGCCGCGCCATCCCGTGCGGACTTGCAGCGATGCTCGCTGCTGCTGCCGTTGTGTTCGCGGGACAGGCGCCGCCCACGACGTATCTCGTCGAAATCGACGCCGTCGTGACCGACGATGCGGGCAAGCCTGTCACCGGGCTCGAGCAGAGCGACTTTCAAATCAGAGACGATGGGAAGGCTGTCGACGTGAAGACGTTCGAGGAAGTGAGAGACTCGGACGACCGTCCCGTTGCACGCTCGATAGTGGTGTTGCTCGACGACAGCGGTTTGGGCGCAGGCAACACGTTGCCCATGCAACAGATCGCGCGCATGTTCGTCGCCCGCATGCAGCCGCCTGACGAGTTCAGCGTCATCCGTCTCAACAACCGGCGCGACGAAGCGTTCGGCGATCGGTTGGAAGCCCTGCTGAGAATCGAAGAGTATCGGTCGGATGCGCTGCCGTTCTTCGGCCTCGAGACCGTGGAGAACGCGTTACGGTCTTTCGCAAGAGTCGCACGAACGCTCGAGGCCATCGAACATCGGCGCAAAGCATTGGTGTGCGTCGGCATCCCCGAGGTCTGCAGCATTCCGGAACCGAGCGGGAAAACAAGCCTGCTGTGGCGATTCTGGATCGACACGATGGGAGCGATGGGACGATCCAACGCGAGCGTGTACTCCGTCGAGCCAAACGGAGCCTCAAGGAAGAATCCGCTCAGAGGCGGATCCATCGCCGATGTCACCGGCGGACAGGTGTTCATCAACACGAGCGACCTGACGCGGCCGATCGACGTCGTGAGACGCGACACCGGCAACTACTACTTGCTTGGGTACTGGCCGCTCGCCTCTGACAAGCCGCTGCATTCGGTCGACGTCAAAGTGACCAAGCGTGGCGCGCACGTCCGCGCGCGCCGCGTTCGCGGCGAGTCGTCGTGAGGGCGTCTCCCGAACGCCCGGTTGTCGGGGTTGGCGCCGTCGTCCTGGAGAGCGACCGCGTGCTGCTCGTAAAGCGGGGCCACGCCCCGTTGAAAGGTCAATGGAGTTTGCCCGGCGGTCGAGTCGAGACCGGCGAGACGCTCGAGCAAGCCGTGGCCAGAGAGGTGCTCGAAGAGACCGGCGTCACGATCGAAGTGGGGCCCATCGTCGAAGTGCTCGATCGCATCAGCCGCGATGTGGACGGGCGTGTCGAACATCACTTCGTGCTGATCGATTTTGTGGCGAGGCCGAGCGGGGGCATGCTGCGGAGTGCCTCGGACGCGGAGGACGCCGAGTGGGTGCCGCTCGGGGAGCTTCCGAAATATGAGGTTGCGGCGGTGACGGTGAGCGTCATCCAGAAAGCGGCCGCGAGAGGGTTCGACGCAGGCGAGCGTCCGCTGGTGTGGTGAGACAAGACCTCGTCTGCATTAAGATGCCCCAACCTGCTATGAATCGGGACGCCGCCTGGCAACTGTTGACCGAGTACACGAAGAGCGACAGCCTGCTGAAGCATGCGATGGGCGTCGAAGCGGCCGTTCGCGGGTATGCCCGCACGTTCGGAGAAAACGAAGAGGAGTGGGGCATCGTCGCGCTGCTGCATGATTTCGACTACGAGCGGTGGCCGTCACTCGACGATCATCCGTTCAGGGGCTGTGAGATCCTGCGAGAGAAAGGCTATCCGGAGTGGGTCACGCGGGCGATTCTTTCCCACGCGGAATACAGCGGCGTACCGCGAGAGAGCCGACTCGAGAAAACGCTGTGGGCGTGCGACGAAATGGCAGGGTTCGTCACAGCGGCGTCGCTGGTCCGTCCGAGCAAGAGCGTCCTGGACCTCGAGTCCGCTTCAGTTATCAAGCGAATGAAGGACAAGGCCTTCGCCCGCGGCGTGAAACGTGAGGATTTGCGACGAGGCGCGGACGAACTGGGAGTGCCGCTCGAGCAGCACATCGCCAACGTCATCGCGTTCATGCGCGAGCGTGCGGATGCGCTCGGACTGCGAGGAACGCTGTGACCGGCGGCAGCGTATATCTCATTGTCCATGGCTGACTTGAACCCGGTCGTCTCCCTCGACAACGTCACCGTCGAGTACGGACGGAACCGGGCGCTGAACGGCGTGACGGCGACGTTTGGGTCCGGTGCCGTCGGACTTCTCGGACCGAACGGCGCCGGCAAGAGCACGATGATCAAAGCGCTGCTCGGATTCATCGTGCCGAAGCAAGGCCAGATGCGCGTGCTCGGACTCGACGTCGCTGCCTCACCGGTCGAGGTTCGCGCCCGCATCGGATACATGCCCGAAAACGACAGTCACATTCCCGGCCTGACGGCCGTGCAGTTTGTCGCGTACTGCGGTGAGCTGGCTGGATTGCCGCGCGCCGACGCGACGCAGCGGGCACACGAGGTGCTCTACTACGTCGGACTCGGCGAAGCGCGGTACCGCAACGTCGAAACGTACTCGACGGGCATGAAGCAGCGCATCAAGCTGGCGCAGGCGCTGGTGCACGATCCAGATTTGCTGTTTCTCGATGAGCCGACCAACGGCATGGACCCGAAGGGCCGCGACGAGATGCTCGAACTGATTCGCGACCTGGCACACAACAAGAGCGTGAACCTGATTCTCTCGTCGCATCTGCTGCCGGATGTCGAATACACGTGCGAACAGGTCGTCGTGATGGACAAGGGACGCATCGCGGCGGCCGGGCCAATCGATGCGTTGAAGCAGCCGCGCGGCCGCGTGTACGAGCTGCGCGTGAAGACGCAGGGCGATCTCGACGGGTTCTTCGATCATCTTCGCGCGGCGGGCCTCGAATGCCATTCGACGGATGACGACGTCGTGCGCGTGTTCGTACCAGGGGAGGGCGGCGCGCGGAAGCTGTTCGCGCTGTCGGCATCCGCGGGCGTCCAGGTGCGGCATCTCAGGCCGAGCGTGCCGACGCTCGAAGACGTGTTCGCGCACGCGGTTGGCGAAGAGTAATGCCCATACACGATCAAGGCTATCGGCGATACGGCGGCTCGCGTGCCGGAGGGCGCGCGTGGTGGGTCATGTTCACGACCGGCGTCAGGACGATGCTGGGAAACCGACGCTGGATCGTGCTGCTGGTCGTGTCGTGGATTCCATTCGTTGTCCGGGCTGTGCAGTTCTACCTCGCGGCCAACTTCTCGCAGGCGCAGATCGTCGCGCCGTCAGCGGCAACGTTCCGCGACTTTTTCGGCCAGCAGGACCTGTTCGTCTTCCTGATGACCATCACGCTGGGCGCCTCGGCGATCGCGCAGGATCGGCGTGCGAACGCGCTGCAGATCTATCTGTCCAAGCCGCTCACGCGTCTCGAGTACATCGTCGGCAAGCTTTCTGTCTTGATCGCGTTTCTGCTGTTCGTCACGTGGGTTCCAGCGATGCTTCTCCTGGTCCTTCAGGTGCTTTTCGCCGGCAACTTCACGTTCCTCAAAGCCAACGCGTATCTGTTTCCGGCGATTACGTTGTTTGCGTCGATTGAAGTGCTGATGGTGTCCATGTGCATGCTGGCGCTGTCGTCGCTCTCCACGAACAGCCGGTTCGTCGGCATCCTGTATACGGCGCTCATCTTCTTCAGCAAGGCGCTCGCTGGTGTGCTGTTCGCCGTCACGCGCGGCAGCTCATTCTCGTGGATTTCGTTCGGCAACAACCTGGCGCTGCTGGGTGACGTCATCTTCCGGGTCCCGCCGCAGTTTGAGACGCCGTGGCCCGTGTCCCTCGCGATCGTCCTCGGGCTGATTGGTCTCTCGGCGGTCATCCTCGAGCGGCGTGTCCGCGGTGTGGAGATCGTCGCGTGAGCGCAACAGGCGTCGACGCCGTTGTCTCGTCGGAGCATCTGTCGAAGTGGTACGGGCAGGTCATTGGCCTGAACGACGTGACGGTGGCCGTTCCCAGCGGAATCACCGGATTGCTTGGGCCGAACGGCGCCGGCAAGTCGACGTTCATGAAGTTGATCACCGGGCAACTCAAACCCAGCAAGGGCGGCGTCACTGTTCTCGGCGAGCCGATCTGGGGAAATCCGTCGGCGTACTTTCGAATTGGCTTCTGTCCCGAGCAGGATCGCTTTTACGAGCGTATGACTGGACGTGAGTGGGTCACTGCGCTTGTTGGGCTGAACGGCATCACCGATGCAGCCGCCAAGGATATGGCCGCGCGTGCGCTCGAAACGGTCGGACTCACCGACGTCGCGGACAAGAAGATCGCCGCTTACAGCAAGGGAATGCGGCAACGGGTCAAGCTCGCCCAAGCGCTTGCGCACGACCCCGAACTCCTGATTCTCGACGAGCCGCTGTCAGGCATGGACCCACTGGTCCGGCGCAAGACGATTCGTATGATCAAGGACTGGGGACGAGCGGGGAAGAGCATCATTGTTTCGAGTCACATCCTGCATGAGATCGAGTCGATGACCTCGAACATCCTGCTCATCAATCAGGGGAGAATTCTCGCCGAGGGCAACGTCCATCAGATTCGCGACCTGATCGACGAACATCCGCACACGGTGTTCATTCGCGCGGAACGCACGCGTGAGCTGGCGCGCGAGTTTCTCGCCGACGATCAAGTCCTCAGCCTTCGGTTCGAAGACGGCGGCGTCGTCGTTCAGACGGCGCGGCCGGACATGTTCTACGCCCATCTCACCAAACTGGCGGCGTCCGAAGAACTGGGCGCGGTTCACGAAGTCACGTCGCCCGACGACAACCTTCAGGCCGTGTTCCAGTATCTGGTGAAGTCATGAAGCAGCCTGGCGTCCTGTCGTCCGCGTTGCGCGTGTTCGACTTCTCCTTCGGCCAGATGCTCTGGTCGAGGCGATCGGTCTTTCTCGCGCTGCTCGTGGGCGCGCCGATGGCGATCGCGCTTGCCGTGCGGTTGGTTGCAGCGACACAGGGATTGCCGGTCATCAACGGCGCCGGGTTGAGCGGTCCGACGCTGTTTGGGGTTCTCATCTGGCTGCTGTTCGTCCGTTTCATCGTGCCGGTCCTCGGAGTGTTTTACGGCACGTCCCTCATCGCCGACGAAGTGGACGACAAGACAATCACCTACCTTTTCACTCGTCCAGTTCCGCGGTCGGCCGTGCTGCTGGGCAAGTACTTTTCTTACCTGGCCTGCGTCGTCCTTCTGGTTCTGCCGTCGGTGGTCGTCGTCTACTTTCTGATTGTGCCGATAGGGGGCAGCATCGGCGGGGCTTTCCCGTCGTTGCTGGCGGACCTTGGGATGCTGCTGGCAGGCCTCGCGTCGTACGGAGCCCTGTTCGCACTGGTTGGCGCCTGGTTGAAGCGGCCGCTCATCGCCGGGCTGGTCTTCGCCTTTGGGTGGGAATCGACGGTCCTGCTGATTCCCGGCTATTTGAAACGATTGAGCGTGGCGTACTACCTCCAGGCACTCGTTCCTCACGCCATGCCCCAGGACTCCTCGGCCATTAGCGCGCTTTTGCAAGTGTTCCAGGAGTTGCCGACCGTCACTACCAGTCTGATATGTCTAACTGCTATAACTGTGGTGACGTTGTGGCTGGCTGGTCGAGCCGTGGAGACTCGAGAATATGTGCTCGAACAATAGCGTCCGAGCACTCGTATAACCATTTTAGGCGACGAAACCGTGACAGCTAAAACGAGATACTTCGTCATCGCTTCGCTTCTCGTCATGTTCGTGGGCCTGGGCACAGGCCTCGTCGCTTACTACGTCGGTTTTCCCGCCACTGCATTCTTCAACCACAACGGTCCAGACGAACTCAGATACCTGCCCAACAGCGTGTCGCTCGTCGGATACGTCGAGGTTCGCGAGATCATGGCGTCGGATCTCCGGCAGCGGCTCAAGCAGCTGACGGGCGCTGAGGCCCAGGACAACGGCCGCAGGCAGGTTCAGGAGCTCACCGGGATCAACTTCGAGACGGATATCGAGCGGCTCGTCGGCGGTTTTGATGCGGGCAGCCCATCCGGCAACAACGGAGTGGTCGTCGCGCGCGGCGTGTTTGACGCCGTGAAGATCGAGGCCCTGATGCGCGAGCATGGGGCTCAAGTTCAGGAGTACAAGGGCAAGCGCCTCGTCGTCGCCGACCATCTTGGCGACCCAAGCACGTTTGGCGATGCCACCACCCCAGCCCCTCGCACTACCGATTCAACTTTCGCCCTGACATTCATGGAACCGGGGTTGGTAGCCTTCGGCAGCACTGCGCTCGTGCAGCACGCCATTGACCTGCACACGGGCGGCGGAGAGAGTGCCGCGACGAACGAAGACCTTGTCGCTCACATCAAAGCGCTCGACGGCGGGAACGCCTGGGTCGTCGGCCGCATGGATGTGCTGAAAGGGAAGGCAAAGCTGCCGGAAATCGTGGCCAATCAGCTGCCGCCGATTACCTGGTTCGGCTTCCGCGGACAGGTAGACGGCGGGCTGCAGGCCCGGGTCACGGCCGAAGCGAAAGACGATGAGTCGGCCAATATGCTTCGCGACGTCGTCCGCGGTTTCCTTGCCCTCGCCAAACTCCAGACCAGCGCTAAACCCGAATTTCAGCACTTCGTTCAATCCTTACAACTCGGCGGCACGGGCAAGACCGTTTCGCTATCGCTTGACGTCCCCGCGCAGTTGTTCGATGCGATCGGTGCGGCGATGCCGAAGCCGCAGCAGCAAATCGCCCCGAACCAGCCTCCCCAGTAGCACGCGTTTTCGCCGCCTCCCCCGGTCCGCTGCGGTAGAATCCACGCTGCCGTGACTGACTTGGTTTTCTTCTACGGCACTCTCATGAGCGGCTTCAAGCGACCCGGACGCGAGCGGCTCGACTCGAAGCTCACACCAATTGGCCGCGGGTCAATCTACGCGGCGCTGTTCGATGTCGGTCTGTATCCCGCCGCGATTCCCGCGACCGACGCGCTGGTGCAGGGCGAACTGCACCGCATGAGCGACGAAACGGTGCTGCACGACCTCGACGAGATCGAAGGCTTCCGGCCCGAGGAGCCCGATGCGAGTTTGTACCGGCGTTTGGAGACACCGGTCACGCTCGACGACGGCCGCACGGAACTTGCCTGGACGTACTTCTACAACGCGCCCCTCGGAAACGCCCCTCGCATTGAGTCGGGCGACTATCTGGACTACTTGCGAGTCAAACGATGAAAACTGCGATGCGTGCGATGCTGGTGTTCGCGTGCCTCGCGAGCGCCGGCCAGGGAGCACGCGCGCAGCCGCCGACAGACCTCGACCCGCGCGTCGCGCAGCTCGTCGCCGGGATCTCTCAGGATCGGATCGCCGCACTCCTCCGCAAGCTCGAAAGCTTTAGCACGCGTAACACGATGTCGTCGCCGGCGTCATCGACGCGAGGTATCGGCGCAGCACGTCAGTGGATCTTCGACGAGATGAAAGGCTTCAGCCCGAGGCTGCAGGTCAGCTTCGATACCTACCGAATCGCGAAACAGGGCCGGATCACGCGCGACGTCGAGGCTCGTAACGTCATGGCCGTCCTGCCTGGACGCAGCGCGCGGCGAATCTACATCAGCGGCCATTACGACACCGTTGCGGTTGCCGGCGGACAGAATGCGCGCAATGCCGGGAGCACACAGCCGATCACTTTCGCCGATCCCGACTCGTCGGCACCTGGCGTGAACGATGACGGGAGCGGCGTCGCGCTGACGATGGAGCTGGCGAGGGTGTTCAGCACCAGCGGAGTCGAGTTCGACGCGACGCTGGTTTTCATGTGCCACGTCGCCGAAGAGCAGGGGCTGATGGGGGCCAAGCTGCACGCGCAGAAGGCCGCAAAAGAGCGAATCACGATCGATGCGGTATTGAACAACGACATCGTTGGCAACGATCGCAGCGGGAACGGCATGATCGACGGGGCGTCGATTCGCCTCTATTCTGAAGGCCCGGAAGACTCACCGTCGCGCGAGCTGGCACGCTATGTTCAGCGCTGGGCCGCGCGCTACGTGCCGTCGCATCGCGTTCGGCTGTTTTCGCGGCCGGACCGGTTCTCCAGGAGCGGCGATCACACGGCCTATAACCAGTACGGCTTTGCTGCCGTCGGGTTTCGCGAGTCGCGCGAGAACTTCTCCCGTCAGCACGCGCCAGAAGACACGTTCGAAGGTGTATCGCCGGCCTATCTCGCACAGAATTCGCGAGTGAACGCCGCCGCGGCGGCCACACTTGCCTTGGCACCGCCCGCGCCCATCATCGTCAACGACAAAGGCCAGCCCACCATTAATCGAGCGCCGTCCGGGTACGACGCGCATTTACAGTGGAAGCCGTCGACCGGTGCGTCCGCGTACCGCGTCTTCTGGCGAGAGGCGTGGGGCCCGGACTGGCAGCACGAAATGCTCGTGGGCAACGTGACCGAGGTGACGCTGCCCAACACGCTAATCGACGATCTCGTCTTCGGGGTCGCCGCCGTGGACGCCGTCGGCCACGAAAGCCTCGTGTCGGTCTACATCGCACCCATGTCCACAGCTGTCGAGAGCGGTGACGTCAAGACCGTGCCGCAGCCGGACGCCCGCTAAACCGAGCGGCGGCCGGATTTGATGGCTTCGATGAAATCCGCGATGACGGAGAAGACGCGTTCGGAAGGCTCGATGAACTGGATCCCCGAGCGGTAGACGACACCCTCCTGCTCCACGTCGCTGATGGTGGAGTGCGCGACCCGCCCCTTGACCACGATGGAGCGATCGCCGAGTGTGAGGCGGAATTCGTGAAGCGAATCCAGGTGCAGCGGGAAGCTCGTTTCCACCTGGGCCCCGCCTCTGCTGATTTCGCGGATGATGGTGGGCTGGAACACCATCACCTCACCGTGGAGCTCGCCCAGTATTTCTATGCGCTCGGTGTCGCGTTTGTCTTCGCGGCTGCCCGCCATCGCGGCTGGACTATATCATGCGCGTTCAATCGCCCGGCGGCGGACGGCTAATTCATCGACGCGGCGGGTACCGGTTCGAGGAATTCCTCGTCGTCTTCCTCCTCCCGATCGACGGCGGCGACGCCATCGCGTGGAATTTCGTACTCACTGAGACAGGTGAGAAGCGGAATCGACTTCGTTTCCTCGTCGAGTTTCAACATCGAAAGCACGTGGAATCCGTCGCGCTCTTGCATATCAAGGCAGAGGATGATGAGCGACGGCCGCTCGCGCTTGATGTGGGAGTAGGCGTGCAGGTTCGACTCAACGAAGACGACATCGTAACGGCCCGCTGTCAGAACCGGCTGGACCATGTCGAGGAGTTCTGTTGTGCCGTTGACGATGACCACCTTTTGCATCGCGCCCTCTGTGATTCGTAATAATTCAGGAACCGTGCCACCGTTTCCGTGCTGGTTTCGCTCGGGAATTCACGTATTGGTGGCAACGGCCGGAGCATTCCGGCCACAACAGTAAGGACGGCTGGACACACTGGCAGGTTGCGCGATACCGGCGGTAAGCCGTTGTTCCCTCTACAATAGAAGTATGCAGACTCTCATCAGACAGCTGCTGTCCGAACTGGGAGAAGACCCGAACCGCGAAGGCCTGGTGAACACGCCTAAGCGGGTCGAAAAAGCCCTCAAATTCCTGACCAGCGGCTACCAGGCGGATATCGACGAAGTCCTGAACGGTGCATTATTTACCGTCGATTACAACGAGATGGTCATCGTCAAGGACATCGACTTCTACAGCCTGTGCGAACACCATCTGCTGCCGTTTTTCGGGAAATGCCATGTGGCGTACATTCCGACGAACAAAGTCATCGGATTGAGCAAAATCCCTCGACTTGTCGACGTCTTCAGCAGACGGCTCCAGGTGCAGGAACGTCTCACCAACCAGATTGCCAATACCATTCGCGACACGATTCAGCCAATGGGCGTCGCGGTCGTGATGGAAGCGACTCATTTGTGCATGTCCATGCGCGGCGTCGAAAAGCAGAACTCGTTCGCCGTGACGAGTGCCATGCTCGGCACATTCCACTCCGATCCGCGGACGCGGTCGGAATTTCTCGAGCTGATTAAACTGCGCGCCGGTGTGACGTCGGCGCGTGAAATGAGCGCGTCGGCCACCCTCGCATGTATCACCGACTAGCAGCCGTCCTCGCTGCGCTCGCCGTCATCACGCTTGCGGCACCATCGCCGGCGCAGACTCGCCGCCCTCCGGCGCGGAAGCCCGCAGTGGCGGCGCAGCCGCCGAAAAAAGAAGCGCCAGAGGTGATCTGTCCGACGCCGCTCGGCGTCGGCGTGAACACGAAGCTCGAGTACTGCGACGTCATGAGCGAACGCGATCCCTCGGCCGGGGTCATCATCCGGATCCCGGAACACAAAGGGCCGGTCACGCTGTCGTTCGATCTGCACAATCGCCACACGTACTCCGAAGAGCAGGTGAAGGCGAATCGTGCGTACTCGCGCTACACGGCCACCGTCGGTGTGCTGACGATGGACAACACACTTCTTACGCGCGCGGTCGTGCAAAACGAGTTCAGAAAAGTGACCGACTTCGTCGATCGCATCGGCGGAGGCGCCGGTCCCGCGGGAATCAAAGCCGTCGGCCCGACGGGCACTGAATCGGTGTCCGTCGTGATTCCCGAAGAAGAAATGCAGGTCAGCGTCCTCGGCGAGAAAGTCACCGTCGAGCGAGTGGACGGCACCGCCACCTACACCTCGCCGGGCCGGCCAGTGGCGATCATCAGCAACGTGATGATCGAGTATCGTCCGGCGCCGCCTCCCAAGCCCGCGGCCGCCGCTCCGAAGAAGCGCTAAAAACAAAGGGCCGGCGATTGCTCGCCGGCCCTCGAGTGGAGACTAGGGACTGGAGACTGACGACTCAGTCCTGGTTCTTGTGCAGCACCTGCTGAGGATTCTTCTTGCTGCCACGCAGCCCCTGGATTTGAAGCGTCGGCTGTTCTTTGAGGACTTGCTCCCGGTACAGCCGCGCCATCTCGTCGTGGTATTTCTGGTCTTTCTGGTCTTTCTGGTCGCGCTTCTTCAGCTTCTCTTCACGCGCGTTCTTCGCGATGCCGAGCTCGTCGAGGTCGGTCTGCGCGCCGGCGGCGACCGCTTCGGCGTTCAGCTGCAGATGGTGATCGGTCGTCGGCAACGGGACGTTCTTGTTGCCCGCGAAGATCTCGTGCCGGCCGTGCTCTTCGTACCACTTGGTGAGCGTCGCCGTCATGTGCATCTTCTCGATGATGTTGCGCCAGCCGATGCCCGTGTTGTAGGCGCAGAAGGAGATTTCGCCCTGCTGCGTCGCATACGGGATGATGCACATCTCGGTGCGGCGGAAGTCGTAGTTGAAGAGATCCTGGAACCACATCCCGGCGATGAACAGGAAGTTCCAGCGGTCTGAACGGCGCTTGGCGATATCGGTCGCGGTGCGATCGCCTTCGACCTTGCCGTACTTGCCCTTTTCAGCGCTCTTCGTCGCGCCGAAGGTCTTATCGAACTTGCGGAGCAGGTCGACGAGCTTGAACTCTCGCGGCGCCTTGAACGGATCGTAGTTGCGCATCAGCGCGAGCGCCATTCCGACGATGGACATCGTCCGCCCACGGGCCGCGTCGCTCACCTGCTGGACGTCTTTGGCCAGCTGCTCCGCCTTGAGGAACGCCGTCACCGGCACGGCTTCCTTCGTTTCCTTGTCGATCATCACCGCCATCCCGACCCCGCAGTTCGGGTGGCAGCCGCACGTCAGCTGGCCGAATTCCTTTTCGGCGCCGTGCGTGACGTCGGCCCAGTCGGTGAAGCTCCCCATGAACGAGATGGGGAACCAGTCGCGCGTCGGCTCGCCGATGCCCATCTGGTTCTTTACGTCGTGCGCGAGGTGCGACAGCGTATATCGCTGCGCGTGCCGCCGCTCGTCGGTGATTTCTTCGTCGCGACCCGTAAACGACACAGGCTGGAACGACAGGAAGTTGATCTTCTTCGGGTTGTCGAGCGCGAACTCGATGACGCGTCCGACCTGCTCGTTGTTCACGCCGTTGACGATCGTGATGACGGGGACGATGTCGACGCCCGCCGCGTACAAGTTCTCGATCGCCTGCAGCTTCACGTCGAAGAGGTTGCCGACGCGACGGTGCGAGTTGGCCGCGTTGCCGACGCCGTCGAACTGCAGGTAGGCGTACCGCAGCCCAGCAGCAGCGGCCTTCTTCGCGTAATCGGCGCTCTTGGCGAACTCGATGCCGTTGGTCGCCGCCTGCACGCTGTTGTAACCAACCTTGCGCGCGTACGCGACCGCCTCTAGGAAGTACGGCGACATCGTCGGCTCGCCGCCGGAGAACTGGACCGACATCTGCCGGCGCGGCTTAATCGTGATGGCGTTGTCGAGCACCATCTTGATGTCGTCCCACGTGAGCTCGTGGACGAAACCCACCTGGTTCGCGTCCATGAAGCATGGGTCGCACATCATGTTGCAGCGGTTGGTCAGGTCGACTGTGAGTACCGACCCTCGGCCGTGCTGAATCGTGCTGCTGCCGTGATTGTGGAGCTTCGCGTCGTTGTGCGCGCGGATGTCGCGGCCCGGGAACACCTGTTCGAGGTGCTTGAAGAAGTCGGTGTCGATCGCCATCACGTCCTCGAAGTGGCCGTGAATCGGGCAATCCTTCACCATCATGATCTTGCCGTCGCGCTCGAGGATGGTCGCTTTGATTTCGCCGACCTTCTCGTTGAGCAGCACGCTGACGTCTTTCTTGCCGTCCAGAATCGCCTGACGCGCTTCGCGCGTGCAAATTGGACACAGCGAGTCGGTCTCGCGTGGCCAACCAAGCGGAGGCTTCGTCTTCTGGTACGACTTCAGGAGCGGCTTGTCGGACCACTTCGGCGTGAACGACGGGTTCTGCGCAATCTTGTTGAGGTTGCTGAAAATGAACCAGGCGCCGTTCGCCGTCAGTGAAAGCCCCTTCTCGAAGTACTTGATTGGCGCATGCATGCGTCAGTCTCCTTAAAAAGGCGGGGCCTCAGATCGGCCCCAGATCCCGCAAATCTTAGAATGGATTGGGCTTGCGGGTATTACATTTCCGGCGAATGGGCCAAGACAGACCCCGAATGGGCCGTTCCGGAGGTCAATGGGCGGAAATAGCTGAGGTCGTCAGCGCGTCGGGGCAGGTTGGCCAGCGGGGGCGACGGGTCCATGGAGCATGGCAAATCGTGCTCGCGGCCGCCCGACGAAGTCGGCGATGACGATGGCGACTCCGTCGTCAGACGGAAAGGACGCGCTGTAGACAAACCAGTGGAAGCGCGGATCCAAGCGGAACACCCATGCCAGTCGGCCGTCGTTGCGCAACGCAATCACTTCATGTCTTCTCGCAATGGACACGAGGTTGTCGGCTCCTATGCTGACCGAACCTGAGTCCCAATGCTCGTCGCTGACCGACGTGATGGAGAATCGCCACTGCTCCCGCCCGCCGAAGTCGAACGCGACGATGTCGCTTGGGCTCGCGGCGACGAGCATTCCGTTCGACGCGATCGCACGCGTCGTGTAGGCGCCAGGTACGCGTGCGTTCCACTTAACTTCACCTCGACGGTCAAGCGCTTTCAAACGATTCTCGCCGTCTCTGACGACGTGCAGTTCACCGAACGTGACGTCAGCGGTCCTCCAGTCGGGCTGTCGTGGAAACGTGGGTGTTGGATCGAAACGCGCGGCATGGTTGTGTAGATCAACGGTGGCAATTCCAAGATTCGAGCTGACAGAGACTTCGCCATTCTCTTCCTGGCGGAAAAAGACGCCGCTTGGAGTTGTCATTCGCGGCAGCGGCAGATCGATTTCCCACGCGATGTCTCCGCGAGGCAGCTGATCGAGCGCACGGGCGCGTGCCGCGGCCGCCTCACGATACGGTCGCGCCGCTTCTTCACTTCGCTGTGCCTCGCGGATTTTCTCCACCCGCTGCAGTGTGTAGGTCCCGCCGATTACTGCGATAGCGCACACCCACGGAAGCGTGAAGCCCGCCCAATAAGTGCGGCCGCCGTCGAACAAGCGACCTGCTCGAATGAGCAGCACCTGGCAGAACAAAAAGGGCACCGCGATGAAGGCGAAAGGCGGGACGAAGGTCAGTAGCGCCAGGTAAATGGACGCCCTCGAGTCTCCGTCGTAAACGCCCGCACTGACGACGCAGAAGACCCATAGCGACACGAACATCGATCCGAAACCACGCGCAAGCCCGCGAGTCAGCGGGCCCAGCTTCGCGTCGCCTGGAACGCCTCTCGCGAGAAGTCCGATCAAGATGAAGTGGGGAAGGAGGATGAGCGCGGAGGCAACGAGGATCCACAACGTTCCACGGCCGACAAGCCACCAAAAGCCTGTCGCCACGACCATCGACACAAAGGCGGCGAACACGGTCAGGATGTTGAGCAGCCTGCCGCGCGTGTCCGTGTCACTCACGACAACCTTATCGGTGGATGCCGAGGCGCTCCTTTAGTTCTCTCACTCTGTCGCGCGCGACGCTCAACTCGCTTTTGCGCTCGTCTTTCAGCCGCACCAGCAGGCCGTCCACGCCGGGATAGAGCTCCTGTACGAAGGCAACGTTCACGATCGTCGCACGGTGAACGCGTACGAAGCGGCGGGCATCCAGGTGCGATTCGAGTTCGGAGACTGTGAAGTCGACGACGTGCTCGCGCCCGCCAGAAACCGCGAAGGTCAGCTTGTCCTTCGCGAAAAAGTGGGTGATGCGCGCGACCTCAAGGACCGTTGTGCGCTCGCCGACGCGAGACGCGATGCGTTGGAGGCGCCGGCCAGGCGCCAGTTCGCGTGCCAGCATTTTCGCCAGCGCCCGCACGTCCGAGGCTGACGCAGGAGCCCCACTGAATCGCTCGAGCTTGTCGAGCGCCTTTTCGAGCCGCTCCGCCTCAATCGGCTTCAGCAGATAGTCGATCGAGTTCACGGCGAAAGCCTCGAGCGCGTAACGGTCGTACGCCGTCGTAAAGATGACCGGAACGTTCCGGTCGAGACGTTCGATCAGCTCGAAGCCGTTCATCTCCGGCATTTGGATGTCGAGAAACACCGCGTCGACGTCCGCGCCGCGCAACGCAACGAGCGCTTCTTCGGGATCGGTGCTGCTGCCCGTGACGACGACACGGCCGGTGTCAGCCAACATCCGGCTCAACCGCTGCACCGCGAGTCGCTCGTCGTCGACGACGTAGGCTCGAATCACAGACATGTCGCATCTTTCGGAACGTCGTTGCCGACCGCCGCGGCCGGCGCCGTTTCGGTGAAGGGCAGCGTCAGCGTGATGCAGGTTCGCCCGGGGTGGCTGTTCGTCGTCAGCACCGCGCGACCGCCAAACACCATCGCCAGCCGGGATTGCAGCAAGTGGAGCCCGTGTCCCTCGGGCAGCTGCGAGGCGTCGAACCCCTGTCCGTTGTCCTCGACCGCAAGACGCAATGCTCCGTTGTTCGTCACGGCGCTGACGGTCACTGTGGCGCCGTCGCGCGAGGGCGCCACGGCGTACTTGACAGCGTTTTCCGCAAGCGTCTGGAGCGACATCCGGGGCACGAGTGCGCGTTGGACGTCTGCCGCCGCGTCGATGTGGAACCGCAATCGGTCTCCGAAGCGCACGCGTTCGATTTCCAGATAGCTGCGAACCAGCACGAGTTCTTGGTCGAGCGTGACGAGCGACGCTCCCCGATCGAGTGACGATCGCATCAACGACGCGAGCTGTTCGATAACGCGCTCTGCGGCCGCGGGATTCTCGCGAACGAGCGCGGCGATCGAATTTAGTGTATTGAAAAGGAAATGCGGATCGACGCGCGCTTCGAGTGACGCGAGCCGTGCCTCCGCGGCCAGTCGTTGCGCCTCGGCTTCGTCTCGTTCTTTCGTTCGAAGCGCCAGCGTCGTCTTTTCGAGCCGCGCCCGTACCTCCTCGAGCGCGGCGCCGCTGATTCCGAAAATCACCGTGAGGTACACCGACATCTGAAGCGACCGTGGATACCAGGCCTTGAAGAACTGCGCCGCAGGGACGACGCCAATCAGCAGTCCGATCGTCATGCCAATCAGGCTTCCGGCAATGCCGAATGCGACCAGCGCCACCAGAATGACGACCCAATCCCACGGGAACGCGAACTGCCGGCGTGCCCGTGGGACGACCCACGGCAAAGCCACGACGCAGAACGTCACGCACGATCCGGAGAACATCGAGTTGACGAGCGTCTCGATGACGAGCGTTCTCCAGGGTGTCTCCCAGGTGGCGCCGCCGAACGCGAACGATGCGCCGAACGATCCGGCGAGCGTCCATCCTGCTGCGACAACGAGTCGTCTGCGGAGCTTCACAGCGCGTCAGTCTACTGCGCGCCCGCCGCCGCCGCCCTTGCCGGCACTTCCA